>Ga0070737_10000119_pt1 | contig 189880 bp, 167 predicted proteins | sample Coa_R1_10_FD_66438 | JGI IMG/M metagenome (GOLD analysis project Ga0070737, IMG submission 66438) | Surface soil microbial communities from Centralia Pennsylvania, which are recovering from an underground coalmine fire - Coalmine... | ecosystem: Environmental > Terrestrial > Soil >...
CTGCGCGTGGTCCTCCGACGTGTATCATCATGACGGCGACGACGCCTGGCGCGCGATCGAGACGATGCGCAAGTGCGAACTGCCGGTCGCGGATCAGGCCAAGATGCTGGGCGGCAACGCGCGTCGGCTTTACAACATCAAGGAGCCCGCGACCTTCATCCGCGAGCGCGTCACCGAAATCGAGCGGCCCGAATGGTGGCCCACGCCGGAGGAAATCAAGGAGGCGCTCAAGCCCGACGCCGGGATGATTTTCCGCCATCTCCAAACCGCTCAGAGTGCGAAATAGGAGTTCTAACCATGGCTTCGAGCAAGAGCTTTGCCGTCTTCGATGGCGATTCGCACGTGGTCGAACCGCGCGAAATTTGGGAGAAGTATCTCGAACCGGAATATCGCGTGCCGGGCAGGCTCGCCCTGTGGCGTGAGGAAGGCAAGCTTGGTTCCTATCTGAAAATCAACGGCGAGGTGTTCCGCGACGAAGACAACGGCAACATCCCCAGTCACGGCGTCTGGCGTCCTGGCATGACCTGGGAGGCGGTGGGCAATCTGGATCCGAGCGTTCGCCATCCGGTGAACGAGGGCGCCTACGATCCGCGCGCGCGTCTGCACGACATGGACGCGATGGGCGTAGATCAGGCATTGCTTTATCCGACCTGGTTCGCAGAAGGGTTCCCCCTGATCAAGGACCCCGACGTCGCTTACGCTTTGGCGCGCGCCTATAACAACTGGATCGCGGATTTCTGCAAGGCGGCGCCCGATCGGTTGTTCGCCGCCGCGATGATTCCGCTGCAAAACATGGACTTCGCGCTCGAGGAATTGCATCGCATAGCGAAGATCTCCTGCTTTCGCGGGGTGTTCATCCGCCCGGCATTCATCGAGGACCGCTATTTGAATCATCCCTACTACGAACCGTTGTGGGCCGAACTCGAAGCGTCCGGCGTGACAGCGGCTGTGCATTCGACGGCGGGATTATGGAATCCCGAATGGACCTCGCACGGGCAGTTTATCGAGAAGATTAAGCATCGGCTTGCCCAAAGCGGCGGCTTTTTCGGCGCGGGCGGCGGTCCGGGCGCAGGCGGCGGCAGCACGCTATTCCAGGTTCATGGCATCCCGCTGGGCCATCCAATGGCTCCGATACTGGCGCAGTGGCTGGACAATTACATGTTCGTGGGTTCGACGTTGCTGGGGTTTTCCGTTATGCAGCGCTATCCGAAGATGAAGATGGTGGTGGCGCACGGCAAGGCCACCTGGATGGAGGAAGTGCTGGAGAAGATGGAAGCTTCCACCCGCACGATTCCGCCGCTGCATTTCTACCCCGTGCGGACCGATCCCGAGCAGATGTGGAAGGAAGGCCACGTGATGCTGGGTTTTGACGCCGATGAACGCGGCATTCAGCGCCTGCCCCATCGCTACGCCGACAAGGTCGTGTGGGGATCGCGCTATCCCAATCAGGACACCACCAGCGCGTGGGACGCGATCCGGATGCTGACCGAGTCGCGAGTCGCCGAATCGACGATCGCGCGGATGATGGGAGCCAACGCCGCCGAGCAGTTCGGCGTGAAGCTGGTGCAGAAGGTCGGTTAGCTTTGAAGCCAAAATAAAGTTTGGTCCCCTTTTTGTCCGGGGAGCCACTACCCGTTAGTTTTTTCCCGGATTGGCACCTCGAGCAAAGACGTTCGCTTCATAATCCATGCTCTGCAGACGTGAGCCGCGATCGACATTGAGCCCGGCGAAATCCTTCATTTTGTAAATTGAAGCTTGCGAATCGAAGCCGCCTTCTGCTACTCCGGTTACATCAGGATCAGGCTTCGCGTTTCGGTTCACTTCAGCGGAGGTGGCTTATGAAGACTCCAGCAATCGCCGCGGTCTTTATTTTGTCGGTGCTTCTCTTCCTTGCCGGCACAGCCAATTCGCAACAGGCCTACGATCCGTCGGTCTATACCTCGATGGGCGGACCGGAGGAATCCATCCCGGTGGGCACCAAAATCACGACCGGGAACTGGCAGAATTATCAGCGCTTCATGTCGGTCGGACTGCGCTCACTGATGAGCCAAAAATATTTCTGGAAAGTTCCTGCCGACGCCGTGCTGGAGGTGGGTCCTACAATCAAGATCGGATTGCCGCGCAAATACCGCGAAGACACTGAGAAATATCACGATCAGGTCAAACTGGTCCCCCACGGCGAGGGTTACAGTATCTCGGGTTACGTCGCCGGCCTCCCCTTCCCGGAGATCGATCCCAAAGACCCGCTGGCCGGTGTCAAGCTGATTTATGACAATTATTACAATTACATTCCATACAACGTGTTCAGCGAAGCTGGACCGAAAAATGGCAGCGGCTGGACCGGCGTCGATCGCTACGGAGATAAAACCTGGAGCTATGTATTCGAGATTTATTTCAAGCTGAAACATGTCAGCGATCCAGGAATACCCATAACGCCACCCGACCAGCAGGGCGACACATTCCTGGCCCAAAACAACGTGGTTTGGGAACCGGAACAAAGCAAGTACACCAACGACCTCTTGATTTTCTACGATGATCCCGCGCGCGATCCGGAGGTGTACGTGTTCGTGCCGGCGCTGCGCCGCTCGCTCCGGCTGTCTTCCGCCGCGCGCTGTGCGCCGCTGCTTGGCTCGGACTACGTGGCCGACGATTCGCGGGAAGGGATCAATATCCAGCCGCCCATCTTCCAAGGGAAGCTACTCGGCATCAAGCGAGTGCTCGAGATCGCACATGCCGACCCGGCCGCTTATCAGAACTATAATAACTACTTCAATCCCATGTCGTTTCCCAAGCCCGCGGTTGGCAAATGGGAGCTCCGCGACGCATACGTCGTGGATATTCGGCGAGTCCCGTCGCTTCAGCGGGGATACTGCTACTCCGATCGGGTGGCTTTTCTGGATAAAGAAACTTTTGAGCCGATCGACCTCGATCTTTATGACTCGAGTTCGAAATTCTGGAAAGGGATTCTGAATATCTATTATCCGACGCCCATGCCGGGCTCGCCTGGCGACTATGTCACCGCCCTTGGTGGCCCTGGCAATATATGCTCAGAACTGTGGGATTTTCAGAACAATCACATTACCCTGGCTATAATGTACAATACGAAAATCGATGCGCAGGTGCCGGCTGAGTACCGGGACTCAGCGCGTTGGGGAACTCCAGCCGGGATGGAACAAGTTATGCAGTAACAGTCCTTCGGGAGCAGATGGGTGATTTCCTCGGGCCGGACCTTGAGTGATACCCAGGAATTGCGGCTCTGATCTCGCCTTTATTTTCTTATTTTCTCACTCACCGGTCTTCACTATCTATTCACTACGCAGTTCTGACTAGCTCCAGGGCTTCGCACCGTCGCTCGACGCCTCGGCGTCCGCCAGCAACCGATCCAGCAGGCACGGTTCGACCGGCTTGGGCACCACCGCATCGACCCAGCGCCGGCGCGGGTCGTCGGTGGGAATCTCCTGGGCCCATCCGGTGAACAGATAAAAAGCAGGCGGCGCGGGTTTCGATTTCACCTTCCTGGCGACTTCCCATCCGTTGACTCCCGGCATCCCAAGGTCGCAGAAAACCACGTCGATAGGACAGTCCTCGCGCATCAGTTCTTCCAGCGCGCCATCGCCGGAAGTATTGGTCACGACGCTGTGCCCGCGCGACTGAAACAGGGCGCTCAGAGCATTGAGGTTCTCGGCGTCGTCGTCGATTACCATCACGCGGCGCGGTTGAACGCGCCCTGATTCACGCTGGGGAGCAAGTTCGACATTCGCGACAGGCGCAAGCGGAAAGCGCAGGGTGAAAACAGCTCCGCCCGACGGCGCGTTGGCGGCGCTGATGCTGCCGCCCAGCCGCGCCATCGCACCGTATGCCACTGACAGCCCCAGCCCGGTGCCGCGTTCACCCTTGGTGGTGAAGAAAGGATCGAATACGCGGTCCAGGTACTCGGCCGGAATTCCGTTGCCTTCGTCCGCGACCGTGACCACCACCTCACCCCGATCAATCTTGCCGCCGATATGGATAACGCCGCCCGCCGGCATCGCGTCGCGAGCATTCAACAACAGGTTGAGAAAGATCTGGCGCAATTCCGCGGGTTCGCCCAGGATCAAGGGCAGCTGGGGCACGTCGGTCTCCACGCTGATCGAGGGGCCGGAGACGGAACTGCTCTCCTGCAGCGTGCTGTGCACCATTTCCAGCGATTCGCGGATGATCTCCGCCAAGTTGACCGGCTTAACCGGGTGGTCGTGGCGACGGCGGGCGAAATCCTGCAATCTGCCGATGGTTGCGTTCGCGTCACCGACGATCCGCGTAAGCAGTTCCAGGCGTTCGCGATAGTGGCCGGGAACATCCCGCTCCATGCGCAGCAATTCCAGGTTGAGGGACAGAGCGTTGAGGCTGTTGTTCAGATCGTGAGCGATACCCGAAGCCAGTTCGCCCACCGCGGTGAGCCGCTCCCGGCTCGCCATCGTTTCACGGTTGCGCCGCAACTCCTCTTCGGCACGCACCCGGTCGGTGGTATCCTGGCCCGCGACCAGCACGCATAAATGGTCATCGAGTTCGAAAGTGCTCCAGGAATAGACACAATGTATCGGCTGTTTATCCGGCCCCCAGAAAATCGCGGCATCCCGCGAGGCCCCGCGGTCGCCGAGTTTTAGCGAGTTCAGCCAGCCGCGGGCGGCCTCGCTATCGGTTACGAGGCCCAGTTCCAGCGCGGTCTTGCCCACCGCCTGGGAGCGTTTTAATCCGAAAGTCGCTTCAAAGGACGGATTACAATCGACCATCAAGCCGTCAGGGACGGAAAAGATCATCAGAATCGAAGGGCTGATCTCGAAAATTCTACGGAATATGTTTTCGCTGCGGGACAATGCGCGCAGCGACCTGTCGATACGCAAGCGCTGGCGGGTAAGCGCCTCGTTTATCAGGAGCGAACCGAGGATTGACGCGACCATCGCGGAGAGGCCCGAAATCACCAAACCGCCATGCCAACCCAGCACGCAGGCAAAAGCAAAGCCGAAAAACACGCAGATCGCGCTCATGCCTACCTGCCAGCCCGCTTCCCAGGGGAGGCAGGCGCCGCCAACCGGAAGCAGGACCAGCAGGAACAGGAAAGGGCCGAGCGAGGCGCCTTTCATCGATAAAAAGCCCGAACTGATGGCCAGGGCGCTGGCAAACAGCAGGACGATGGGCTTCCACAGCGCGCTAAAGCGAGGATGCCAGGTCGACGCCAGCAGAGCGACCGTCAAGGCAAACCAGATCGTCTGTATGAGAATTGCCATCCAGTCCGGATGGCCCGAAAAAGCAATTTCATAAAAGGGAAGGATCAGCTCTGCGATCAAGCTGACCAGCGCCGCCATGCGCAACCGAACTATCGCTTCCCGATTGACGGAGTCCAGTTCCGGCAGCGAAGACGATGCCGTCTCCACGGCGGTCGGCGCAAGACTCGTTATCACTATCAGCCCTCCGAGTATCCGGCCTCGGTTCTACTACCGGACCGAAATAGCGTCAGCCGCGCCCGTCAGGCCCGCAACTGTGTGACGGAGGCTAGCGCGCCATGCTGGCCGCGCTGACTTACTTGCAGTAGCATAAAATAAACTCGGATTCAAAATGGCAGTGTCCAGGCAAGCTGGCCATTCTTCGCTCAGAACAGCAGACTACAACCGCCATGATTTAGCGCTGCTCGCGAAAGAAACGCCGGGATTTAGCGCACGATCAGCGGCACCTGCATCCAGCCCAATTGAAAATCGGAAATGACGCGGCGTGCGTTGGCTTCGTCGATTTCGTAGTCTGGAATTGCGCGCAGCAGTTCCTCGACCATGATGCGCCCTTCCAGGCGCGCGACGTGCACGCCGACGCAAAAGTGCATCCCGTAACCGAAGGCGAGATGACCGTCCATCGCGCGATTCCAGATGAATCGATCCGCGTTTTCGAACATGCGCTCGTCGCGGTTGGCCGAGGCAAACAGGATGATCACTCGATGGCCCGGCATCAGGGTGTGCCCGCGAATCGTATAGGGATGGTCAACGACGGTGCGGCTGAACCATTGCGCGGGTGCGCCGTAGCGCAGCATTTCCTCGAACGCAATCGGCACATTGGTTTCCAGATCGGCAAGCACCTGCGCGCGCTGATCCCGATGGCGCCAAAGTTCAAGCAGCCCCGCCGCCACCACCTTGGGCAGCGTTTCGGTCGCTCCAACGGCAATCACCATCAGATGCCATGCGATCTCCTCGTCGGTCAGATGGCGGCCGGCGATTTCCAGGTTGATCAGTCCGTCAACCATCCGATTACTGCCGTCGGCACTGGCCTTGCGGCGGCTGCGCACCAGCTCAGCCAGCATCTGCATGAGCCTTCGTGACGTTTCCTCAAACGCATCGGAGGGACCGCCGTATTCGGGATCGCGCGTCGTCGATCGATTCACCAGTTCCAGCAAAAGCGGCGCCTGCGCCAGCGGCAGTCCGATCAGTTGACACGCGGTGCCCGACGAAACATAACCGCCGAAATCGACTGTCGCGTTGAATCGCCCCCGTCCAATCAGCTCAGCCAAACGTTCGCGGACGCGCTCGCGGATGAATGGTTCCAGTTGCGCCACCGCATGCGGCCGCAACGGACCGATCGCGGACTGGCGCACCTGCTCGTAATAGGGACTGGGCAGGTTGGGGAATATGTCCATCGGATCAAGCCGCGGCGGCGGTACCTTGCCCGCATTAGAGCGGCGGAAAAGCGCAGGGCTGATCAGCGTGCCCTCGGTCGTGGTCAGATGCGCGTGCGGATCGGTGAGCAGTTTGAGGATATCCTCGTAGCGCGAGATCGCCCACGCGTCGTATTTTTCGATGCGGTAGATCGGATAGCGATCGCGCAGGATTTTGTAGTACGGAAACGGGTCCCGCATCACATCGGGCGCGAACGGATCGTAGACAAAAGCTTTCGGATCCAGACTGCTGACAGCCGCGCTTGCCATGATACTTTATCGTACAATAATCAACGCGCCGAAGCTTGCCTGGCCAGGCGAGCCGTCAGCCGCTCCCAGGCCGCCGGATTGGTCATGTTCGACGGACGCTTGCCGCGCAGCACGTCGAGCGCGAGACGCGAAGAGATGACCGAACAGGGGCGGAAGGTCTCCGGTGAATTGCCGCCCAGATGCGGCGTGATTATCACGTTGTCGAAATCGAACAGCGGATGGTTGTCGGGCAGCGGCTCGGGATCGGTGACGTCGAGCCCGGCGCCGGCAATGACGCCTTCGCGCAGCGCGGCCACCAATGCGTCGGTACTGACCACCGGTCCGCGCGCGGTGTTGATCAGGAAGGCGGTCTTCTTCATCCGCGCCAGTTGTTCCCTGCCAATAAGCCCGCGCGTCTGCGCCATCAGCGGCGTGTTGATTGAGACAAAATCGCTGGCCGCCAGCATCTCGCCCAAATCATCGATCAGAGTCGTGCCCTGGCGTTCGGCCTCGATCGGATCGAAGAAGGGATCGAATGCGATCACCTTCATCGCGAAGGCGCGCCGGCACATATCCGCAATCGTGCGCCCGACGAAGCCGTAACCGACGATCCCCAGGGTCTTGCCGTTGAGGTTGGACAGCGGCGTGCCGCGCTGCATCACCGCCATCATGTCCATCTTTTTGTCGCGATGGATCGCGCGGTCGCGCTCGGCGATCCGGCGGCACAGCCCCAGCATCAGGCCGACGGTGTGCTCGGCAACGGAGTTGGCATTGCCGTTGGGCGCGTTGAGGACGACGATTCCGCGCTCGGTCGCCGCAGCAGTGTCGATACGGTCCGTGCCGGCCGCCGGGATAAAGATGACCTCCAGGTTGGGGGCGCGATCCATCATCTCCGCCGTGACCGGCAGATGCCCCATCAGGCCCATCGCGAACAGCCCGTGAATCCTGGGCAGTGCCTGATCAAGTTGCTCCTGCGCCTTGGCCTGGAGCTTGCGGCGCGATTCGGGCGAGCGGCGCATCTCGGCGCGTTCCTGCTCGCTAAGCGCATAGACTATCTCTATATCCGGGCAGCCCGCGAACACCGCGGCGCCGTCGGGATGGAGAAAGTTGGAAGGGACGAAAATTATTTTGCGCTCGGCCATTGCGGTATTCCTTGAAGAAACCTAACCTCAGGCCCCTTCCCCGGGAGGAAAGGGGAAATCGTGCCATTTCATCTGTGCTCTACGCTTTCGCACACCGTACCGTTGAAGGCAAGCGACGGTGCGGTTTGAAAAATTCCAATGGGTAAGCGATAACACGTTCACGGAGGAAGTTGAGCATGAGTCACAGCGCACTTTCCAAAGCATGGGGCGCCAACCGAGCGGCCATCGGACCCTGGATCACGACTGATTCGGAATGGTCGATCGAAACCCTGGCCCATTGCGGCTTCGATTTCGTGGTCATCGATTGCCAGCACAGCCTGCTCGACGAGGTCAGCGCGGGACGCCTGCTCAAAGGACTCGCCAACGCGCCCGCCGCCGGTATCGTGCGCGTCTCCAGAAATGAACCGGGCCGCATTGGCCGCGTACTGGACGCCGGCGCCGACGCCGTGATCGTTCCGCTGGTCAATGACGCGAATGAAGCCGCCGCCGCGGTCGCTGCATGCCATTACTCGCCCGCGGGCGTGCGCAGTTTCGGCCCGTTCAGGGCAGGTCTGGGTTTCGATGTAAAAGCACTGGAAGAGCGGGTCAGTTGTTTCGTCATGATCGAAACCCGCAAGGGAGTGGAGAACGCGGCGGAAATCTGCGGCGTCAAAGGGGTCGCGGGAGTATTCATTGGCCCGGCCGATCTGTCGGTGGACATGGGCCTGCCGCCCAACGCAGCTTTCAGTGACAAGCCTCCCGCCGCCCTGACCGAGGCGATTGACAAGGTGGTGAAGGCAACCAAGGCGGCCGGAATCATCGCCGGAAAGCCAGCCGCGTCGGCGGCCGACGCCGCGCGCTCGGCCAGCGCCGGTTTCCGTCTCCTGACGCTGGGCGCCGACCGCACGCTGCTGCGCGAACGCGCCGTCCAGGTCATGAAGGAGATGACCAAAGGCACAGCCGGCTAAAGTTGTATCGGCGATCTCCCGGCGTGTACCTCAATGCCGGAGACAACCGATCCGTCATTACAAGCGGAGTTTGCGGAGCTGAAAGAGCCGCAATGACCGGATCGGAAAAACACGGCACGGCGGAGCGCGCTGCCATTCAGCGCAGCGGCCACAGGCAATGCTCTTGGACGAAGTCGGCGGCGCGGATATTTTTGCCCGAATACCACATCGGATCGGGGCAGGTGCACAGGTAACGAGCCGTCTCAGCCGGAACGTCCATCGGCAGCGCCAGGCGGCTGTCCCATCCGTGGTAATCGTTGCCGACCCGTCCGACTTCCACGTGTTCGCTGAAGATGAACCCGGGATCGAGTCCAATCACCGCGATGTTGTGTTGTCTGACTTCTTTGTCCAGAGATCTCATGAACCTGGTCAAGGCGGCCTTCGTCATCGGATAGCCCAACCCGGTCGAGGCATGACCCGGCATCCCAGGCATTTCGAATTCGCCCGCCGCTGAAGTTACCAGGATGATGATCCCGCCCCCCTGCGCTTTCATTTGCGGTACGATGATTTTGCACGCGCGCACGGCGGACATCAGGTTGACGGCGACTTGTGTGTCCAGTTGCTCGACCGTGGTGTCCTCGAACATGCTCAGGTAGCCGGGGCCGCGATACTGGATGCTGTGGATCAGGATATCGACGCGGCCCAGTTCCCTGATTGCCTGACGGCACATCGCATCGACATCCTTGCCGTCGGCCAAATCGACGCGAATCGGGATTGCGCGACGGCCCATCGCGCGGATTTCCTCCGCCGTCTGATGGATTGTACCGGGTTCTGCTGACTGCCCGGGACGCTCGGTGCGCGCGGCGACGGCCACGTCGGCACCCCCCCGCGCCAGCCGCAGCGCCATCTGCTTGCCCATCCCGCGGCTTGCGCCGATTACGATCGCACCTTTACCTGCCAGACGCATTTGACTTCTCCCGGTTGCGAAAAGGGCGCGGCGCATTGCACGGCTGGGGTCGAAGAAGCTGGTGGTGGTCCGGTTCTCAGGACCGCGCCCTGCCCTTCTGCTCTGCTCGATGTCGAGCAGCTCCTAATTTTCCGACCCAACGTTACGTTGCGGAACATGCCTGCCCTCTAATCGGCGGTCGCGCGCAGCCGCGGCCAGCAGCGGCGCGGCGTCCGACGCCATCCGTTGCGCGACTACGGCGTTGCCCGCCTCCGTGATATGCCACGGATCGACGAAGTAGGTTTTCCCGCCCCCGTTCAAAATGCCGCTGATGTCGTTGACGCCATTGCTCGGCGCGACGGCGGCGATGCGCTGGTAGGTGGCGTCGAAGAATTCCCGGCGGCTGCGCGCGCCCACGAACGACTGCTCGTAGGCAGTCAGCGGATGCTTGCTGAAGATGACTGGCTGCCAGTAAAAGAGCGAGCGGAAGCCGAAGCGATCTCCCATCGCGCGCACCATCTGGTTATTGAACAGGTAGATATTGACGATGTCCTGTTGGATCGCGCCGGCGCCTTCGAAATCGCTGGGCGGCGCCAGGTAGGCGATCGATGCAATCGGGCCGATTTCGGTCCGCTCTGTTGTAGCTTCATCCCTGCCGTAGAGCAGCTTGATCAGGTCGGCCATCCCGGTGTTCATCAGGAACGTGCGCAGCGCCGTCGCGTACAGGCGCTTGCGGCCCGACGATGACGCCAGGATCCCGAACTCCTGGGCGCGGAGAAATTCGTTTTGCGTCAGCCCCGCGATCCCGTCCTGGTAACCCAGAAACGTATCATTGATGCCGTCGTAGAAAATCACCAGGTCGGGACGCTCGCCCCGCCTTAACAATTCGTAGAGATAAATAAGCTCCTGGCTCGTGACCCATCCCATCTGGCCGTAATTGCGCACCTCGACGTCGTATAGCGGATTCCCCGCCAGGTCTTTGGCCAATAACGACGGTATCGTGTAATCGTCGCGCGCGCCCGCGCCCCAGGTGGTCGAACCGCCCATAACGAAGACGCGCAGCAGCGGCTTGCCGTCATTGTGGGGGTGCGGCGCGTTCCAATTGACGCGATTGGAATGCGGATCGATGTTGAGGTACGGGCTGCGCATCGGGGCGGTTTTCCAATAGACATAGGGATACCAGCGCATCCGCACGCTGTTCATCGCCTGGAAATAAGCCGGCACCCACGACGCGCTGTCCGGATAGGCGCGCGTCTGGTCCGGGATACGGCGCCGACGCAGATCGCGTACTGTTTTGACGATCGTTCCCGCCGCGAAGCTGAGCACCGCGAATGCGGCTAGCGCGATGCCAACCTGGATCCAGAGCATCGCTGCCCAATGCGCGACCCTGAGCAACAGGCCCGGTTTCGACTTGCCGGCTGAATAATCCGTCATCTTAAATCAATGCGCGAGCCCGGCGGCTGCGCGCTCGACGGCCGTGCCTTTGAAAAAGTCCGGATTGTTGGCGGCCCACAGCCCGACCGGATTGGCGAAGGTGAAGTCGCGGAAATCCGCCTCCGTGATTAGGCCGTCCTCGACCAGTTCCCAGGCCTCAGCAATCACGGTGGACATGTCAGTTACGTCGAAATGGCCGATGTCGGTGCCGAGGATCGCGTTCAGGCGATGGTGCCCGGGCGTCACCCTGGTGTTGAACGCCCACGCATTGGCGTGGTCTTCGGCCTCGCAGCCAAAGTAAAAATTCGGCACGAACAGCTTGCAGATATCGTCGGGACTTTGTACGCCGCTGGCGGCGAATTCATTGGGTTGCTCGGGCGGCCCGACGCGCTCCAGCCCGACCCGCAGCGTTTCCACGTCGAGCGTGCGCTTCATCGTATCGGTGCCGTATTTTTCGAACATGCTGACGAGGAATTCGACGTCGAGGTTGGCCGGATTGCAGTATTTGAGCGCCTGCGGATTGCGGGTTTTGAAATGGCCAATCAGGTCGTTGAGCAGCTTGAAGCCGTAGCCGACGCCGCCTTCCAGAAAAGCGAACCGCAGTCGGGGAAAACGACGCGTCACTCCGCCCAAAAACAGCGCCTTGCACATCGCGTCGTTGGCTTCCGCGAAATGCCCGATATGATTGTAAACCCAGTTGCTGACCGAAGCGCGCAGCCCCAGCCCCTGGCTGCCGGTATGGAAGGTGGGCGAGAACCCGAGTTCCAGGCACTTGGACCAGAACGGATCGTAGTCGTATTCGCTGTCCATCCCGAGCATGTCGAACCAGGTCGCCAGCCGCGCCGCTTGCGGCATCTCGCGCATCACGTACGGCACCCGCCGCCGCACCAGGCTGGCGACCATCACGGCCTTGAGCCCCAAGCTTTTCACATGTTCCAGTTCGGCGATCGCTTCGGCCGGGGTATGCATCGGGATCGCAGCGGCGGGCGTAAGCCGGTCCTCCAGGCCTTTGAACGTGTCGGCGATAAAAGCGTTGAAGGCATGGCAGGACGCGCGCCGCACTTCCTCGTCGCCGAAATAAGCAGCGAACAGCCCCGGTCCGCTGGGATAGAGCACCGCGAAGTCCAGGCCCAACTCCGGCATCCGCTCATAAAGCATCCTCGGGAGCATCGCAGTGGCGCGGTCAGGGGTGCTGGTCGTAAGTCCCCACCACGGCGGCTGCGGATAGCGGCGATCGAGCCGGACCTCGCGCGCCATCAGCGAAGTGTCGCCGAACGGGACGGACTTTTTGAACCGCTCGATGACTGCCGGCCCCGCAGTTTCGCGCAGATACTCCATGAAGGCCGGAGCGTAGTCGATCCAATGGCCGTCGGAGTCGATTATCGGATGATTCAAGCGGGCGCGAATCGCCGCGGATTTGCTCTTAGCTGCGGTCGCCATCTGCTCCTCCTCAAGGGCACGAAGCCGTCTGCAAGAATTTAAACCTACCGATTAAGGGCTTGCGTGACCAGCGCGTCCGGCCGCTTTACCCCAGCGCCGCTTTACGGTTACATCGGTAAAAGCGCGGCCGGCAATCGCGGCCCGAGCAACGCGGACAGGGCCGCCAGCGGAAGGACCTCTGCATGAAATACAGCGAATATCAGCATCTGCTTTTCGAGCATAAAGGCGACGGCGTGCTGCTGGTGACGATCAACCGGCCCGACGTCCTCAACGCCACCAATCGGCGGCTGCATTGGGAGCTGACCCAGGTATGGAAGGACGTCGATCCCGACCCGCAGGCCAACGTGATCCTGATAACCGGAGCGGGACGGGCGTTTTCCGCCGGCGGCGACATGGAGATGATCGAGGAGATGACGCGCAGTCCGGAGGCGGTCGCGCAGAGTTGGCGTGAAGCCGGTGACATCGTTTACAACATGATCAATCTCGACAAGCCCATCATCTCGGCGATCAACGGGGTCGCGGTCGGCGCCGGCCTGGCGGTGGCGCTGCTCGCCGACATCAGTATCGCGGCCGACAATATACGCTTCACCGACGGCCATCTGCGCATCGGGGTCGCCGCGGGCGATCATGCCGTCATCGCCTGGCCGCTGCTGTGCGGGATGGCCAAGGCCAAGTACTATCTGCTCACCTCAGACTTCATCGACGGCAAGGAAGCCGAGCGCATCGGCCTCGTCAGCCTGTGCGTCCCCGCCGACAAGCTGATGGAAAAGGCGATGGAGGTGGCGCGCAAACTCGGCACCGGTCCGCAGCAGGCCCTGCGATGGACCAAGCGGTCGTTGAACAACTGGCTGCGGATGGCCGGCCCGTCCTTCGACACGTCGCTGGCGCTGGAGATGCTGGGGTTCTTCTCCACCGACGCCAGGGAAGGACTGGCGGGAATCAAGGAAAAACGCGCGCCGAAGTTTAAGTGAGGCTCACCACGGCCGCCGCGCCTGCGCTTGATGATGGCGAAAGCAGGCTGATAGGATTGCGAATGCCAGCGATAAAGGCCTCCGCACTTGACTCGGGGAGACACGAACATGGAATACGACCTGGTCATTCGCAACGGCACTGTGATTGACGGTTCCGGGATGGCGCGGTATCGCGCCGATGTTGGTATTGCCGGCGGCAAGATCGCGGAGATCGGCCGGATACGCGCCAGCGCCCGCGAGATTATCGACGCCGACGGCCATGTGGTTGCGCCCGGGATTATCGACGGCCATACGCACATGGACGCGCAGGTGTTCTGGGACGCCCTGGGAACGTCGTCGTGCTGGCATGGCGTGACCTCGGTCGTGATGGGCAATTGCGGATTTTCGCTGGCGCCGTGCGGCGAGCGCGACAAACACCTGGTGATGCGCAACCTGGAACGTGCCGAAGACATCGCGCGCGAGGCGATGGAGGCCGGCATCACCTGGTCGTGGGAAACCTTCGCGCAGTATCTCGACGCCGTCGATCGCGCGCCCAAGGGAATCAATTACGCCGCCTACATGGGACATTCCGCCCTGCGCACGTACGTGATGGGCGAGCGCGCGTTCACCGAAGAGGCGACCGAGGCCGATATCGCCGCGATGAAGCGCGAGGTGCGCGACGCGATCCGCGCCGGCGCGATCGGCTTTACCACTTCGCGCAGCTCAACCCATGAAACCGCCGATCGCAGACCGGTCGCCAGCCGCATCGCCAGTTGGGACGAAGTCCGTCAACTGGTCGGCGTGATGGGCGAGCTCAACGCGGGCCTGTTCGAAATCGCCGGAGAGCAGACCGGCGCGGACCCCGAGCACACGCGCGACTACCTGGGACGGCTCAAGGCGCTGGCGCTGGAGACCGGGGTGCCGGTCACCTTCGGCCAGTTCGCCCATCGGCGCTATCCCGACGACTGGCGCCATTATATCGCCGCCGCCGAGCAGACCGCGCGCGAAGGCGGCCGCATGTTCATCCAGGTGCACAGCCGTTCGGTCAACGGTGTCAATTCGTTTCAGACCACGATGCCGTTTGACGGACTGCCGCTATGGCGCGAGCTGCGCAAGCTGCCGCTGGCCGAGCAGGAAGCGGCGCTGCGCAATCCCGAAACCCGGCGCAAGCTGGTCGAGGTGGCGCGCGAGCACCGGCGCGGCAACCAGCCCAGACACGGACAGTTGTTCGCGATGGGTCCCGACTTCAACTGGATGTGGGTGCAGGACAAAGGGCTGCCGCCCTACCGATCGGTGGCCGAAATCGCGCAGGAAACCAATCAGGATCCGGTGGACGTGATTATTGACCTCGCACTCAAGACCAATCTCAAGCAGTTGTTCCTTCAGACTGTGGCCAACGAAAACCAGGATCATGTGCTGGAGATGATGCGCCATCCGCGCTGCGTGGTGACCTTCTCCGATTCCGGCGCGCACGTTTCACAACTGATGGACTCCTCGCTGCAAAGCCACGTGCTGAGTTACTGGGTGCGTGAGAAGCAGGCGCTGACGCTGGAAGAGGCGGTGCGGATGCTTACCTTTGTCCCGGCCTCGTATTGGGGACTGGAGGGAAGAGGGCTCCTGCGCAAAGGCTGGGCCGCCGATATCATGATCTTCGACCCCGACCGGATCACGCCCGAATTGCCGGAACTGGTGCATGATCTGCCGGCCGGCGCGCGGCGGCTGCGCCAGAAGGCCAGCGGCATCATGGCGACGATCGTCAACGGCGAAGTGGTGCTGCGCAACAATCAGCACACCGGCGCGCTGCCCGGCCGCCTGCTGCGCGGTCCGTTGGCGCAGTCCTGATGGCGACGCACGGGGTCCGACCCGCGTTGACACGTTGCGGGGGCTCCGATAATTAATTTGATTCTGGTTCAGTCATGTTCGCGATTATAAAAACCGGCGGCAAACAGTACCGCGTCGCTCCGGGCGACCAGATCGTGGTCGAGCGGATTCCCGGCGATATCGGCGCGCAGATCTCCCTGTCAGAAGTCCTCGCAATCGGGGGGAATGGCGCACCCATGCTCGGCACGCCGCTGGTCAGCGGAGCAGCGGTGACAGCGCGTATTGTGCAGCAGCCGCGCGGCAGCAAGGTGATCGTTTTCAAGAAGAAGCGGCGCAAGAACTACCGGCGCAAACGCGGCCATCGGCAGGAATTGACCGTCCTCAATATCCAGGCGATCAACACTGGCATGGCAGCGGGTTCGGAGTCCACGCCGCCGCCGTCCGTCGAGGAGCCGCCGGCGGAGCCGAGTCCGGCGGAAAACCCGGCATAACATCGCGGCACGACCGAGCCATTTTAACTGGCGGCGATAACGCCGCTACAGCAGAGGAGTAAGCGCCGTGGCACACAAGAAGGGACAAGGTTCGACGCGCAACGGTCGGGACAGTCCGGGCCAGCGGCGGGGAATCAAGATTTACGCCGGACAGCAGGTCAAAGCCGGCAACATCCTGGTCCGTCAATGCGGCACCCGGATCCATCCGGGACGCAACGTCGGTCTGGGCCGTGACTATACGATCTATGCGCTGATTGACGGCATCGTCAGCTACGAGCCGCGCGGCGAAAAGCGCCAGGTCAGCGTCTACCCCCTGGCTCAGGAACAGGCGGAACGTCGCCAGTAGGACAGGCGCCCCTGCCCGTCCCATCAGCGTAAAATTACTCGCGTTTTTTTGGGGCGCGGCGAGCTTCCACCGTGAATGCGCCGCTGGGGCGCACTTCGACCACCTGGCCCGCCAAGCTGTCGTCCTCGATGAATTGCAGCACCACTTCGGCAATTGCTTCGGGTGAGATCAACTTGCGCACCGGCGGCGCGATGCGTCCGGCGGCCTTTTCATCGCGGAACTGCTGGCGCGCCAGCGGTGTATCGGTCTGGCCCGGACAAACGCAATTGACCCGGATGCGTTTGCCTGACCAGTACGCCAGCGAATGAGTCAGATGGATCACGCCGGCCTTGGCCGCGGCATAAACCGGGTCGCCGGGAATTGGATACACGCCCGCCATCGAGGCGGTGTTGACGATCACGCCACCATTTTCTCGCATCAGGGGAAACGCCAGGTAGCATCCGAGCACGACGCCTAAAAGATCGACATCCAGCACCCGCTTCCATTGCTCGACCGCGATTCGCGTAAAGCCGGGCTGTGGTGTGGAGATACCGGCATTATTGAACAGGATATCGAGGCGGCCGAAGCGCGCCAGCGTCTCCTCGAACGCCCGCCGCATCTCGGCCTCGTCGCGGACGTCAGCGCGGATGAAGGCGGCGCGCGTGCCGGCGCTTTGAAATGACTTGACCGCTTCGTCACCCAGTTGCTGGTTGACGTCAAGCAGCATCAGATTGGCGCCCTTGGCCGCCAGCATCTTTGCCGTGGTTTTACCGATTCCTGAAACGCCACCGGTGATCAGCGCCGTTTTCCCATTGATGACCATCATGCCGCTCCCAAACAAATGGCGCGGTCCCGATTCAGTCTTCCAGGACCGCGCCCATGATTGTATGCGATGGTAACCGAGCCCGCCGCGCTATGCTATCGGCGCGACGCCGATCAGCCAAGATTGTAAAGCCGCACGGTATTGTCGCAGGTGATCTTTTTGATCACCGCCGGTGAGAGCCCTTTCATGTGCTCATCGACGTATTTGCGCGAATGGGGCCAGGTGCTGTCGGGATGGGGATAGTCGGACGCCCAAATCACGTTGTCCTCGCCGATTTCTGAAATCAGCTTGAGGCCGACGTCGTCCTCCTCGAAGCTGACGCAGACGTGCTGGCGGAACAGTTCGCTGGGCTTTGCGGAAAGCTTGACCGTGTTGCGGAACAGCTTTTCGTATTCGTGATCCATGCGGCCGAGCAGATAGGGAACCCATCCCAATCCCGATTCCGCGAGGATCAGGCGCAGATTGGGATTTCGATCGAGCGCGCCGCAGAAAATTATTTCGCACAGCGGCTCGTCCAGTTGCATCGGGAGCGCTGAGACGAGGGCCGCGACCTGGCCGCGGCGGGGGTCAAAACGCGCGTTGCGCACGCCGCCGCTCAGATGGAAGCTCAGCACTACACCGGTTTCGGCGGCGGTCGCCCACAACGGGTCCCAGGCTTCGTCGAAAACGGGTTTGCATGCCTCGAAGACTCCGAACAGCGCGCCGCGCAGGCCCAGTTTGGCGACCCGCTCCAGTTCGGCGACGGTTTCGCCCGGGTCGTTCATCGGCAGCATCGCGACGCCGATCAGGCGCTGCGGCGCTTCCCCGCAAAACTCGGCCAGCCATGAGTTGTACGCGCCCAGGCAGACGCGCTGCAGTTCGGGGTCCTTGAACAGAAGGGGCAGCGGCGGACCGTAGATCACCTGGGCGTCGATACCGTCGCGGTCCATGTCTTCAAGCCGGTATTTCGCGGTGGAAGGGCGAAAGCTGCCGGGCTCGGGTTCCTCCTTCACCCCCGCGCGCGGAATCGCGCCGCGCAGCAGCGGATTGTCCATGGTGCCGTAGCCGCCCATGTCCCAGGGCTTGCCCTCGCTGACCCATCGGCGCCTGCCCTCGATTTCCTCGATCCGGGGCGCCATTTCGCGGAACTTCGCAGGCACGCGATCCACCCACAAACGCGCCGGGATATAGCTGAGATCCATGTGATCGTCGCCGGAGACAAAATTGTATTGCATTGGCCGACCTCCCCGATCTTAACCTGACCTTTTATTGCATAGACGCGCGGTTTTTTCTAATAGCGGAACATCGCGACGGCAAAGGAGAAACTACGATGGATCTGGAAGCGGCAGTGCGATCATTGGAAAAACGCGTGGCGCAACTGGAAGACCAACTCGCGATTTACAACCTGATGTTCAGCTACGGACCCGCCGCCGACAGCGGTTCGAGCGAAGCCGCGGCCCATCTGTGGACGGCTGACGGCGTATACGACGTCGGCGATGTCTCGATGATGAAGGGTCACGCCGAACTGCAGAAAATGTATGAGGGCGAGACCCATCAGGCGCTGATCAGGAAAGGCTCATCGCACCTTACCGCGTCGCCGGTGGTGAAGATCAACGGCGATACCGCGGTGGCGACCTGCTATTCGTTCGTGGTCAGACACGAGGACGGCAATTACAAGTTCTGGCGGATGTCATCCAATCGATGGGACTTCGTGCGCGAGCCGGGCGGCTGGCGGATCAAGCGCAGAACCAACCGCCTGCTCAACGGCTCCGAAGAGGCCCGCGCGTTGCTGGCCCGCGGCGTTACGGACTGAAGCAATTCGCAATTTCCCGCTGCGCGTACGAAGGTCCTGACCAATTGATGCGGCAATCGTTCAATATGCCGCTTCCAGCAGCGCTACCATGTCTTGCGCCGTTACCGGCTGCTCCAGCGTCCGCGCGCCGTTGATCTCAGCCAGCGCCGGCTCGATGATCTCCTCGATTTCAGATCGTGGCACGCCGGCCTGACTGAGGCGGGTGGGCACGCCCAGTTCGCGGATAAACTGCGCGGCGCGCTCCGCGCATTGCATGGCCGCGGGCCCCGGTTTGGCGGAATCAAACGGCACTTCAAAGCCTTCCGCGATCGCCTCGAAGCGCTGCGGCGCCCGCTGCGCCATCAGGCGCATCACATGAGGAACGGTAATACATGAGGTGACGCCGTGCGGAACGTTCCAGCGCGATCCGATCTGATGGCCGAGGGCGTGCGAAATGCCCAGCCGCGTGTTGATCATGCCGAAGATCGACATCCAGGCGGCGAGCTGGCACATCCCGCGATGGGCCACCTGGTCATAACCGGGTCCCTTGAAGGACGCCGGCAGATGGCGGCGGAGCACTTTGATCGCGCGCGCGGCAAGCGTGTCGCAGATTAACTGGTGGCGCAACGAATAGGCGCATTCCACCGCGTGGTCGAGCGCTTTGACGCCGGTTGACGCCCACAACCAGTCGGGAGTTTGCAGCGTCAGCGCCGGATCCATGATCACCGCCCGCGGCTGCAGCCGTTCGTCGAAGCGTCCGCCCTTGCGCCGCGTGGCTTCGTCCGTCATCCCCGCGCCGGCGGTAAATTCAGCGGCGGAGAGCGTGGTGGGAATCGCGAAATTGGCCAGCACCGGCCCCACCACCACGGTTTCAGCGCGGCGGAAATCGAGCGGCCGCGCAGCCGCATCGCCGGTCATCAGCGCCATCGCAACCAGCTTCGCCGCATCAATCGGACTGCCGCCGCCAAACCCGATCAGGCAATCAGCCTGCGTCCGTTTGGCTTCTTCGATCGCACCCGTCAGCGTTTTGGACGGAACATGCTGGCTGATACCCGAATAGACTCCCACCAGCCGCCCTTCGAGCGCCGCCTTGACTCGCTCGATCAACGGCGATGAGCCAAGCGTCCTACCCGTAATAACCAGCGCGCGTTTGAGCCCGTGGCGCTCCAACTCGTGCCCAATCGCATTGAGTTTGCCGGGTCCATAGACGACCGTTTCGAGTTGAGTGAAGCGGAATTCTCCTTCGGGCGCCTGCATCGTCGGGTCTCCTCTGAGGTGAGGCTGGCACGGCTGGCGGCATTGTGTCGAGGGATCAGGCGAGGAAAGAAAACGCGGAGAGAACCCCGGCACTCTCGGTGGGCTGGACAAAAAGGTTCGCAGCCCGTCCGAGGTGCCAACTAAAAATCTGCCACGAAGAAGTCGCCGGCGCGGGCTAGCGGCCGTCGTCCCACTTGGTCCGGTCCCAACGGAAAATTTCCGTGGTGTTGGTTATGCCCACCGCTTTGGGCTGCGCATGACGGGCCTCTTCCACCGTCCTGCCGGCAAGGTATTCCTCGGTCTCCTGATAGGTCAGTTCACCGATGGGAACGCCGCCGGTGGAGCGCTTGCAGGTGCAGGTCTTGACAGGACTGTAGGCCAGGTAAGTACCGGTCTTCCAACCGTTCTGGTCTTTCCAGGTTATATTCTCCAGATTGTTCAGTTCGCGATCATGGAGCCTGCGCTCCCAATCCTTGCAGAAAGCGGGGAACAGTTCGGAGGCGCGGTCGAAAACCATGTCACCGCTGCGCGGCGGCGTGTTGAAACTCTTCAACGCGGCATGGATCTCATAGGCGCCTGATCCGGATGAAGCGGTCTGGCTTGACGCGGAATCGGAAACCGCCGTCGACGCGGAATTGTGGCTGGCCGGATTTGCGCTGACCGCATTTACTGACCCGGTACCAGTCGCGCTGGCCGATGCCCCAACGACCTCAGGATGCTGCGCCGAAGCCGACTGCGTGGTTTGGGCGGCCCCAGTCGTAACTCCCGGCCCGGCGAGAGCTAAAACCAAAAACCCACTGGCTGCGATACGCAACGCCATTCCAGACAAGGTGGCCATCGTTCCACCAACTCCTCCACGTAAAAATTTGGCTGACCCAAGTCCGAAATATCACCCGTAGGACGGTTTGGATGCAAGCAGAAAGTCGGACGCGCGAGAGGCCGCAGCCCCATCGGAGCTGCGGCCTTAAGCGTCAGTCCCTCACGAGCCGACCGGCACCAGTTCAACGCGCCGGTTTTGCGCACGTCCTTCAGCCGTCCGGTTGGTCGCCACGAAATGGGTCTTGCCGTATCCGTGAGTAACCAGGCGGCTGGCGGCAATCCCGTGAGCTTCGAGGTAACGGGCGACTGCGGCGGCGCGACGCTGCGACAGCTTCAGGTTGTAGCGATAGCTGCCGATCGCATCGCAGTATCCGTTGACGTCCACCGTAACATCGGGATGTTTGCTGAGAATCTCAGCCGCTTCATCCAGGATGGGCCGTGCGTCAGGCCGGATGTTGTAGCGGTTGAAATCGAAGTGCACGCCGCGCAAAACGATACGCTCCTGCGGGGCTGGAGCCGGCGGAGGAGGCGGGGGCGGCGGCGGAGCTTCGGCCGTAACCGGAGCGGGCGGCGGCGGCGGAATTATTGGATCGCACAGGTAGTGTCCAGCGATAGTGCCGAGACCGCCGCCAATAATCGTGAAGATCGGCACATATACGGCTTCGACATTGCTGCGGTCAGTTCCGTGGCCGGTGTAATGAGCCACGAAATAGGAGCCGATGCCACCGGCGGCGGCGCCAGCCAGAGCGCCTCCCAGAGCGCAACCGTCCCATTCGCGTGGCTCCTGCAGCGAGCTTTGCCACGACGAGATTTGTGCGCACCCAGCCATCAGAAACATCACGCCGGCCAGCGCTGCGGTTTTGACGAACAATCGGTGTTTAGTGCCCATTAACCTCCTCCATCTGGTTCCTATTAGCCAGGCTTCCACCCAAGTGCCCTCAATGCTTGCGGGCAATTTTACTGATAGTTCATTCGGCTTCAACGAAACCGCCGCATCCTAAATACAAAAATTTGCGGATTTTTCAAGTCCTACTGGCATAAAAAAAAAGAGACCCACCCAATCTCTGCGAAGACTGCCATGCCCGCCAGAGCGCTGGCTCGCCTTTCCCCAGGCGCGGTCCAACAGCGCCACACCCATCACCAAGTCGCATTCGGCCTCAATAAATAGCTGAACCTTCATCGCGATGCCAAGAGCTTTTAACATGAGCTGAATTTTCACGAAACGGGGCTGTGGACAATTTCTCCTCGCGCTTTCGCCCCGATTTATCCGCTCACCCCGTCAGTGCTACGATTTGCGGTGCGATGTTGTCTTTGGCGCGTGGCAAGGAAGGTTCCTTCAAGCTGGTATCCAATTACCAGCCGCAGGGCGATCAACCCGCGGCAATCGAAGCGTTGACCCGCAACCTGCTCGATGGGGTTCCCAGCCAGGTGCTGCTGGGCGTCACCGGCTCGGGCAAAACCTTCACGATGGCCAATGTGATCGCGCGGGTTAACCGGCCCACGCTGGTCATGGCGCCCAATAAAACCCTGGCGGCGCAGCTTTATAATGAATTCAAAAGCCTGTTTCCCGAAAACGCAGTCCGCTACTTCGTCTCCTATTATGATTACTATCAGCCCGAAGCCTACGTCCCCTCCACTGATACGTACATCGAGAAGGATTCCAGCATAAATGACGAAATCGACAAGCTGCGCCATTCCGCGACCAAAGCCCTGCTGGAGCGCAATGACGTCCTGATCGTCGCCTCCGTTTCCTGCATCTACGGCCTGGGCGAACCCGAAGTTTACTTCGAGATGCTGGTGTTCCTCGAGGAGGGACAGCGGGTCGAGCGCGACCGCGTACTGCGCAAGCTTGTGGATATCCAGTACCAACGCAACGACTACGACTTCCATCGCGGCACTTTCCGGGTGCGCGGCGACACCGTCGAGGTCTTTCCGGCATACGAGGAAAGCCGCGCCGTGCGCATCGAGTTCTTCGGCGACGAAGTGGAAGGGCTGTATGAAATCGATCCCCTGCGCGGACAGGTGATTCGGCGCCTGGCCAGCGTCGCAATCTATCCGGCGTCGCATTACGTAACGACCTCGGACCGGCTGGAGGTGGCGGTACGAAATATCCGCCAGGAGCTGCGCGAGCGCCTGGAGGAGTTGCGTCAACAGAACAAACTGCTCGAAGCGCAGCGCCTGGAGCAGCGCACGATGTACGACCTCGAACTGCTCTCCGAAATGGGCATCTGTCCGGGAATCGAGAACTACTCGCGCCATCTGACCGGCCGCCGTCCCGGACAGCCGCCGCCGGTGCTGCTGGATTACTTTCCCAAAAATTATCTGCTGTTCATCGACGAAAGCCATGTTACGGTGCCGCAAATCGGCGGAATGTACCGCGGCGATCGATCGCGCAAACAAACGCTGGTCGATTACGGTTTCCGGCTGCCCTCGGCGCTGGACAACCGCCCCCTGAATTTCGAGGAATTCGAATCCTTCATCAACCAGGCGATCTATGTTTCGGCCACCCGGGCGATTATGAATTGCGCCGCTCCCAAGGCCTGATCGTGGAGCAGCTGATCCGCCCCACCGGTCTGGTCGATCCCGAAATCGAGGTGCGCAAAGCCGGCACCCAGGTCGATGATTTACTCGAGGAAATTCGCCGCCGGGTCGAACGCAACGAGCGCGTATTGGTCACCTGTCTGACCAAAAAGATGGCCGAGGATTTGACCGACTATTACCAGGAACTCGGCGTGCGCGTGCGCTATCTGCATTCGGACATCGACACCATCGAACGCGTCGAGATCATCCGCAGCCTGCGCAAGGGCGACTTCGACGTGCTGGTCGGAATCAACCTGCTGCGCGAGGGACTGGACCTGCCGGAAGTCTCGCTGGTGGCGATTCTGGACGCCGACAAGGAAGGCTACCTGCGATCGGAGCGCTCGCTGATTCAGACCATCGGGCGGGCCGCGCGCAACGTCAACGGCCGGGTGCTGATGTACGCCGACCACGTCACCGAGTCGATGCGCAAGGCGATCGATGAAACCAACCGGCGCCGCGCCAGGCAATTGCAATTCAACCGTGAAAACGGCATCACGCCGCAAACCATCATCAAGGCAATCGACGCCTCGCTGGTGGAGATGTACTCGCCGGAATGGGAAGTGGTCCCGGATGTGAACCCGTCAGCGGAGGACGCCCTGGAGTACGCGCCGCCCCACGAACTGTCGCAACGCATCAGCGAACTGCGCCGCGAGATGAGAGCGGCGGCGGACGAACTGGAGTACGAACGGGCCGCCCAGTTGCGCGATCAGATCAAGCGCCTGGAGATGCGCGCGCTGGGCATCGAAACGGACAGCAACGGTGCAGCGCGACCGCCCGCCAACGGCGCTTCCGCGACCCGCTCCAGGTCCGCGCGCGGCCAAACCCGGGCCGGCGCCAGGGGTGTCAAAGGCAAAGAGCGCCAGGCCGCGCGAACTGCCAATCGCCAGGGCCGGCTGAAATTGGTCCCGGACGAACCTGATTGACCGTCCCACTTTGGGGTCGGCGAGCCCGATTCAGATTTGACCGGCCCCGAATCATCCCAGGAAATCTCGGTCCAGGTTTGCTGTTCGAGTTGCCGCCGCTCCAGCGATAGCGCAATAAAGCGCCCCGTCAGCGCGGTCGCTTCGGACTCGCCGCCGACCCCGAGCGCGGCCCCGCACAGGCCGGACACAGGCCGCGAAAGATCATCTCGATATCGTTGATCGCAAAACCGTAGAGCTGGTCGTCGGGAAGCCTGACATCGCCCTGCGGCACCACGTCGCGGATGGTCCCGCATCGATCGCAGACCAGATGCTGATGGCGAGCTGCGGCGTTGGGGTCATAGCGCTTCGGACCGGCATCGAGCGTGATTTCACGCAACTCGCCGAGCGCGTGGAACTGGTTGAGCGTATTGTAGACGGTGGCCCGGCTGATCTCGGGCAGGCGCGCGGACGCCCGCTCGAACACTTCGTCGGCAGTAATGTGCACATGCGCTCCGTCCAGAGCCTCGGCGATCACCCGGCGCTGGGCCGTCAAACGCAAACCGCGCCGGCGCAACCGCTCCAATAACGGCGCAGTACCGGTTGCTGCAATTTGTCTTCGCGCCCTTCTCACGGTGTTGGCACCGCCAATCGCCTGCTCCAATCAACCATAGCAGAATCGGCACTTGACTTAAAGCCGTCTTTCTTTTAATTAAGTCTAAACAAAGGGCAAATCTAAATTTGGAGACGGAACAGAACCTGGAATGAAAGGCGGGAAAACACTCGGAGGAAAAAAATGGAAGAAAGAACTGAAGCAGGCGCATCAGGCTGTCCGGTGAGGCACACGTCCATTGGGGCCAGGTCGAATCGTGACTGGTGGCCGAAGCTGTTGAACCTCAAGATTCTCCACCAGAATTCGCCGCTGTCCAACCCCATGGACAGGGCATTCAACTACGCCGAAGAGTTCAGGAAACTTGACTTCAACGCGCTCAAGCGGGACCTCCGCGCGCTCATGACGGACAGCCAGGAGTGGTGGCCGGCAGATTTCGGCCATTACGGGCCGCTGTTCATCCGGATGGCGTGGCACAGCGCGGGGACCTATCGAATCGGCGACGGCCGCGGTGGCGCTGCCACGGGCGCGCAACGTTTTGCACCGCTCAACAGTTGGCCCGACAATGCCAACCTCGACAAAGCGCGCCGCCTGCTCTGGCCGATCAAGCGCAAATACGGCAGCAGGATCTCGTGGGCCGACCTGATTATTCTGGCCGGCAACGTCGCGCTCGAGTCGATGGGCTTCAAGACCTTCGGCTTCGGCGGCGGACGCGAGGATGTGTGGGAACCGCCGGAGGACATCTACTGGGGAAGCGAAGACACCTGGCTGGCCGACCGGCGCTACAGCGGCGAGCGGGAACTCGAGAAGCCTCTGGCCGCCGTGCAGATGGGTCTGATTTACGTGAATCCGGAAGGGCCCAACGGCAAACCGGATCCGCTGGCCGCGGCCAGGGACATTCGCGAGACCTTCAAGCGCATGGCGATGAACGACGAGGAAACCGTAGCCCTAATCGCTGGCGGCCACACCTTCGGCAAGGCCCATGGCGCCGGCGATCCGAAGCTGGTCGGTCCGGAGCCTGAAGCAGCGCCCATTGAGGAAATGGGTCTGGGCTGGAAGAGCAGGTTCGGCACCGGCAAAGGCAGGGACACCATCACCGGCGGCCCGGAAGTCACCTGGACCAAAACGCCCACGAAGTGGAGCAACAACTTCTTCGAAAACCTGTTCGGCTATGAATGGGAACTGACCAAAAGTCCGGCCGGCGCGTACCAGTTCAGGGCGAAGACCGATGCGGCTCCGATTCCCGATGCCTTCGATCCCTCCATACGCCACGCGCCAACCATGCTGGTGACGGACCTCGCTTTACGCGTCGATCCGGTTTACGAAAAGATCTCGCGGCGCTTCTATGAGCATCCGGATGAGTTCGCGGATGCCTTCGCGCGGGCCTGGTTCAAGCTGACCCATCGCGACATGGGTCCGCGCTCACACTATCTCGGTCCCGAGGTCCCGGCGGAAGAACTGATCTGGCAGGACCCCGTTCCGCCGGTCGATCACAAGCTGATCGACGCTGACGACATCGCGGGTTTGAAAGCCCGAATCCTGGCTTCGGGCCTGTCGATCTCGCAACTGGTATCCACGGCGTGGGCGTCGGCGTCCACGTTCCGCGGCTCCGACAAGCGCGGCGGAGCGAACGGGTCGCGCATCCGGCTGGCGCCGCAAAAGGATTGGGAAGTCAACCAGCCTGCCGAACTGGCCAGAGTTTTGGCCAAGCTCCAGGAGATCCAACAGGAATTCAACAACTCGGCGTCCGACGGCAAGAAGGTGTCACTTGCCGACCTCATAGTCCTTGGCGGTTGCGCGGCCATCGAACAGGCTGCCCGCAACGCCGGACACGAGGTGCAGGTTCCCTTCGCGCCCGGCCGCACGGACGCGTCGCAGGAGCAAACCGAGGTGGAGTCCTTTGCCTATCTCGAGCCGGTTGCGGACGGCTTCCGCAATTACCTCAAGGCGAAAACCGCCGTGCCTGCCGAGGAGCTTCTGGTGGACAAAGCGCAATTGCTGACGCTGACCGCGCCTGAGATGACGGTCCTGATTGGCGGCCTGCGCGTGCTGGGCGCGAACCACGCCGGCTCGCGCCACGGCGTCTTCACGCCGCGGCCGCAGACGCTGACCAACGACTTCTTCGTCAACCTCCTCGACATGAGCACCGAGTGGAAGGCGACCTCGGATGAAAATGTGTTTGAGGGATACGATCGTAAGAGCGGCGAATTGAAGTGGACCGCCACCCGCGTCGACCTGATCTTCGGTTCCAACTCGCAACTGCGAGCCCTGGCCGAAGTCTATGGCTGCGCCGACGCGCAGTCGAAGTTCGTGGCCGACTTTGTGTTGGCGTGGAACAAGGTGATGAACGCCGATCGCTTTGATCTCAGGTGAGTTAACCGAAGCGGTCACGATGGCAGCCGTTGGTGCGCCTGCGCGGCGCAGTTGAGCGCGAACACCGCGCCGCGCAGGCGCGACGGCGTTGTTTTCCTTCGCCCGACCCTGCTAGGTTGCAGCTTACAGTCGGACGCAACCGAAATGTGCAGGATTAAGCAGGGAGGTCGCTATGGATACTTCCTATGATCGCCGCGCTGAAGACGTTGGCAACATCGTTGCGCTGGAGCACGTCAATGTAACCGTTCCTGATCCGCAACTCGCCACCGTGTTTTACGTCAGTGGTCTGGGTTTGACGCGTGATCCCTACCTGATGACCGGGCCGCGCAACATGTGGGTCAACGTCGGGCGCTGCCAATTCCATCTGCCGACCAACAAGCCCCAGGTGCTGCGCGGGATTACCGGACTGGTCATCCCCGACCGCGCCGCACTGTTGAAGCGGCTGAACAAGGTGCGCAAAAATCTGGATAACACCGCCTTCGACTTTCACGAAGACGAGACCTTTGTCGAAGCCGTCTGTCCGTGGGGCAACCGGATCCGATGCCACGAACCGGCCCCGCGTTTCGGTCCCGTCTCGCTCGGGATGCCTTATGTGGAATTCGAGGTGCCGCAGAAAACGGCGGAGGGTATCGCCCGCTTTTACACCGAAATCATGGGGACGCGCGCCGAGGTAATCGAGGATCGGACCGGGCGATGCGCGCGGGTGAACTCAGGCGTCGGCCAGCACCTGCTGTTTCGCGAAACCGACCGGCCGTTGCCCGAGTACGACGGCCATCATATCGCAATCTATATCGCGGATTTCTCGGGGCCCTACCAGCGCCTGCTCCAGCGCGGATTGATCTTCGAGGAAAGCAACCGCTGGCAATATCGCTTCAAGGAAATCGTCGACCCGCAAAGCAATCAGCCGCTCTTTACGATCGAACACGAGGTGCGCAGCATGACCTCGCCGATGTTCATGCGGCCGCTGGTCAACCGCAACCCCAATCAGAACATCATGCACTACGAACCCGGCCATGACGCCTGGAACTGGGGCATGGCGCACCACGAATAAGCGCCGCGGCGCAACCGGCTGGCCGGCGTCCATCTCAAAGCCGCTGAACAGGAGGAACAACGATGGCTCTGATTCCCTTTGCTGACCAGAACAACCCCTCGCAGGCGCTGCTCGACGCGCTTAAACGGGCCCCGATCACGCTGAACGTGACCCGAATGATTGCCAATTCGCACAAGGCGCAAAAAGCGCTGGCCGGATTCGGCGACATGATCATGAGGGGCGACCTCGACCCCAAGCTGCGCGAACTGGCAATCCTGCGGACCGCCAAGGCGTGCGGCTCCAATTACGAATGGCTGCATCATGTGGTGGTCGGCAAGGGCGTCGGCGTCACGCAGGAGCAGATCGACAATATCGAGAATCCCGGCGCCAAATGCTTCGATGAAACCGAAGGTTTGGTCGTGCGGCTGGCGGGTGAGATGGCCAAAAACGTGAAGGGAAGCCGCGAAGCCGTGCTGGCCCTGAACAAGAAGCTGGGACCGTCAACCCTGGTCGAGCTCATAATGGTCTGCGGTTTTTATACCGGCCTGGCGCGGCTGCTTGAAACAACGGAGGTCGAACCCGACGATTTCGCGGGCAAGGTCGACGTGTTCAAAGCCAGTCAGAGAGGGGGCTGAGCGCTTCCAGGTCGGATTGCGGATTCTTACGGATTGCGGCCCGGCGAGCGGTCAAGGTTCGCCGGGCCATTTTCGCGATTGAAAACCGCAAACCAAACGACAGGGCAGTTGGCGGGCGCCCACCGCTGCCGTTAAGATTACTTGAGGCAAGGATTGGCCGTTTTTTCCGGCCTCGCTCTGCCCCGCAATATCGAGGTCCCATCGCGAATGCTGCAATGAGTGACGATGTTTTCGACCAACGCTTCCCGGACAATTTCTATCGCGGCATTATCGTCAGCCTGAACCGAGCGACGCTCAAAGGCCGGCTCCGCTCCGACAGCGGCCGCGAAATACCTTTTCAATTCCCGTTCGTCAGCGTGGTCGGCGCGCCTTTGGGTGGACGCGCGCCCGGTATCGACCTGTTGCACGTGGGCGCGCGGGTCGGTTTCGACGTCGGCTGGAGCTCAAAGGGGCTGGTCGCCACCAAGATCAAGCCGCTGTAGCATTCAGCCCCAGCCTGCGACGGCGCCGGCACGAAAATGGACGCGCTTTCTCCCCCCCTCGTTAGACCCGAGAAAAGGTGAGTGACGCATGTTCGGCACGTTTTCATGGCCGGAGGTTTTTGCGGCGGGCAGGGGCAGTAAGGACGCGGCTTACGGCCTCGTGCCATCCCTGGAGCAGCCTTTGCCGCTCGGCGGCTCGCATACGGGGCCTGAACAAGGTTCCCGCCGCGCGAAGCTGCTCCAGTTCCGCGGCTGAGCGCCATACACCGCAGGCCAGACCCGCCAGCATCGCCGCGCCCAAGGCCGTAACCTCGAGCATCGCGGCGCGCCGTACCGGGCGGGAGAGAATATCGGCCTGGAACTGCATCAGGTAATCGTTGGCGGCAGCGCCGCCGTCGGCTCGGAGATCGCCGATCGGCTGGCCGCCATCGCGCTCCATCGCATGGCAGACGTCCCAGACCTGGTAAGCGATACTATCCAGCGCCGCGCGAACCAGGTCGGCCGCGGAAGTGGAGCGGGTGATCCCGACGATTGCGCCGCGCGCGTTCGCGTCCCACCATGGCGCTCCCAACCCGACCATCGCAGGCACGACATAGGTCTCGCCGCGCTCGCCTGCAGCGAGCGCCAATCGGGCGGTATCCGCGGCCTCGCGAACGAGCCCGAGCCCGTCGCGCAGCCATTGCACGACCGCGCCGGCCACGAAAATCGCGCCCTCCAGGGCAAAGGCCGGCTCGCCGTCCGAGTCCAAAGCCGCGGTGCTCAGCAGCCGGTTGCGCGAGCGCACGAACTTGCCGCCAGTGTGCATCAAGAGAAACGCGCCGGTTCCGTAGGTAACTTTGGCCTGACCCGGCCTTACGGCACCCTGGCCGAATAGTGCTGACTGTTGATCGCCGACCACGGCGCCGATCGCAATCGCACGCGAGGCAATGGTGCCTCTGGCGGCTTCGGCAATCGGGCCGCGCGAAGCGACCGGCTCGGGTAGCATCTCCGGCGGCACGCCGAACAACTCGAGCATCGCGGGATCCCATTTGCGCGTGCGCAGATTGAACAGCATTGTACGCGAGGCGTTGGTGAAATCCGTCACGTGCGACTGGCCGCGCGTCAGGCGAAAAATCAACCAACTATCGACGGTGCCGAAGCATAACTCGCCGCGGCCGGCGCGGCGGCGGAGCCGCGGGTCGCGGTCAAGCATCCATTTGAGTTTGGACGCGGAAAAATACGGGTCCACGATCAGCCCGGTGCGTTTGGCGATTTCAGGTTCGCGCGCGCGCAGCCCGGCGCAGATTGCGGCGCTGCGCCGGCATTGCCAGACGATCGCCCTGCCCACCGGCCGTCCGCTGGCGCGCTCCCACACGACAAAGGTCTCGCGCTGATTGGCTATCCCGATGGCTGCGATTTCACCGTCGCGCACACGCGCCGCACGCATCGCGCGCCTGCTCAAAGCGACAGTCGTGCTGAAAATCTCCTCCGCATCATGCTCGACCCATCCCGGACGCGGAAAAAATTGACGTATCTCGCCGTAAGCCCGGCCACGGATGCGCCCTTCCGGGTCGATTATCAGGACCGTCGTGCCGGTGGTACCCTGATCGATGGTGAGGACGAGCTGAGCCATTGCCCTGTCTTAGACGAACGGCGCGGCAGCGGGCAACAGCCGGTTGCGCGCAGCGCATCAGCTTGCCTTGAGCTTCGGCCATGGCCATGATAGGCCGCATCGGACGGTCCCGATAAGAGTAGTGACGCGATGAGCGAAGAAATCCGGAGCAAAGAGGAACTGCTCGAGTACTTTCGAAGCGGCTCCAAGCCCCGCGACAGATGGCGGATCGGAACCGAATACGAAAAGATCGCGGTGGACGCCCACAGCGGCCGCGCAATCCCTTTCTCCGGTCCGCGCGGCGTCGAGGCTATTTTGCGGTCGCTGGCCGATCGCTACGGCTACGAACCGGAGGACGAAGAGGGACGCATCATCGCGCTCAAGGGCCAGGCCTCATCCATCACGCTGGAACCGGGCGGCCAAATCGAACTGTCCGGGGAGCAGTGCGCTGACATCCACTGCGCATACAGCGAATTTACGCGCCACGTCTCGGAATTGGTCGAAGTGACGCGCGAGATGGGAATTGCAATCCTCGGTCTTGGGATGCAGCCGGCGAGCCCGCTGGACCAGATCGAACTGCTGCCCAAGGCGCGTTATCGAATCATGTTTCCGTACATGGCGCGCAAGGGTCGGCTGGGCCAGCGGATGATGAAGCAGACGGCGGGCGTCCAGGCCAATATCGATTACGGCGACGAGGCGGACGCGATGCGCAAGCTAAGGGTGAGTTTCGGGCTGACCCCGCTGTTTTATGCGATTTTCGGCAACTCACCGCTGACTGACGGCGACCTCAACGGCTACCTGAGCTATCGCGCACACGTCTGGACCGACACCGACCCCGACCGTTGCGGCATTCCGGCATTCGTCTTCAACGATGGGGCCGGATTCGAGGACTACGTTGAGTACGCGCTCGACGTGCCGATGTATTTTCTGATTCGCGGCCATCATTACATCGATCTAACGCGTCCCCCAGGCCTTACTTTCCGCCAATACCTCGAGCGCGGATACCAGAAGGAACGCGCCATCCTGGAGGATTGGGGGAACCATCTCACCACCATCTTCACCGAGGTCCGGCTCAAGAAATACGTCGAGATTCGTTCGGCCGACAGCCAGCCACCCTCCACGATTCTGGCCTTCCCCGCGCTGTGCAAAGGCATCCTGTATGATGACGATTGCACGCTGGCCGCATGGGATCTGGTCAAGCAATGGAACTACAAGGAGCGTTTGAAGCTGGGCGAGATGGCCAGCAGGATGGGCCTGGAGACGCCGGTAGGGCGTTTCAAACTCAAGGATTTGGCGGTCGAGCTGTTTCAGATCGCGTTCACCGGGTTGGCGCGCAACAAGGCGGTCAACTCCCGGGGCGAGGATGAAACGATTTATCTGTACCGTCTGTTCGACCAGGTCCGCAGCGGTTACAATCATGCCAATATCGTGGTAGCGCGATGGAAAGGCCCATGGAACTACGACATGAGCCGGCTGGTCGCGGGTCTCTCATACGAAGCCGAGGGCATGGTCTGAATGCGGCTGACTTTTTCTGAGCGGTACGTGGTGGCTCTCAATTTCCTGTTGATCGCGGGATGCGCCTATTTCGCCGCGCGCTCTTTCAACGATCTGATCGCGCGGCGCCTGACCGTCATCCCGCCGGCTCCGGAAATCACCAGCATCGGCCCTCCGCGGCAGGAACTTTCACGCGCCGCCTACGACATCATCGTTCAACGCGACATCTTCAACGCCGTCAAGCCGCAGGCCGCCGTCGTGCCACCGCCGCCGCAGCCAACTCCCGCCGATCTGCATATCAAGCTGATCGGGACCACACTTTTGAGCTGGACGACACCGTTCGCGGTGTTTGAAGACAATAACAGCCACGAGCAGTCGATCTACCGGCAGGGAGATCAGATTCCCGATGCGGGGGAGCTGGTTTCGGTGGCAAAGACCAAGGCCGTTATCAATCACAACGGCACTCTGATCACGCTGGAGATGCCGACCGACCAGGCTGAATCCGGACCGGGGCCGGCAATGCCCACGGCGGCGCCGATCGTGGCAGCGATGCCGCCGCAATCGGCCGCTTTCCGCCGCGACGTTGAAAAAGTTGGGCCCAATCAATTCGTGGTTCAACGCAGCTCAGTGGATCGCAATCTCCAGAACATGGGCCAGTTGTTCACGGAGATGCGCGCCATACCGGACGTGCAGAACGGTAAAACCGACGGTTTCAGGCTTTCCGAAATTGTGCCGGGCTCTCTTTTCTCACAGATGGGCCTGCAGGACGGCGACGTGGTCACCTCGGTTGGGGGTCAACAGATCAATGACCCGACGCAGGCGATCACCTTACTCAACAGCCTGCGCAATGCCAGCTCTCTGTCCATCACGGTTATGCGCGGTGGGAGCCCGGTGGAGCTCAATTACAGTATCCAATAAACGCCGCAGTTTCCGCGTAACGGATTTCCACAACCATCTTCGGACTTTGTTGATTTAAATCGTGCAGCTTCTATTGCAGCACCGCCGAAATCGCGTTGATAATTCAGCTACGCCAACCTGCCCGGATCAAATGGCGCGGAGGTGGAAGAGATGAGCCCGCGGAGTCGGCAATCGGGCATTGTCTGGATCGTTTGTTTAGTGGCGGTGGCAGCCGTGCTCACAATTCCCGCGACGGTGATGGCCCGCCGCCGCACTCGCGTGCGCAAGGCGGCCTCCGAAGGGGGCGTCGAAGCCGTATCCCACACCGGACCCGCCACCCCTTATGTCAGCGCCTGCGTGATGGAACCTGTCAGCGGCCAGATCATTTTTGAGAAGGACATGCACAAACCGTGGCCGTTGGCGTCGATGACCAAGATGATGCTGATGCTGATTGTCGCGGAAAAACTGCACGACGGCAGTCTCAAGCTGAGCGACCAGGTGACAACCTCGGCGCTGGCCTCGAAGATGGGCGGCTCGCAGGTCTATCTGAAGGAGGGCGAGACCTTTTCGCTGGACGACATGATGAAGGCGGTCGTGGTCCATTCAGCCAATGACGCCTCATTGGCCGTGGCCGAATTTGTCGCCGGTTCGGGTCCCGCCTTCGTCGTGATGATGAACCAGCGCGCGCGGGAATTGGGCATGAAGGACACGCATTACTACTCGCCGCACGGACTGCCTCCAGCGCCCGGCCAACAGCCCGACATCAGCAGCGCGTACGACACCGCGATTCTCGCGCGCGAACTGATCAAGTATCCCGACGTTCTGCGCTGGTCGTCGATCGACACCACCGGCTTTCGCAACAACACCTTCGAATTGCGCAACACCAATCACCTGGTGAGGACCTACAGAGGCTGCGACGGATTGAAAACCGGGTTCTACGCGCAGGCCGGTTTCAACGTCGCCGCCACGGCGCATCGCAACGGGATGCGCCTGATTGCCGTGGTAATGGGATCGCCGCACAAACAGGAAAATTTCGCCGCTGCCGCCACCCTGATGTCGCAAGGATTCATGGATTACTACCTCGACCGGGTGGCCAAACAAGGTGCGCCAATCGACCAGGAAGTCTCCGTCAGCGGAGGAGCATCATCCCGCTTCAAACCGGTGTGGGGCGCCGATCTCTCCGTCTTCATGAAACATGGCGAGGAAAAGAAGGCGGTGAAGATCGCCTTCGAGCTCCCCGCCAAAGTTCAGGCGCCGATCAAAGCCGGACAGAACATCGGCAAGGGCGTGGTTAGCGTGGACGGTCAACCGGCCGGCAGCGCGCCGCTGGTCGCACCAGCAGATATCCCTCAGGGCGGAATTATCTCACGCCTGATTAGCCGATTGTGACGAGTAAATCCCGGCGCAACGCTCGCGCAGAAGAACGATGGCAGAGCGGAGCTATGTGCCCGAGCCGTTTTTCCTGAATTCCGAAGCAGCTTCTGCCAGGCGGGCGTAAAAAGGTTTGCCGAACGCGGTTTCGATTGCGCCGCGGCATTCGACGTACATTGGATCTCCGGCCTGCTTCAACAGGCAGGGCAGCTTGAGCGATTCCTTCGGATTGGCGAACATCCGTTCGACTTCTTCCGAAGTCGCGGTCAGCAGGAGGTCGCCGTTCTCGAAGCGGAAAACCACCAGCGGAAACAGAATACAGGTGGTCGGCTTGATCGATTCGATCGGCCATCCTTTTTCCAGCGCCAAGGAATGGAGCCCGCACCAGAGCTGGCCGGCCTCGTCGCGGTAGGAGAACACGCAGCGGTTATCCTCCTTGCGCAGCTCGATAGTGTTGCGGTCGTCGAAGAAGGTTGCGATGTCGCGGTCGGGCTTCACGCGGGCCGGATCTTTGCGACTGAGGAACTCGACCACCTCGGCGCCGCGCCGGGCGATACGATCGCGTTCGGCCACAGTCACTTCGACGTAGTATTCCTCGCAGCATGATTCGACGCCGTCGGGCCGATCGACCATCGCGCAGGTCTTGCTGTCGCAGCGAAAGCGCGTGGCAAACAGCGCCCGCGCATCGACCATCACCCCGGCCACATCGACCAGTTCGCCGCGCTCCTGCAGACCGCGCACGAAGCGCCGCCACGGTTGCTCCTCATAGTCGCGCAGCCATTCGATCAAAGCGGGGTTGGTTTCGATACGAGCGCTCATCGGACCATCACCAATGCTGAATTGATTGGGGGCCAATCTAGCATGGCCTTCCGGATACGGCGAAGACGGAGGGCGGAAATCAGTCCACAGCAGATATTTGATCGTCTTCAGTCGCGGGTTTCGGCGCCGTCGAACAGCGGCAGCGGCAACTGCCGCGGCTGCCGTGTGCCGGTTACATCCACCGGGTACTTGCCGGTGAAGCAGGCGTCGCAAAAACCTTCAGTGGGCCGACCGTCGAACGAGTACAAACCTTCCCAACTCAGATAGCCCAGCGAATCGGCGCCGATGAAGCGGCGGATTTCCTCGACCGATTGATGGGACGCGAGCAGTTCCTCGCGGGTGGGCGTGTCGATCCCGTAAAAACATGAATGAGTCGTCGGCGGCGCCGCGATCCGCATATGGATCTGGCGCGCCCCCGCCTGCCGCAACATCGGAATTACCTTCTTGAGCGTGGTGCCGCGCACCAACGAGTCCTCGACCAGCACGATACGCTTGCCGTCCAGCACCGCAGGCACCGGGTTGAACTTGATCTTGACGCCGAAATGGCGGATCGCCTGCGCCGGCTCGATAAACGTGCGGCCCACGTAGTGGCTGCGGATAAGTCCGAATTCGAAGGGCAGCCCGGCCTCTTCCGCGTAACCCAGGGCGGCGGGGACGCCCGAGTCGGGCACCGGCACGACCACGTCCGCGTCGGCTGGACATTCGCGGGCCAGCGCGCGCCCCTGCTGTTTGCGCACCTGGTAAACGTTGCGCCCGAACACGGTGGAATCAGGACGGGAAAAATATACGTATTCGAAAATACAGCGCCTCGCCGGCATCGCCGGGAACGGCCGTATTGATCGGATGCCGTCTTCGTCGATGATCACAACCTCGCCGGGATCGACCTCGCGGATATACTCGGCGCGCACCAAATCCAGCGCGCAGGTCTCGGAGGCCAAAATCGAGGCGTTTTTCAATTTGCCGATCACCAGTGGTCGAAAGCCATACGGATCGCGCGCCGCAATCATCTGGCGCTCGGTCAGGAACAGCAAAGAGTAGGCTCCACGAATTTGCGACAACGCATCAACCACCCCCTCCAACAGCGTTGCCGCACCGGAGGCTGCGACCAGATGGATAATTACCTCGCTGTCCGAAGATGATTGGAAAATCGCGCCGCCCCGCTCCAGCCGCTGCCGCAGTTCGGCAAAGTTAACCAGGTTGCCGTTGTGGGCCACGGCCAGACCACCCCGAGCGTACTCGACCACCAGGGGCTGGCAATTCTTCAGCGTGGTCGAGCCCGTGGTGGAATAACGGTTATGGCCGATCGCAAGCGTCCCTTCCAGGCGCTGGATCACTTCGCTGTTGAAGATGTCCGCGACCAGACCCATCCCGCGATGACTGATCAGGGTCTTGCCGTTGGAGGAGACGATCCCGGCGGATTCCTGCCCGCGATGCTGCAGGCCGTACAGTCCCAGGTAAACGAGGTTGGCGGCCTCGGGATGGCCATAAACGCCGAAGACCCCACACTCCTCATGGAATTGATCGAGGTTGGATTCTTCAATCTCGATCTCGGCCGAAGGTTGCTCTGGCGGCAAACTAGCCATGCCCCTGGATCCTCCTGGGCAGCGCCTGTTCGTAAATCGTTCTCAGTTCGGCCACCTCAAGCTGAATGTCGGAGTCAATGCGCAACCACGGTTCTTTCAATACCGTGCCAATCCTGCGGTATTCAAGCCCGCGTCCGGCGACGATCTGTTCGACCTTCGCAACCGCCTCGGGCGGGACCGAAAGGATCACGCTGGAGGCGCCTTCTCCAAACAAATTGGCCGGTCGATCGATTCCGTTCACGTCAACCTCAACCGCCGCCCCCAGATTGCCCATGGGACCGAAGCAGCATTCCGCCAGCGCCACTGCAAGACCGCCGTCGGCGACGTCATGCGCCGAGCCTATGAGCTTTTGGGCGGCAAGGGTAAGCAAGACCTCGATGAGCGCACGCTCCTTTTTCAAATCGATCGCGTTAAGCCTGCCGCCGCCGCCGAATAAGGCGTCATATTCGCTCGCCGCCAGCGCCGGAATTGAGGTGCGAAGCAGCACAATCACGTCGCCGGGACGTTGGAAGAACTGCGTGCGGCGGCATTCGACGTCCTCCAGCAACCCGACCATCGCGATAGTTGGCGTAGGCGGGATCGCCCTGCCCCGCGTCTCATTATAGAAACTGACGTTCCCGCTTACCACTGGGGTATCCAGGGCCTGCGCCGCGTCGCGGATACCATCCACGCCGCGCACAAACTGCCACATGACCTCGGGGCGTTCGGGATTGCCATAATTGAGACAATCGGTGATCCCGATTGGCCTGGCGCCGGCACAGGCAAGATTGCGCGCCGCTTCCAAAGTCGTTGCGATCGCGCCCAGATATGGATCCAGGGCGCAGGTGCGCGGATTGGAATCAACCGCGAGCGCCAGGGCGCGGCGCGTTCCCTTGATTCGCAGCACAGCGCTGTCGCTGCCGGGCTCGATCACGGTGTTGCTCTGGACGATCGAATCGTACTGGCGATAGACCCATCGCTTGGAGCCGACGTTGGGTGAATCCATCAGGCAGCGCAATGCCTGGGCTGGCGCAGGATGCCGGGGCGGCGCACCGCAATCTGGCGCGGGGTTGGCTGGCGGCGCGAACGGCCGCTCGTAGGCCGGGGCCTCGTCGGCCAGCGCCGCCACGGGAATGTCCGCGACGAGGTGCCCGCGCCATGAAACCCGCCAATGGCCGTCATCGGTAAGCTGGCCGACCGCAACCGCCTGAAGGTCCCACTTCTCGAACAGCTCGATGAGTTCGCGCTCGCGTCCTTTCTCTGCGACGATTAGCATACGCTCCTGCGATTCGGACAGGAGCATCTCATAGGGAGTGAGATTGGGCTCACGCAGCGGAATCCGATCGAGGTCGAGCTCGATTCCAAGTTTGCCGCGCGCCGCCATTTCGGCGGACGACGAGGTCAGCCCGGCCGCGCCCATATCCTGTAGCGCCACCACCGCGCCAGTCTTTATCGCCTCCAGGCAGGCCTCGATCAGCAGCTTTTGCGTAAACGGGTCGCCAACCTGCACGGTCGGCCGCTTGCTCTCACTACTTTCATCAAATTCCGCCGACGCCAGCAGGCTGGCGCCGTGGATACCGTCGCGGCCGGTCGCGGAACCGACGTAGAGTACTGGATTGCCGACCCCCTTGGCGCGAGCGCTCTGCAAATCGCCCTGGCGCGCCAACCCCAGGCAGAACGCGTTGACCAGGATATTGTCGTTGTAGGCGTCGTCGAACATCACCTCGCCGCCGACAGTGGGAACGCCGACACAGTTGCCGTAGCCGCCGATACCCCCGACCACGCCGCCCAGCAGGTAGCGCGTACGCGCATTGGCGAAGGATCCGAATTTCAGTGAATTAAGGCTCGCGACCGGCCGCGCGCCCATCGCAAAGATGTCGCGCAGGATGCCGCCGACGCCGGTCGCCGCGCCCTGATAGGGTTCGACGAAGGAGGGATGGTTGTGGCTTTCGATTTTGAACACAGCGAGCCATCCGTCGCCGATATCAAGCGCGCCGGCGTTTTCACCCGCCGCGCTCACCACCATCGGGCCTTTGTTCGGAAGCTTCGCCAGATGGCGGCGCGAAGACTTATAGGAGCAATGCTCGGACCACATCACCGAGAACACGCCAAGCTCGGTAAACGTCGGCGTACGGCCGAGCCGGCGCTCAATCAGGCGGAATTCCTGCTCGCTTAATCCGTGCGCGAGGGCCTGCTCCAGGTCAACCCTGGGCTCGCCGGGCAGTGCAACCGGATTAACATTCATCCCAGACTCTGAATAATCGAGCGAAAAATTCGGATACCGTCGTCCCCGCCAAGCATCGGTTCGACGGCGTGCTCGGGATGGGGCATCAGGCCGAAGACGTTGAAGGTGTCATTGGCCACGCCGGCAATGCAATGGGTCGATCCGTTGGGATTCGCGGAGTCGGTCGCCTCGCCATTCTGGTCAACGTAGCGCAGCAGAATTTGCCCGCGATCCTCCATCCGGCGCAATTCGTCCGCGGGCGCAACGTACCGCCCCTCGCCATGCTTGATCGGCAAGCGCAGCAGCTCGCCTGAATCAGCTGCACAGGTAAAAGGCGTTTGCGAGTTTTCAACCTTCACAATGATCCGCTCGCAGATAAATGACAGCGAACGATTGCGCGTGAGCGCGCCCGGCAGTAGATGGGCCTCGCAAAGGATCTGAAAACCATTGCAGATGCCCAGCACCAGGCCGCCGCGCCGGGCGAAGTCGACCACGCTTTCCATCACGGGCGAGAACCGCGCCATCGCGCCGCATCGCAGGTAATCGCCGTAGCTGAATCCGCCCGGCAGCACCACGCAGTCGGCATTTCTGAGGTCGCGGTCCTTGTGCCAGAGCAGCTCGGCGTCCTGTTCCAGAACATCGCGCAAGGCGAAGAGTGCGTCGCGGTCGTCAAGCGAGCCTGGAAAAGTGACGACTCCCCATTTCACGCGCGTTCCACCTCGAGCCGGTAATCCTCGATCACACTGTTGGCCAGCAACTGGTCGCACATGCGTTTGACCTCGCTGGCGGCTTCTTCAGAGGAAGCCGCAGCGACTTCAAGCTCGATGTACTTGCCCATCCGAACCTGGCCGACGTTGTTGAAGCCGAGGCTTTTAAGCGAATGTTCGATCGCGCGACCCTGGGGATCCAGCACTCCCCGTTTTGGGGTAATGAAAACTTTGACCAGCAAAGTTTCCTCTAATTCGAGACCCGCCGCAGCATCTCCTGGTAAGCTTCCTCGACCCCGCCCAGGTCGCGGCGGAAACGATCCTTGTCCAGTTTCTGACGCGTGGCCTTGTCCCAGAATCGGCAGGTGTCGGGACAGATCTCGTCGCCCAGCAGAATCTTTCCATGATGGCGCCCGAATTCGAGCTTGAAATCGACCAGCAGCACGCCGCGCTCATCCAGGAACCGGCTCAGGACTTCGTTGACCCGCAGCGCCATCGACTTGATCTGGTCCAACTCCTCCTGCGTGGCCCATCCGAAAGCCAGCGCGTGCTCAGGCAGTATCAGCGGGTCGTCCAGAGGGTCGGATTTGTAATAATACTCGACTATCGGGAAGGGCAGATTCTCGCCTTCCTCGCGCCCCAGCCGCTTGGCCATCGAGCCCGCCACCACGTTGCGCACGACAGTTTCGACCGGAACTATTTGCAGCCGCTTGCAGAGCATGTCGCGGTCGTTAAGGCGGCGCACGAAATGGGTGGGAATACCGCTTCTTTCGAGCAGGGTGAAAAAAAGCTCGGACATCTGGTTGTTGATGACGCCTTTGTGCTCGATAGTCCCGCGCTTCTTGGCATTAAAGGCCGTGGCGTCGTCCTTGAAATAGGCGATCACCAGATCGGGGTCCGGGGTCGAGTACAGCTTTTTCGCCTTACCCTCGTAAAACATTTCGAGCTTGGTTGGTGTTTGCTCCATGATATACTCCGTTGCCGCACCGGGCTTAGCGCACCCTGCATGGCAGCCGCTGGATCTCGTCAGGGGCGGCATAGAATTTAGATAATCGACTGCCGCGGACGGATAAACAACCAGCGCTCCGCGCATCAGCCGATTATCAACAGAAACCGTCGCCCTGATTGTAGCGTCCGCCGAAGCTTCAAACGATACCGTCGATCCGGACCTGATCCCGACCCGGGATTGCCGAAGCGGTCAGCGGGGGCGACGTCTGTCAAATTGTTTCGGCCAACGGCGCTTGAATCGCGGCATCCACAATCCGGGCAATCAATTCATTGGGAACCGGGTCGGCTGCAAGCGTCCGCTCGCCCGCACCCGATGGATCGCCTTGAGCAGACCAATTTCGTTTCTCGGCAACTCCCGCCCGCCGGCGAGGTCAGCTCGGCTTGCCGCCAGGCGTAAAGCGGTCAACCAGTTGGGAGGCAAGTCCCAGGTAAGTTTCGGGAGTGAGCTGGCGCAGGCGTTCTTTGGCCGCCTCGTCGAGCGGCAAACCCGCGATGAAGTCCTCGATTACCTGGCGCGACATCGCACGTCCGCGCGTCAGTTCCTTGAGCGTTTCGTATGGATTGGACAGGCCGTAGCGGCGCATCAAGGTCTGAATCGCCTCGCTTACCACCTCCCACGATTGCTCCTCGCCGAGCTCCTCGGCGATTCGCGCGCGGTTGATTTCCACCAGCCCGAGACCGCGATCCAGTGCGGCGAGGGCAATCACCACATGGCCGAAAGCCGAACCGATGCTGCGCAACGCGGTGCTGTCGCTCAAATCACGCTGGAAGCGGGAAATTGGCAGCTTGATTGCCAGATGTTGAAACAGGGCAGTGGCAACTCCGAGATTGCCCTCGCAGTTTTCAAAATCGATCGGGTTGATTTTATGCGGCATCGTCGAGGAACCGACCTCGCCTGCTACCGGATGCTGGGTGAAGTAATGGCGCGAGATGTAGCCCCACATGTCGCGCGCCAGGTCGATCAGGATAGTGTCGATGCGCACCACGGTATCGAACAACTCGGCCATGTAATCATGGGGTTCGATTTGCGTGGTGAGCGGATTCCAGGTCAGTCCGAGCGATTCCACGAATTTCTTCGAATGTTCGATCCAGTCCACTTCGGGGCAGGCGAACTGATGCGCGTTGAAGTTGCCCACTGCGCCGCTGGCCTTGGCCAGGTATTCCTGCTTCTGCAACTGACATAATTGACGCTTAAGGCGCGCGGCGAAGATCGCCAGCTCCTTGCCGGCAGTGGTTGGAGTGGCGGCCTGACCGTGGGTGAGACTGAGCATCGCCACGTCGCGCAGCTGATGGGCCATCGCGCCAAGCGTGGCCGTAACCTTGTCCAAGCGCGGCTGGAGCTCAGCGCCAACAAACTCCTTCAGGATCAGCGCGTAAGCGATACTGTTGACGTCCTCCGAGGTGCAGGCGAAGTGCACCATCTCCGGCGGCAGGCCGGGTGCGATCTCAACGATCCGCTGCTTGAGGAAATACTCCACTGCCTTGACGTCATGGTTGAGCGAACGCTCGAGTTGCTTGACCTTGCGGGCGTCCTCCATCGAGAAGCGCTGGTAGATGTCACGAAGACGTTTTATGATCGCGAGTTCGAGTGTGGGCAGCGCATCGATTGCGGGATTGGCGGCGAGCGAAAGGTACCATTCGACCATCGCGCGCACACGATAGCGAATCAGGGCAAATTCGCTGAAATAGGCTTCGAGAACCCGCGTTCGCGCCCTGTAGCGCCCATCAATCGGGCTCACCTCAAGCAACGCCGCATCGTTGTCGCGAACCTCTTGCGTCATGCGATTTTCTTCCCGTTCCCAAGCAGGGGGCAGGCCGCCGTTCGACTTTTAGCGCACGAGGGTCAGCCCGTTCATCTTGTGAGTTTGTTGATCGATAGCTGAGCATCCAATCCCGGCGGCGCGCCTTACCGGCAGCTTCGCCGGCTCAGCGACCGGTGTGGCCGAACCCGCCGCCGCCTCGAGGGGTATCGGTCAGTTCCTCGACTTCGACTACCGTGGCGCGCGCGACGGGTGCTATTATCAGTTGGGCGATACGGTCGCCAGGTTCAATCGTGACCGGATCGCGGCCCAGATTGACCACAATTACCTCGATTTCGCCCCGGTAATCCGAATCAATCGTCCCCGGGGTGTTGACCAGGGTAAGTCCCTCGCGCAATGCCCGTCCGCTGCGCGGGCGCACCTGCCCCTCGAATCCGGGCGGAATCTCGATTGCAACTCCAGCAGGCACCGCGCATCGCTCCAGTGGACCCAGCGTCAGCGCCTGCTCGAGAGCTGCCCGCAGATCGATTCCTGCCGCCCCGTCGCTATGGTACTGGGGTAATGGCAAACGGCCGCTCCGCAGACGCTTTATTTTTACAACCGTGGTCACCATGATTAATGACGCCAGTTCTCGATTGTAAGGCTGCCAACGGGCTCAAACTCACGCACGTTGGAAGCCATCGCGTTCACTAGAGAAGGCGAGCGATTACAACGCCGAAAAGATATTGGCGGGCAGCTCGCGGCCCTTTAGATCGCCGAGCACAACCAGCGCCATCTGGTGGGGATCGAAAAACGTGTTGGCCAGTTCGACAACCTGGTCGCGGGTGACCGCTTCGATGTCGCGGGCCAGTTCTTCGACCGGGATGTCGCGGCGGAAATAGATCTCGTTGCGGGCCAGCCGGTTCATGCGGGCGTCGGTGGATTCCAGTCCCAGGAGCAGATTGCCCTTAAGCTGGCTCTTGGCGCGCTCCAGCTCGGCCGGCCTCAGCCCTTCCCTGGCGACCTGCCTGAGTTCGGCCAGCGTGATGTCGAGAACCTCGTCCACCCACTCGGGGTTGGTGCCGGCATAAATCGCGAAATAGCCGCAATCCAGATGCGAAGAGAGGAAGGAATAGATGCTGTAAACCTTGCCGCGCTTCTCCCGCACTTCCTGAAACAGCCGCGAGGACATCCCGCCGCCCAGCGCGGTGTTCAGCACGTAGCCGGCATAGCGTGATTGATGGGTCTGGCTGATGCCCGGACCGCCCAGACAGAGGTGCGCCTGTTCAAGCTGCTTTTCGTGATTGAGGACCACCGAATGGACTTTGGGCGGTCTGAGCTGGTCGACCCTGCCGTCACCGGCAATGCCGCTGAAGAGCCGCTCGCATTGGGCCACCAGCGCATCGTGATCGACCTTCCCGGCCGCGGCGATAAACACCCGCTCGGCGCGATAGCGCTGGTCCATGAAGGAGGTCATCAAATCTCGATCTAGCGAGGTCACGGTGGCAACGGTGCCAGCGATCGGCAGAGCCAGCGGATGGCCCGACCAGAATTTCAGGTTGAACAGATCATGAATAAAGTCATCGGGCGTATCTTCGGCCTGGGAAATCTCCTGCAGCACGACCTGCTGTTCGCGCTTGATCTCCTCGGCATCAAACAGCGAATTGAGGAACAGGTCGGCGAGAAGATCGGTCGCCATTTCGAGATCGGTGCCGAGCACCTTGGCGTAGTAGCAGGTGTATTCCTTGCCCGTAAACGCGTTGAGCACGCCGCCGACCGCGTCGATTTCCTCGGCGATCTGCGCTGCGGTGCGCTTGCGGGTGCCCTTGAACAGCAGATGCTCGATCAGGTGGGAGACGCCGTTTTCATGCGGCTGCTCGTAGCGCGATCCATTTTCCACCCAAATTCCGATCGTGGCCGATAAAGAATGCGGCATCGCCTCGGTGAGGACCCGCACGCCGTTGGACAACAGGGATTTCTGGGTCATGCCAGGGGTTTTGCCTCCGCTCCTGCCGATTGCGATTCCTGCTGGGCTTCGCGGACCGAAAGGCGGATTTTTCCACTGCGGTCGATGTCGAGCACCTTCACCATTACTTCGTCGCCCTCGTTAAGAACGTCTTCAACGCGCCTGACTCGTTTATCCGACAGTTGCGAGATGTGGACCAGACCATCAGTCCCCGGCAGGATTTCGACAAAGGCGCCAAAATCCACCACCTTGCGAACTTTGCCCTTATAGATTTTCCCGATTTCCGGCTCCTCTGTAATCGACTGGATAGTGTTGATCGCTTTTTCCATCGCCGCGCTGTCCGCGGAAGCAATCCGCACCGTGCCGTCGTCTTCTATATCAATCTTGCATCCGGTGTCTTCCACGATGCCACGAATTACCTTGCCGCCCGGACCGATTACGTCGCGAATCTTGTCGGGTTTGATATGCAGCGTGGTGATCCGCGGGGCGTAAAGCGAGACCTCCTTGCGCGGCGCCTCCAGCGCCCGCTGCATCACGTCCAGCACGAACAACCGCGCGTCGCGGGCCTGATGCAGCGCCTGCCGCATCACATCACGGGTGATGCCGCCGACCTTGTTGTCCATCTGGATCGCGGTCACCCCCTGCGAAGTTCCGGCAACCTTGAAATCCATGTCGCCCAGATGGTCTTCGTCGCCCAGGATATCGGTCAGGACGCGGACCTTGTCGCCCTCCTTGACCAGACCCATCGCGATTCCGGCCACCGCCGCCTTGACTGGCACTCCCGCATCCATCAGAGCCAGGCTGCCGCCGCATACCGTGGCCATCGAGGAACTGCCGTTGGATTCGAGCACTTCGGATACAACCCGGATCGTGTAGGGGAACTGATCTTCGGGAGGCAGGACCGCCTGCAACGCGCGTTCGGCCAGCGCGCCATGGCCAATTTCGCGGCGCGAGGGACCACGCAGGAACTTCACCTCGCCGGTGGAAAACGGCGGGAAATTATAGTGAAGCATGAACTTCTTGTAATGCTCGCCCAGCAGCGCGTCGATCTTCTGCTCATCGGAGGAGGTGCCCAGCGTGACGGTCGCCAGTACCTGGGTCTCGCCGCGAGTGAAAAGCGCCGAACCATGAGTTCTGGGCAGAGCTTGAACCGTGGCGCTGAGCGGGCGGATATCGGTCGAGCGTCGATCATCGATCCGGCGATCTTCGTCGAGAATGACCTGACGGACCCGCTGGCGCATCAAATACTCGAAGACCGCAGCCAGTTCGTTTCCGGCATCAGGAAACCGTTGGGAGAGCTCCGCAACGACGCGCTCTTCGAGGTCGTTCACCGCGGCCGAGCGCTCCTTCTTGCCGGGCGTGCTCAGGGCCACATCGAGGCCGTCGCCGATACGCTGGCGCATTGCCTCGACCATCGCCTGGTCAAGTTCCTTGCGCTTGAACTCGCGTTTGGGTTTGCCAACCATCCGGCGCAGTTCACGCTGAATCTCGAAAATCGAATGGAGTTCCTCGTGGGCGGTAAACAGCGCCTCCAGCACGCTTTCCTCATCAACGATATTGGCGCCGCCCTCCAGCATCACAATCGAGTCCGGCTTCGCCGCCACCACCATCGAGATGTCCGTGCGGTCCATCTGGCTGCGCAACGGATTGACCACCAATTTGCCGTCGATCCGCCCCATCCTGACCGCAGCCACGGGACCGTCATGCGGTATGTCCGAAATTTCCAGGGCGGTCGAGGCGGCGATCAAGGACAACACATCGGGATCGTTCTCACGATCGACCGAGAGCACGGTTACAATCAGCTGGGTTTCCTTGTCGTAGCCCTTGGGGAACAGCGGCCGCATCGCGCGGTCGATCAGGCGCGAGGTGAGGATTTCCTTTTCGGAGGGGCGGCCCTCCCGTTTGAAAAATCCACCGGGGATTTTTCCCGCAGCGAAAGTCTTCTCCAGATAATCGACCGTCAGCGGCAGAAAATCCACCTTCTCACGACTGTCATAGGCGGAAACAACGGTGGCCAATACAACCGTTTCACCGTACTGGGCGAGCACCGCGCCATGCGCCTGCCTGGCCAGACGCCCGGTTTCAAGCGAGAGTTTGCGGCCATGGAAGTCGATTTCAAGCTTCCTAAACATAGATAGAGTTGTACCTCAGGGAGGTCGAGGCGGCTGCCCCAACAAGACAGAGCGCGGGGTCAGTCTGTCAGCGGCTCCATTGGCTGGGCCGCACTACAGGCGATGCGGCTTGTACAGAGCCGGTTTTCAGGCGACCAGCCTTATCTTCGGATACCCAGTTTCTCGATCAGCGCGCGGTAGCGGCCAAAATCGCATCCCCGCAAGTAGTCGAGCAGGCGGCGGCGCTTGCCCACCAGGCGCAACAGACCGACCCGGGAATGATGATCTTTGACATGCGATTTGAAATGCTCGCTGAGGCTCTCGATGCGGGCTGTCAAAAGCGCGATTTGCACTTCGGGCGAGCCGCTGTCGTTTTTGCTGCGAGCATAGGAACCAATGATTTCCCGCTTACGGGCCGCAACGAGGGGCATCAGAAGACTCTTACTTTCCCTTTATCCTTTCCTTAAGCGGATAACGTACCATAGCCGCGCCGTTCCCACAAGCCGCCGCCCTGTTTCGCCGGTGATTCATTCGCCAAAGACTCGCGCCAGGCTCAGTCTGCCTTCGGGGCTGAATTGGGCGATTGCCACCAGGCCACCGCGGCACAGCACCTTGAACGGTCCGCGGCCGAGCTTGACCATTGACAGCAGCGCCGACGCGTCGCCGTTGCGGACGCGGCGGGCCACCGTTTGATCCACCTCCACCGGGCTCATATCCGCCAAAGCCCGGTTGAGATCGACCAGCGCCGGCGGTAATCCCTTTTCCAAACCAGCCAGCGCCGCATCCAGGGCGACGGCCTGCTCGATCGAAAAACCGCCGGTGCCGACGCGCCGCAGTTGCGCCAGATGCGCTACCGTCCCCAACGCGGTACCGATATCGCGCGCCAGCGCGCGTACATACATTCCGGTGGCGCACTCAAGCCAGAAGCGGACGCGGCTGGCGCATTGCGGAAGCAGTTGAAGGCGGTGCACCACGACCTTGCGGGGCGCCGGCGGCGGAGGTTCCATCCCTTGGCGCGCCAGTTTGTAGAGCGGCACTCCTGCCCGCTTGATCGCGGAATAGACGGGCGGGACTTGCTCGAACTCGCCGGTGAAGCGCTGCGCAATTTCATCCAGGATACCCCCGTCCAACGGCGGTAGCGCCGCCGTATCGATTATCTCGCCGGTTGGATCCAGCGTGTCGGTCTGCGTTCCCAGTGCGATCACGCCCTCATAACGCTTGTCGCGATGCTCCAGGAATTGCGCGATCTTGGTCGCCTCTCCAATCAGGATCGGCAGCAGTCCGGTCGCAAACGGATCGAGTGTGCCGAGATGCCCGACCTTGGCCGGTTTGAGCAATCTCTTGACCCGGCGCACGACCTCAGCGGACCCCAAGCCGGCGGGCTTGTCGATCAGCAGCACTCCGTTCACGGTGGAAGGGATGGTACAGACTCCGAATGCCGGTCAATCCTTGAAATGGTCCTTGCGCAGCAGGGCATCGATCCGGGCGGCGCGTTCGATACCCGGGTCGTACTCGAAATGCAGCGCGGGCGCGTAACGCAGGCCGAGCCCGCGACCGATTTTTTGCCGGATAAAACCCGTTGCGCTGTGAAATCCCTCCACTGCTTCCTGGCCGCGCTGGGCGCCTTGCAGATGGGAGAAGTACACGCGCGCATGGCGCAGGTCCGGGGTCAGTCTCACGTCCGTCAGCGTCACTCCCCGCAGCCGGGGATCTTTCAAATCGCGGTAGAGCAGTGCCGAAAGTTCGCGCAGCAGCGCTTCGGCCACCCGCTCGGGCCGTCGGCCGTCGCTTTGCATGTCTTTCATGTTAACCCGCCGTTACCGATGCTTGAAGCGGGACAGCGCTCATCCCCATGTCAGTAATGCAGGATTTCCAGATTCTCCTCACCCAGTGGAGCCAGTCCCAACGCTTCAATGAAGTTCACAACCTCGCGCAGGGCGCGGTCGACAAAGGCGCGGTCGCTGCCCACCTGGCAGATTCCCAGCTCCGCCCGCTGCCACAGATCATGGGCGTCGGATTCGGCGATCGAGACGTTGAACTTGTTGCGCACGCGATCCTTGATTGCGCGCAAAACCTGCCTTTTCCCCTTAAGCGAGTGGTTGTCCGGCAGGTAAAGCGTAAGCCTCAGCACACCAACGACCATAACGATACAACAGGCGCAGCCAGGGGCCGCACGCGGGCGCGGCGCACGGCTGCGCGTTTGTTTTCCAAGTCGGCGTTAAAGCTGCTTCTCCGCAGCGATCGGGGTCTGCATCGGCTCCGGTCTGGGCATGCCGAGTTTGCGCGAGATCGCTTCCAGTTCGAAGGCTTCGATGATGTCGCCGGGCTTAACGTCGCCGTAATTCTCCAGCCCGATACCGCATTCATAGCCTGAGACTACTTCGCGCACATCGTCCTTGAAACGGCGCAAAGAGCCGACCTTGCCTTCCCAGACGACGCGGCTGTCGCGCACCAGGCGCACGCGCGACCCACGGCTGATTTTACCTTCGAGCACCATCGAACCGGCGATGGTCCCGCCCGAAACGTTGAAGACCTGGCGCACTTCGGCCCGGCCGATGGTCTTTTCGCGGTAGGTCGGCGCGAGCATCCCCTCCATCGCCTCGCGCATCTCGTTGATCGCGTCATAAATCACGGTGTAGAGGCGGATATCGACGCTCTCAGCCTCGGCGAGGGCCGCTGCCTTGGGTTCGGGGCGCACGTTGAATCCGATGATAATCGCGCCCGAGGCCGCAGCCAGTGACACGTCAGTTTCTGAAATTCCGCCCGCCGACGCATGAATCACATCGACTTTGACCTCGGCGGTGGACAGGCGGCGCAAATACGCGGACAAAGCTTCGACCGAGCCCTGTACGTCGCCCTTGACGATCACTTTAAGTTCCTTGACCTCGCCGGCCTTCATCCGCTCACTGAGATCCTCAAGCGACACGCGGCTGGTCTTCTGCAACTCGCCTTCGCGCTCTTTGGCCTGGCGGAACTCTGCCACCTGACGTCCTTTGGCCTCATCGGCAACAGCCACCAGCATCGTTCCGGGATCGGGAACTCCAGAAAGGCCAAAGATTTCCACCGGCGTCGCGGGACCGGCTTCGGTAACACGCTGTCCCAGATGGTTGAGCATCGCGCGCACACGACCGTACACGGTACCGGCGACAAACGCGTCGCCCTGATGCAGGGTGCCGTCCTGGACCAGAACCGTCGCTACGGCGCCGCGCCCGCGATCCAGTTGCGATTCAATAACGGTACCGCGCGCCAGCCGCTTGGGATTGGCCTTGAGATCGAGAAGCTCGGCCTGCAACAGGACCATCTCGAGCAACCGATCGATGCCTTCACGCGTGCGCGCCGACACGCCCACTGTAATCGTGTCGCCGCCGTAATCTTCGGGAATCAGGCCCTGCTCCGAAAGCTGCTGCTTGACCCGTTCGACGTTCGCCTCGGGCTTGTCGATCTTGTTGATCGCCACGATTATGGGAACGTTGGCGGCCCGCGCATGGTTGAGCGCCTCCACCGTCTGCGGCATCACGCCCTCGTCCGCGGCAACCACCAGGATTACGATATCCGTAACCTTGGCGCCGCGCGCGCGCATCGCGGTAAACGCCTCATGGCCGGGAGTATCGACGAAGGTGATTCGCCGTCCGTCGTCCGTATCGACCATGTACGCGCCGATGTGCTGGGTAATCCCGCCGAATTCCTCTTCAGTGACCTTGCTGTGGCGAATCGCGTCCAGCAACGAGGTCTTGCCGTGATCGACGTGACCCATGACGGTGACCACCGGCGGACGCGGCACCAGCTCGCCGTTGGCGGCCTCCTCGCCGCTGGCCTCGATTGCCGCTTCGACGTCGAAAGCGACGTTCTCGACGTTATATCCGAACTCGCTGGCGACCAGTGTCGCCGTATCAACGTCGAGAACCTGGTTGACGGTAGACATGACGCCCAGCGCCATCAGCTTCTTGATTACTTCGGCGGCTTTCACGCCCATGTTGCGGGCGAGGTCCGCCACGGTAACGCCTTCGGAAATGCGGACGACGCGCTTGGAAGCCTTGGGCGTGGTGATCTCGGTCTTGCGCTGCTCTTTGCCGGGCAACGCGCGGCGCTTCTTGGGGAAACGCGCACCGCGCATCTCGCGCTCGGTCAGCAGGTCGCCGCCTTCCTTTTTGACGACACGCTTTTTCTTGATCGGGCGGGCACCCGGCTTGCCCGGCACCTGCCCACCCGGCGGCGGCATGGGCGGCGCTTCTATCGGGGTCGGCGCGGGTCTGCCCGCACGCAGCGGTTGACCGGGCCGCACCGCGGCTGAGCCGGGACGCGCCAGCGCGCCGGTGGGCCGGGCAGGCGTTGCGGACGTCGGGCGCGCCGCCGACTTGCGCAAATCTATTTTGCCCAGGACCTTGGGACCCTGCTGCTGGTCGTCGAGCGAGGGAGCAGACGCATGTCCCCGCGCCAGGTTGATCACGCCAGGAGCACCCGCAGGCCTCGTCGGTCTTGCCGCTTCCTTCGCAGCCACCGAAGCCGCACCCTGTGGACGCTCGACCACAGTCGTTTTGGACTCCCGCGAAAGGCCCGGCGCCACATGACGCCTTGGCTCGTACACCGGTCGGGTCTTTACCTCGTTCGAAGAGGTCGTCGTCGCAGGGAACGGTGGCGGCTCCTGCACCGATAGAGATGGCGGCGTTGGTGCGGGCGAAACTTCACCCGGCGGCTCGGTTGGCGCTTGAGGCGTGGCAACGGCCGACACGGACGCACTCACAGCGGATGCCCGATCGTGGCCGTCGGCCAAATGCGGCTCCGCTTCAGCTTGCGGGACGGACTCGATTGAAGGTTTCGGTTCAGGTTGTGGTTGGGGCTCTGGCTCAAATCTTTCAGTCTCAAGGATTATAGGAACCTCGGGCTCAGGAGCGGGCTGCGCTTCCAGAAAAGGAGCTATGAAATCGTCCTGCCGCTCGGGTTCGGCTTCAAATACGAATGGCTCGCCAGCCGGACTCTGGGTGGGTTCAATCGCAGCCGTCGGCTCGGGTTCGGCATGCCGGCGGCGCATTATGCCTTCATTGAGGCGCTTCTCGACCACTTTGCCCGCGGTGGTCTCCAGAACCACCTCGTGGCGCAGCATTGCCGCGCGATTGGCCTGTTCATCGAGGTCGGCCTTGACGCGGTCGGCTTCCTCGGTGGTCAAAAGGCTCGAATCCAGCCGCGCGTGAGACAATTTCAGGCGCTCAGCGCTGTGGATCACGTCCTCAACCGGGACGTTCCATTCATGAGCCAATGTTTTTATGCGTTTACGAGGCATCCGTAGTATTTTATAAAAGGCCAGAGTTTGGAGCCAGCAGTCCTGCCACCATGTTTACCAGATTGACGCGTTCCGAGCGATCCAGGGAGCGTCGCAAAGACTGGAACCGATTGATTTTCGTCCGTACAAACCGCTGCAGGCATTGGCGGCGCGGATGCAAATAGGCACCGCGGCCACCCAATTTCCCGGTTGGGTCAACGACCACGCCTTCAGGCAGCGCTGCCAACCTGACCAGCGCCTGCTGCCAGTCCACTTCTCGGCATCCAAGACACGTGCGCCGCGGCTTATGATTGGGCCGGGCGCCCTTTTTCTGCTTCCCCACTTTGGCTCGCCACCGTATCGCGCTTTTCCGTCTGGTCTTCGGCGACGACTGACTGCGCCGCCGCAGCCGCCTCCTGGGCAAGGCGTTTTTTGTTTGCCACATGAGCCTGGGCCGCCGCGATCAACTGGCGCGCCCGTTCCGGACTGATCCCGTCAATCTCCAGCGCGCCCTCCTCAGTTTCGGCCAGCTGCTCGGCGGAGCGAAAACCCCATTGATAGAGCAGTTCGGCATTGATGTCACCGACCCCCGGAATAGCATTGAGCGAAGCCCGCGCCGCTCTGGCCTCTTCCTCGGCCTCGGCTTCGCTGCGCACGTCAAGTTTCCATCCGGTCAGGCGATGGGCCAGACGCACGTTCTGGCCGCGTTTGCCGATCGCAAGCGAGAGCTGATCGTCGGGGACGATCACCTCCATGGAATGCTCATCCTCGTCGATGATTACCTTGGACACCTTGGCCGGGGCCAGCGCGCGGCACACCAACTCGGCCTGATCTTCGGTCCAGGGGACGATGTCGATTTTTTCACCGCGCAGTTCCTGGACCACCGACTGCACGCGCGTTCCCTTCATGCCGACACAGGCGCCGACCGGATCGACGTCGGAATCGTTGGAATAAACCGCCACTTTGGCGCGGCCGCCGGGTTCGCGCGCGCATTGGCGAATTTCAACGATGCCCTCGTAGATTTCGGGGACCTCCTGCTCGAACAGTTTGCGCAGAAAATCGTTGGAGGTGCGCGACAGTATGATCGCAAGGCCCTTGTCCGAGAGGTCCACTTCGGCAATCAGGGCGCGGATACGGTCGCCCTGGCGATAGCGCTCGTGGGGGATCTGCTCCTTTTCCGGCAGGATCGCCTCGGTGCGTCCCAGGTTGACGATCATATTTTTGCGCTCGAAGCGCTGCACGATACCCGAGACGATCTCGTTTTTGCGATCCTTGAACTCGCTGTAAATCTGTTTGCGTTCGGCGTCGCGGATATGCTGGATCAGGTTCTGCTTGGCGGCCTGTGCGGCAATCCGGCCCATCGTGGCCGTATCGAGTTTGAGCAGGATCTCATCGCCAATCTCGGCGTCCGGGTCGTACTTGGAGTGCGCCTCCGACAGCGACACTTCGCCCATGTTGGCGGGATTTTCGACCACGGTTTTGATTTCAAACAGCTCGATTTCGCCGATTTCCTGGTTAAAGCGCGATTCAATTCTGCGATCAGGTCCAAAGGTCCGCTTGGCGGCCGAGTGCATCATCTCCTCGACCGCTTTGATGACGATACTTTTATCAATCCCTTTTTCTTTGGATACCTGCTCAATGACCCGGTTAAGATCGAGCTGCATTTGGCCTCCTGGTGCGCGGCAATTGACGCGTCGCGCAAGGCGCTGATTGCCCACGCCCAAACTTCAGCGGTGATTCCGCTTCAGCGCCTCACGTCTTAACTGTAACTTCCTTCAGGCTGTCCGGATTATCGCAGCCTGCCAGGGAGTTTCGGCTCACGCCGAGTTGGCTTGACACAAACGGCGGAGCTCAAAACTGATGCTCGTAGTTGGCCTCCTTTATTTCCTCAAAGCCCAGCGACCATCGGCGCCGGCTTATCTCATCGTCCAGTTCGATCCCCGACTCGCTGACCCCGGCGAGCACGCCAACGAACGACTTCTGCCCCTCATGGGCATGATGGGTACGGACCCGCACCCGGCGTCCACGATACTGCTCGAAATGAGTCAGCTTGGTCAGCGGGCGGTTTATCCCTGGCGACGAAACTTCCAGCGTATAGCGTCCCGCCACCGGATCGTACACGTCGAGCAAATCGCCGATGACGCGGCTTAAACCTTCAAGCTCATCCAGACCGATGCCGCCCTGGGGCCGATCAATGAACAGCCGCAACAATCCGCCGCGCGCGCCGCCCTTGTACTCCACCGAAACCAATTCGAACCCCTGCCGTTCGATATGCGGTTCCAGCAATTCCATCACTTTGCTGGCTACCGGATGAAGCTGTACGACCATATCAGAGACCCGAACGGCGCCCCCGTTCAGGCGCACGCCAATAAAAAAGTGGGCCACGAGCCCACTTCCACATCAGTCAACATAACACTTCGGGCAACCTGCCTCAAGGCGGTGGGAAGTTTTTGGAGCTGACGAGCGAGAGGGCTTATTCGTAGCGCAGGGCTTCGATCGAGTCCAGTCGGGCGGCCTGGCGCGCCGGATACCATCCGACGGGTGGCGGGGATTGCTGGCGCCCAGGCGCAGCGGGGTGTTAACTCTGACTGTCTTTTCCGATCGGATTTTCGCCGTGGCGAAAAGTAAGAATGGGGTCCGTATATGAGGCTGCGTCAGCATCGTGAGTGACGACTATAACGGTTAGTCCGCGTTCGCGATTGAGGCGATGGTGAGTTGCAACGTAAAATGTCAACCGGCCCACAACCCTCGTCGTCTTCCCCTGGTGACGGTCTTTGTGGTCAGAGTGTCCTGGTCCTTTCGGAGCAGCAAACGGGGCTTTGGAACAAATGACAGCACGACTGAACGGAGTTGCACCGCGCCATCACGACCCTCACGCGCGAGACGAACGGACCGAGAGAATATGGTGGATTGCCGGGGTTGGCGCGGCAGTCCTGTTCCTCATTGTCTCGGCCCTGATCAACGGCATTGTTTATTGGAAACTATCGCAAGAGCAGCAGGTCCTCGCGTTGTCGCTGAGCAAGTCCTCCGGACCGCACCATCTGATCCCGAACCACCAGCCGGCATCCGGCGATGACGACGCGCCTTCGTCTCCGGGCAGCCGGGTGCGATAGGCGAACCCTGGGACCAGGACGACTGAATCAGCCTGCGCTCGGAGCAGGACGGGTTGCCGCCTGCCACGCAGTCTGATTTATTCTTCGTCTTCGCGCAGCCGCGCCAGAACCGACAGATCCTCCAGCGTCGTGGTATCGCCCAGGGCTTGATCGCCGGCCGCGATTTGACGCAGCAGGCGGCGCATGATCTTGCCGCTGCGGGTCTTGGGCAGCGCGTCGGTGAAACGGATCGTGTCGGGCCTGGCAAAAGCGCCAATCTCCTTGCCCACGTGATTGCGCAGTTCCTCGCGCAGGCGATCATCGCCTTTACGCCGTCCCTCCAGGGTCACAAAGCACACCAGGGCCTGGCCTTTGAGATCGTCGGGCCGGCCGACCGCGGCCGCTTCTGCCACCGCCGGATGGGACACCAACGCGCTCTCGACCTCCATCGTTCCCAGCCGGTGGCCGGAGACGTTAATCACGTCGTCAACGCGGCCCATGATCCAGAAGTAGCCGTCCTCGTCGCAGCGGGCGCCATCGCCGGTGGTGTAAACGCCCGGGATTTGCTCGAAGTATTGTTTCTTGTAGCGATCGGGGTCGTGGAAGATCGTACGCAGCATTCCGGGCCAGGGACGCTTAATCACCAAAAAGCCGCCCTGATTGGGCCCGACCGAGGTGCCCTCCCGGGTTACGACATCGGCGGCGATACCGGGCAGCGGACGCGTGGCCGATCCGGGTTTGGTCGGCGTCGCGCCGGGGACCGGGCTGATTAGAATTGCGCCGGTTTCGGTTTGCCACCAGGTATCGACGATCGGACATTTCTCCCGCCCGATCACCTTGTGGTACCACATCCATGCTTCCGGGTTGATCGGCTCACCCACGGTACCCAGCAGTCGCAGGCTGGAAAGATCATGCTTGTGGACCCACTCGTCGCCCCATTTGATAAAGGTTCGAATCGCGGTGGGCGCGGTGTAAAAAATGTTTACCCGGTACTTTTCGATTATCTGCCAGAAGCGGTCGTTGGCGGGAGCATTGGGCGCCCCTTCGTACATCACCACCGTCGCCCCCGCCGCCAACGGACCGTACACGGTATAGCTATGTCCGGTGACCCAGCCAATATCGGCAGTGCACCAGAAGATGTCTTCGTCCTTGATATCGAAGACCCACTTCATCGTCATCAGAACGTGGAGCAGGTAGCCGGCGGTCGAATGGACGACGCCCTTGGGTTTCCCAGTCGTGCCCGACGTGTACAGGGTGTAGAGCGGATGCTCGGAATCGACTGAGACCGGCTCGCAGACGGCCTTTTGCGCATCCATCAACTCGTCCCACCAGACGTCGCGGCCGGCGCGCATCTCGACGTGATTGCCGCAGCGTTTGAGGACCACGCACTTGTGCACGGAGGGAGCCTCCTTGAGCGCTTCGTCGACATTGCGCTTGAGTTCGACGATTTGACCGCGGCGCCATCCGCCGTCCGCCGTGATGCAGACCTTGGCTTCGGCGTCATTGATCCGATCGCGCAGGGCGTCGGCCGAAAATCCGCCGAACACCACTGAATGGGTGGCGCCGATGCGCGCGCACGCCAGCATCGCAATTACCGCCTCGGGCACCATCGGCATGTAAATGGCAACCAGATCGCCGGCCTTAACGCCCAGTGAGCGCAAGCCGTTGGCGCATCGCGCAACTTCGCTGGCCAGCATCTGGTAGGTCAATATCCGCGAATCGCCGGGCTCCCCCTCCCAGATCAAAGCGGCCTTGTTTCGCCGCGGACCGGCCAGATGGCGATCGATGCAGTTGTAGGAGGCGTTGAGTTCGCCGCCGACAAACCATTTCACCCACGGAAAGTTCCAATCCAGGACCTTGGTGAAGGGCTTGAACCAGAACAGTTCGCCGGCACACTCCTTCCAGAAGCCCTCAGGATCTTCGGCCGCGCGCCGGGACAGCGCCTCAAGCTCCGCCATGCTCTTGATCAAAGCGCGGCGGCTGAACTCCGCGGCGGGTGGAAACTTGCGGTCTTCCTTGAGCACCGATTCGATATCGATTGCTGGATGGTCAGGCATTGCTAGATCCTTCCGCGCGCCTCGCGCGTCTTGAGGCTCAGATAAAGTGTTGCGGCATCGGCAATCTCGCGCCGGTTGGACGTAATCGATCGCAACCGGTCGAGCAGTTCCGGCTCGATACTGGGAGCATACCACGCCGCCAGCTCGACTGCGCGCGCCGCCCAGCGCAGCACGATGCGGCCTTCCAACCCGGCAAAGTCGTCGAAGAACCATCCACAACTGGTCAAAGCCGCATGCGCAGCGCGCTGCATCTCAAACAAGGTCATCAGGCGGTTGCGATCCTTCTCTTCGCTCACCGCGTGACGCTTGAACATCTCCTCGCCGGCGGCGGGGTCGCGGTCAATCGCCAGCCGGATCGATTCTCGCAGAGCCTGGCGCGGATCGGCCAGCAACTCTCCTGCGATCGAATCGTACAACGTATCGGCGTGCCGTTTGACGAAATCGACGGCTTCCCGCAGGGGATAGCGCCAATGCTGGCTGGTGCCGTGGGTCAAGCGGCATCCGCAATCCGAACGCCAGCGCTCCACACCATGCTGGCAGCTCCACGCGCTGGCCGCGTTGATTTCAAAGCTGCCGGCCTGCAGGCCAAGGCTGAGCACCCGCGCGCAGTTGGTGATTTCCAGCTCCCGGTTTTCCGACAGGATCATCAGCGCTCGCGCCAGTTCAGCCGCGCCGGCCTTTTTATGATGGCCGAAGGTTTCGCCGTCGGTGGCGAGCAATACCACCGAGCCGGGCGGCTGCGAAAGCGCGCGCTCCGCGATCCTCGCGGCCAGCCGGGCGCCATCACTGAGCCCGTCGCCGAATGAAACGAAGCCGCCCAGCTCGGAATCGAAGCGAAACACATTAAGGCTCAGGTCGCCGCGGCGCCAGATAAACGGCCCCGACGAATTGGGGTTGTCGGCTGCTCGGAACTCGCCTTGCCAGGGCGCGAGGATAACGCTCTTGAGCCCGGCCCGTGCGACCTCTTCCAGCGTGCTGGCGTCGGCGGCGCATTCGGGCAGCCAGATTGCTTCGGGAGGTCTGGCGAAACGGAATTTGAAATCCTCGATTCCCCAGGAAATCTGGATGTCCTTGTCGGCGGCAGATAATAAAGGGAGGATCGAATGGTTATAGGACTGCGCAATCGCATTGCCGTGTCCGGTGCGCTCGATACTGGCGGCGTCCGCGCGAATCACCGACCTGTAGGCCGCCTGACCGTGACGCGACAGCCAGGCCATCAAGGTGGGTCCGAAATCAAAACTGAGCCATTGATAGTTGTTGGTGATCCGGACCAGCGGCCCATCCATCGTGTGGGCACGCGCATTGGCCCCGTAACATTCGCTGAGGATGCGTTCATTCCAGTTGGGGAAAGGGGCGGCACTGGGTTCTGGCGCCACCAGTCCGGTCCATGGACTCTCCCTTGGCGGCTGGTAGAAATGACCGTGAATTATAACGTAACGCTTGTTCTCTCCTGTCATCTCAGTCGTTTTGAATCACCACCCGCGCGATAAAGCTTCGGTTGACCACCTGTGGAAGTCCGCATTCTTATAGTCCGAAGAGCTGGGCTACGAGTTCCCGATTGTAAGTCGCGTCACCAAAAGTGAATTCAGTCGATTTCGCTCGCTTGAAATACAGATGCATGTCGTGCTCCCAGGTGAACCCGATTCCGCCATGCACCTGGATTCCTTCGCCAGCCACACGCCGATAGCTGTCAGAGGCGGCCGCCTTGGCGGTCGCCGCGGCCAACGACGCGTCGGGGACTTCGTTGCTGACCGCCCAAGCTGCGTAATAGGCGACCGAGCGGGCATTCTCCACGTCGATCAGCATGTTGGCGCATTTATGCTGGATCGCCTGGAAACTGCCGATCGGACGTCCGAACTGCTCGCGTACCTTAGCGTAATCGACCGACATGTCCAGTACTTTCTGCGCTCCGCCGACCATCTCCGCCGAGAGCGCAACCTTGCCGCGATCGATCACCTCGCCCAGCGGTTTGGCGCCCTGTCCGACTTCTCCCACTACGTCGTCGGCGCCCGCTTTTACGTTGGAAAACACGACCTCGGCCAGTTTGCGCGTCTGGTCCATCGTTTTCAGCTTGTTGACGGTAATCCCGGCACGCGCGCGATCGATTGCGAACAGCGTGATACCGTCGAGTCCCTGGCCGCCGGTGCGCGCGGCGACCAGCATCCAATCGGCGACATGGCCGTCGTTGACGTAAAGCTTGGTGCCGTCGAGCACGAAATCCTTGCCGTTTTTCCTCGCCGGCATCGAGATCGCGCCCAAATCCCAGTCGCCTGACGGTTCCAGGTAAGCCAGCGTGCCAATCAAATCACCGGCCGCGAGTTTGGGCAGGAGCTTCTGCTTGAGCGCTTCGCTGCCGGCGCGATTGATGGCTTCGCCGAACAAAACGGTCCATACGAAGGGCGAGGGCAGCACCACCTTGCCCATCTCCTCGAGAATCACGACCAGGTCGATGTAATTCAGTCCGGCGCCGCCGTAAGCCTCGGGAACGATCAGCCCTATCCAGCCGAGTTCCGCCATTTTTTTCCAGAACTCGGGTGAATAGCCGGTTTCGTCCTCCATCAACCTGCGCACCACCGTTGACGGGCATTCCTTTTCCAGCAGGGATCGCGCGCTTTCACGCAGCATCTCCTGCTCTTTGCTGAAACCAAAATCCATCTGCCTGACCTTCCTCTAGAGGCTTGGAACTGTGTTGTTCGGATTAGCACGCGCAACGCATTTTGGACAAGCCGCGCCGGCGCGTCCGGCTATTGGTGTCCGAGCCGCGCCATCCCTGCCCGCGCCTGACGAGCCGCCGCGCTGTCCGTCTCCGCCGCGTCAAGCGCAAGTTCATAGTGGTGCAAAGCATCGCCGCTGCGACCCAACGCTTCGTAATCCCGCGCCAGACTCAGTTCAACCTGCGTCTTGCCCGGGCACGCCTTGGCCGCGTCCTGATAATAGCCGAGCGCCAGTTGGTATTTACCGCGAGCGTACTGCGCATCGCCCAGGCGCAGCGCCTCGCTCATCACCGCCGGATCGCAGCTGCCTGGGGGCGGCAGAGTCGCGTTGACCACCTGCTGTTGTTGCTGCGCGCGCAGTTCATCAAGTTCACGCTGTTGACGCTGAATCTGCAACTCCTGCTGTCCGACCTGCTGGCGCATCTCCTGAAGCTCGGAGGTCATACATCCGGCAAGCGGCGCTATCAGCAATAAAATCAGCAGTACGCAATTGATACCCATCGTACGTCGCGCGATGGTTTGGCCAGGCAACCGCTAACCGCCTTCGCCCCCGCCGCCTTCCGGTGCCTTGACCGTCACGCTGGCAAAACCGGTGGCGGAACGGCCGTCGGCGGTCTCGATCGTCAGCGAGGCGACGTACACGCCCGGGGTTTTGTAGGTGTTGTAGGTAACCAACGGCGGAGTGGTGGCGACATTGCCGTCGCCGAAATTCCACTTGTAGGAGACGACCTCCTGACCTGACGGATCGTGGATCTCCGGAACAAATCCCACCGTCATCGGAGCCGTGCCATAGGACGGATAAGGAAAAAGGGCGACGGCCGGCAGGAGCATCGCCTCCGGAGTGCTCATCGGCGTCGCGGACATATTGTCCTGTGCGGACAAATGCGCAGGCATCATCAATAACATCAGCATCGCCGCCAGCGGCACCATCAGAGGCGGCGCGCAGCCTTTGAAGCTAGGGCAGAGCGGTCGGCTTCGGCCAAAAACCATCTTTTTGCTCACACCTCATATCCAAATATAGCGGCGCAGGAGGTTCAGACAACGCCGCTCATGCGTGAACCGCAGCTTTCAGGGATCCGCTCTTCAGCGAAGCCAAGGCACCGGTAGTCTCGTTTGAGATGCCCGGTTAAAATTTCCCCGATGGCATCACATGTAGCGGCGACTGCACTATCAGAGCCGACTAGCAAATTCGTAACCCTCAACGGAATCAGGCTGCATTACCTGGATTGGGGCGGCGACGACTCCAAAGGAACCATCGTTCTCCTGCACGGCGGCTCCGCCAATGTCCACTGGTGGGATCTTGCCGCTCCGCTGCTCACTTCGGGCGGACGCGTCCTGGCGCTGGACTTTCGCGGCCATGGAATGAGCGAATGGGTCTCGCCACCGCAATACGGACCGGCCGGCTATATAAAGGACGTTGAATCCTTTCTCAGATTTATCGGCTCACCAGTCTTACTGGTCGCGCATTCGATGGGCGGTTCGGTGGCCATGTGGGTCGCGGCGCTGCATCCCGGACTGCTCAAGGGGTTGGTCGTGGTGGACAGCCACGGTGGTCCACCGCCGTTATGGCGCCGGCTGCAGTGGCGATGGCGCCATCGCGCGCAGGGACGACCGCGGCCCGAACTGCCCTCTGCCCAGGACATCATCCGCAAATTCCGACTCCATCCCGAAGGCACTTATCTCACCGAGCAGGGCCTGGCTGACCTCGCGCTGAAGAGCGCCGTCCAATTGCCCAACGGGCGATGGGCGTTCTGTTTCGATCCGCAGACCCGCGGATGGCGCCGCAGCGCGCGCGCCAACCTGCCCGCGATCGGCAAGGTCAGGACGCCAACGCTGATCCTGCGCGGCGCTCAAAGCAAGTTGCTGAGCCGCTGGCGCGCAAGATGGCTGCGATGGAAGATCAAGGGCTCGGTGCTCGAAGAAATTCCCCGCGCCTACCATCACGTGCCGCTGGACAATCCTCAGGACACCGCCCGCGCGATCCTGCGGTTCATCGAATCCCTGCCGGCCGCCGACCCTTCGTCGAATTGAATATCGGACAGGTTTCCAGCGCTGTCCCCCGAGTGCGGCGAGATGCAAAGCGCCTTGCCCACGCTCTTCCTGACCAGGAAGCGGGCCGGATCAGGGGCTGTTCGCTCCTCGCCAACGGCACAAGGCAGACTCAATCACACGCGCGCGAGGCAATCGGTGAGGTCCATGGTAAAGGTCTGGCCGTCGGTCAAAACCAGTGACTTGGGAGAGCGCCGAATCTGGATTTGAGAAACATTGAGCTCGCCGGGCAGCACGTAAACAACATCGCCGGAGTACAGGGTCACCAGCCGCACCCGCTCCTCGGCGCGCCGCTCAGTGCCCATCTCATAAGGATGAATATGGTAGGCGTAGCCGCGCACGCGCAGAAACCCTTCTTCGTAATCCTCAACCACACCGACGAACATGTTGGTCACGTCGTCGCGGAAGTGCTTCCGGTCAATCACCAGCACCCGATCGTTGCAATGAACCGCCGCCATCTTAGCCTCTCCGCAATTCTTTTAGTTTGCCATAAATCGGTGCGGCGCGATAAGCGTCATCAGTTCGAACCTGGCGGATTCGGGTTGGCGCCACAACTTTCACCGGCGGTACGCTCCCGCTACAATTGAAGCCACTGCCCGCATCCGCGCGCGCCGGACTGAGGCTGGTTGTTCTCGTCCAGCGACCCGGATGAGGCAGGCGCGAAAGAACAATTCCAAGTGCTTAGTCTCGAAGAGGTCTGCAAATATTACGGCGATCGGGCGGTATTCGATCACGTGAGCTGGTCGATGCCTGACGACGGCCGGGTTGGACTCGTCGGTCTCAACGGCGCCGGCAAGACCACGCTACTGCGCATGATCGCCGGCGTGATCGAGCCGGATTCGGGCCGGATCAGCCGCCCCCAGCGCACCCGAGTCGGTTACCTTGCGCAGGACTCGCCGGAAATCGGCGGGCGTTCGCTGATTGACGAAACCCTGTCGGCCTTGAGCGAAATCAGCGCGGCCAACCAGCGCCGCATCGAACTCGAGCATGTCCTGGCCGAAGATAGTTGCGGTCCCCGCCATGACGCTGCCTTGGCCGAATTGGGCGAAATTCTAAGCGAGCTAGAACGCCACGACTTTTACACCGCCGAAAGCCGCGCCGAAGCGGTGCTGTTCGGCCTGGGCTTCCGACCCGCCGACCTGACCCGCGACGTCGCGGAGTTCTCCGGCGGTATCCGGATGCGTATCGCGCTGGCCAAGCTGCTGCTGCAAAAGCCCGAATTCATGATGCTCGACGAGCCCACCAACCACCTGGATATCGAAGCCCGCAACTGGCTGGAGGATTACCTCAGCGCTTATCCCGGCGGTCTGATCGTGGTCTCACACGACCGTTATTTCCTGGATCGGGTGACGCGCCGCACGCTCGAAGTCGCGCGCGGCAAACTGATCGAGTACGCCGGCAATTATTCGGCTTACCTGGTCAAGCGCGAAGAGCGCTTCGCGGCGGAGATGGCCGCATACCAGAACCAGCGCGAAGAAATCGAGCACATGGAGGCGTTCATCAGCCGCTTCCGCTATCAGGCCAGCAAGGCCAAGCTGGTCCAAAGCCGCATCAAACAGCTCGAAAAGATCGAACGGCTGGAGCCGCCGGCCGGGGCCGAAAAGCCGCCCGCGATCAATTTCCCCACCGCCCCGCGCAGCGGCCGCCGCGTGATCGAATTGCGCGGCGCGGTCAAACGCTACGGCAGTCTGACGGTGTATGACGGTATCGACCTGGCGATCGAGCGCGGCGCCAAAATCGCGCTGGTCGGACCCAACGGCGCCGGCAAATCCACCCTGATGAAGCTGATGGCGGGGATCGAGCCGCTGACCGCGGGCGAGCGCATCCTGGGGCATAACGTCAGTCTGTCCTATTTCGCACAGGATTTGAGCGAATCGCTGGATTACAGCAAAAGCGTATTCGACGAACTCTACGACAATTGCCAGGGGATGAACACGCTGGAGATACGCAATCTGCTCGCCGCAATGCTGTTTTCCGGCGACGATGTCAACAAACGCACCGGGGTGCTATCGGGCGGCGAGCGATCGCGTCTGGCCCTGGCCAAAGTCCTGGCCCGGCGCAGCAACCTCCTGCTGTTGGACGAGCCAACCAACAACCTCGATATCGTCGCCAAGGACAGCCTGCTCGACGCCCTGCAACGCTACGAGGGCACCGTCGTGATCGTCAGCCACGATCGCCACGTACTCAACGAACTGGTCACCCAGGTCTATGAAGTGGGCCACGGCCACGCGACGCTTTATCTGGGTAATTATGACGACTACCTGGCCAAAAAAGAGCAGGAACAGGCCGCCGCCGAAACGACAGCGCGCCCGCTGCCGCCCCCGCCCAGGCGCGATTGGCAGCCGCCCGCCCAAAACCTCAACGGCAAAGGCCGCCCATCAATCGACCGCGAAGCCCGGCGCCGCGCCGATCGCAACAAAAAGCGCCGGCGTGATTTGGAAGAGCGTATCGAAGCGATGGAGACGCAGCGCGCCACCCTGGGCCAGGAAATGAATGACCCCAACTTCTACCTCGCCCGCAAAGACGCCAACCAACTGATCGCCCGCTACGAATCCCTCGGCCGCGAAATCGAGGCGCTGTACAACGATCTTTTGAAGCTCGACAACCCTCAATGAAGCCTGCCTCGGCGGCGTACAGGCCGCCTTGGTAAACGCCGGCACCGATTATCCATACATATTTCTGCTTCTACATATCAAAAGCGGGGTCGCGAACGCTGGAATGAATCCGCACCGATCGGACATGATGGGCCGCGGCACCGCCAGCGACGGTGTTGGGTGCTGACGATGGAATATAACGATCGGAACAAAGGGCAGGAGCAGGAATATGGATCCAGCAGGTAAAGTTGCACTCATCACCGGGGGCGGTTCGGGGATCGGACGCACCACGGCGCTGCGGCTGGCGGCGGAGGGCGCCTCGATCATGGTAGTCGATCTCGACGTCCCGATGGGTGAGGAAAGCGTCAGATTGATTGAACACAAGGGCGTGCGCGCGGCATTCACGCGGGCCGACGTTACCAATGCTGAACAGATGGGCGCGGCGATGGAGGCCACGATTTCCCGCCTCGGCCGCTTCGACATTTTGTACAACAACGCCGGCATCGCCCTGCCGCCGCCGGGTTTCCCCAAAGTCGCGCTGGAGGTCTGGCGCCGCGTGCTCGACGTCGATCTCCAGGCGGTAATCCTCGGATGCCACCTGGCGTATCCCCTGATGAAGCAGCGCGGCGGCGGGGTAATCGTCAACACCGCTTCGATGGCCGGGCTTTATCCAATGCCGCTGGACCCGGTGTATGCGGCCGCCAAGGCCGGCGTCGTCCACCTGACCTACTCGCTGGTGAACTGGCACAAGGACGGGATCCGCGTTAATTCCGTGTGCCCCGGCATCACGGACACGCCCATGGTGTCGCGGATGATCGAGGGCCGCAAAAGGGCGGAGCTCAAGTCGGTAAAGCCGGGGAGCCTTATTTCGCCGGAGAGGATCGCGGACGTGGTGCTCAATTTCATTCACGACGATCGGCTGGCGGGACAGGTGGTCGAAGTGCGCCCCTCGGGACCGCAGGCGATGCCTTCGCGCCCCATCGTAGGCCGGGCGTCCTGAAACAATTCCCTGGTTGGTTGAGGTGATCGCGATGGCGAGCGAGGAACAAATGGTTCGTGCGGTTCACGATTACATCGCCGCATTCGACAAAAGGGATCCGGAATTGGCCGTTGCGCTTTACGCCGACAACGCCACCGTGGAGGATCCGGTGGGAACACCGCCGATCAGGGGAAGCGCGGCGATCCGGGACTTCTATACGCAGGTGATGAGGACGGGAGCGAAGCTGCGGCTGCAAGGCGAGATCCGCTCGGCCGCCAACTACGCGGCGTTCGCGTTTTCGGCCTGCTTCGATCCGGCCGGCGAAAAAAGGATCGAGGTTATCGATATTTTCCGCTTCGACGATCAGGGTAAGGTGCTCGAGATGCGCGCCTACTGGGGCCCCGGCAACAGGCACGGCTTCAAGAAATAAGGGCGCCGGTCGGCGAAAATCAAAACGTCAGCGGCTTGCGGCTGATCCGCGCCGGGAATCCGTATCTTCAGCCAGGGAAGTTCAGATCGATAGATTTCAATCCGGCCTGACTTCCCTGAAGAAGGCGCGGATTTCGTCGGCCAGCAGCGCCGGTTCTTCCATTGCCGCGAAATGGCCGCCGCGCGGCATCTCGGTCCAGCGCCTGATGTTGTAGGCCTTCTCCGCGTATGCGCGCGGAGGTTTTATCAGTTCCCTGGGGAACAACGCGATACCGGTAGGCGCTTCGACCCGTTCCCCCGGGCCCAGGCGATACGGACTGTGCCTGACTTCGTAATACAGGCGCATCGAGGAGTTGATACTCTGGGTTACCCAGTAGATGGTGATGTTGGTCAGCAGTTGATCTTTGGTGAAGCGGCTCTCGACATCGCCACCGCAATCGCTCCAGGTCCGGAACTTTTCCACGATCCATGCCGCCAGGCCCGCCGGTGAGTCATTAAGGCCGTAAGCCAGGGTCTGGGGCTTGGTGCCCTGGATCTGCTGATAGCCGGTTTCTTCGGCGCGAAACCTGGCCATCTCCTCAAGGAATCTCCTGGATTCCGCATCGTTGCCCAGCGCTTTGCGACCCTCGGCCGGTCCCAGCGCAACCATGTTCAGATGGACGCCGATCACGTCGCGGGTATGAGCATGGCCGATGCGTGACGCGATGATTGCTCCCCAATCGCCGCCTTGCACGCCGAAGCGCCGGTAGCCCAGCACCTGGACCATCAGCTCGTGGAAGAGGTCCGCGATTGGCTCAACCTTCATCCCGCGCACCTGCGGATCGTCGGAAAAGCCATAACCGGGCAGCGAAGGCGCGACCACGGTAAACGAGTCGCGCGCGTTGCCGCCGTGGCGCGCCGGATCGGTCAGCATCGGGATAATCCGCTGGAATTCGGCGATCGATCCCGGCCATCCGTGGAGCAGCAGCAGCGGCGTCGGATTGGGACCGGCACCTGGCTGATGGATAAAGTGGATCGCGCAATCGTTGATCCGCACCTTGTAATGGCTCAACGCGTTGAGCTCGCGCTCGTGTTTGCGCCAGTCATAACTCGTGCGCCAGTACTCGATCAGTTCCTTGAGATAGGCCAGGTTGGTGCCGTAATCCCATCCGCAGTCCCGCACCTCGCCTGGCAGCCGGGTGCGCGCCAGGCGCTCGCGCAGATCCGCCAGCACCTCATCAGGAACCGCGATGGTGAATTTCTCTGCCGGGCCGTGTGCCATGGTGCATCTCCTTTTTTGTGCCGGGCGTGGAGTCGCGAAGATCGAGAAGAAGTCAGTGGTGAGAGGGAGAACGCAAAGCCGCATCATGCTCTGTTGTTTCTGCTCTCACTTCTCCTGGCTCACTCCCCTATCCTTTATGCGCAAGCGCTTGCTTGACCAATTCGCTGGCCAGTTTGCCGTCCAGACGAGCGCCGAACTCCTCTTTGAGCGCCTTCATCAGCGGACCGATCTGGGTCATGCCGGCCGCTATTTTGGAATCGATCGCAGCGCGAATATCGTCGGCGCCGACGCCCGCCGGGATATAGGCGTCGAGCACGCGCGCCTCGGCTTCAGCCTGCGCAACCAAATCCGATCGGTTGGCCTGACGGGCAAATCCGAGGGCCTCGTCGCGGCGCGCGCGTTCGCGCTTGAGGATCTGCACGATTTCGGCTTCGTCGGCGTCGCGGCGAACATCCTTTTCCAGCCGCGTGATTTCGGTCAACACACCGCGGATGGTCATCACGCGGGCCGTGTCATGGGCCTTCATCGCGGTCTTGAGGTCGTTTTGCAGTTGCGCCTTCATGTTCCTAACGATACCGCTTCCCCGCCTCCAGGCAAAAGCGCCGCGCCCAGCAATGGACGGACGCGGACGGCTGGGCCATACTTGGCTGGCAGCTTGCGAGCGCGACGCCACGCAAATCGAGGTAAGCCGATGAAGTTCACCTGGTTCCATTTGATGCCGTATCGATTCCTGCCCGACGACTTCAAGCGCAGGTACCGCAGCGTATGGGTGGACATCCCGCGCCAACTCTACGATCCGAAGCTCGGCCATCAGCTCTACAACGAATACCTCGACGCGTTGGAATTTGCCGACCGCGCCGGCTTCGACGGCCTCGGCGTCAACGAACACCATCAGAACGCCTACGGGATGATGCCGTCGCCCAACATCATGGCGGCGGCGCTGGCGCGGCGCACGAGCAGGGCCAATCTGGTGGTGCTGGGTAATTCGATCGCGCTGTACAATCCGCCGATTCGGGTGGCGGAGGAATTCGCGATGCTCGACGTGCTCAGCGGCGGGCGGCTGGTCGCCGGGTTTCCGGTGGGCACCTCGATGGATACGAACTTCTGCTATGGCGAGCCGCCAGCCACTTTGCGCGAACGCTACTACGAGGCCCACGACCTGATCGTCAAAGCGTGGACGGCCAACGAAATCTTCTCCTTCAACGGCAAGTACACGAAGCTGCGTTATGTGAACCTGTGGCCCAGACCGCTGCAACAGCCCCATCCACCGATCTGGATTCCCGGCGGCGGATCGATCGAAACCTGGGACTTCTGCGGCCGCAACGGATACCAGTACTCGTACCTGTCATTTTTTGGATATCGGCACGGACGCCGAGTCACCGACGGCTACTGGCGCGCACTGGATCGGCTGGGTAAGGAACCCAATCCCTACAGTCTGGGCTTCGCGCAGATCCTTGCGGTTGCCGATACCGACGACGAGGCGGAGCGCGTGTACGGCCCGCATGTCGACTATTTCTTCAACCGCTGCCTCCACGTCTATCCAGGGTTTGCCGAAGCGCCCGGTTATCGCACGCTCGACAGTATCAAATCGGGTTTTCTGGGCCAGATCGGAAATCAGTCCGCCGGCTTCGACGCCGGCGCGAAAAAGAGCTGGAAGGATCTGGTCGATCAGGGCTATATCATCGCCGGGTCGCCCAAAACCGTCCGCGAACGTCTAATCGAAGCGGTCCAGACGCTGCGCTGCGGTCATCTGATGTGCCTGCTGCAGATCGGTTCGATGCCGCCGGATTTGGTGCGCAGGAGCACCGACCTCTTCGCCCGCGAAGTAATCCCGCATGTTCGCGGCCTGTGGGGCGAATACGAAGACCGATGGTCGCCCCATCCGATAGCAGAGAGGGCAAGGCCGGCGGCGCTGGCGTAACTACTCCTCCCTCACTGTTGATTCTTCCTGCTCTCACTACTTCTCTTGCCTGGCTTCTCAAAAAGGCAAGCTGCGCAGAGAAGTGGATTACAACCTCGGCGGGACCGACACGTATCTATTGCCTCGTTCATAAAACCGCCACTTCCGAGCGGCCCATGACCCGGCGTATTCCACGTTGATTCGAGGGGAGCGGCCGATTTTTCCCCGCCGCGGACCACCGTCTTCCAGGTAGAGTTCGCCGCCGCAGAGGTCGCGGCCGTAATCCTCGCCCGTGATCCCCATCGCCTGCGTCAGCTTACCGGGCCCGTTGGTAAGTTCGCGCGAAGCGGGCGATTTATGGCGCCGCGCAGCCATCAAATCGAGCCCTCGCAACGGCTCCAGCGCCCTGATGAGTACGGCGTGGGGTTCGCCCTCCGCGGTCGTCACCAGGTTCATCGCCCAACTCGTACCGTACAGACGGAAGACGTAGGCATGTCCGGGCGGACCGAACATCGCGGCGGTGCGCCTGGTCAGCCCGCGCGCGCTGTGCGCGGCCAAATCGAGCGGACCGCGGTAGGCTTCGGCTTCGACGATGCGACCGGCGGTTTCGCCTTCGGGCGTGACGTGAACCAGCACCTTGCCGATACAATCGCGCGCAACCGCCAGCACCGGGCGGGCATAGAAATCGCGCCCCAGTTTCTGTCCGCATTGACCTGACGGCAAGAGCTGTAACTGGCAGGCGCCAGCCCGATTGTTGACCACCTGTACTGCGGCCCTTCTACAGTTTTTCGCCATCAATCCAGCGTGACGGCACTTTTCATTTATGCGGACTGGGCAGCAGCAGTCACGTTAGTTAGCTGTCGACGGCAGCAAAATGATTCAACGGCGCACGGAATAAAGCGAGGACAGACAACCGATCCTGGCAGGTCAGGTCGTTTTCCCCGGCCTGGCGCTCACGGATTGCTTCCCCCTTCACCTTGATCATTTCCCTGCGGAGCGGAGCTGGCAAAATCGGGGGCGATGTTGCAACACAGTTGATAGCTGGTGCCGACCCGGGGCTGAGCGTCGTAAGCTTCGACAGTCCCGTCATCGCTGATGTGGACGGCCTGATAATCTACCAGGCCGGACCCGCGCGTGACCGTGAAAATATAATATTTGCCAACCTCAAGCGGCTCCGGATCGCTGTTCTCCGGTTCCTCCCGGATGAAATGTTTGGGCACGACACCATAGGTGACGGCGGTCACCGCGTACTTTTTGTTCTCCTCCACTCCAGGCATGTGCCCCAACAGGGAGCCGCTTACGCCGCGGTCGGCGGAAATCGCCCACACCGGTTCGCCACCCTCAAAGCGCACGATGGTCGTCCCGGCCTCTTCACCCTGCGCCGGCAACAATGTCGCGGAGGCGAACTTGGCGACCGAAATTGACTGCAGGTAATCGTCGCGGTGGGCGTAAGCCAGATGCACGGTGACCGAGGGCGGGGTGGGAGTCGGCTCAGCAGACGGCTCCTGCGCCGTCTGGTCGTCGTCGGCCGCGTGTTGAGCGCTTTTGGTCTGGGCCGCGGCATTTTTCTCATTGGCCTGCTTGCGCAACCAGCATCCGGAGAACAAAAACAGCGCCACAGCCAAGGCCGCAATCGCCCACCATCGGCGGGGCAACGCTGTGAACCATTTGATAGACGTGCGGCTGGTCACCGGAGCATCGATTTCGGCAGGCGTTTCGCCCACGCCGCCAGAGGCGGAAGAGAAAGCGGGAATCGGCGGCACTTTGCAGATCTTTCGAGTTCTTGCACCGCCGCTGTCAGCGCCGATCCGAACGTACGGGCACAGGCGAGCTGCCACTGGTCAGCCATTCGCGAAACCGCGATCGGCGGGCGGGAGGCTGGGGCTGGACGCCCAGTTTGGCGAGTTCCTGTTCGAGCACTTCCTTGAGTTCCCGTCCCAGGCGTTCGAGTTCAAATTCCTCTGGAGTTCTGGCCGCCGGCGATGTTTGTGTAACCGCGCGCCGCCTGCCGTAAAGCTGCTGCAGGCGCAACTCGGCCCGGGCCAGCATAATCCGATAGTGGCGATCGAGCCGGGTCAGCTTCTCATTGGCCTGGGCGACGGCCACGAAGCGCCATCGAATCAGCAGCCACTGGATCAGCGAAACCAGCGCGATACCCAACATCACCAGCGCCAGCGTCACCGCCCCGGTGGTCGCGCGCCGCCACCACGGCAGCATCGTCAAGTCATGCTCCAGCGAGCGGTTCAGCCCGCGCAGTTCGTCGATGCGCGCGATGAAGGCCCGCTCCCTGGAACTGCTCGCCGCAAGCTGTTGCTCCTGCTGCTGGTTGCGCGTGGTCAGCACCGTGATCTGGTGCTGTAAATCGCGCACCTGTGCGGCATAAGGATTGGGGATGCGCAAAATCTGCCCAATATGAAGGGTGGATTGCTCGCTCAGATGATTGTGGCGAAGAATCTCCTCCGCTGGAATATGAAACATCGACGCGACCGCGCCGACCGAATCGCCTTCGTGAACAATGTAGGAAAGGTCGCCGTTGGCTGCCGCCGCATTCTGCGCCGCGGCGATGCTCGAGGCCGCGGCCTGCGGCACGCCTTCGTCGCTCTGGCCCTCGTCGCTGGTGTCCTCGTCGGTATCCTGCGTGTCCTGCTGGGCGGCCCTGGTCTCCTCGGCGGAGTAGGCGGCCGGTTGCACCGGTTTCAGGTGAGCCGCGGTGCGGGCGCTTTGCGGCGCGGAAAGGTCGCGTTCGCTGAAATCCGCGGGGGCCGCAAAGGACAGGGCACCAACGACGACTACCGCGGCCAAGGCCAGTATCGCTGAGGTCAGACTTCGAGCACTCGCGGGGCCGATAGTAAAGCCCATGCGCTATAGCCTAAATAGATTGGGGTCGGGATGCAAAGCTGCGGTGACTGCGTCGAGAAATTTCTGCCGCTAAGCCGGCCACAGTCAGTCGGAACGACCATTGACTCCATTCGCTGCATTATTCTAGTACGACGTTTGAAAAATACGGCGATCCTTTTGCTGCTAGGCTTTGACCAGCCAGGCCAGATATTCCCGGTTTCCCGCCGGACCGGCAACCGGTGACGTAATGACGCCCCGGACGGAGAGGCCCAGACCCGCGGCGAATTGCGCAATGTCGCGCACCGCCTGATCGCGTTGTGCAGGGTCGCGGACCACCCCGCCTTTTCCCAGTTTACCCCTGCCCACCTCGAACTGCGGCTTGATCAGCGCGATTATGTCGCAACAATCGGCGGCCAGCGCGATTACCGCCGGTAGCACCAGCTTGAGCGAGATGAAGCTGACGTCGATCACGACCAGTTCCGGGCGATAAGGAAGATCGTTGGGACCGACATGCCGTATATTTGTGCGGTCCATCACGATGACGCGGGGATCGTCGCGCAGACGCAGGACCAATTGCCCATACCCCACGTCCAGCGCGACCACCTTCGCCGCGCCCCTTTGCAACAATACGTCGGTGAAGCCGCCGGTTGACGCGCCGACGTCCAGCGCGAGTTTTCCCTCCACTTCAATCGGGAAAGCATCAAGCGCGGCGCCAAGCTTATACGCGCCGCGGCTGGCGTAATGATCTTTAATGCCGACCAGCTCGATTCGCGAGCTTTCATCGACCTTGAGGTCGGGCTTGTCAGCCGGCCGCGAATCGACGCGCACATGTCCGGCCAGAATCAGGCGCTGCGCGCGCTCCCGGCTTTGCGCCAGCCCCCGTCGCGCCAGTTCGAGATCGAGCCGCGTCCTCACGGCTGGTCGGCTCCCGATGCGATCAGAAATCTTGCCATACACTGAAAATTCCAGCAGAACACTTCAAAGCATGCGAAGAATGAAACCCGTCCGGGGGCGCCAGTAAATGGTTGAGTCGGGCTCATCAGGATCCTCGACAGGTTCTGCCACGAGTTGCCAATCAGGCGCGGCCCAATCATGGGTCGCAACGGCTCTGGTGTTTGCGCTTTATCAAGCGCTGGCGATTGCATGGTTCGGCCTTCCGCTGGTCTCCGATTTCTCTCATACATACATCGGCCAACCGGAAACTCCGGACCCTGGTGCCCATATGTGGTTCCTGTCGTGGTGGCCGTATGCGCTTTCTCATCATATTAATCCATTCATAACCAAAATGGTCTGGGCGCCGTCGGGATACAATCTCACCTGGGCGACGTCTATCCCCTTACCTGCTTTAGTTGCTTATCCGATCACGCGAGTATGGGGGCTTGTCGTCTCTTTGAACGTTCTTACGCTGCTGGCACCGGCGCTTGCGGCATGGTGCGCCTTCATCCTGATCCGCCATGTGTGCAAGTCGTCGCTGCCTGCGATTATTGGCGGATACGTGTTCGGGTTCTCGCCGTACATGCTCGCTCAGCTGATGGGACACCTCTGTCTTATTCTCGTTTTCCCCGTTCCATTGGCTGTATACCTGGTTCTTCTTCGGATGGAACGGCGAATAAGCCGAATTTGGTTCGTGATCTGGCTGGCGCTTGCAGGTACAACTCTTTTTCTTTGCTCCGAGGAAGTATTCGCGATGACGGTCGTGTTCGGAGCGTGTGCGATGGCGCTCGCTACGCTTTTAGAGCACTCTGCCGATCGACACAAAATCGTGGAAGTATGCGCTTTGACGGCGATTGCCCTCGTTGCGACGGGAATAATGCTCAGTCCTTTTTTGTTTTACGAGTTTTTTCGCGGGTTCCCCCGCCAGCCGCCGTATCCGCCGCTGAACTACGAATCCAGCCTTCTATCATTTTTGATACCGTCGCCCGTTCTGCTGATTGGATGGTCGTCGACGATCGCATCCATTGCCCATCCCAGTGGCAGCGGATGGGCGGAGGACACCGCCTATATCGGAATTCCACTTCTAATCATAATTGCCGATTACGGCCGGGTAAAATGGCGCACCGTCCAGGGGAAAATCCTGCTTATCATGCTCGGTCTGATTGCAGTCGCATCGCTTGGCCCTCGCCTTAAAATCCGCGAGACTGCCACAATTCCCCTGCCCTGGATAATTGCTACAAAATTGCCGCTGCTCGACAAGGCGATGCCCGGCCGTTTTATGATGTTTGCATTTCTTGCTGCCGGGCTGATCGTCGCGCTGTACCTCACCACGGCGCCACAGCGGCTGTTGAAATGGCTACTCGCATTTTTGGTAGTGGTCTCGCTGATCCCGGATCTGCCCACTGGATGGTGGTTCGCACGCCTCCGGACTCCACGATTCTTTGCCAATGGCATATTCAGGAAGTATCTGAGTAAAGGCGAAATTACATTGATCCTCCCTTACGGCAGGCTCGATTACAGCATGCTGTGGCAGGCGCAAAGCGGTATGTATTTCAGGATGGCTGGTGGATATGTAGGTGTAAATCCCCCCGAATTTGAGCGCTGGCCCGTCCTCAAGACCCTGTATGACGAACAGCTATGGACGAAGGACTCCCCGCTTCAACTCGAATATTTTCTTGCTGCCCATCATGTCAAGACGATTATCCTCGCTCATCAGGCGCGGCGCATCTGGCCTGCGTTGCTTTCCGGTTTGAACCTGACCGGCCTGGCGGTTGAGGATGTGACGCTTTACCAAGTCCCACCCGCGGTGCTTGAGAAATACGCGGGAATTACTGCTGATGACGCAAGTGCCGCTATAGCGATGGAGGACTTCACCGCGATGGTGAAGGCCGCCAATGCTTATTGGGCCCGCGGTTTGCCCCTGGCTGAATTGAACCCATGGGAAGCCTCGCGGCTGGGCCTTTTACCGCTGCCTGCAAAATGTGGCCGGTTCGATCCAAACAATCCTCAATGGTGCGGGGACCTGTGGCTGGGCAAGTACGGACCGACGGTCGCCGTCGGAATCATTGGCGATTATCGCGCTTTGAGCAAGTTGATCCGGCGCTACCGGCCAGCGGCGAAGGAGGTTTTCTTTCCGTATCCCGACAAGCTAGGCGGTTCAATTACCACAAATCCGACTGGCCAATTGGTCATGACGTTTGATCGGAAGGGTCTCGAACAGGCAGTCGCGGCGTCTGCTCCGAATCGTATTTCAGCGCGCAAACGCAACGATATGTAGATACCAAACAAGCCTGTGGCTAATTGAGGTGTCTGAGTAATACCGCTATTTGCTCGGATACGCCCGCAACCAGATGCTCATCTCCGGCTTCGATGCCGATTTCCGCCATCGCTTTGCCTAAACCATCAATGATCGTGCGCCTGATGCCTGACCTGCGCTCGGCGGTTCGAACGTCTTGCACAAATCGAATATAGGCGGCGGCGGACTGCTGCGGGCTGTGATTTTCGCGGATATATTTTCGCGCGTTCTCTCCGATGCTGCGCCGCCGGGATTCATTCGCGATCAGATCCGACAAGCATCGGGCCAGGCTCTGCTCCGGCGCGGGCGGGAGCTTCACCGCGCAGCCGTCGGGTATTTCCGCAAACCATCCCACATTTGAGACCACGCATGGTTTGCCGGCGCCCATTATCCGGCAGATACTCGCGGAGCTTTCGCCCATTGTCGGATAACGCAGATCCACACCCAAATCGATCAGGTTGCAATAATCGCAAAACACTTCGAAATCAACGTAGCCGGTCGTGCGCACGACGTTTTCCAGCCCGCTGCCGCGAATTTGCTGGCGCAACCTTTCGCCCATCTCACCGACCACGAGGTAAATGATATCGTCGCGGCCGACGGCGCGGATCGCCTCCAGCACCATCTCCAGACGTTTTGCCGGACTGCCAAAGCCCAGCGATCCGACCACGAAGCGGTCAGCCGGAATTCCGTAGCGCCGCCTCAAAACGGCCGGATCCGGCGGCGGATCGGCAACGGTCACGGCGAGATTGATTTTGGCCACCGGCAGTTGCGGATGAGATCGCACGATCAGCTTGCGCGCGAAATCTGAATGCACAATCACGCCGCGCGCCGCGTCGAGAACGCGGTAATTGAGCGGATAGCGCAGCGGGTCATCCTCCCAAATCTGGCGCCGCCGCCGCAGCGCTTCGCGCGCCAGCTCCCCGCCGCGCTCGCCGTAATTATAGGCCATCTCCTCTATATACGACTCGGGCGACGATTTCGCTTCGAGATAATAGCTGGCAAAAAAATGGTGCAGCACGAAATCGTGCATCACCACAATCCCGGGCACCCTCAGCATCATCTCGTAAATGTTACGATGGGCAGAGGAGTTGCCCATATGATAGATGGCGGCGTCGTAGCCGAGCAGCGTCTCGCGCAGGTCCGGGCTGCCAGTGTAATTGACGATTCTGGAGGCAGGCAGCGTCTGGCTTGCGACCGGCCCATCGGCCCAGATATCCACCTCAGCGAGCCGATTCAGCTCGGGCAGCAGTTCGCGGCTGTAATCGGCGACGCCGGTGCGCTGCGGCGGCAACGGGCTGAAGTAAGCAACTCTCATGACAGCAGCTTGCTGACCACGTTGTCCCAACTCAGTTTCAGGCTCGCGATTGTTTCGAAACCGCGCTCACCCATCCTGGCGGCCAGCTTGCGGTTGGCGAACAGCAGGTCGATCCTGTCCGCAATCGCCGCCGGATCCGCGCTCAGAATGAATCCGTTGTCGTCCCCGTGCACGAACTCGGTCGGACCGCCGCTATCCTCAAGCGTCAATACCGGCTTTTTGGCCTGGAACGCCTCCAGGGTCACGTATCCGTAGTCTTCGGCGAAGGGGCCGAAATAGACCGCGAGCGCGCCGGCGTAAAGCTGCTCCAGCTGCCGGTCGCTGACGAAACCGAGGATTTTGACCCGCTCCTGCAAACCCAGCCGCGCCACCAGACCGCGCAGCCTGTCCTCTTCCGGACCGGTGCCCGCCAGCACGCATTGGGCCGCGCTTTTGACCTGCGCCATCGCCTGGATCAGGATTTCCTGGCGCTTAAGCCGATCCAAGCGGCTCGGGTAAAGGATATAATCGCCATAACCGTCGCAGCGCAAGGAGGCGGCGCGGGGAGGCGGATGGTAGAGCGGTTCGGCGCGGATGCCGTTGTATTTGTACATCCGCTCGGCCACCGTCCGCGAGTTCGCAAAAACGCGCCTGGCTTCGGGAATCAGCCGGGTGTCCGCGTCCACGATGATGTCTTTCACCCGTTGCGACTCCTCGTCATCGCGCAGATCGCCGAACTCCGTCCCCAGCAGCTCATATGCCTGCTTATGCTGATGCAGCACCCAAAGCACCTTGTTCGGGTGTCTGACCAGGTAGGCCGGGAACTTCATTCCCACAACCAGATCGATAGTACGGCCGTTGCACTGCGTGAAGTCGAGCATCCGCCATGCCAGCATGCTGGTGACGATCTGGGCGGGCGGATTCCATTGAAACGGCATCGCAACTATCTCCGCCTCATGTCCATGCTCGATTAGCGCGGCCCTGAGATTGGCCACGTGCGCTTCGGCGCCGCCGCTGGTAAATGGCACCTGGGTCGTGCAGATCAGGATACGCACGGCGGTTCAGGCGCGCTGGTGAAGACCACGCGGGGCGCCGTCGATGGCCTTCTCGATCGCATCAACGCGGCGGTTGAGCCGGCGCGAATCCATCGCGTCGGGAGACTCAATCGCGCTGTGCGCGGGCGCAAGCCCCGTTTGAGACGGAGCGATTTCGGCAACCCGGGATTCGAGCGCTTCCAGGCGGCGTTCAATTCGCCGCTGTTCCTGGACGATGGCGTCGAGCTTGCGATCGAGATGGCTTAAGACGCGCGCCGCGGCGGCATTGTAGGAAGTCTGACGATCCAACAACTGCACCAGCAGCTCGCGCGCGGCGTTTTTAATCAGGATGATCAGGCGGCCGATCCGCCTTCGGTGGGAGCTGAAAGGCGCCCGCGCGACGTCATAATTTGAGCGCAGCAGGATCAGATCGGACTCGATCGAGCCCTCACCATCGGCATCTGTCAGGACCGTTGCGCGCGCCGTCCGGCTGCCCGCAATTCGCCATCTGCGGAGACTTGCGCGCAACTCGCCCGCGATAATATCGATGTCTGAAACTGCGCGGTAAGGTGCCACTGATATTGTACGAATCGTCCAGATCTTAAACGGTTATACCCAATTTCCCTCTCCAGCAAAACGCGTCAGGACAGTCCCAAAATTGCGCACTCTGCCGGCGTCAACGCAGCGCCCGCTCGCGCCAGTCTTCGCGCCGAACGCGCCAGCCGGCGGAAATTCGCGCGCCTCAGTGACGCAGTCAACGCCGCCGGGTAAAGACGCGCCCGGTCGAGATCGAGCACAATCACCCGGGGCGGCTGCTCGCCCTCGCACAAAAACAGATTATGAAAATTAAGATCGGCATGATAAAGCCCGCCGTCGTGCATACGGTCGATTGCGGCGCGAGCTTGCTCAAGCGCGCTGCGGCGAATCCGCTGTGCGCCGCTGGACAGCAGCAGATTCCACAAGGTCCTCCCCTCCATGGCGCGGGTCAGAAACCATCCGCGATAAAGCATCGGACCAGCCTTTTCCACGCTCGCTCCCATCGGCTCGACCACCGGAAGTCCCTGCTGATGGGCGCCAGCCGTAACCATGAGTTCATTGAACGGACGCGGCATCACACCGGCATAAAGGTCGGAAACCACGAAGCGCATAAGCCCGCCGCGGCGCGAGCGCCGGGCGAACATCGGCGGCAGTCCGGCAATATCGAGACGGACCGCGCTGCGCCGATTCCCGGTTCCCTTGGCGCGGCCAGTTAAGAGCGGATGGCGGCTGATCGCTTCAGCGTGATTGGAGATCGATCGATGCAGGTACATGGTGTTGCGGCCGATGCTCGTTGGTGCAAATCCCAGACTCTCGAGTTCGGCGCGCAGCGCCTTAATCGTCACAGGAGTGCGGCCCACTGAGCAATGCCATTGGCTACAACGGCATCGTCGTCCCCCCGAATGGAATTATTTTCCGCTTCCCTCCTCTGAAGCGGGGGGTCAGCCACTCGCGGCCAATATTGTGAGATCATCCGATCGGCTTAGCCTCGTCGATCAGCATGATCGGTATGTCATCCTTGATCGGATAGAGCAGCTTGCATGTTTCACAAACCAGGCCGTCCCGCGCTTGGGTCAGTCTGATCGGCCCTTTGCACTTGGGACAGGCAAGGATATCGAGCAAATCCTGACTAACTGCCATTTAACGCACCTCTTTTAATGTTTCCCGACAGGGCGGCCGCCCGCCAATTGCCATCCGCAGCAGACGCTCTTCATCCGCACCCATCGAGATCTTCAGGCGCAAGGCTGCGATCGAGTCACGCGAAAATGGAAAGCGTTCGAGCTTGACCAGGTCTTTTTCCGTGGTCACGACCAATTCCGCGGCCGCCGCCGCGCGCCGGATATTCTGCCAATCCGATGCCGTGTATCGATAATGGTCGGGATACTCAAGCACGCCCACCAGATCCGCTTCAAGGGCGCGAAGCATCGCATAAAACGAGCCTGGGTCGGCCAGTCCGCTGACTGCCAAAACGCGCTTTCCGCCCAGGCTCTGGGCCGGAGCTTCACGCCATCGCCCGGTTTCCGGAAACACCAGCAGGCTCGGCTGGATCACCCCGCGCAGCATGGTGGCGCTTCGCTCAAACCGTTTTTGCGCGGCGCTGAGCCGCGGCTCCATCTCCGCTCCCGACGCCAACGTCACGACGGCGCTGGCGCGTGCAGCGGCACCGATGCCCTCACGCATCGGACCGGCGGGCAACGCCCATCCGTTGCCAAAACCGCGCTCGGCGCCAATCAGCAGCAAATCGAGGTCGCGGGCCAGCCGCAGATGCTGAAAGCCGTCATCAAGAATCACGACGTCCAACTCTCCAAGCTGCTCTTTGAGCAGGTTGATCGCGTCGAGGCGATGGCGTGCGATTGCCACCGGCCCGGCGAACGCCCGCGCCGTCATCACGGCTTCGTCCCCGGCCTCTTCCACTGACAGGCGGACGGTGCGCCCGTCGGACACGATGACGGGCGCGCCGCTGCCGCGGCTGCCGCCATAGCCACGGCTCACAATCGCGGTCCGGACACCGCGCTCGACCAGTTTGCGGGCAAGGTACAAACAAAAGGGGGTCTTCGCATTGCCGCCGACCGTCAGATTGCCGACGCTGATCACGCGCACGTCCGCGGTCTGGCGCAATCCCGGCAGCCGCCAGAAGCCCGCCCGCAATGCCATCGCAGTCTTGTAGGCGACGGCGGCCGGAACCATCGCGGACCAGACCAGTTTTTCGATGGCGGACAAATCCGAACGCCAGTAGCGTTCCAGGCGCGGACGACGGCCGATTGTGCGCGGCTTCATTTCAGCCGATTAGCGCGCGCAACCCGGTCAAGGTACGCGCCGCTCCCCCGGCAAGACCTTCATAGGCTTGGCGCGCGCGGGCCGCCTGTTCGCGCCTCGCCACTGGATCGCGCAGGAGGCGGGCGGCAGCACAAACCAGCTCCTGCGCATCGCGCACGATCGCGCCCCCTCCATGCGCCAACAGCGCCTGGGCGGTTTCCTGCTGTTTTTGATGGAACGGACCGAAGAACACCGCAACGCCGGCCGCGGCGGGCTCACCCAGATTCTGGCCACCGCGCCCCTCGAACAAACTTCCGCCGACAAAAGCGAGCGTGCCGCAGCGATAGAGCGGACCCAGGTCGCCCAAAGTATCCAGCAGCAGGACGCTGCCCTGACCGGTGTTGGCGCCCCGTTTCAACTCGCTGGCCTGAAGATAATCCAGACCCTGGCGGTTGAGCAGTTGCTGGATTTCAAGCGTCCGTTCCAGGTGACGCGGCGCCAGCACCAGGCGCAAGGCCGGAAATTCCGCACGAAGCTGCGTATAGGCGGTCAGAATCTGCACTTCCTCGCCGGGAGCGGTCGAACCGGCGATTAAGGTTGGGCCGTCGGCCGCGAACTTCGCCAGCGCGCCATGCAACTCCGCTTCCATAGCCGACGAAGTGAACTTGGTGTTGCCGGTGACGACGATCCGATCCGCGCCAGCGCCCAGCGCCTGGTAGTGTTCCGCGTCAGCCCCGCTTTGCACCATCACCAGGTCGGCGCAATTCACGACGGCGCGCCACAACGGTCCAAGCAGCTTGTAGCGCTTGAGCGAGCGAGCGGACAGTCTGCCGTTGACGATGGCAAGCCGCGCTCCGCGCCGGCGCGATTCAATGAAATAGTTGGGCCATAGTTCGGCTTCCGTAATCAGCACAACATCAGGTGCGGCCGACTTCAGGAATCTGCGCACGGCCAGCGGATGATCCAGGGGAGCAAGCCGGCAGACTGCAGCCGGGATTCGCCGCGTCGCCGCGTCGCGGCCGCTGGCGGTCATCGTGGTGACCATCAGCGCCGCCCCGGGATATTGCTCCAGCAGGCCGATCGCGATTGGCCGCGCCGCTTCGATCTCTCCGACCGAAGAGGCATGCAGCCAGATGCGGGGCGAAGCCTCCGACGGCATGCGGCAATCGGCTTTGCCCAGCCGCTCCGCCAGGCACGGTGCGCCGCTGTCAGTGACCGCCAGGGCTAATGGAAGGGCTGGATACCACGCCAGATTATACAGCCGCCTGCAGATCCATCCGGCCGCCGGCCGCGGATCAGGCGACCTGGCCGGCAGCTTTCCGGACCGCGCCGGAGGGAGGGTCGGCGTCATGGAACTGGAGGTCGTAAAGTTTGCGATATTCGCGCCCAAGCGCGAGCAACTCCTCGTGTGTGCCTTCTTCGACGATACGCCCGCGCACCATCACGGCGATTTTATCGGCGTGGCGGATGGTCGACAGGCGATGCGCGATCACCAGCGTGGTCCGGTTCTCCATCAGCCGCTCCAGCGCCTCCTGGACCAGCCGCTCACCCTCCGAATCCAGCGCCGAGGTCGCCTCGTCCAGGAGCAAGATGGGCGCGTTCTTGAGCAGGGCGCGCGCGATGGCCAGGCGCTGGCGCTCGCCGCCGGAAAGCCGGACGCCCATTTCACCGACGACCGTATCGTATCCATTGGGCAGGCGGGTAATGAAGTTGTGCGCGTTGGCCTGCTGAGCTGCGGTGACTATTTCGTCGAGGCTTTTTTCGATGCTGCCGTAGGCGATGTTGGCGCGCACGGTATCGTTGAACAGGAACGTGTGCTGGGTGACCAGTCCTATCTGCGAGCGCAAATCGTGAAGCGAGAAGCGCCGGATATCGATGCCGTCGATCAGGATTTGCCCCTCCTGCGGATCATAGAAACGCGCAATCAGGTCCGCCAGCGTCGATTTGCCGCCGCCGCTCATCCCGACCAGCGCCACCACCTCACCGGCGCGGATCTCGAGGTTGATGTTGCGCAGCGCCCATTGCTCGCCGTAACGGAAACTGACGCCGACAAAGCTGATACTGTGATTTCCCGCCACCATCGGATGAGGATCGGCGGGTTCCGGCACGTCGGTGCGCAGGTCGAGCACCTCGAAAACGCGCTCGGCGGCGGCCAATCCCTGCTGAATCGAGTTGTTGGTGCGCGACAGCCGCTTGAACGGTTCGTAAACCAGCAGCAGGGCGGCGAAAAAGGCCGCGAAAACGCCGGGCGTGCGCTGGCCCGAAAGCACCGACGACGCTCCATACCAGGCGGCACCCACCACCGCCCACGCCGCCATCAATTCGATCATCGGCGTGGTGAAGGATTTGATCGCCGAAACCTTCATGTACAGGCGAAACAGCCGGCGCAATTCGGCGTTGAAGCGATGGCGCTCGTAGCTCTCCATGCCGAAGGCCTTGACCACGCGATTGCCCTGGATGGTCTCCTGGAGCAGCGTGGCCAGTCCGCCCAGTTGCTTCTGCGTGCGCCGGGTCATCCGCCGCATCTGCTTGGAGAACTGGATCAACGGCAGCACGGCGGCCGGGAATACCACGGCGGCGATCAGCGTCAGCGACCAGTCGATATAAAACGCGGCGGCCAGCACCGTCACCAAAGAAATGCTGTCGCCGATCAGGGAAAAAATCCCGTCGGTGGTGGCCGACGCGATCAGCGTTACGTCGACGATCACACGCGCCGTCATCGCCCCGGTCGAGGTCTGATTGAAGAACGACAGCGGCAGTGACTGCAGATGCTCGTTCAATTCGGAGCGCAGATCCAGCGTTACTTTCTGGCCCACATAGTCGTCGAGATAATTGTTGCCGAAGCTGGCCAGCGCCCGCACCGTGAACAGCGCCAGGATCGCGATCAGCAGCAGATGTAATCCGGCGGGATTCCTGAGGCTCGAAATCTGGTTGACCAGGTCCTTGGCCAGAAACGGGATAGCGCCCTGGGTCGCGCTCAGCACCAGCATCGAGAGCACGGCCAGCGCCACGTAAGGGAACAGGTAGCGGCGCAGATACTTGAGCAGCCGCAGGTAAGTGGGGCTCAATACCCAGCTCATGCCATCATAGCCAAGGCCATCCGGGCGACGCGCGCCGCAGCTCCGGGCGCGCCCAACTGGCCGCGGATGCGGTTAAGTGCCTCGATGGTGCGGGTGCGCAGCGGCTGACCGAGCAGGCTTGCAGCGGCCGCGGCCAATTGCGTGCCAGTGACCTCGCCCTGGATCAATTCGGGAACGATCTCCGCTCCGGCCAGTATATTGGGCATGCCGATAAAGTCCACGCCGGTGACCAGCATCCTGGCCACCCAATAGGTCGCCGGCGACATCTTGTAGGCGATCACCATCGGACAGCCCAGCAGTGCGGTTTCCAGCGTGGCCGTGCCCGAAGCCACCAGCGCGACGTCGGCGGCGCCGACGATGCTATAGGTGTCGTTCTGGATAATCCTCACGGTGCTAAGGTCAACGCCGCTCAGCCGGCCCAGATCCTCGCGATCAAGCGTATGCGCCAGCGCCAGGCAGGGCGTCAGTTGATGCTCGCGGCTTAAGATTCGAGCCGCCTCGAGCATGGGCGGCAACAAATATCCGATCTCGCGCCGGCGGCTGCCGGGCAGCAGCGCCAGCAGGCGCGCGTCGGGGGGCAGACCATGACGCTGCAAGGTTTCGGCCCGTCCCTGGCCCACCTTCACCTTGTCCAGCAAGGGATGGCCGACGAAGGCTGCACGCTCTCCTGCCGGAGTAAAAAGCTGCTCCTCAAAGGGCAAGACCACCGCCAGGCGGTCGGCACGCGCCAGTAACTTGCGCACGCGTCCGCGCCGCCAGGCCCATACCTGGGGCGTGATGTAGTAAAGGACCGGCACGCCGGCCGCCTTTCCCGCCCGCGCCAGGATCATGTTGAACTCGGCGAAATCGATCAGGATCAGCAGGTCGGGCTTTTCGCGGCGCAGGATCGCGCGCAGGTTGAGCATCGCGCCCAGCGTGCGCTGGATGGTCGAGGCCAGTTCCGTAAGCCCTAGCCCAGCCACATCTTCGGCGCGAAACAGGGCGCGGACGCCCGCGGCGCGCATCTGCTGCCCGGCGATGCCGAAGAATTCGCACGCGGGATTTCCGGCCAGCATTTCGCGCACGAGGTCGGCGCCATGCATGTCTCCCGACGCTTCACCGGCGACAATCATGATCCGCCGGTGCGGCGCGGCCGTGTGCCGGTCCTCCTGCTTCAGGACCACCGAATCCTGTACCGAAAGCATCGTCAGCTATGCCTTATTATCTTGGCGCGCGCCGCCCGCCGCAAACGCGGCGTCAACCATCGGCGCGCCCGTCTCAAACTGCATTGCCTTCGATCGCCTTGCTGATCTGCTCGCATAGCTCGATCACGCTCAAACCCTCTTGCACACCCACTTGCGGCCGCCGCCGCTGCCGCACGCAGCCGACAAACTCGGCGATCTCGTCGGCGAGCGGGTCGCCTTCACCCACGTCGATGCTCTCGGCCGAAATGGTCGGATAGGTCTGACCGGGCGGCGGCGGGCTTTTGCGATAAATTTGCAACCGTCGGCCTTCATAATCCAGAGAAATATAAGCGTCAGGTTGAAAAAAGCGAATTTTACGCTCTCGGCGCTGAGATACACGGCTGGTGACCAGGTTTGCAATCATCCCATCAGCGAAGCGCAGCCTGGCGTTGGCGATGTCCACGCGTTCGGTCAGCACCGCCACGCCGACCGATTCAACCGCGACCACTTCAGCCTCGGTGATGCTGAGGATCACGTCGAGGTCATGAACCATGAGATCGAGAATCACGTCAACATCGGTCCCCCGTTCGGTAAACGGGGCCAGACGATGGCATTCGATGAATTTCGGACCCTTGATGAACGGGCGCGACCGCACCACGGCGGGATTGAAGCGTTCCAGGTGACCGACTTGCAGGACACGATCCGAATTGCGCGCCAGTGCGGCCAGTTGCCGCGCCTCTTCAAGCGTCGCAGCCATCGGCTTTTCCACCAGCACGTCAATTCCTTCCCCCAACAAGGACGAGGTGATTTCCAGATGGGTTACGGTCGGAGTTGCGATACTGACGAGGTCCACCTGTCCGGGAAGATCGCGATAATCGGTGAGCGCTGCCGCTCCGGTCAATCGCGCCACGTTTTCGGCGCGCGACTTCTCGATATCGACGACATGCGTGAGCCGCACGCCCGCAAGCGCCGCATATTTCGCGGCGTGCAGAGCGCCCAGCCGCCCCGCACCAACCACCGCCGCTCGCAGTTCACGCATGGCCATGAACCGTAATGGCATGGGCGTTGGCCAATTCGAGGGTGTGTTGGCGCTCGAGGATCATCGTGCGCCCCGCCTCGACACCGAGCACGGCCGCACCGGTCTCGGCGAGCAATTTGATCGTGCCGGGACCGATCGCGGGACGGTCGAAGCGGAGGTCCTGGCCCGCTTTGGCGGCTTTGACCACGATCAGGCCACGGCCGCACAGGGAGGCGGCGCGCCGGATTGCGGCGTCCGTCCCTTCCACCGCCTCAACCGCTGCCACCACGCCGTCGCGCACCGCAACCGCCTGCCCGATGTCATACGGCCCCAGCGATCGCGTAACCGCGAAAGCGAGCGCGAGATCCTTGAGCTGCGCATCGGTGGGTGGCGGCCCGGCCATCGTACCCTGGTCCGCCAGGGCCCCTTCGAGCAGGTAGATTGGATCGATCACGGCGATACCGTCCGCTTCCAGTTCGCCAGCGACGCCGCGCAGCACCGCGTCATCGCTGAACTTGCCCAGTGCGGCAAGCATCTTGAGCGCGCGCTGGTCGGGAGCAAACGAATCCTGCAAACGCGCTCTGGAGATCCCGCCCGCCATCGCGACGCGGGTGATGCCGGCGCTCCTGAAGGCCTCGATCATTCGTTGCAGTTCACCAACTTTGATCCAGGTGATCCGAGCGCACCACCGCTCCAGGGCGCGGTCGGTTTCATTGAGATGCGCGACCGCGATGATCTCGATTTGATGGCGGGCGGCGGCCTGCGCCACCAGCAGCGGAAAGCTGCCATTGCCTGCGATTAGGCCCAGCTTAGTCACGGCTGCGGCTGACGACTCCTCGTTCGGAGCGCTGCAGAAAATCGACTATTTGGCGAACTTCCGCAACCTCGCCGTCGCGTTCCATCACCTTGGCGATAGCCTGTTCGCGCAGCAGACGGGAAAAAAACAAGGTGCGGAAAGCGCGTTTGATTGCGGCGGTGGTTGCAGGATCGAAGTTGCGCCGCTGCAGCCCCAGGGTGTTGATTCCGACCAGCCGGGCGCGGTCCCCCTGCACCATCGCAAACGGCGGAACGTCCTGGGCAACTTTGCTGCCCGCCGCCAGCATCGCGTGCTGGCCGATGCGGGTGAACTGATGGACACCGCACAAGCCGGCGGCAAATACCCAGTCTTCGAGCACGCAGTGGCCGGCCAGTTCGGTGGAGTTCGCCATAATGCAATGGTCGCCGATGATGCAGTCGTGGGCGATGTGGACGTAGTTCATCACCAGCACGCCGTTGCCGATCCGCGTCAGCATCCCGCCACCCTCCGTCCCGCGATGGATTGTGGCGAACTCCCGGATTTTGTTGTCATCGCCGATTTCCAGGCGCGAGGGCTCACCCCGATATTTCAGGTCCTGCGGGGCGGCGCCCAATGAAGCAAACTGAAAAATCTGGTTACGCGCCCCAATCGTGGTGGGACCCTCGATAACCGCGTACGGACCTATGGTGGTGTCGGGCCCGATTCGGACATTGGGACCAATTACGACCCCCGGCCCAATCTGCACCCGGCAATCCAGCTCGGCACGGGGATCGATAATGGCAGTTGGATGAATTCGTCCGCCTATCGGATTTTCTCCTGCACTTCCATCGCCGAAACCTCGGCTTCGGCGGCCAACTCTCCGTCTACCCGCGCTTCGCCGTGCATCCGCCACAAAGGCCGATGCTGGCGGAGCACACGCACTTCCATACGCAGTTGATCGCCTGGGACCACGCGGCGGCGGAAACGTACTTTGTCAAAGCCGGTCAACATGAAAAACGGGATTTCCTGGAGGTCCAGGATGTGGATGGCCAGCAGGGCCGAGGATTGCGCCAGCGCCTCCAGGATAAGCACCCCCGGCATCACCGGCATGCCCGGAAAGTGCCCATTAAAGAACGGCTCGTTGTGCGTGACGTTTTTCAGGATAATCGCGCGGCTGTCCGAAATTTCCATCACCCGGTCGACCAGCAGAAACGGGTAGCGATGGGGCAGCAGCTTGAGCAGTTGCGAACCGTCCGCCATTTTCTCAGTTACCGTAACCGCCCGTTACCTGGAGATGCTGGATCGTCTGGTGGACCGCGCCGGCGCGCTGTATCCGCCGCCTTCACTGGCTCCCGCATAAGACGCAGGCGCCTGCTCTGTCAGCCGGTCGCCCAGCGAACCGATCTTGGCGCCGCTGGCGTTGTATTCACGGATGACTTCGTCAGTGATGTCGATGGACGAGGCGGCCCATAACAAGCTGCCTTTCTCGAGAATCAGCGTATAGCCGTCGCGCTCGCCCACGTTGCGCACGATGTAAGCGAGATCCCGGACGATCGCCCCCGTAACTTCGTTGTCCTTCTGCTGCAACTCGTCCTTGGAGTCCTTGTAGGCGCGTTCGAAATCGCGCAGCTTGGCGGTGTAGTCGTCCTCAAGATTGCGTCGCTCTTCATCGCGCATAAGTGGACCTTTGCGGTCCAACTCGTCTTTGAGCGCCTGGACTTCCTGCTGCTGGCGTTGAAGCTTGCTTTGCAGACGGCTGATTTCCGAGCGGAACTCGCCTTTGGCTTTTTTGCCGGCGTTCGACTCGTTGAGAGCGCGCTGCATATCGACGTAGGCGACCTTGATTTCCGACGAAGCTGCGGCGGTGGAAACCAGAGCCAGAATCAGCACCACCGCAGATACCCACCACAATCGATGCATTGACTGAACCATAATCCTCTTGCAGCGCCCAATCATGCCAGTAAAGCTTCGGCGCCGATTGCTCTGAATTCTTATAGCTGAATCTCCGTTCATCAATCCAGTTCACCTTTTTTGATAGATTCGCAGGAGAACCTTTCCCGCGTTATGCGGCTTTTCCATACTTTCGCCAGCTACAGATTGGCGCCGGTGCCGAAGATGAAGTCCACTTTTCCGTCCTGCGGACGCGGATTGATGGGCAGACCCAACGCCACGCGCAATGGCCCGAACGGCGATTTCCAGAACAACCCCGGACCCCATGCACCCTGAAGTTGGTACAGCTTATCAGTCTGGCTCAGCAGGTAAGCATTGCCCGCATCCATGAAGAAATAGCCGCGCAGGCCGAAAGAATCGAGAATCGGGAACTCCAGCTGATGGTAAAGAATCAACTCCTCGCTGCCGCCCACCGCTTCGAAGCCCAGTGAGCGCCCGAGAAGATCGAACACCTGCACCTCGGGACCAAGGCTGTAGAACGGATAGCCGGGAACCGCGTCAGGACCGAACGGACCGCCGGGAAAGTAGCGCTCCACCAGCGGCAACTCTCCGCCGGTGCCGCTAACCAGATTGGCGCCGACCCCGTAATCGGCGCCGATACTGTAGACGAACTCGCCTAACAAGGGACTTTTGTAAACCGGGAAGAAGAAGCGCAAGTGCAATGCCCCTTTTATAAACCTGTTGGTACCGCCCACTCCGGCCAACTGGAGGGTCAGACTTTCCACCGATCCGCTATGCGGATCGACCGTGTTGTCAACCGTGAACCGGCGGACCATCGGCACGAATTCGGAAGTCTGCGAGTAGCCCTTGTATTTCAGGATCTGCTCGGTGGTGAAGGGCTGCAATCCCGTGATTCCAACGCTTTCGAAGCGATAGGTCAGGCCCGCGCTCACATTTTCCAACGAAAACGGCCCCAACCGTTTCAGTCCCAATTCGGTTAACGGATAACTGCTGCGCAAAGCGAAACCCAGCGAGCTTCGGGTGAAGCTGGGCAGAAACTCCTCCCAGCTATAGAGGTCGATGCCCGCCGACAAGGGCATGTCCAGAAACCACGGCTCGGTGTAGCTAAGATCGTAGTTGCGGAACAGAAAACCGACCATCGCGTCAAAGGCAATGCTCTGCCCGCCGCCGAACAGGTTGTTTTCGCCGATATGAAAATTGCCGAACAGCGACGATGCGGTGTCGAAACCGCCCGCCAGCGAGAATGAGCCAGTTTGTCCCTCGCGTACCGCCACGTCCAGGTCGATGCGATCGGGGGTACGGCCCGGCGAGGTTCCGATATTGACGCTCTGGAAAATGCCCAGCGCATCCAGCCGCGCCTTGGAAATCCGAATCGCCGACGCTGAATAGGGTTCCTGCTCCTGGATCTTGAGTTCACGGCGGATCACTTTGTCCGAAGTCTTGGTGTTGCCGGTAATCTTGATCCGGTCCACCAGCACCTGCTGACCCGGGTTCACATCGAAAGTGACGTTGACCAGGTGTTTGTCCGGTTCCACCTGGGTGCGCGGCTCCACGTTGACGAACGCATAGCCGCGATCGGAGTAAAAGTCCGACAGCGTCAGTACGTCGTGCTGCATGGTGGAGGGTTTGAACACCTCGCCGGTTTTCAGGGTTAATTTGGTGATCAGGTCTTTCTTGGGCACCTTCAGGTCGCCGGTCACGTTGAGCGCGCCGGTTTTATACTGTTCGCCCTCATCCACATCCATGCTGATCGTGAGCTTGCCGTCGTGCCGTGTGATGACCGGTTCGGAGACATGAGCGTCGAGGTAACCATGCTGATAGTAAAGGGCGGTGATGCGCTCGCGGTCGTCCTCAAGCTTCTTGGGGTCCAGTATGCCGGTATCGAAAACGTAGCTCAGAAGATTGAAGGGCCGCGTTTCCATCACCGACCTGAGCTGGCGCGAAGAGAGTACTTTGTTGCCGTGAAACTCGATTTTGCCGATCCGCACCAGCGGCCCCTCCGTGATTGCGAATACTCCCACCGCGGTGTTGTTGGGTCCGGGATTGGTGTGGAAATCGATCGCCGCGTCCAGATAGCCTTTATCCTGGTAGATCTTGCGCAGTCCTTTTTCCGTCTGTTCGACCAGCTGCGGATCCAGGATTGCCCCCGGATGCAGCTTGAGCGCCTCCTGAACCTCGTCGTCGGTGAGCTTGAAGTGCTTCAAACCCTGGAGCTTCACGTCGGTGATATAGGGACGCTCCCGGACGTGGAAAATCAAGACCAACTGACCCGCCCGTCGAGTGACCTCGGCGTTAACCTGGTCGAAGAACCCCATCCGGTAGATTGACTTGACGTCTTCATCCACCACCGATTCGACCAGCGGCTCGCCAACTCGGGAGGAAATGTGCGCGCGAATGGCCTGGGTTTCGACCCGCACATTTCCTTCAATTTCGATCGCACTGATCGAACCCGAAGGCGCTTGTGCGAAACCCGGCGATCCGGCGAGCAGCAGACCGGCCAGGAACAGACACGTCACCCATATCGCCAGCGCGTGGGATTCAACTCGGGTGCTCCTTACCACAGCCACTCCGTATCCACCAAGGCGGCCAAACTAACCAATCGCTGCTTTCAAGTAAAGCAGGATTCTTCGTTTAACCGATTTTCAGCCAAGCCCGTCATCCACAAACCCTGAGCCAGGCCTTCAGACAGCCTGCGGCAAAATCGGTCCTCGCCATTGCGCGGCTAGCCCGACGGCTCATGCAGTTGTCCGTCGCGCAACACCATCGTGCGGTCCATCCTGCGCGCCAGCCGCTCGTTGTGGGTTGCGACCACGAAGGTTATACCAAGATCGCTGAGCCTTTCGAACAGCCCATGCACCTCTTCGGCCGTCTTCGGATCAAGATTGCCGGTGGGCTCGTCAGCCAGCACCAGCCGCGGCCGCAATGCCACCGCGCGAGCGACCGCCACGCGCTGTTGTTCCCCGCCCGAGAGTTCCGCCGGCCGGCGATGGAGCTTGTCGCCCAATCCCACCAGCGTGAGCATCTCCGCCGCCCTGCTTCTCGCCTCCGCATCCGAAAGACGCGCTATCAGCGCCGGCATCATCACATTCTCCAAAGCGGTGAAATCGGCCAGCAGATAATGGAACTGAAAGACGAAACCCAGGTTCAAATTGCGAAACTCCGCAAGCTGGCGCGCCGACAGCGCGAACAGGTCCTGATTTTCGAACAGCACCCGCCCGGCGGTGGGACGTTCAAGGCTGCCCAGCACGTGCAGCAAGGTGGATTTCCCCACTCCAGACTGGCCGATGATCGCGATGCGTTCGGATTGGCAGGCCTTGAAGTTGAGCCCGCGCAGGACCCGGACTTCGCGCCCGGCGTCGTAAAAGCTCTTGCACAACCCCTGTGCTTCGATGAGCAAAGCGCCATGACCGCGACGCGCTCGCGGCGCGCGCTCATTCATAACGCAGGACCTCGACCGGAGAGAGCGAGCGGGCCTGCCACGCCGGATAAAGGGCGGCACAGATGCAAAGCGCGATTGCCGCCGCCGCCACCAGCAGAAAATTGGCGGGATAAAGCCGCGCCGGAACCGCGCTCACCATGAACACGTCGGGCGGCAGACGGATCAGGTGATATTTGCCAATCAGCAGTGACGCGATGAATCCGGCGCCCACTCCGCCGATGGTTCCGAGCACGCCCAGCAGTGCGCCTTCGAACAGAAAGATGGCCGCCACCGAGTTGGCCGGAGCGCCCATCGCCTGCAGGATCGCCACCTCTTTGCGCCGCTCCATCACCACCATCACCAGGGTTGCCACTATATTGAAAGCGGCTACCAATACGATCAGCAACAGCACCAGGAAATGGGTGAAAGTCTCCAGCTTCAGCCCCGAAAACAAACCGATATTGGTCTGCGTCCAGTCGCTGACCGTGTAACCGGGTCCCAACATCCGCGCGATGCGCCGGCGCATCAAAGGAGCATCCAGAATATTGGACAATCGCACCTCCAGCCCGCGCTCAAATTGGGGACTGTCGCCGGCCAGCCCGCTGGCCTGAGTGATATTCACGAACAGCAGGCTGGCGTCGTATTCGGCCATCCCGGAATGGAGAAAGCCCACCACAATAAAGCGTTTAAGCCGCGGAATGTCCGCCGCTCCGAAGCTGCTGGGCGAAATAATCGTTATCACCCGGCCAAGCTCCGCGTCCAAATCCGCCGCCAGGCTTTTCCCCAGGATTACGCCCGGCAGATCAACCACTCGCCGATTCGGCCCGCTTCCCTCGGTAATCGGGTGCAGCACACCGAGCTGAGCCAACGCGCCCGGCGTCAGGGCTTTCGTCAGGTCAGCGAGGACCGGGTTTTTGGGCGCTTGCACTCCTCTCATCACGGCGCCCGACTTGACATAGCCTGCCGACGTGGCGGTTTCGGAAGAAGCCAGCAGCACCTGACCCGAAATATAAGGCGCTACTCCCACAACACCGGGAAGCGACATAATGCGATCGACCAGGCCGGGAGCCGGCGTCTGTCCCTGGGGGGTCTGAATCGTAAGATGGGGCGTGAAGGCGAGCAGCCGTTGATGGAGGTCCTCCTCGAACCCGCTCATCACCGCGAGATCCACCGTCAGGGCAAAGGTACCCAGCATCACGCCGGCCAGCGAAATGACGGCAATCAGCGAGACGAACCGTTCCCGCCGCCGCGCGCGCAGGTAGCGCATGCCGATTAGGAACTCGAAGCGCACTTTGCCGGGTTCACCGTCCAGGGAGAGTGGGCCGCGGATTGGGTTTGGCAGCCGAAAATTGTTTCACCATAATCAAATCGTTTCTCATCATCCCGAACGCCTGGGGATTGCGCAACAGCGGCGGCTGGAACCCGCCGACAGATGGGTTGCGGCGGCAGCGCCGTTCTGTATAAGGTGTCAGGACTAAACAAGCTGCTTGGAGTTGTTTATGAAGCAGTTTTTTCGCGCGGTATTGATTGCCGCCCTGGTTTTTTGTGTTTGTTCGGCGGCATCGGCCGAGGACCTGCAATCCGGCACCGGCGAAAACCTGATTACGATGAACTTCCAGGACGTCGACATTTCCGTCCTGGCCAAGTTCATCAGCCAGATTACCGGCAAGAACTTTGTGCTTGACGACAGCGTCAGGGGCAAAGTGAGCATCGTGTCGCCCACTAAAGTGACGCCCGAACAGGCCTATTCGATCTTCAAGTCGGTATTGCAGCTCAAGGGCTTTACCACCGTCGGCGCAGGACCGGTGATCAAAATCGTTCCTTCGCGGGATTCGCGGGGCTCCGCGCCTTTGACCACTTCACAGCAGCCCGCAATCTCCTCGAGCGACGCCTACGTCACGCGCATGATCAAGCTGCGCAACATCGACTCCTCCTCACTGGTGAATGTGATCCAGCCAATGATCTCGCGCGACGGTCTGGTCGCCGCGTTTCCGGAAACCAACACCTTGATTATCACCGACGATGCGTGGAATGTGCAGCGCCTGCTCGGCATCATCGGAAGCCTCGATGCGCAAGGGATTCAGCAATCGGTCGCCGTGATTCCGCTGAAGCTGGCGTACGCCGACGACCTCGCCCCGAAAATCGAGCAGATCATGAGCGAACGCGCCAACCGGGCTTCTTCCGGTTATGGCCGTCCGGCAATGGGAGTGGTGGCGCCATCGGCGCAGGCTCCCTCCCGCATCTTCAAGATCGTTCCCGATGAACGCACCAACTCGCTCGTCGTGCTGGCTGGCCCTCTTCAAATGAAGCAAATCAAGGATCTCGTGGCGAAGCTTGATATCCACAGCCCCACCGCGACCTCACGGGTCCACGTTTATTACCTCAAATACGCGCAGGCGCTCGAAATGGTCGCCGTTCTCAACGGGCTCCTGGGCGGCGGCGGCGAGGGTCCCGGCCAGCTTTCGCCCCAGACTGGCCGCGGTTCGCTGGGACGCAGCAGCGGTCTGGGTTTTGACGCAATGGGCGGCGGAGCGTTGGGCGGCTTCGGTGGCATGGGCTCGCTGGGCGGCTATGGCAGTTACGGTTCGCTCGCGGGCGGATTCGGTGGCATGGGTGGCATGGGGATGGGTATGGGCAGCATGGGTATGGGTATGGGTGGAATGGGGATGGGCATGGGTGGAATGGGCATGGGCGGCATGGGTATGGGCATGGGCGGAATGGGAATGGGAGGCCGAAATGCCGCAGGCGGAACCCTGGGCGGCGGCGAACCAGCCTCCGCCATGGCCAAAGGCGGTCCGGGGACCGAATTCGAGCAGGAAGTGCGCGTGACCGCCGACCCGGCGACCAACTCCCTCGTGGTCAACGCCTCTCCACAGGATTACAGCACTTTGCAAACGATAATTTCACAACTTGACATTCCGCGCCGTCAGGTTTACGTGCAGGCCGTTATTGTCGAGGTCAGCGCCCAGCGGATGCGCGAATTGGGCGTCAGCTTCCAGGGCAGCACCAATCTCGGAGGCAACACCCTGGGTGTTGGCCATCTGGATTACGGCAATCTGGCCAACGCCTTGACCAATCCTTTGGGCGCCACCGGGCTGACCTTCGGACTGGCTTCGGGCAGCATGTGCACGGTTAACAGCGCGTTGAACGCGGCCTCCAACGCGCTTACGGGCAGCACCACGCCGACTTCAACTTCTGTCACGGTCCCCTGCGATATTGCGCTGATTACCGCAATTGAGACCGATACCCACTCCAACGTCCTATCGGCGCCGACGCTGCTGACGACCGACAATGAGGAAGCCACGATCGTGGTCGGCCAGAACGTGCCATTCATCTCTTCGGCAACCGCGACCGCGGCGCTGACCGGTCAGATCTTCCAGTCAGTGGATCGGCAGAATGTCGGTATCACGCTGGATATCGTGCCTCAGATCACCGATGGCGGTTATATCAAGCTTGACGTTTACGAAGAGGTCTCGGCGGTGGTGCCCAGCACGGAGAACAATCCGCTGGGACCGACGACGACAATCCGTTCAGCGTCCACCACGGTAATGGTCCAGAACCATCGGACCACCGTGATCGGCGGTCTGTTGTCAGACGAGGTCGATATCACCAATAATGGCGTACCGTTTCTTTCCAATATCCCGGTCCTTGGCAATTTTTTCTCTGACCGCCAACGCGCTGGGCAGAAGACCGACCTGCTCGTGTTCCTGACCCCGCACGTGATTCTCAATCGCGAGGACCTGCGCGAGTTGTCGCTCGATGAACGGCAGCGGTTTCTGCAAAGTCTGGGGCGCAAGGAAGTTCATGAGATGCCGCTGGATGAGGTCCGCGAGATCTTCAAACCCAGCTTCAGCGTCTCCGTGCCGCCGGGCGCCGAATTCGGGCCGCCCAACCCGCAACCTTATGGTGCCCAAGGCGGTTCGATGGGCGCTTCAGGTTACGACACTACGCCGGCGCCACCCAACACCTACGAGGTTGGCCCGAGCGCACGGCGCACCGCCCCTTCCTCGGAGCCGGGCGCGGCTGCTGCTGGGATGACCGCCATCGCTCCAGCCGGACCGTTGTCGGGGATGCCATCCGCACCGGTGTCGGGCAGCAACAACGCGGCCTCCGCGACCTCATCGGCGTCGAGCGTGCAAGCGCAAGCATCCGATCACAGACGGGGCGGTACTCTGGATTCTGTCAAAGGGCTTTTCGAGCTGCGCTGAGTCACAGGTCGGTCAACGCCGTGAGCAGACTTTGAGCCTGCTCGAACACTCGGCTCGTCAATGGCAAGGCAGACGTCCGGCGCTTCCGCCTACTTTGAATTTGCGCTCTTCGCGGCTGGTCGCCGGGCACTAAGGGCGTTGCCCCTGCCTCAATCGGCGGCATTCGGGGCCTGCCTTGGCGCGATTACAGCATCGGTAGACCGTTTCAATCGGCCGGTTGCGATGCGTAATCTCGAGATTGCGTTTCCGCATTGGACCCCTCGGCAAAGGCTTGAAACGCTCAAGTCGATGTATCGGAACTGGGGGCGGATGGCGGCGGAATGGTGCCATATCGCAGAAGTTACGGCCGCCAACGTCGCCCGCTTCGTCCATTACGAGGGACGAGAAAACTGGCAACGCGCATTGGAACTGTCGGGCGGACGCGGCGGTTTCATCTTCACCGGTCATTTCGGCAACTTCGAGTTGCTGATGGTCGCCCACGCGTTGCTTGGCAATCCAATCGCGCTGGTACATCGCCCGCTGCGCAACCCCCTGATCGACGCGCAGGTTTGCGCGGTGAGGACGCGGGCTGGCAATCGGATGATTCCGCGCAAGGGCGCCGCCGCGCAAATAAGAGGGGTTGTGCAGCGCGCCGGCGTGGTGGCCATTCCCATCGACCTCGATGTCAGGCGCGGCGTTTTCGTCGACTTCTTCTCCCTCAAAGCCTGCACCACCACCAGCCTGGCGCGCTTGGCTATCGCGACGGAGCGGCCCGCGGTCCCCGGCTTCATCGTCAGGGAAGGCCAAAGCCTGCATCATCGAATCCTGGCGCTGCCCCCGCTGGACGTCGTACGCGAAGGCAACCGCGAGGAAGCGGTCCGCGAAACCACGCAGCGCGCCACCCGCGTGGTCGAGGACATCATCCGGCAGTACCCCGACCATTGGAACTGGATCCATCGCCGCTGGAAGACCCGCCCCGCGGGGGAAAAAAGATTTTACTGAGTCGGCGCGCAAACCCCGTTGAGGCCGTCGCGCACATGTCTTAGTCTGAGACTATGCCCCAGACATCACACCCATTGCAGATACGCGACCTTAACGAAGTCGGGCGCTACGCGATCGGGATGCACTGGAGCGACGGCCACGAAAGCATCCTGCCCCTGGACAGTCTCCGCCGCCATTGTCCTTGCCTCGCCTGCGGGGGCGAGGCCGCACAGCAATTGGCCGAGGACAGCCGCCGTCTGCATCAATTGATACGTCTGGGCGAGGCTGCGGTGTTCCTCAATTGGCGCGACGGCCACGAGACCATCTACACGCTGGCGCAATTGCGGGCGCTTTGCCGATGCGCGTATTGCGTGGGCGAACCCGACAAACCGATCACCGGCGCTTGATCGCCGCGTTCATGATCGCCGCACCCGCTCGCGCTCGCCCGCGATATAGGAAAGCAACCCGCGCGCGAATTCGCTTTCGATCTGCAGCAGACTGAGATCCAGCGGCGCTTTCAAATACTGCAGGCGCAGCCAATCGCCGCTGCCGGGGGCCTGGGGCGAAATACCGCTGAAGAAGAACCCCAGGGCTTCGGCCTGGGCGCACACTTCGGCGCTTCCCGGATGGCGCAGCGGCAGTTCAAGGTAAATCACCTCCGCGCCGAAATTGTTGATCAGACCATGGCGGGCGGAATCGATCTTTTCGGCGGCGTCGGAGCCGGGCTCCGCCACCTTGACGCGTCCCTGTTGCGTGGGCGGATCGTAGGAACTCGAAATTGCGGTGGGACCCGCCGATGTTTTCGGCCTCCCAAACTCCACCCTCCGGCCTAACAAATTGTAAATCTGGTTGACTGTCTCCCGATGATGCTGGGGCAGATGAGCAATCGTGACACCGGGTTCGCCCAGAAACTTGAAATAGCTGAGCAGACTAACCCGCTGAGGCGGCGAACCTTCGATCCGATGGGCGCTGGCTGGCGACGCCGCGAGCAGAAAACCCGTCGGATGAGCCTTGTAACGCTCCTCGGTCCTTTGGCTGAAGACGTGATGGGTTACGGCGTTGCCATAAATCCCCGCCAATCCCAGCTTGCGCGCTTCCTCCTCCAGCGCCAGTTTCATGCGGTCCAGCAGATGGTGATGACGATGGTCGGGCAGAACCATCGCCTCGCCGGTTTCCGCGATCGGGCCCATGTCAGGCCGCTCCAGCGCACTGTGACCCACCACTCCATGCTCGCGATGGACCGCCACTACGGAAACGAGATGGCCATCGCGGTTCAATTGAAGCAGCTTCTGCGGATGATAAACCTCGGCGTGAATGTAGCCGGGTCCGTTAACCGTGTTAGCCAATTCCGGGATCTGCAGCGCATCCGCCGGCGTCAGCCGCCGTATGACGTAGTCGCTCGAACAAATCTCTTCCACGTTTCGGACTTACCTCGCTGGCACACGACAAGTACCTTAAGCTTTAGCCTGTCCAAACGCCATTCTCGAACGTTAAACCACAAATATTATGGCATCTGCTGTCAGCTTATTCCATTCGCGTTAAACTCTCCGCAGACGCACCGGTGCAGGCGGATGAAAGAGCATAGCATCTACGAATTCCCGGACCTGTTTCGCGCCGTCCACATGGAGGAACCCGGAGAAATCGAAGAGGAAACCGACTTCCTCAAGCGCGTCTGGCAACGCCATTCGCGATTCCCGATTCGCCGGGTTCTGGACATCGCCTGCGGCAACTCTCCCCATGGCCAGATTCTTGCGGCTGAAGGTATCGCCGTAACCGGCATCGACCGTTCGCCGACTATGATGGCGGCGGGACGCCAGGAAGGGGCCGGGCTCAGGAACCTGTCGCTCCTGCGGCGCCGGATCGAACGGTTTACCTTGCCGCGCGGCAACTTCGACAGCGCCTTTTTCATGTCCGAGACCTTTCCCGTGATGGTCGAAAATGCCGACCTGCTGAGCCACCTGAAGTCGGTAGCAGCGGTGTTGCGAAAAGGCGGCCTTTACTGCGTGGACATAGATCGGCATGACAATATCGAGGCGGTCGGAGGGCGCCGAATATGGCGAAAGCGCCGGGTCCGCCACAAAGGCATTGTCATTGACGTCCGCGAATTTCTGCGGCCCATCGCCTGGCACGCCGCGGCCTGGATTTTTGAACTCGAATGCACCATCCATTTTCCCGACAGGACGGTGATGACGCGTGACCTCGTTCCGGTACGATATACTGTTCCCAAGCTGCTGGATTTGGCGGCGCGGGCGTCAGGCGTGTTCCGGCTGATCGCCGTCTACAGCGATTTGTCCTTTAAAACTCCGCTGGAGCGCTGCGAGCGGCGATGGTGGGGGGTGCTGCGGCGGCTTTGAATCGCGGGTTTGCGGTTCGTCGATTAGTGCGGCAGCCCCGGTAAAATGGCATCGATCCTGCGTCGATTGTGAAGCTGGATGAGTAATTCGTTGAGGATTTCTGAAAGTTCCCGCGCGAGGCGGCGCCGGGTGTCGTTATTGGTGCTGGCGGTTGCCGTTATGGTGTGGGCGGCACCCGCGGCAGCCCAGCAAACGATGGAACTGCCAGTCCCACAAAGCCAGGCCACTCAACCCGTGGCACCTGTACCCAGGAAAGCCAGGCCGCTCCAGCCGCCCACCAACAACGTCCAGACGATTCCGGCTGTACCCCCGCCGCCGTCCCCGCCTATCGCACCGCAGGCTGAGCAACCACCGCCCGCACCGCCGCCCGCCCCAATGGCGCGTCAGCCTGAAGTTGTACTTCCTGCGGTTTTTCGCGGCTGCTGGCGCGGCGTTGTGGACTATGTCGACGGCATGCAGCGGCTGCCCGGCGCTCCCCGTCTGGGCCTATGGATGCCCAAGACCTACATGGTGTGTTACCGGCGCGTCGGCAACGGGCCCTATCAACTGACCTTCACTGCGGCGGGCGTGGAGGGCACCAGAATTGTAAATACGACCGGACGGCTGCAACTGATATCGACCGACGGCCGCAATTACGCCAAGATGCGCGCCTATTTGCATTTCGACGAGTTCCGGCGCCCCGCCATGTTCGGCTTTGGCAGTCCGACCTTTGCGGTCGATGAAGTGACCGATCTGCAATGCACTATCGAGCCCGATGGGATGCATGCCTCAGGGCTGGTGTACGGCGAGCGCGAGGCCCAGCCATGGTTTCGCGCATGGTGGCATACGACTTTCTTTCGGGTCAGAAACCTGAGTGAATGAAGCGGGGCATCGGAGCGTCAGCCCGTCTTCCCTATAAGATCCAGTGCGCGGGCGCGCCAGCCGTGGTCGCAATCCAGAATGTGAATCGAACCGAGTTCGATGGCCGGCGTGATACCCACCAGGCGCCGGACCATGAGGCGGATGACCCCGCGATGAGCCACCAGCAGCGCGGTGCCGCTGAATTCATCACGGCCATCGCGCCACAATTCAAACATCCGCTCCATCCCGACGTTGACCCGATCGCGGAAAGCTGAGCCGCTTTCGCCGCCGGGATACTGATAGGTCGCCTCCAACCGGTGCGCGCGCCAGCGTTCAAACTCGTGGGGAAAGCGCAGGCGGATTTCATCGAGAGTGAGTCCTTCGAAATCACCGAAATCGATTTCGACGAATTCGGCTATTGCAATGATCCTGGCGCCGGCACCCGCGATAATCCTGGCGCCCTCACTGGCGCGGGCCAGCGGGCTGGCGAAGACCCTGGTGAAGTGCTCGCCCTGAAGCATCCGCGCCGCCGCCCGCATCTGCGCCCGCCCCCGCTCATCCAAAGCCACATCGCTGCGCCCATGATAGCGGATACTGGACTGCCCCTCGGTCTCCCCATGCCGGACCAGGATCAAAGTCCCGGTTCCATCGCTGACATCTGGCCGGGCAGAACGGGATCGCGGCTCCTGACTCATCGAAGCATTTCAGAAAAAGGTACTTGCAAGGCTAAGCGTTGGGCTGCTTGCGCTTCGGCAGGGTTCGCATCAGTCGCTCAGTGGGTTCATTACCAGGCCGGTCAGCAGTTTGGGGTAAAAGTAGGTGGACTTCTCGGGCATCGTGGCGCCGCAATCGCTTACCCGCTCGACGTCGGCGATCGATGGCGGATTCATCAAAAAGGCGCCTGCCGCTTTGCCTTCGCGCACCTGGGCCAGGGCCGCGCGGGAATCGACCGTGTATTCGATCAGCGATCCGGATTTGACTGCGGCGTCATCGATACCGAGCAGGCGATCGAAGATGAGCGCGTGCAGGACGGATACGTCGAGGCGGCGCACCTCGGACGGCATCTGCGCGGCGGCTGACGCCATTATTGCCGGGTCCTTGAGTTTCAGCAGGCGCGGCTTCGCATTGCCTAATGCGACGCCAAGCGCGCCGCTCCCGTGCTGTTTCAATCGGGAAAGAAGCAAATCGCCATCCGAAAATTCCTCGATTGAGAAAAACTCCGCCGCATGCCGATCGAAGGCGCGCGCCGCGTCCGCATCGATACGCCGCACCACGCGATGTGTCGGCAGAATCAGCAGTCCCGGATCATCGCACGAGGTCAGCGTGATCATCACGTAATCGTAGGGCTTGAGACCGGGCGGGTTATGTTCCTGCTCGCGCCGCAGCCGGCGATAGTTCAGCGCGGTCTCGTAACGATGGTGCCCGTCGGCAATCAACAGGCGCACATCGGCCAATTCCTGCTGCACCGTTCGGATCGCCTCGCCGGCGCTGATTACGCGCAATTCATTGACGATGCCCAGGTCGTCGCGAACGGCATAATCGGGCTCGCGTTGCGCGGCTTCGTGCTTGAGCCGCTCCAGTTCCGGATGGCGGCCCGGATACAGGCCGAAGATCGAACTGATATTGAGTTGAGTGGCAATAAGCAGTTGCAGCCGATCCTGCTTGGCGGCGGCGAAGGTGCGCTCGTGCGGCAAAATCCTTCCGGGAGTGAACTCCTCCAGGCGCAGCGCAACGATAAGGCCGTTGCGGCTGTATTCGCGTCCCTCGAAAATGAAGTTCTGCGTGTAAAGATGGATCGCCGCAACGCAGCCGCGCCTGAGGATTCCCTGCCGGATCCATTGCTCCAGGGCCGCTGCCGCCGCGCCGTAACGGTCGGCTTCGCGCCCCAGTTCGATTCGTACGATGTTGTACGCGCTGCGCTCGTAGAGTTGGCGCTGGCGCTGTGGATCGATCAGGTCATAGGGCGGAGCCACAACGCTGGCCAGATCGCCGACGCGTTGCGGATCGAAGAACAGGCCGCGAAACGGCTCGACGCGTTCCTGGCGTTCAGACATGAGCTTTAGACTTGCACGGGGCGCGCGTCCATATGAAGTAATCCGAGCCGCACTCGCAACTCACTCGCGCAACGCCTCGACTAGTTTGGCCTCCGGCACCGCTCCCGCGCGGATTATGCGAATGCCGGCGCCTTCAAAGGATATCACGGTGGAAGGCAAATCGCCGTTGAGCGTGCCGCCATCTATATAACCCGCGATCGCATCGCCGAACGATGCCCACGCGTCATCTAGCGTGCGCGCGGGCGGGCGGCCGGCCAGGTTTGCGCTGGTGGCGGTCAGGGGCGAGCCCAGACGCCGGGTTAACTCCAGCGCGATCGGATGCGGCGACACCCGAATTCCGACGCCGCCTTCCCGGTTGGTCAGCTCCGGCGCCACTTCATGGCGCGCCGGCAGCACCATGGTGAGCGGGCCCGGCCAGAATCGATCGGCGAGCCGGCGCGCCGGCGGCCCAATTTCAGTGACGATGCGGGCAACCATTTCAAGGTCCGCCGCGATCAGCGCCACGGGTTTGTCCGGGTCGCGCCCTTTAAGCTCGAACAGCCGCTGGAGCGCGCGCTGATTCAACGCGTCGACGCCAACCGCGTAGAAGGTTTCGGTGGGGAAGACGATCGCCTCGCCCGCCCGCAGCGCCGAAAGCGCCGTCTCGATATTCGCCTTGCGCACAGCATCGGCGAACTGATGTTGATGGTTCCCGCTTCGCATCACGTTCAGGTCTGAAGGGCACCGAGCGCCTTGCCGGCGATATCGCGGCGTAGATGCTTGCCCGAAAATTCGATCATATCAGCGGCCTGGTAGGCAGCCGCGGCCGCATCTTTGAGTTTAGGCGCAAGCGCGCTGGCGACCAACACTCGGCCGCCATCGGTAACCAGGCGCCCGCTACGGCTGGCGGTGCCAGCGTGAAATACCTTGACCCGCACCTGCTCCATCGCCCATCTGACCTTGACGTCACTGGGCGCGCCGCCTTCGATGCTTTCCAATCCCGTGATCGGCAGGCCCTTCTCGTAATTGCCGGGATAACCGCCCGAGGCCAGCACCACCGCCACCGCGCTCCTGGCAGACAGGCTCAGATGTTCGGCGGAAAGATCTCCGCGCGCGGCGGCCAGCAGCGCCGCGGCCAGATCGCCCTCCAGCCGCATCATCAGCGCCTCGCACTCGGGATCGCCCAAACGCACATTGAACTCGAGCACGTTAAGGCGCGCGCCATCGACCATCAGGCCGACGAAGAGCACGCCGCGAAACGGGCATCCACGCGACGCCATCACGTCGAGCGTGGGCCTCACAACCTCGCCCATGATCCGCTCTTCCAGACCTGCGTCGAACTGGGGCACCGGAGAATAGGCGCCCATTCCGCCGGTATTGGGGCCGCGGTCGCCGTCGAAAATCGGCTTGTGATCCTGCGCCATCCCCAAAGCCAACGCGTTTTTACCATCGCATAGCGCAAAAAACGACAGCTCCTGGCCCGACAAACGCTCCTCGATCACAACGCGTTTGCCGGCGGCGCCAAAAACCTGCCGCTCCATCGCGGCGTCGATCGCCGCCAGCGCCGCCGCGGGTCCGTCGCACACGCTGACGCCCTTGCCCGCCGCCAGGCCGTCGGCCTTGACCACCAGCGGACGGTTCAGATCGCGAACATAGCCGCGCGCCTGCTCGATATCGTCGAATACGGCGAAAGCAGCGGTCGGCACGCCCGCCTCGCACATGATTTGTTTGGCGAAGGATTTGCTCGCCTCCAGTTGCGCAGCGGCTTTGCTCGGACCGATCAGGGTCAGGCCGCGGGCGGCGAACTCGTCGGCGATGCCCAAAGTCAGCGGCTCTTCGGGACCAACCACGGTCAGGTCAATCTTCTCCTGCCGCGCGAATTCCGCCAGCTTGTGGATATCGTTGGGCTCGATTGGGACCGGCGTGGCGAGGCTGTTGATGCCGGGGTTGCCGATGGTGCAAAACAGCTTCCAGACGCTGGGACTCTGGTTGAGCCGCCAGCATAAGGCGTGCTCGCGTCCACCCTTGCCGATTACCAAAACCCGCATTTATTCCGCGTCCAAATCAATGGCGGAAATGGCGAACACCGGTGAACACCATCGCAAGGTTAAAGCGGTCCGCCGCCGCGATTACTTCCTCATCGCGCACGGCGCCGCCCGGCTGCGCGATCGCGGTCGCTCCCGCTTCGGCCGCCAGGGTTGGTCCGTCAGGGAAGGGAAATAGCGCCTCCGAGGCCAGCACGCTGCCCGCCAGCGAGATGCCCAGTCGAGCAGCCTTCTCGCGCGCTGCATAGACGGGATCGATTCGGGAAGTCGCGCCGCCGCCGATCGCCAGTGTCCGATCCTCCTTGACGAATGCGATCGCGTTGGACTTGACGTGCTTGCACACGCGTATCCCCAGGTTCAGCGCGCGCAATTCGTCTTCAGTCGGCGCCCGCCGCGTCACCACCCTGGCCTGATGAGCGTCTTCGTAGGTCAAATCGGGCGTCTGCACCAGCAGCCCGTTCAACACCCGCTTGATGTCGGGTTGTGCGCGATTGACGCGATCGGAATGAAAGCGCATGACTCGGCGATTTTTCTTCTTGCGCAAAAAGCTCAGGGTCTCGGGACTGAAATCGGGTCCGATCAGCACTTCGGTGAACAACTCGTCAACCGCCCGCGCGAACTCCAAATCCCAGGGACGATTGGCGATGATGATTCCGCCGAAGGGAGAGTCGGGGTCGGTCGCAAACGCCTTGTCCCACGCCGCTTTGAGCGTGCTGCCGACACCCACGCCGCAGGGCGTGTTATGCTTGAGGATCGCCACCACCGCGTCGCGGTAATCGGCGAAGTCCAGGATCAGATTAATCGCCCAGTTGATATCGACGACGTTGTTGAATGACAGCTCACGGCCGTGGAGCTGCTCGGCAATCTTGAGGAAATCACCGTAAAGCGCCGCCTGCTGATGAGGATTCTCGCCGTAGCGCAGGCTTTGCGCGCGCCGCAGCGAGATACTGAAGTTTTCCCCCAGCGCTTCGCGGTTGCCGCCGTCAACCGCGTCGAGGTAGTTGGCAATCGCACAATCATAAGCGGCAACGCGATCGAAGGCCTTGCGCGCCAGGCGCCAGCGCGTGGCGGCCGAAATCATCCCGCCCGTGCGATCCATCTCCTCGATCAGGCCGGCGTAATCATCGGCGTCAACCACGACCGCGACGTGGGCGTAATTTTTGGCCGCCGCCCGCACCATCGCAGGACCGCCGATATCGACGTTTTCGATCGCGCTCTCCAGGCTGACGCCGGGCTGGGCGACGACCTGCTCGAACGGGTAGAAGTTCACGACGACCAGATCGATTGGCTGAATATGATGTTCGGCCATCTCGCGCCGATCGGCAGACATGTCGCGGCGCGCGAGGATTCCGCCGTGGATTCGCGGATGAAGGGTTTTGACGCGCCCGCCGAATACTTCGGGAAAGCCGGTGAAGTCGCCCACGGCGGTTATTTTGAATCCGGCCTGTTCCAGCGCGGCCTTGGTGCCGCCGGTGGAAAGCAGTTCGGCGCCATGGCGAAGCAGGGCCGCGGCCAACGGCGCCAGTCCGGTTTTGTCGGCAACACCCAATAAGGCGCGCGAAACTTTAATATCGCTCATAACCAATCAGTGCCGGCTCAGGCCCGATCAATCTCGATAAACTCGCGGAACCCGGCGCCCGACCGTGCACAGCAGTTCGTAGGATATGGTCGACACCTGATGGGCGACATCGATCGCGCTGATTGAGTCGGCGCCGCTGCCGCCCCATAAAACCACCGGATCGCCCGCCGCCGCACCGGGCACGTCGGTCAGGTCCACCATCGTCAGGTCCATACAGACCGCACCCACTACCGGCGCCCTCAGGCCCCGAATCAGCACCTCGCCGCCGTTTTGCAATCCGCGACGGTAGCCATCGGCGTAGCCGACCGGCAACACTCCGATCACGCTGGGGCGCGCGGTCACAAAAGTGTGGCCGTAGCTTACCCCGGTTCCCGCGGCCACCCGCTTGACCTGCAACAGGCGGGTTTTGAATGTCATCACCGGCGTCAGGCTTACAGTATTGATTACGGCAGGGACTGGAGGAAGACCATAGAGCGCAAGACCCACCCGAATCATGTTGAAATGAGTGTCGGCGCGCAAAACCGTCGCAGCGGAGTTCGCCACATGTTGATAGCGGGGGTTGAAGCCCGCCCCACGCAGCATCGCAACTCCCCGGACAAAAGCTTCAAGCTGCCGCTCGGTTACGGGACTGGACGGATCGGCGGCGCTGGCCAGCAGGGTGCAGACGCCCTCCACTTCGAGATTGCGGCAATGCTTGAGCACTTCGATCGCCCCGGGCAGGTCCTCGCTGGTGATGCCCAGACGGGTCGCGCCGGTGTCGAGCTTGAGATGGATCGGAAAGGGGTCGGCGTTCGCCGCTGCCGCGGAATCGAGCACCGGCAGCGCCGCCGCATCAGCGACGAAAGGAACGATATCCAAATCGACCAGTTCCGGCGCTTCCTGGGCAAAAAAACCGCCCATCAGGTAGATGCGTTCCTCCAATCCGGCGGCGCGCAACTCCTTGGCCTCGCCCAGGGTGGCAACGCCGAAATGGCGGCATCCCTGGCGCGCCAGCGCATGAGAGACCTCGACCGCGCCATGCCCGTAGGCATCGGCCTTGACCACGGCCATGAACTCGGCATCGCGGGCCACGGCGCGCAACGCATGGTAGTTGGCCACCAGCGCATGCAGGTCGATTTCGGCAACGGTTGGGCGCGCGCAGGAAAAACTTAGGATCTTTTGCTGTTTTGCGGCTTCTCTTTCCGCCATCACCCTTGCTGCTCCGCATTATGGCAGGCGCTTTCAGTAATTCATCGCCGATGGCGCGTGTCAATGAAACTCCAATTTTGACTCTCCCCAAACCGCCTGATATATCAACATCAGAGGCTGGGGGTGCGCGCCCGGCGCGCTGAGAGTGAACCCCTCGAACCTGATCCGGGTCATGCCGGCGTAGGGAAGCCGCGAGTTGCCCTCCATTTTCCTGAAGTCTCCCGCGGCCCGCACATCGGATCAGGTTTCTCCGGCCACGCCGTGGGCTGAATTTCAGGGTTCCGGCGATAAACGCTGCTGATTAACGCTGCTGATGATAGAGATCGAACTGAACGGCGAAGCTTATTCCCTGGAGGCATCCATCCCGGTCTCGCGCCTGTTGACGGAGCTCAAACTCAAGCCCAACCGGGTGGCGGTGGAAATCAACCGCACGGTGATACCGAAGGCCGAGTACGAACGCACGATCATTAACCCCGGCGATCACGTCGAGGTAATCAATTTCGTTGGCGGCGGCTGATTGGCGCGGCCGTTGCCCGGCGAGGAGATAATTATCGACATGCAGGACGACAAGTTTGAACTTGGGGGACGCGTTTTCCGCTCACGGCTGATCGTCGGAACCGGCAAGTACCGCGATTTCGCCGAGACCCGCCAAGCGGTTGAAGCCAGCGGCGCCGAAATTGTCACGGTGGCGGTGCGCCGCGTCAATATCACCGATCGCAACCGCGAAAACCTGCTCGATTTTCTCGACCCCCAGCGATGGATGATCCTGCCCAACACGGCCGGATGCTACAGCGCCGAGGAAGCGATCCGCACCGCGCGGCTGGCCCGCGAAACCGGCGTGAGCGATTTCGTCAAACTCGAAGTAATCGGCGATCAGCAAACGCTCTTCCCCGACATTCCCGCCACTATCGAAGCCGCCCGCGTGCTGGTCAGGGAAGGGTTCAAGGTGATGCCTTACATCACCGACGATCCGGTCACCTGCCTGCGCCTGGCGGAACTTGGATGCGTCGCGGTAATGCCGCTGGCGGCGCCGATCGGCAGCGGTCTCGGAATCCGCAATCCCTACAACCTGCGCATCATCCTGGAGCAGGCCAAGGTGCCGGTGGTGGTTGACGCCGGCGTCGGCACCGCTTCGGACGCGGCGCAGGCGATGGAACTGGGATGCGACGCGGTGCTGATGAACACGGCAATAGCCGGCGCGCGCGAGCCGATCGCGATGGCCCACGCGATGCGGATGGCGGTGGAGGCCGGACGCATCGCTTACCTGGCCGGCCGTATCGAGCGCAAGCTCTACGCGACCGCTTCCAGCCCGCTGTCGGGGTTGATCGAGTAGGCCGCGCCCTTGGCCAGGATTCATTTGGTCGTGCGCAACAGGCTTTCCAGCCTGTCCTGATGCAGCGTGGCACGCGCAAGCTCCGTCTCTGCGATGTAACGGGGGAAATGCGTCTGTGAAGTAGATCCGCAATGCCCAAAGTTGACTTCAAACTCTACCTGATCACCGACCGCAAGCTGGCCGCGGCGCGCGGGCTGGCCGACACGATCGAGACCGCGCTGCAAGCCGCCGCCGAAATCGAAAGCCCTGCGCCGATCGCGGTTCAGTTGCGCGAGAAGGACCTTGACGGGCGCGCCCTGATTCAACTGGCCGGCGAACTGGGTCCGATCTGCCGGCGGTACAGGGTCCCGCTGCTGGTCAACGGGCGCATCGACGTGGCGCTCGCCGCGGGCACCGACGGCGTCCATCTGCCCGCCGACGGAATCGGTCCCGATGATGCGCGCAAATTGCTGGGTCCTTCAAAACTGATTGGCGCCTCAACCCACAACGCCGGCGAGATCACGCGGGCGGAGGGGCTCGGCGCGGATTTCGCGGTCTTTGGTCCGGTCTTCGAACCCATCTCCAAGGGCGCCTACGCCGCCCCCAGCGGGACGCAAGGGCTGGCCTCGGCCTGCGCCGCCGCGTCAATTCCGGTTTTCGCGCTGGGCGGCATCACCCCGGCCCGAATCGCCGATCTGAACGACACCGGCGCCGCCGGCGTGGCCGTAATCGGCGCGGTTATGGGCGCCAAAGACCCCGCCAGGGCAACCGCCGAGTTGCTCAAGGCATTGGCCGAGTGGGATTAGAAGTTAAAAACCTTCCTCACCAGGCCCAATAAAATTTCCAGCACGTCGAGGCGGCGAATCCATTGGTTGGGTAAGTCGGCGAGGCCGTGCGATGCGCCGTACAGTTGGCCCGCAATTGACGCCGTCGAGTCGCTGTCGCCGTCGTGGTTGGCCGCGATTGATAATGCCTGGGGGAATGATTCCGCGCGCAGCGCGCTGTAGAGGCCGATGGCCAGGGCGTCCTGGCCGCACCAGCCGCCATCGCCTAATAACGCGATCGCCTGGCGATGATTGGGCGCCGCGGCACTGGCGACGTTCAGCGCGGCATCGATCATTTCGACGGTTTCCTTTGCGCCTTTTTTGCCGGATATGATCGCGGTTGCCCGCCGCGCGGCTTCGGCCGGTTCGCTCCCGTCCAGTGACATCCGAACCATGGCGGCCATCGCTGCCGCGCTCCAATAGCCGCTGGGATGCCCATGGGTCAGGGCGGCGGCGCGGGCGGCCAGTTCAGCGGCGTCTTCCGGACTCGACGCGAGCAGTCCGATCGGCGCCACGCGCATCACCCCGCCGCATCCCTTGCTGTCGTTGGCGGGCCGTTGCATTGTTCCGCGCCCGCCGGCGCGCAGCGCGCTCAGGCAGGTCGTGCCCGGCGCCATCGCGCGGCGCAGCCGCGGATCGGCCGCGATGGTGCCGGACAGGTCGTGCCTGGATCGGCCCCCCTCTTGAGTGTCGAGCCAATCCAGGTACGCCCGTCTGATACTTGCGATGACGCTGTCGAAGTTACGCGCCGCCAGTTCTTTTTTGGAACGCAGCAGTCCTTCGAGCGTGAACAGCGTCATCTGGGTGTCGTCGCTGACGCTGATTTCGCCGTCATTCGCCATTGGCTCGACGATTCCATCGTCGCCGAAGCGATCTCTGATCGCGTTCCATGAATCGAACTCGACCGCGTATCCCATCGCGTCGCCGACGGCGCCCCCCAGCAGAGTTCCGAGGATTCGATCCGTCAGAATCGGTTGCATGTGTGGGCGCCGGACCGCGCGCACGTATTCCTCCTGCGCCGAAGTTTCAATCGTGCCCGGCCGCGCATTTCGCACGCGGCGGATTGCGTCGTCCGCCTTTATCCCCATCTCGACCAACAAGCGCGCCGCGATCATCCCGCTGCGCCCCAATCCGCCCTGGCAATGGACCAGCACCCTGCCGCCCGCGGCGAGCATGCTGCGCAGGCGATGGCCCGAATAGACCCATAGGGTTTCGAACAGATCATCCGGAACGGAACCATCCCTGATCGGCAGGTGATGCCATTGGATGCCGGCCGCTTCCACCGCTTCGCCTAATCCAGGAACACGCAGAAGGGTGAACTCGTGCCGCTCAATCAGGGTGACAACCGCATCGGCGCGCCATTGGGAAATCGCGTTGATATCGAGGTCGAGGTCGCGGTACCAATCGCCGGTTTGCCCCCGCCGGAACTTTTTGCCCGGACAAATCGTCATGCCGATAAGCCCGCCGCCGGGCGATTCGACGCTGTCGATGCGCAGGGGTGAGTTGATCGAATCGAGCACTTGTTTTCTCTTCAATGGAGCGTCCTCCACAGACAAGCTGGCATCATCGCGCGACAACGGTTGTCTTCAGGATCGCAGGACCAGCCACGACGCTGTCAGAGGTCGCCGAGACAGGCCAGGCCTTGGATTGGGAAGCCGGCGCGTGAAACCGATGGCAGACCCGTCCCATGCGGTCATGAGGACGATGGTCAGGCTGGCGCCCAGTGCTGTTCGATGAAACGCCTGACCTCGGCCTGCACTTCCGCGTCCTCGGGAGTGATGCCGCCGAAGCCGCCGTGCGGCATCGCTTCCCATACGTGAAGCTCGACCTCAATTCCGGCGCGCAGCAGCGCCCGATGCATCCGCACGCTGTTGGAGAGGAAGATGTCGCGCGTGCCGGTCTGGATGAAGGTCGGCGGATAGCCTTTGCTGAAATCGCCGAACAGCGGCGACAGGTATGGATCCTTCAGATCGGCGCCGTCCGCGTACAGCTTGATCATTTCCGGCAGACCGTTCTTGAGCACGATGTCGATATGACGGTTGGTCTGGAAGGTGTCGCCTGATTCCGTCAGGTCAACTTCCGGCGTAAGCAGCACCAGCGCGGCGGGGAGAGGGATTCCGAGGTCGCGGATTTTAAGCGCGGCAGCGGCGGCCAGATTGCCCCCGCCCGACGCGCCCGAGATGACGACGTCGCCCGGTTTGTAGGTTTTCAATAACTCGCGGTACACGGCGACGCAGTCATCCAGCGCGGCGGGATAAGGATGGTCCGGGGGAACGCGGTAATCGACCGAATAGGCGACGCATCCGGTGCGCACCGCCGCCATCGCCGCTCCGGCCATCGCGAATTTCCCCGCCAGCATCACCATCCCGCCGCCATGCAGGTCGATTCGCGCCCGGCCGCGATTGCGCTCGGGCATCCAATGGGGCGTGCCGACGTGAACCGTTACTCCGGCAATCGTTCTGGTCTCCACCGTTGCCGGCGCGGACGCCAGCATCTGATCCGCCATCGGCTCGAGCATCGCATTGAAGCGCGCGATGCGTTTGCGCCACGCGTCCTTGAGGTGCGCGGGCGGTTCATCATTGGTGGGCAGGGTGTTAGGCGTGGCCAGGAACTTCCGCGCCTGCTCGCTGATCGATCTCGGCGGCGCAATGATGCGCGGTCCCAGACACAGATTGCCCTGGTCATCCAGCGTCGCAGTCGATTTTTCCATCTCGATCCTTTCCCCAGCAAGTCATCGGACTGATTCCTGAGCGGACTATACTTTGTAAAAAGCGCGCGCCGATCCGCTCAGGATCTGCTCCTGTTCGCGCGCGTCCAGGTTGCGCACGACCTGCAGCAACAGGTCGACGAAATTGGGATAAAAGGCGTCGGGATGGGGAAAGTCGGATCCGATCAGGATACGATCGGCGCCCACTACTTTAGCGGTCAGCTCCAGCGTGACTTCCTCGGGGTCGAAGCTGATCCAACACTGACGGCGGAAGTAATCCGAGGGTTTCATTTTCATGTTATCGGGCAGGGTGTGTCCCAGATGTTCGAAACGATGGTCCAGGCGCTCAAGGTAGGGCACGATCCATCCGCCGCTGGCCTCCAGGATTCCCACGCGCAGCGCCGGATGGCGCTCCAGAACGCCGCCGCAAATCATCGAACCAAGCACGAACATCGAATCCACCGGATGGACAAAGGGCGCGCGCAGAAACGACTGCACCGGACGGTTCTGATCCAGCCCGAAGTAGGCGCCGGCGCCGGGCATCCGGTCCACCGAGAACGGATGGAAGCCGATCGGCACGTCCAATTCCTCGCAAGCGCTCCAGAAAGGATCGTAGATCGCGTCCCACCAGTTCGTGCCCGCGACGTACAGGCATGGACGCAGGAAGACGCCTTTGAAGCCGTGGGTTTTGACGCAGCGGCGCAGTTCGGCGACGGCGCAATCCACATCGGCCAGCGTCACCGCGGCGATTCCATAGAGGCGGCGCGGGTCGGCTTTGCAATAGTCCGCCAGCCAATCGTTGTAGGCGCGGTTAAGCGCGCGGGCATATTCGACGTCAGGGATATAGGTAAGGCCGAGGGTCGGGTAAAGAAATGCCGCCTGGAAGCGCTCCTGGTCCATCACCTGGAGCCGCGGTCCGGGATTGAAGGCGGCGGGATTGGCCTTGGAGTACGGCGGCATGGTGCGGCCGCTGTACTCGGACTGATTCCAGCGCATGATTCCGGCGCATCCGGGCAGCGCCGTCGCGGGCGCGGCGGCGGAGGAGGCGGCGGTCGCGGTATATTTCGTCCAGGCGTCGCCCTCCCAGAATTCCTGTCCGCCGCGCTCGACGATGCGGGGCGCGCGGTCCCTGAATTTGGGATCGATATAATCGGGCAACGCCCACGGCGGCTCGAGCACGTGTCCGTCGGCGTCGATTGCCCACGATGATTTGACTGCCGCCTGGGGGTTTGGTGTCGATGCCATCTTTGTCCCTCCCGGGAAAACCGTCTGCTACAAATTGTAAAGTTGCTGCGCGTTACCGGCGCAGATCCGCAACCGGTCCTGCGCGTCGAATTCCTTGAACCAGCTCTCGGTCAGTTCCTTGCTGCGCGGCCATGTGGTTTCGGAATGCGGATAGTCGCTGGACCACATGATCCTGTCAACGCCGATGTGATGGCATTCGCGCAGCCCCACCGGGTCTTCCATAAAGGTCGCGTAGACCTGGCGCTTGAAATAGTAACTCGGACGCTCCTTGAGATTGTTCCTGGTCCAGTACCGATGGCGTTCCCACAGATGGTCGAGGTAGTAGTGCGCGAACGACAGCCATCCGATCTGCCCTTCGACCGAAATCACGCGCAGTTGGGGATGGCGCTCCAGGATTCCGGAAAGCACCAGGATCGAGATCGCCTCGCCCATCGCGAATTTGCTCATCAAAAGGTCGGCGAGGAAGCCGGTTGAATCGGTCGAGGGCATCGCGGCTTCGCGGCCGCGTCCGCCGACGTGGACGCCCGCCGGCCATCCGACTTCGACCAGGGTGTCCCACAGCGGCTCCCATTGCGGGTCGAACCAGTTGCCGCCGCCATGAGGGAAGCGCGGAATCACGGCGCCAGCCAGTCCCTTGCGCGCCGCGCGCCGGACTTCCGCGATTGCAACCTCGGCGCTCTCGCATGGAATATAGGCCATCCCCAGCAGCCGTCTGGGAGCGGCGGAGCAGAAGTCCGCCAGCCAGTCGTTGTAGGCCAGGAAGCTGGCGTGCCGCAGCGCCGGATCCTGCGAGGGCAGCGGTCCGCCGCCGTACAGCACCTCGGCCTGAACGCCGTCGAGGTCCTGATCCTTGAGGCGTTCGGCGGGATCCCATCCGCCGGGCCGCTGCTCGCTCAACCGGCGCACGTTGAGGCTGTAGTCCTCGAACCTGCGCCCCGCCATCGCGTTGATCCCGAGCAGCGGGGTGCGGCGGCCCTCGAAGACCTGGAAGTCGCCTTCGTCGGTGCTTTCCAGCCGTGGCGCCCGGTCGCGAAACTCGGCGCCTAGATACTCCCGCCAGATTGTCGGCGGCGGATTAACATGAGAATCAGCCGAAATCAGTTGGTATTCCATCGATCGTCATCCCCGTGAATGGAATCGGCACGTGTGGCGCCTGCCCTTATTTCTGCTGCTCGTCGAACACGCTTTTGGCCACCGTCGCGGCGGTGACCGCGGTGGGCCATCCCGAATAGAAGGCGACATGAGTTATCAGTTCGCCCAGTTCCTCCCTGGTCACGCCGTTGGCCAGGGCGCGCTGCACATGGCCGCGCAGTTGTTCGGGACGGTACAGCGCGGTCAGGACCGCGCAGGTGATCAGGCTGCGATCGCGTTTGGAGAGTCCGGGGCGCTCCCAGACGTCGCCGAACAGCACCTTCTCCGTGACTTCCATCAGCTTGGGCGCAACGGCGCGAAGCCCTTCGCGCGGATCCGGTCTTGAAGCCATGATTTACCTCCCAGCGCTTTGACTGCGCCGCGGGCGCATGACGCCGCCAACGCAAAACTTCCTGACTTTGTATAGCAGCTTTTCGCCGGGTTTCGAGAGGTTAAGGGACGCCGTGCGATCACGATTGCGGGCGGCGGCGCGGCGAGTCGGAGGCCGAAGCGGTGGAAGTGGGAAGAAAGGATCTTTCCTTAACCTGATGCCCCGCGATCCACCATTCCTCGACCCGCGATCCATCGGGACGAACGATCACGCAGGCGGGACCGTCGGCGCGATGCGGCGCATCGTCCAGGTACCAGCGCTCGCTGCGGCTGCCGTCGGCATGGATATCGATCCACGCGGGGCCGTCCACCCGATGCAGTTTGCCGTCCCGATACCATCCCATGCTTTGGCCGCCGTCCGCGCGCACCTCGACATAAGCGGGAGCGTCGATTCGATGCAGCTTGCCGTCGCGCCGCCATTGCTCGATGCGGGTGCCGCCCTCGATCATCTCAACCCGCCGGGGCTGGTCTTCCGCTTCATCTTTCTCCATGCGGCACCAAGCATAGCATGCCTGACTGCGGTCGCGGACGGTCCGCCGGGCTCGCCGCGGCGCCCGAAATAGTCTAATTTACAGTACGGATCGCAAACTCATTAAGGCAGGAGCAACTCCAATGACGCTTGCCGAGATCGATTCAATCCTTACCGACCTCGATTACTTCCAGCAGCACGACATCCCGCACGAGGCGTTTGCGATACTGCGGCGGGAGGACCCGGTCCACAGAACGCATCGGGATTATCCTTACAGTTTCTGGTCGGTGACCCGGTTCGAGGACGCGCTGACCGTATATCGCGCGCCCGAGCTGTTCAGCTCGCATCACGGGCTGGCGCTGACCAATCACGATATCGAGGAGAATCAATACGGCACCAGCATGATCGCGGCGGACCCGCCATTTCACAACAAGCAGCGGCGGCTGATCAGCATGCGTCTGACCCCGCGCCAGGTGCTGCCGCACGAACCGCATATCCGCGCAATCGTCTCGTCGATTATCGATCAGGTGGCGCCGCGCGGCGAGTGCGATTTCGTCACCGACATCGCAGCCCGGATGCCCACTGCGGTAATCTGCGAAATGATGGGCGTGCCGCGCGAGGATTGGGAGGACATGTTCCACTGGGGCAACCTGCTGATCGGCAGCCAGGACCCCGAATACCGTAACGCGGGCGAAAATGCCCGCCAGACGGCGGAGCGCGGGCGCGTCGCCGTTTACAACTATTACATGAAGCTGATCGCGCAGCGCCGCAAGAACCCCGGCGACGATCTGGTCAGCGCGCTCGTCCATGGCGACATGGGCGGCGAGAAAATGTCCGATATGGACGTACTGGCCAACTGCCTGCTCCTGATCCTGGGAGGACAGGAGACCACGCGCAACGCGATGTCGGGGGGCATGATGCAGCTGATGCAGGAGCCGGAGCAGAAGGCGCGCCTGATGGCGGATCGATCGCTGATCAGGAGCACGATCGAGGAGTTCCTGCGCTGGACCTCGCCGATCACCCATTTGATGCGCACGGCGACCGCGGATGCGCAACTGCACGGCCGACAGATTCGCAAAGGCGACAAGGTAGTGGTGTGGAACGTGTCGGCCAACCGCGACGACGCGGCTTTCCCCGATCCGTTCAAATTCGACATCAGCCGCAGTCCCAACGATCACCTGGCTTTCGCGCACGGCGAGCATTTCTGCGTCGGCGCCAATCTGGCGCGGCTGGAGTTGCGTGTGATGCTGGAGGAGCTGCTCACGCGTTTGCCCGACATGCAACTCGCCGGCAAGCCTGAACGGCTGCGGTCCAATTTCGTCGCCGGAATCAAGCACATGCCGGTCAAGTTCACGCCGGCCCGGGCCGCCGCGGCCTGATTGGATTGGGAGGGGCAATCTTGACGGAGCGCGAGGAAATTGCCGAGGTCATCTACCGCTACGCAATCGGGGCCGATCGCCGCGACGCCGCCATGTTCGCTGCGGTCTTCACCGACGAACTGACGGTGCTGCTCAGAGGCGGATCGTTCGGCGAGGGCCGCAGGCGCACGCTTTCCAACACGAAATTCGCGCGGCAGGTGATCGACAACCTGAGTCGTTTCCCGGTCACACAACATTTTTTCAGCGTCTATTCGGTCGATATCAACGGCGAGCAGGCGCGCGCGCTGGTGTATATGCAGGCGCGTCATTTCATTGATGAGTCCGAAGGCGCGCATCCGCCGTGGGACATGGGCGGATACTATGAGTATCACCTGGCGCGCACGGCTGCGGGATGGAAGGTGCGGGAATACACCTTGAATATCACGTGGGAGCAGAATGTCGCCCCGCGCATGAATTCACGCTAGCCTTTTACACGGCGACGGCACGGCCGCGCGATGTATAATTTGAGTTATTCGGGTTCCCGCACTGAATTGATGGCGCCTGGCATAGCCGTGCGCCGATCCGGTCCGGATGCCCGCGAGTTGGTGATGGCCTTCGGCGCCACCTCGACGGCCTACCAGATTCTGAATCCCGGAATCGAGCATTGGTTTGCGCCGGAAATACCGGCGGTGGCCGGCTATAAAAGAGAGCGGCACGTGATCCTGGCCGCCGGCTCACCCATCTGTCCGCCCGCCTCATTGCCGGACGCGATTGAAAGATTCGAGCATTATGCCCGCCGACAGGGATGCCGGGTGTGCTACGTATGCGCCGAAACCGGGTTGCGCGACCTGCTGGATTCTTCGCCGGTTCACTCGGCGGTCACCGTGGGCGCGCAGCCAATCTGGATTCCTGCGCAATGGGCGGCCATCGTGAAGTCCCATGCTTCGCTGCGCGCGCAACTCCATCGCGCGGCCAACAAGGGCGTGAGAATACGGGAGATGGCGCCTGAAACGGGGCGCGAACATCCAGCATTAAAAGGCGTGCTCGAACAATGGTTGGCGATGCGCGCGCTGCCGCCGCTGCATTTTCTGACCGAACCGCGAACCCTGCGGGGAGTGGTCACCGATCGTATCCTGCTGGTCGCGTGGCTGGGCGGCGATCCGGTGGGTTTCCTGGTCGCGTCTCCGATTCCGGTGCGGCGCGGTTATTTGATCGAACAGGTGGTGCGATCCAGGCGCGCTCCCAACGGCACCTCTGAACTGCTGATCGACGCCGCGATGCGCAAATTCGCCTTGCAGGGCGAGCGGTTCGCAACTTTGGGATTGGTGGCGCTGACCAGCAAAGCCGGTCCTGAGATCGCGCAAAACCCGTGGTGGCTGCGGATTATGATGCTGGCTGCGCGCACCCACGCCAACCGCTTTTACAACTTTCGCGGCATCGAGCATTTCCGCGAGAAGATGGCCCCGCAAGCCTGGGAGCCAATCTACGCGATTTCAAATGAACGCCGGTTTTCGGTCAGTACGCTCTACGCGCTCGGCCAGGCGTTCTGCGAGATTGCGCCCTGGTATGCGATCGCTCTCGCAGTCATCAAAGGCGCTCGCCAGGAAGTCCAGGGCGCCGCGGCCCTGATCCGGCGGCATTGGCGCAGCGTCCGCCGTGGAGCGACTAATTGAACTGACGGCACGCCGCCGCATCGCGGAATCCGGGATTCCATCGCAATCCGCGGTTTGCGAATGATCCGTTTATTCACAATCGGTTGGCATGCGCTGTCCATGCCCCGCGATCGCTATGGTTGCGGGTCGCGCTCCGGGAAACCCTCGACGGAGCCCCCGGAGCGCGGGCGGCTTCCGGGCTGCCTCTGATTATTGCAGTCCCAGTGCACCTAAGGGGCTGCGGTCCGCCACCGGCGCGCGCGCGGCGCCGGCGGCAAGCTTGACCGATCCAGGCGTACGCTGGATCGGATCCACCAGCCCCAATTGCCTCGAATATTCACGTAGCTGCGGCATCACCTCCCTGGCGAAAAGTCTCATACTGGTCATCCGGTCCTGATTGCTGACCGGACCCTGGACGTTAAACACCACCAACACACCCGGCCGCAGCACCTGCATCAGGGTCTTCATCTTCGGCAGAACGGTCCTGGGCGTGCCGATGATCAGACGGTACTGTTCCTGCGACGATTTATAGGCAGCCAGCGCCTTTTTGCGGGCGTCTTCAAAAGGGTCGGCGGTTTCGATCCCCTCCCTTTGCTTGCGCAGTTTGTCGGCGCTGACGCCCAGCCAACTGCCGCCAGGCTGACGGGCCAGTCTGCGGATCGCGTCCTTGGTGTTATAGCCGGGCGGCAGGGTGTGCTCGGGGCGCGAGAATGCCGTCTGGCCGGCACCGAACGCGTAGCCTTTGCCCAGTTCCTGGGCGCGGGCCTCGGTCTCCGCCAGGAACACGGGAATGATGTAGCCGAAGTTCTCCGGTCCTGCTTCGTATCCAACCTTGGCCGCTTCGTCGGCGTAGTAGTCCCACAGATCGCAGGTCGGGCCCAGGGCGGTACCCAGCCCGATGTACGGATAACGATGCTCCGCGCACCATTTGACCGTCTCCCAGCTCAGCACGCCGGGTATCCACATCGGCGGATGCGGTTTTTGCAGCGGCAACGCCCACGGATTGACGAACAGATAATTGAAGTGTTTACCCTCGTAGCGCCATGGTCCGGGACGCGTCCACGCCTGGACAATGAAATCGTGAGCCTCCTCGAACAGTTCGCGGTTGTAGGCGGGATTGGCGTGATTGAAGAACTGCTCGCTGCCTGCCCCGCGCACCCATCCGGCGACCAGGCGCCCGCGCGAGATCATGTCGATCTCGGCTAACTCCTCCGCCATCCGCAGCGGATTCTTGATCACGGGCAGCGGATTGCCAACCAGCACGATGCGCACTTTGGAAGTGATGCGCGCCAGGATCGCAGCCTCGACGTTCATCACGCCGCCCATGCAAAAGGGCGTGCCGTGATGCTCGTTGAGCGCCACCGCGTCGAAGCCCAGTTCCTCCGCGTAGCAATTCTCGTCCAGATAGTAGTTGTAGTCTTCCGCGCCCTTGTGCGGATCAAAGAAGCGGTTGGAAATGCCGAAGAACGCCTGGTTGCGGAACGCCTCCTCCTCGGGGATGTAGCGGTAGGGTCTTTCGGTGAAATATCCGATTTGCACGGCGATCTCCTTTTCTCCTCAGGCAGCCAAAAACTGCTTGACGGCGCGGACGAACTCGGCCGAATTTTCGATTTCCGGGCGATGGCCGACGCCGTCGATTTGCGCGACTGTCGCCCCCTCCAGCGCCTCGCGATAGCCGTCGATTGCGCCGCGCGGCACCACCGCGTCCCGATTACCCCAAACCAGCAGCACCGGCAGGCGGATTCCGCGCAGCCGATACGGCAGGCTTGGGCTGTGCATGAACGGCTCCCATCCCAGGCGCGTGGTCTCGGCTCGCGCATCCTCGAACGCTTCGAACACCTCGGGCGTCATCTCGCCGCCATAGATTTTGCCGAACTCCGGCGTATTCACCGTATCGGCAACGGTCGCGCGCAGATGGGAGCGAATCGTCATCCCGATAAAGTTGGCGATCTCGCCTTCGCGAGGCCTGATTCCCAGCGGCGCCACCAGTACCATGCGGCGGATCAGATGGGGGTCGGCGGCGGCGATTTCCGCGGCGATCCAGCCGCCAGCGGAAAACCCCATTACGTCGACCGGGTCCAGACGCAGGTCGCGGATCATCCGGGCATAGAAGCTGGCCAGATCGCGGAAATCCCGCATCCAGTCCAGACGCGGGGTCCTGCCGAAACCCGGCTGCAACGGAATCACGAGCGTCCGCTCTTCGGCGAGGCGCTCGTTCCATGTCATCCAGCCGGTGTAGCCAAGTTCGTCATGGAAGATCAGCAGCGGTTTGCCGCCGCCGCCCTTGACCATCGCCACCTCGACTCCGTCGGTTCGAAAGCTATCTTCATACCATTCGGGCACGACTCTTATCTCCTGCGTGATCGCTTACGTTTGATGGACGGCCGCAAGAGCTATGCCATCGCTGAGGCCGGCTCGGATTGGAAAACTGCCACTGGTTTTAGCGGCCCTGGACTGGCGCTGCGCTCCTCGCGTCGCGCCAGTGGTTCCAAAGGGGATGCACCAGAGTTCATTTTTGGACAAACGCGCCGCAGGGAAACAAACTGTGACCGGGACGCGGTTGGCGCGCTGCTGGCATCGGGAGCGCCGTTGGTGACATTGCTGAGGACGATTAGTATAAAGACATCACCAGCGACGACGGAGGAAAAGTATGAAGTTCGGTCTGCTCTATGAAATGGAAACCCCGCGGCCCTGGAACGAGCGCAGCGAATACAACATCTATTGGCAGGCGCTGGAGCAGATCGAGCTGGCCGATCAGGTTGGATTCGACTGCGTATGGGAGGTCGAGCATCATTTCCTCGAGGAGTATTCGCACAGCTCGGCGCCCGAGGTCTTTTTCGGCGCGGTCAGCCAGCGGACCAAAAACATCCGCATCGGCCATGGCGTGCGGCTGCTGCCCTTTAACTTCAATCATCCGATCAAACTGGCCGAACAGGCCGCCGTGCTCGATATAATGAGCAACGGACGCGTCGAATTCGGCATCGGCCGCTCGACCACGGTGCAGGAGCTCGACGGATTCGGCATCGACTACGCGCGGACCCGCGAAGAGGTGCGCGAAGCGGCGGAAGTAATCGTCAAAGCGTGGACCGAGGAGGTTCTTGAATTCGACGGCAAGCTGCTCAAAATTCCACCGCGCCGCGTGATCCCCAAACCAATTCAGAAGCCCCATCCGCCGATGTGGATGGCATGCGTGGCCCCCGACAGCTATGAACTCGCGGGCAACCGCGGGCTGGGCGTGCTCAGCTTCACCTTCAACTTCGACCAGGTGAAAAAGGCGCTGGCGAAGTATCGCCGCGCCTTCGATGCGCGTTGCGACCAGATTCCCAGGTTCCCCAACCAGGGTTTCGCCAACATGGTGGTCTGCCATGTGGCGCAAACCAAGGCTGACATCGCCATTGGAATCGACGGCGCGCGCTGGTTCCTGCATCACGTGGGTCTGTTGTTCAGGCCCATGATGGTGAAGAATCAGCTCTATTCCTACGAATACACGCGCAACCTGTTCAACACCGACGTCGATCCCGGCGATTTGCCCGACGAGGCGCTCAAAGAGCATCCGCTGGTCGTGGTCGGCACGGTGGAGGAAGTCATCGGCAAACTTGAAGAGCTGCAGCGAGCCGGGGTCGACCAGGTAATCTGCTTCAAGCAGGCCGGCCACATTCCTCACGCCAATATCATGCGATCCTTTGAGCTGATGGGGCGTCACGTGCTGCCGCACTTCAAAAAACGCGAGGCGTCGGCCGCGCAGGCGTCAGCCCAGTGATCTCGCCGCTGATTCGTTGGGCGGCTTTGCCAGACGGTGCCGTCATGAGCGCAAGGGCAGGGACGCCTGGCCCCATACCATGTTGCACGATTGTTGAAGCTGCGGCCCGCCCGCAGTTCAGTTTAGAGGTTGGTCAATGAAGTTCATTCTCGGTTTCCTTCCCACCCTTCCCGTCACCCAGGAGCAGCGGCTGCGCGAACGTCCGGTCGCCTACCGCACCGAATATTGGCAGCGGATGTTCGACCAGATCGTCGAAATCGCGCGGCTGGCCGAAGACGTCGGCTTTGATATCGTGACCTTCACCGAGCATCATCTGCACACCGAAGGGCTTGAGGTTGGCAGCGTGCCGTCGCTGTCGCTCTATACCGCGATGAACACCAGGCACATCAAGGTGGGGCCGATCGGGTACGTGCTTCCCGGATGGAATCCGTTGCGCCTGGCGGTGGAAATCGGGTGGCTCGACCAGTTGACCAAGGGGCGCTCGATCGTCGGGATGGCGCGCGGGTACCAGACGCGATGGCTCAACTCGATGGCGCAGAAGCTGCACGTTCAGGCGGCGCCGAGCGACCAGTCCGAAGTCGATCTGATGAATCGCAAAGCGTTCGAGGAATGTTTTCAGGTGCTGAAGCTGGCCTGGAAAGACGAACCCTTTTCCTTCAAGGGCGAATTCTGGGAATTCCCGTATCCGTACGAGGAAGGCACTCCCTGGAAGGCGGCTGAATGGACGCGGACTTATGGCGCCCCCGGCGAAGTCGAGGGCGACCGCGTCAAGAAAATCGCCGTCGTTCCCAAGCCCTATCAGAAGCCCCATCCGCCGGTGTTCCAGGCCTTTTCGATCAGCGACGCCACCGTGGCGTGGTGCGGGCGCGAGGGTATCACCGCCGTGCTGCTGATGCCGCGCGCCGTCGATGTCCGCCGCCTGGCCGAACTGTATCGCAAGGAAGCCGCCGCAGCTGGACGCAAAACCGAGCTGGGCCAGGGAATCGCGTCCGCCCATTCGGTGGCTATCGCCCGCGACAGGAACGAGGCATTCAAGCTGGCCGCGGCCGGGATCAACGAGTCATATTACAAGCAATTCGGAGGAGTCTTTGGCTTCTGGGAAGCTTTTCGCGTGCCGGAGGACGAGGAGAAGTATCCGCGCGCAAAGACGATGCTGCCGCCCAGCGAATGGACGGTCGAGCGGCTGGACCGGTGCGAATACATGTACGCGGGCACCGTCGCCGACGTCCGGCGCAAGATGGACCACCTGGTGGAAACGGCCAACCCCGAATATATCAACATCGGCGGTGACCAGGGCTTCCTGCCCCTGGAAGTGGTCAAAGAGCAGATCCGCATTTTCGGCGAACAAGTATTGCCGCATTACAAATGACGACGCTGATTCGTACCGGTTTGGCCGCAGCAATCATCCTGATGTCGATGAGCTCCGGCATCGCTGCGGCCCATGCGACCGCGAAACTCAAGGAAGCGCACATCGAGTTCAAGACCGGGGCCAGGCGCAAGCGGGCGGATACTCGCCTGGTAATCCAGGTTTACTGCAATGACGGATCGGTCGCGGCCAAAAACGATCCGGTCGAAACTTACGGCGAGTTCCCGCATTACAGCGTCAACGGGCCGATCGCGCTGGTGGTGGACACCTCCAAGGCCAAAGATGACATCAAGGGCGGCTACCACATGATCGAGATCGAGCCGGTCGGCAACGAGACCTGGACCTTCAGCTACGTGCTGACGCTTGATTTCGACGATGGTACGAAACTGGTCTATGGCCGCCTTAATCGCAAGGCGACCCAGGACGACACCACCGTCCGCGGCCAGAATCTGTGAGTCACCGCCGTTGATGTCCCATGGTGTCAGTCGCGCAACAAGGTTTTTGCGGCTTCGGAGAGTTCGCCTGAGCGGCCGCGGCCTTCCAGGCGCGAGATGGTCTCGCCCTTGCGATTGATGAACAGGACGGTTGGAAGGGCGTCCAAATCCAGCGCTTCAAGCATCGCGTCATCCGCCATCAGGATTGGATAGGCGATCTTGAATTCCCGGACGAAAGGCCGCACCGATTTGACGCCGTCGCCCTGCACCTTGTCCACCGATACGCCGACCACGATCAGACCTCGCTTGCGATACCGATTGTAGATCGCATTGAGTTCAGGAACTTCCTTGCGGCAGGGCGGACACCAGGTCGCCCAGAAATCCAGGATTACAGGATGGCCGCGCCATTTGGCCAGCTTTACACGATGGCCGTCGAGGTCCGAGAGCGTGAAGCTCAGCGGCTTGCGTTTGGGCTTGGGCGCATCCAGCGATGGGGTCTGGACGCCGGCCGGGACCACAGTTTTTTTCCTGCTGCTGGCCAACGATGGTGAAGTAAAAGCCCCGACTGTCAACAGAGCTATCAGACCTATCCGCCAACCCCACAATCCGCTTCTCATTTCACGTCCAATTGCATACTTGCTACCGCGTCGACCCTCATCCTCCCCTCTTTTTGGTTAGAAAGATCGGAGGATTGGGATCTCGCGCTTGAGTCCATCGATCGCCAAAACCGGTTCGCGCTCAGACCTGCTCGACCACGGTCGCGACCCCCTGGCCCATCCCGATGCACATGGTGGCGACGCCCAGACGTGAGCCGCGCCGGCGCATCTCGTGGATCAGCGTGGTCATCAGGCGCGCGCCGGAACAGCCCAGCGGATGGCCCAGCGCGATCGCGCCGCCGTTGACGTTGAGCTTGTCCTCGTCGATCTTCATTTCGGTGTTGCAGGCCAGCACCTGCGCGGCGAAGGCTTCGTTGATCTCGAACAGGTCGATGTCGGCGATTTTCACTCCGGCGCGCGCAAGCGCCTTAGCGGTAGCCGGCACCGGGCCCCATCCCATGATCTCCGGACGTACGCCGGCGACCGCGGTGGCGCGAATCTTCACCATGGGTTTCACGCCGAGTGACCTGGCGCGGTCGGCGCTCATTACCAGCACGGCGGCGGCGCCGTCGCTGATTTGCGACGAGTTGCCCGCCGTGACCTGGCCGTCAGGTTTGAAGGAAGGGGCAAGCGCGGCCAGCTTTTCGATACTGGTATCCGCACGCGGTCCCTGATCGACATCGGCAGTCGCGCCTTCGCCGATCGGAACCTTGACGATTTCCTCCGCGAAGCGATCGCGGGCCGCGATTGCGCGCTGATTGGAGCGCAGGGCGAAGGCGTCAGACTGCTGGCGCGTAATGTGGTACATCGCGGCCAACCGCTCCGCCGTCAGCCCCATGAAAAGCATGTCGCGGGGAAACATGGTCAACAGACGGTTGTTGGGCGACAGTCCAGCGCCCATCGGGATATGCGTCATGTGCTCGACACCGCCGGCAATCGCGATATCTCCGGCGCCGGTCATAATCGCCTGCGCGGCGAAGTTGAGCGCCTGCAAACTGGAGCCGCATTGGCGATCGACGGTGGTTCCCGCCACTTCGACCGGCAATTCGGCCAAAAGCGCAATCATCCGGCCCAGGTTGAAGCTTTGCTCGGCCGATTGGTTGGCGCATCCCCAGATAACATCCTCGATCTCGGCCGGATTGATTTGGGGATTGCGGCGCAGCAGTTCGCGCACGCAAATTGCGCCCAAATCGTCGGCGCGGATGTCTTTGTAATAGCTCCGGTCCTTGCCGGCGCGGGCGATCGGCGTGCGGACACCGTCGACGATTACTGCCTGGGTCATCTCCAATCCTCCTGCGCGTGCTGATTAAATGATACCGCGGGCGCGCAAGTCCGCTATCCTGGCCTGATCGAATCCCAACAGGTCGCGTAGCACCGTTTCAGTATGCTCGCCCAGGGCTGGAGCGCGAGTCGGCGGCGTCGCCTGATCTCCGGGCGATTTGAGCGGCGAGCCGGGGACCAGCAGTCCGGCGAAGGTGGGATGGTCGGCCCGGAGAATCATGTTGCGCTCGAGCAACTGCGGATTTTGCGCCACCTCGGCGACGTTGGACACCGGCGCACACGGCACTCCCGCCTTCCCCAGCAGGGCCAGCCAGTGAGCCCGCGGACGCGTGGCAAAATGCGCGCGCAGCAGCGGATCCAGTTGGGAATGATTGCGCGTGCGGCTGTGGTTATCCGCGAAGCGAGGGTCGTCTTTGAGTTTTTCCAATCCCAATGCCACGCAAAACCGCTGCCACAATGACTCATTGCCGACGCCGACCACGAAGTAGTCGTCGGCGGCGGGAAATTGCTGGAAGGGCGTGATGGATGGATGGCGGCTGCCGATCCGGCCCGGAATCGTGCCAGTCGCGGAGTATTGACCCAGCGCCCCCTCCAGCATCGCGACCTGGCAGTCAAGCATCGCGATATCCAGATGCTGCCCCGTCCCGGTCCGGTCGCGCACGCGCAAAGCCGCCATGATCGCGACCGTGGCATAGAGCGCGGCGACCATATCGCCAATCGAAACTCCGCACCGGGTGGGCTCGCCTCCAGCCGCGCCGGTCACGCTCATGGTGCCGCCCAGCGCCTGCGCGACGATATCGTAGGCCGGCTCCGAGGCCATCGGACCCGACTGGCCGAAGCCGGAAACCGAGCACAGGATCAGTTTGGGATTGCGCGCGCGCAGACGGTCATAGTCCAGGCCGAAGCGCGCCATCGTGCCGGGCGAGAAATTTTCAACCACGACGTCCGATAGGCCGGCGAGATCGAGAAAGATCGCGGCGCCTTCGGGCTTGCGCAAATCCAGCGTGACGCTCAGTTTTCCGCGATTTACGCCATAAAAGTAGGCCGAATCGGTGGAATTCGGGATGATCGGCGGAAAGCGGCGGGCGTCGTCGCCATTGCCGGGCAATTCCACTTTGATTACTTCCGCGCCCAGGTCCGCCAGGTTCATCGTGCAGTAAGGACCGGCGAGCACACGGCTTACGTCGAGGACTCGGATTGCCTGAAGCGGTTTCTGTTCGAGCATCTTGAGGCTGGCCGCTCAGCGGCGCTGCTGGCGCGCGCGGGCGGCGGCTTGCGCCCGCATCGCTTCCGCCGGCGTCATGATCAGGCGCGGCTCGCGCTGCGTGTGGGATTGTTCCCGTGACAGCACCAAATCCATGCTCCGCATCACGTATTGAACGAAGAAGGGCACCCGCGACAGGGTCTCGCCGTCGCGAATCCGGGCGGCGGCCGAGGCCGCCCATCGCGCCGCGTTGGCGCGTCCGGACCGGGCCAGGTAATAGGCAATATCTTCGAGGCGCCGGCGCATCAAGGTTCCCCGATCGCCGGCGAAAAGTTCATCAACTGCGCGTCCGACCACCGTGTTGACGCGCTCCTGCTGTTGAAACTGGTTCAAGACCAGCGGACTCTGACGAATTTCCTCGACTTCCTTGAGGTAGGGCTCGAGTACGGACTGCGGGATGATCCAGCCCTCGAGCTCGGGTTCCTGCAACAGGTTGGGCGACGGCTCCTGGGAAAGCGTGGCCGCAAATTCGCTGTAAATGGGATGATGAAAATCGACCGGCAGCGGCGTATCAAGAATTTCCGCTCTGAGGGTCAGGAAATTACCGACCCGGCCGAGATGGTCCTGCGGTGTGCGGCGAAAGGCGTCATACAGGATGAAGTCGGCCAGGCGATAGTCCGCGTCAACCAGTTTGATTCTGGCGCGTTGCTCGAAGCCCCGGCGTTCTTCGCGCAATTCGCGCCGACTGACGTGGTACAGACCGACTCCGACCAGTCCCTCGGTCTCGGAGTAAAATCCCTGCAGCCAGGTAAGTCCGCCCTGTGGCCGCGATTTTATCAGCCAGGCGATACGGGAACCTTCGGGATCGACCGGCGAGATTAACCCGCTGAGGTTGGTTTCGGGTTCGCCAGCCGCCGCAACCTGTGGTTGCGCCGGCTCGGCCTCGACTCCATGCTGCCTAAGTCTGAACAGGGCCCGACGAATCTCACGCCGCAAGGCGCCGGACGCGCCTGATTCCATTTCGGTCAGAAGCTGGGCGGCTGAGGGGCTGGCGATTAGCCCGGCGGCAGCGGCGATTTTGGCGTCGTCCGCGCCCCCCGACAACCGCAGGGAACGCAGTTTTTCGACCGCCTGCTCCGGGACCAAAGCATCTATTCCCAGTTCGGTGAGAGTTTGTTGCTGTGCTCTTTCCTTGGCCATTGGTGCTCCCGGAGGATGGCACGGTCATTTCTGACATGCTGAAGAACTCAAGGCAAATCCGGGTCGAGGTACACGGGGTGTCTTACCTAGTCAAACAATGTTCCAGAACTTCACTCTCAAAACCTGTTTGGTCATAGCCGGTGCGAGTTTCCCAATCTGCGGAATTGTGTTAGGCAAAATAGGCGGAGCTTATTTCTGGTGCAAATCAATCTCGCAAAGCGGCTTGGAAAACTACCTCCCTATTTGTTCGCCGAGCTGGATCGCCTGAAAAAAGAGGTCCAAGCCAAAGGCGTTGACGTCATCAGCCTGGGAATCGGCGACCCCGACCTTCCAACGCCCCATTATATTGTTACTGCGCTCCGGCGGGCAGCGGAAAAGCCAGTGAACCATCGCTATCCCGACTATGAAGGGATGGAATCGTTCCGAGCGGCCGCCGCACAATGGTACAAGCGCCGTTTCGGCGTGAACTTCGATGCGCGCGCCGAAGTCTGCGCTTTGATCGGATCGAAGGAAGGTATCGGCAATTTCTCCACGGCGGTGGTGGATCCGGGCGATATCGTGTTGATCCCGGATCCGGGTTATCCGGTGTATTTCTCCGGGTGCACGTTTAACGGGGGCGAGGCGTACTTTCTTCCGCTGAAAAAGCAAAACGGTTTTTTACCTGAGTTTTCGGCGGTTCCCTCTGAAATCGCCAGGCGCGCCAAACTGTTGTGGATAAACTACCCGAACAATCCCACCGGAGCAGTCGCCGATCTTTCTTTCTTCAAAACGGCGGTAGATTTTTGTCTCAGCAACAACATAATTCTGGCTCACGACCTGGCCTATTCTGAGATTGCATATGATGGATATCGGGCGCCGAGTGTGTTTCAGGTCGAAGGCGCCCGCGAATGCGCCGTCGAGTTCCATTCGCTGTCAAAGACCTTTTCGATGACCGGATGGCGGGTGGGATTCGTAGTGGGTAACGCGACTCTCGTTGCGGGCTTGGGGAAAGTCAAGACCAACATGGATTCGGGAGTTTTCCAGGGAATCCAGGAAGCGGCCATCACGGCATTGGAGGGCGGGGAGGAGACCCTGCGCGAATATTGCAGGATTTACAAGGAGCGGCGCGACGTGATGGTGGCCGCTTTGCGTGACCTGGGGCTGGCGTGTGAGGCCCCCAAGGCCACGTTTTATATCTGGGCGGAAGTGCCCAAAGGATACACTTCGGCGTCATTCAGCGAGCGCGTGCTTAAGGAAGCGGGAGTGGTGATTACACCAGGCTCCGGCTTTGGGAATAGCGGTGAGGGGTACGTTCGATTGTCAATCACATTGGCGACCGAACGGCTGAAAGAGGCGGCAGAACGAATTAAAGCGCTTAAGCTGTAATCGAGGATGCCCCATAGGGCTTTCATCGGAATAGGTACCAACCTTGGCGATCGGATTGCCAATTACCGCGAGGCACTCGAACGCATAGGCAAGCTGCGGCAGACCCGCATCGTCCGCCAGTCGTCTATCTATGAGACGGATCCGGTGGGCGAGGTTATCGGTCCGTTCCTCAACGGCGCGATCGAGGTCGAAACCGAATATTCAGCGGAAGCTTTGATGCAGCAGTTGCTTTCCATCGAACGCGCGATGGGCCGCAAGCGGGTGCGGATGCCGAAGGGGGCGGCGCGGGCCAGGTACAAGCCGCGCATCATCGACCTGGATTTGCTGTTTTTCGATAACGAGATGATCGACACGCCCAAACTCACGGTGCCTCATCCCCGAATCCAGGAACGGCGCTTCGTCCTGGTGCCGATGAGCGAACTGGCGCCCGCTTTGATTCATCCCCGCCTCAATGCCAGTATTTCAGAGTTGCTGGCCGGACTGAAATCCCCCCAAAGGGTGGTGTTGATGCGCGCCGATTTGCTCAGACCGCCGTCGCCGCGCCGGGAGGTTGTGACACGATGAAGATTTTTCTGGATGGCGCGGATACCGGCGAGCTCAAGGAAGCGCTGACCTGGGGTTTGATCGACGGTGTCACCACCAATCCAAGTCTGTTGGCCAAAACCGGCCGGCCTTATGCCGAAGTTCTGCGCGAAATCTGCTCAATGATCGACGGTCCGGTCAGCGCCGAGGTGGTCTCGACGATGGCGCCGCAGATGCTGGAAGAGGGCGAAAAGCTGGCCCGGCTGCATCCCAACATTGTGGTCAAATGCCCGGTTACCCTGGAAGGGCTCAAGGCCACCGCCGCGCTGGCCAAACGCGGTATCAAGGTCAACGTGACGCTGGTTTTCCAGCCGCTGCAGGCGCTGGCCGCGGCCAAATGCGGCGCCGCCTACGTGTCGCCGTTCGTGGGCCGGCTGGACGATATCGGCCATGACGGTATCGGCACCGTCGATCAGATCATGCGCATCCTGCGCAACTACAACTACGCGACCGAGGTGCTGGTCGCATCGCTGCGCAATCCGCTGCACGTGCTGAAGGCGGCCGAAGTTGGCGCCCATGTCGCCACGCTACCTTTCAACGTGCTGCGCCAGATTCTGTGCCATCCGCTGACCGACATCGGCCTGGAGAAGTTCCTCGCCGACTGGCGCGCCAGCAAGCAGAAGATTGTGTAAGTTCCTCGGCTTAGAGCAACTGCGCCAGTTCGGCCGGGCGCATGCGGATGCCGGTGTAGAATTCGCCGAAGGCGCCGTAAACGGCGCTGGCTTCGTCGAAGCGCATCTCGTAGACCAGCTTCTTGAACACCAGCGGATCGTCGGCGAACAGATCCACGCCCCATTCGAAATTATCCAAGCCGATCGAGCCGGAGATGATCTGAGTGACCAACCCGGCGTATTTGCGTCCGATGATTCCGTGTTCGCGCATCATCGCCTGGCGCTGCTCGATCGGCACCTGGTACCAGTTGCGCGACTCTCCGCGCCGCTTGTCCATCGGATAGAAGCACACGTAGGGCCGCGCCGGGATTTCGGGCCATAAACGGCTGGCCATCGCCTCGCGCTGACGCGCGGTCTCCGCCGTGACGCGCTCTTTCCACGGCTCGCTCCCCGGCGCAATCCCTTCGGCGGCCAACTCGGCATACAGACGCAGCGACGCCTCATACAAGCCGATTTCCACCACCGACAGGTATGAAGAGGTGTACTCGCAGAAGTCCCACAATCCCAGCCTGGTCCATTGCATCTGGGCTTCGCGCAGTTCACCGAGCGAGCGCCGGAAATGAATCAGCATGGCATCGCCCTTGTGGCCCAGAAGTGCGAACAAAGCGCTCTGTCCGCCGGGTCGCGCTTCGTGTTGCGCCAGCAGTTCACTGGCAGCGGCGATTTCGCGGCTCCGCCGGTTCGCCTCGCAGGCCTTCAACTCGCGCCATCGCAGGCGAACCATCTGATGGAGGATGTAAGCGCCCTCCAGCGTCAGCGGCTCGGGTGGAATTGACTTGAGATCGTGACTACGGCCCATCTGTTCGTCTTTCATCAAACTGTGCTCAATTCTGTTGGGCCGCGCAATCGGCCTCGTTTACTTTAATACGATGGCCGCATAATCGCTCAAGAGGCACCCGAGGCCTGCGCCGGCTGAGGTGGAATTTTCGCGGGCGCGTACCGGGTAATGAATTTTGACCCGGACCACGCGATGAAGGCGGGCAGCACCATCACGCCCGCGATCGCGTTGAGGCCCATCAGCAGCGCCAGCATCAGGCTCATGTTGAAGTGAAAGAGTGCGGGCGAGAACATCCACGGGATCAGCCCGCCGAGCATGATCGCCAGCACGATCGCGACGGCGCCTCCGGTATCCCTGCGCGCCAGGACGACAGCGTCCTTCAGCGCCATCCCGCCGATTACTTCGTCGCGGATGCGCGAGACCGTGTAGATTCCGTAATCGACGCCCAGACCGATGCCCAGTGAGATCACCGGCACCGTGTCGATTGTCAGCCCGATCCCGCGCAGATGCATATAGATGAACGCGCCGAAATTCGCGGTCACGCAGACCAGCACGAAGAGAATACCCGCCACGATCGAGCGGAAGGTGAAAGCGCTGAAGACGAAGATGGCGAACAGGACGAAGGTGATGTTTTTCAGATCGAGATCGAACAGCACGTCGTTGGCGGCCGCATAAAGCCCCGCGATACCGCCCAGGTAAAGCAGTTTGGTCTGGGCGACGGCCGGATGATGAGGGAAGTAAACCTTCTGAAATTGCGCGATACGTTGGCGCAGCAGGTTGAGCGTGCGCGCCGTATGGTCTTTCAACAGGACCCTGACGCACGAAGTATTGAACAGGTTGAACTTCTCCATGTCGCCGGGAGCCTTGCTGTGCATGAAGAACAGGACCGAAGCGAAGACCAGTTTGATCGTGTGTGGAAGAGCCCAGAATTTCGGATTTCCGCTGTGGATCACCCGGGTGAACGGTTTGATGCCGTCATCCGCGAACGTGACCACATCCTGCACGCCGGGGCTTTGAAAGATGTAATTGCGCAGGTCGTCCTCCATGTGCAGGACGGGATAGCTGTAAGGGTTCTGGGTGGCGGTCATCGGCGTGTCCACGATGATCCAGCCTTCGTCGATGGGGAAATCCTTGACGATCTTGCGAATGTCGCGGTTGACTTTGGCGTTGGGGCGGTAAAGCGGCGTCCCCGGATGGAGATAGCCGACCTGCGCCCGCATCCCGCTGAAGATTCCCGCCGCCAAAAACAGCGCCGCGCCGATCATCAAGGCCCCTCGCGCCGCGCCCGCCTCCACGCCGACGCCGGCCAGTTTTACCCCGAACTCTCGCAGGCGCGACAGGGCGGCGTTGCGCTCGATGACCGGCCGCTGCTTGCGCGTCGGTTTAGGCAGATAGCTCATCAGGATCGGCTGGAACACGAACACCATTAGCAGGCTGGCCAGCAGCCAAACCGTACCGGCGCGGGCCATATGATCGAGCACCGTGATGCCGGAAAACGAGATGAAGATGATTCCGGAAACGTCGGCGGCGATCGCCAGCAGCCCGGCGGGAAACATGTAATCCGTAGTCTCGATACAGGCCTGGAGCCGGTCTCCGACCTGGTCGAGCACGTAGTAATAGCGTTTTTGCCATTGCACGCCGTGGCTCATGTCGCGCGCGGTGAGAATCATCGGCACGACCAGCAGCAGCGGATCGAAGTCGTAATGGCGCAGACCGACCAGTCCCAGTCCCCACAAGGCGGAAAATGAACCCGTCACTATCGGCACCCACCATGAGGTGAAGCTGCCCAGGCTCAGGTACAACATCAGCACCATCATCGAGATCGAGATCAGCAAAATCGCGAGGATAACCGGGAAGTAGTAATAGCCGTAACCGCGCACGACGGGCTGTCCCGTCACGTAGATGTTGGTGTTGGCGTCCTGGTACTTGTGGACGATCGCCTGGATGTCGTTGAACAGCGCGCTGTAGTTCTGGGCGGGGCCGGTATCGTTGAACGACGCGACCACCGCCGCGGCTTTGAAGTCGGGCGCGACCAGATCGCGCAGCTCGTCCTTGTGCGCGTCCACCACTTCGCGCAGCGCCTCGACTTCCTTGCGGTTCTTGGGCACCCACGGATACATGTAGCAGTGGTACTCGACCGTGCCGGGCGAGGCCTTCACATACTGGGTCTGGTAGGAAGCGAGGGAGAAGACCTCGTTATGGTTGACCAGCGGCAGCATGTTGGCATCGAACTGGATGTCCTGGATTTTCTGCAGCGTGGGGATGTTGAAAATGTCGCCGTGTTTGACCTCGATCATGAAGATGGTCGTATCGGCGTTGCCGTACCGCTCGTATTTTTCAGTGAGTTTGGTGAACGGATGGTTGGCTGGGAACAGGTCGATAAAACGGGTGGCGATCGTTATATGGGTCGCCTCATAAGCCATGAACGCGGTTATCACCAACAATATCGCCGCAATCGGCCCGCGCCATTGAAGTACGATCTTTCCCAGACTTATCTGCTTCATGTTAAATCGCTTGCCGTTTAGCAGCAGCTCGCGGCCCCCGACGGTCCGGGGTCGGGCTCCCATCCCCAGGGTCTCGGACCCCAATGTGCGGTAAATACTTCCCCGCGCTTGACCGCCATCACGGGCACGACCGCTTGGGTGACGCGCATGCTCCCGCCCACGGTGTCATACACGACCCATTGGCCGTCGCGGATCCGGATCACTGAAACATCGGCCTGTTTGCCCACCGCCAGGCTTCCCAGCCGGTCCTCCGCGCCGATTGCCCTGGCCGGATTGGCGGTGCACATGGTCACCACCTGATCCAGAGTGAAACCCAAACCCAGGAACCGCGTCATCATTTCAGTCATGCTATGCACGCTGCGCAAACGTCCGGGCACGGTAATATCGGTGCTGATACAGTGGGGGAGCAAACCCTGATCGATGATGCGCCGGCCCACATCGAAACTGAAATTCGCCCGTCCGTGAGCGGTGTCGAACCATACGCCGGTTTTGGCCGCCTCCCAGGCTTCCGGCACCAGCCGCCCGTTGCCGTCCAGCACCCCGCCGGGATTGGCGGTGAAATAGTGAGTGAGGATGTCGCCCGCTTCGAGCATCGGCAAGAGGCGGCGGATCACGGTGGGATCGTAGCGCCGTTCGGTATCGCCGATATGGACCATCAGCTTGATACCACTGTCGCGTGCGGCGCGCCGGGCAAGCCGCGGCATCTCCATCCCGAATATTTCCAAAGCGGGAGAAACCATCCGCGCCTTGATCCCGCAAATCAGCCCTTTGTGGCGCTCGGCGACGCGCAAAGTGGCGTCGAGATTGATGCTGCCTTCGGCGATTATGTCCGGAATCGTCGCCAGCCCCGTCTGACAGATGTGCAGGAACGGAATAATCTCGGTGTGGCAGTGCGGGATGATATGCCGGGTGAAGCCCTCGAACGTGGCGCATCCAGCGCTGCCCGCATCCACCACCGTAGTAACTCCGGCGTAGACCCCGGCTTCATCAGGATGAACCCCGAAACGGGTGAAACCTTCGAACACATGGACATGCAGGTCGATCAGCCCCGGCGTCAGGATGGTGCCGGGCAGTTCGATAACGCGGCGGGCCTCTTCTGGCGCAATTGCGGGAGCAACGGCGGCAATTGTGCCTTGAGTAATCGCGACATCCTTCGGCCCATGCACGCCGATCGAGGGATCGACGACGGTAGCGCCTTTGAGCAGCAGGTCGTACATGCCGGCTCAGACCTTACCGGAACGCCACAGCGAGACGGTGTGGAGGTTTTTTGCGATCGCCGCTCATCAAGTACATTACTACGGCAGCGAGAAAGGATTGGTAAAGACTTGCGCGGCGGATTCGCGCCCGCAGCGGATTGCGGAAAAAGAATTTTTCCGCAACCTGCTCCCCTCACTCCAGTCTCTCCCGGAGGGAGAGAAGTAAAGGAAAGCAGCCATCTTTTATCCACGGTGCGGAATGCAGCATCCTAATAAAGGCGTAACTCCTCTTTTTTTCCGCATCCGGCGAGGCGGCGATTCAGAACTGAGGAGCGGCTTTGAGTACGGCGAAAGTGGACCTCAGCCGGTGAGCCTCGAAAGCAATCGCGAAACGAACCATTGCTGCCGAGGCTGGGGTGGCGCTAACGGCTCGCCCTTTTTCAGCAGCGAGAGGCGCTCTTCAACCTCGCCGGAATTCGGGAAACGTCCGAAGTCCTTTTTGGAAAAGAGCAGGGTGTCGCCGGACAACACATCGAACTGGCCGCGGCTTCCCTCCGTGATGGTGACTGTTTCGCCGAAGCGGGATTGCAATGACGCGGCCAGACCGACCGCGCGCTCCTTGTAGCCTCAAGCCTTGCAATAGAGAATGCGTATGCTCATAAGCACAGCTTACCCATCGCGGCGCCCAAGCTCAAACTGCTGACGTCAACATAACCTCGCTCGTTGACCAGTTTACCGGGGAACCGGAAGAAGCGATCGGCGATGACCCATCTATCGCCGATAAACGCCGGCGGCATTGCCCTGCAGCGCATTTCCGAAGCGCTTCTCTATGTCCGCCACCAGCGCCGTCGCGGCCTCGGGATGCAGCGCGACGGCATTGTGGAGTGCTTCCGGGTCTTGGGCGACGTCGAAAAGCGCAACGAACCCGGACGGAAAATACCAGACTACGTGATAGGAACCGGCATCGGCGGCGATGGCCCCGCTGTCCAGGCGGCCGAAGGGGCTCGATCTGGCCAGATACATCGAAAATGCCGGCTGCGGAGCCGGACGGATGGGGCCGATCAGAGAATGACCTTCCATCCACGACGGCTTTTGGATCCCCAGCACCGCGAGAATCGTGGGAGCCACATCGGTCAGATCTTCGGCGTCGCCGATGGTATAAGCGCGGTCCTGGCCCGGCAATGAAATCAGCAGCGGGATATGAGTTTCGCTGTAATGCAAATCCGGCGACGCATGTCCGAACCATCCAGCGGAAAAATTCTCGCCGTGATCGGAAGTGATAATCAAAAGCGTGTGCGCGGACTGGCCGTTGGCCCCCATCCAATCCAGAAAATCACCGAGCGCGCGATCGCATTCGGCGATGCTCTCGTCATAACGCAGCCTCAGACAGTTGATTTCCCGTTGCGCCGCGGCTGGATAGGACGGCGCCGGCATTCGCCACAGGTAATAGGCCTGGCTGCTGAATTCGGAACCCGCCAGAAACCGTCCGCGAAAGCGCGCATCCGTCACATAAGGAGCATGGGGCGGGTACAGATGAATCCACAGGAAATAGGGCCGCCGCGCGGCCCGCATGAAGTCGCGGGCGGCTGAAAACACAGCCTCGGGCCGGACCCAACGCATGCGGTTGAATCGATCGAACAGGCAGCCGAAGTCCTTAAGCGCGTAGAGCGCGAGCCCGTTGGCGGTATTGAAGGCGATCCCGTTGCTTAATTGCAGCAGCAACGTTCCTGGAAAAAACCAGGGCGATATCGGCGGCCACGGCAGAGCGGAAAACGAATCGCCGATCCGCAGCGTCATCGGATGGGCGCCGGGATTGGTGACGATTGCCGCAGTGGTATATCCGTGATGGCGCAGGATCCAGGCGATATTGTGCGTCCGCGCGCCGCGCGGGATATGTCCATAAAGCTGAAAAACCCGGTGCTCAAGCGGATACTGCCCGGTCAACAGCGAAGCGGCCGCCGGTGTGGTGAAATCCGAAGTGGAAAAGAAATTGACGAAGTTGTAGCTGCGCCGCGCCAGCCGCTGGAATTGAGGCGTGGTCGGCAGCCCGTACCCGTACAACGACATGTCCTGGGCCGTCAGAGCATCAAAGCTGATCAGCACCACGTTGGGTGCGGTGGACAAGTTGGGGTCCGGGCTGACCGGCGCAATTGCATTGAAACTGCGCCAGCCAAAACCGCCGGCGATCACCGCAACCAGCAGCAATGGGCAGATCGCCAGCACTATCTGCGCGGACTGGTTGAGGCGATTAAAAAATCCGCCTACCCGCCGCCAACCGACCAGCGTGAACACAACGATCAGCGCCAGGAGCAGTGCCGCTTGCACGGCCGCGCTCGCAACCGGCCCGGCGATCGTGTCCAGGGGGCTGAGGAAAACCAAGAGGCAGACCGCGGCGATTAGCAGCCCCAGAACACCGGCGCAGTTTGCCTCGGCACCGGCGGCCCACAATCGGAATACGCGGCCGGCCGTTAGAATTGCCGCGAGGACAGCGGCGCCGACCGCTTCAAGCAATAGAAAAATCGAGATTTCCAGCGCCAGTTCGGCAACCGCCCCCATGGTCGAAAGAAAATATGACCATGGGAGCAGCTCCTGGAGCGCCATTAATGGAGTCAGAACCAGGATGGTCAGAACCGCAAGGCTGCGAAACAGCAGCCACCATCGGCTAACCATATTTCTCAATCAAATCCCCGGTCTCGGGCGCGGACCTTCGCCGCGGTGACCCGGAAGGCGTGAAGGCGCATGCGGTTGCTGCGCAATTAAAAAACGGGCGCCGCGTGCTCAGTGCACAGCCGCATCGATCGGCTTGCGCAGCGCGGTCACATCAAAATTGAACAGGCGGGCCGCATTCAGTCCCAATATCCTGGCGCGCTGATCGTCGCTCAGATGGCCCATCTGGCGCTCGATGGCCTGGGCCGAATGCGGCCATGAGCCCTCGTGATGCGGATAATCGTTGGCCCACAGGAAGTTATCCACCAGATCGTATTTGACGGCGAGGTCCAGCCCGACCGGATCTTCCTGGAACGATACAGAACCGTGCTGCCTGAAATATTCGCTGGGCAGCATCTTGAGCTTAGGCTGCACCCACATATGATGTTTGTGATAGGCCTCATCCATCGCCTGCAGCGCCCACGGCACCCATCCGATACCGCATTCGATCGCGGCGAACTTCAGTTTCGGGAAACGCTCCAGCACCCCGGAGGCGCATAGGTTGGCGATCGGCTCGATGGTCGGCGACAGCGAATGACAGACATAATTGATGACCGCGCCGCCGTCTTTGCGCGCGGTGCGCGGATCGCGTCCGGTCGAGATGTGAAAGGTAATCGGCAGGCCGGTATCCTGGATGGCCGCCCATAGCGGATCGTACAGGGGCAGGTTGTAATTGGGCTGGCGCGAATCGGGCGGGCCGTAGATCGGTTTGCATGGCAGCGCCAGGCCGCGAAAGCCCATCTTCGCCACACGCTTGATTTCCGCGATTGCGCCCGCCAAATCTGCCGGCGCAATCGCCGCCATCGGCGACATCCGATCATTGTAAGGACCGAAAAATTCCCACGCCCAGTCATTGTAGGCGCGGCACTGCGCCATCGCGAATTCCCCGTCCTGCGTCGCCCACACCAGCAGGCCCTTGTTGGGAAAGATAATTTCGGCGTCGACGCCGTCGCGCGCGTGATCCTTGAGTCGGCCCTCGGGCGTGTACCCGGCTTTGCCGCGGATGAAGTCCTCCCCTTCGAGATCCTTGTTCAGCAGCAGGCGCGATTTATCGCCGCTGTCAGTGACGGTAAACTTGACCCCCTTTTCATCCACCACGACGCGCGGCATGCGCTCGCGGTACTTGCGGTCGATCCGCTGGCTGATGAAACCGCGCGGCTCATTGGCGTGGCAATCCACCGAGATCATCAGGTACTTGTTGGGATCGCCGGCGCGCGCCGTATGCTCCCAGCCGATGCACCCGGGAGTTTCCAGCCGCCATCGATTGGCCTGATCCACCGTCGTTTCATCCGTTTCCACGATCTGTCTCCTCAACCATTATTGTAGGATTGCGCCGAATCCCTGGAACAAAAGGAAAGACGAGTGAGGTAAGATTGCTCTTTCTTTGTCCGCCTCTTACTTCTCAATCCGCTCCCGTCATTTTTCCAGGCGCCACTGCACCAGCGTAAAGCCCTCGTCATGATCTTCGAATACCGCTTCGACGGCGCCGTCAATCGGCGGATCGCGCCTTTGATCGCCGATCAGATTCCCGATCATCCTGACTCCGCCGGCATGGGGCAATTCGACCAGCACTACCAGGTATGGACAGGCTTCCTTCAGGGCTGGGAATGAAGGATGCCAGATCCGCTCCCAACTATAAATTTTGCCACGCGGTGCGACCTGTTCCCACCCCAGATCGAAGCCGTGACACTTATAGCAGATCTCTTCGGGTCCGAACTGGAAGGTGGCGCAGGAACGGCAGCGCTGCACCGCCAGTTCATGGCGGCGCGCAGCTTCCCAAAAGCCATGATGGAAGGAGGCGGAGCGGGCCGGGTCCGGCATCGGCATTCCCGCGGGCAGGCAGTAACGATTCTCGGACGCCATCTTTATCCCTCCATAGTTATGCGTGCAGGAGCAAGTCGCTGACCAGCGGCACGGCAGGCCCGGCGATGACCATCGAGATTTCGCAGTCGCGCACCTGGCAGGTGGACGTGCCGCGCACCTGGCGGGCCGCCTCGACCACCAGTTCCATTCCGTGCACGTAGCATTCGGCAAGATTGCCGCCGCTGGTGTTGATCGGCAGCTTGCCGCCGGGCCAGGTCAGATTTTCGAAGCAACAGAAATCGTTGGTTTCCTCGGGCGCGCAAAAACCGTGTTCGACCAGCGACATCACCACGGCGCCGGTGAAATTTTCGTAGGACTGCACAACGTCGACATCGGCGGGCTTGATTCCGGCCATCTCGTACAGCCGCGGCGCCAGCGTGCCGAAATTGGCGGTGCCGTAATCGGGCGCGTTGTGCACGGACGCCCCCTGGCGAAAGCCCGAACCCTGCGCCGACGCCATTATATATGCCGGCTTGTGCGGCATATCGCGGGCGCGTTCAGCGCTGGTGACGATCACGGCGGCGGCGCCGTCGTTTTCCATGCAGCAATCATAGAGATGGAACGGCTCGACAATCCATCGCGAGTTATCGTACTGCTCGCGCGTCAGCGGACGCCCGTACATTACGGCGCGCGGATTGAACTGGGCGTGGTGATACGAGGCCATCGCCACCGCGGCCAGCGCGTCCTGACGGACGTTGTGTTCGTGCATGAAGCGGCGTGTGCGCAACGCGATCATCTGGGCCGCGGTGCCCATTCCGAAGGGCAGCGTGTACATCGCGTTGCCGGTCACGGATTTGGGCGCCGGGGCGGCTCCGAAGCGATAGAATTGGCCCTGGGCCAGAGCGCGATAGACGCACACGTACCTGGCGTAGCCGGCCGCCACCGCGGCGGCGGCATTGCCGACCGCGCCGGCGACTCCGCCGCCGCCTCCGCTCCAGAAGATATTGGAAAGGTGCAGCTCGGAAAGCCCCAGCGCCGACGCCATCCGGATCGGTTCATTGCGATCGTCGGCATAAGAGGCCAGACCGTCGATCTGGCTGACGGGGATACCGGCGTCCTGCGCGGCTTTCATGATCGCTTCGCAGGCCAGGCGGAACTCGCTGACCGGCGCGCCGCCGCGCTTGTAGTATTTGGTTTCACCAAGTCCGACGATTGCCGCCTTGTCCTTGACCGTCAAAACGTCCGCTGCCATAGCGCTTGCCTCACGCCACGTATAGCCCGCCATGTGCTCAAAGCTCAACCCTGGCCGCTGAAGCATTTGACATCCTGAGCCGTGGCGCTATTAAAGAGCAGCGGAGTCGCGGGGCGGCAAAGGCCGCACCATTTCGCCGCAGGAGCAGACCATGGACAATATCAGCATTGTATCAGCCGATTCCCACGTGGTAGAACCCGCCGACTTGTGGGTGGAGCGCATTGATCGCAAGTATCGCGAGTCCGCACCCAGAGTGGTGCAACATGAAGGCAAATGGCTGATCGTGGCTCCCGGCGGAGTAGCCTTTCCCGTCGCCGGTCAGTTCGCCGCCGGCAAGCGCGGAGAGGAACTGCGCGAGCATCTGGGCAAAGGTTATGAGGCGGGGCGGCCCAGCGGATGGGATCCGACCCTGCGCATCGCCGACCAGGAGGCAGACGGCGTCAAAGCCGAGGTGCTCTATACCAGCAACGGCCTGGCGCTCTATTCCATTCAGGACGCCGAATTGCAGCGCGCGTGCTTCAAGGTTTACAACGACTGGCTGGCGGAATATTGCGCCGTCAACCCCAAGCGGCTGGTGGGTGTCGCGCTGATTTCGCTGTTGGATATTCCGGAGGCGGTCAAGGAATTGGAGCGATGCGCGAAGATGGGCCTGCGCGGCGCCATGATCTCCAACGGTCCCAACCAGCCCTATCATCGGTCGATGTACAATCCGTTCTGGCAGGCCGCATCGGAGCTTGATATGCCGCTTTCCCTGCATATCATCACCACCAGCAGGAAACAGAGCGTGACGGATTTTGCCAAGGGCAGCGGCAATCCGTTCATGATCCTGTTCGACTGGGTGCATGAGACACAGGGATCGCTGGCAGCGTTCCTGATGGGCGGGGTGCTGGAGCGTTTTCCCCGGCTGAAACTGGTCTCGACCGAAAACGATATCGGATGGCTGCCGCATTTCCTGTATCGGCTCGACCACAACTACGACCTTGGCGTCCAGCCCAATCTGCCGCCTTTGAAGCCGAGTGAGTACGCCAGGCGCCAGCTTTGGGCCACGTTCCAGGACGATCCCTGCGGCGTGGCGCTATATAAGATGTTTGGCGAAGACAATTTCATGTGGGCGTCGGATTTCCCGCATCTGGATTCAACCTGGCCGCATTCACGCGAGGTGATCAAGCAGACGTTCGGGTCGATTCCCGAAAGTGTCACGCGCAAGATCGTGCACGACAATGCCGCCCACCTCTATAACCTGGATATCAACTGAACGAAAACGGTCCGGGAGGTCTTGGTCCGATGAGGCAACGAGGCTCGCATCGAGCGGGCACGTTTAGCGCGATTAAAGCCGCCGGTATCAGGCTCATTTATGAACACGGCTACGAAGCGATGACGCTGCGGATGCTGGCGCGCAGCGTCGGATTGGAAAGCGGCTCGCTCTATTACCATATCAAAGACAAGCAGGACTTCCTTTTCCGCCTGCTCAAGGAAATCATTGAAGCCAATATCGCCGAACTCGATCAGAGATTGGCGGGCCTGGAGGACGCGGAAAGCCAGATGCGCGCGCTGATCTGCTTCTTCGTCACCAATCAATGGGAAAAAAAGGAGGAGTCCTACATTATAATCAGCGAAGTCCGAAGCCTGAGCGCCGAGAATTACAGCGTGATCGACGCCCTGAGTTCGGACTTCCGCAGACGGATCGAAGAGATTTTGCGCAAGGGCGTAAACGAAGGGAAATTCCAGGTCAGAAATCTTACGGTAGCGGCCCTGGCGGTCGGCGACATTCTCAGCGGGCCGGCGCGATGGTACTACCCCAGAAAGCTCTTGCTGCTCGATGAATTGATCGAGATCATCACCGAAATGATTTTCCAATTGCTCGGCGCCAATCGAACCCCAAAAGCTCAGGTCCACTCTCTGGCCCCGGACGTGAAATCGATGGATGTGGCGCATCCTGACGCCGAGTCTCATCCCGAATCCCGCCCGGTTGGGTGTCCCTCGCGCCGCCCCTCGATCCGCTGAGGGTCAACGCCGGGCGCGTTCAGCTTCTACCGGCATTGTGGTCCCCGCGCATGGGGTCAGGCTCTGGAGCGGCACGGCCCGTACCGCGCGATGTATGGCACCGAACGGATCGTCGGGATTGCCCTTGGCAAGATTGATAATCGTGGAAATGGTCTGCCTCAGATCGCACCCATGCAGCGCGTCGAGTGCGGCGAAATCTTCAAGGTGGTGAAAGTAGAGCTGATAATTAATCAGGACCGCGTTGTTCAGCTTGATTTGGTCCAGATCGAAGCGATCCAGTCCTGAAAGCCGCGGCTTGAGTTTGGCGTAGTCGCTTTGGATTTCATGAAAGACGCCAACCCGTTGCTTGAGAATCTCCGCCCTGGGTTTGCCGCTATGGTACAGCGCCTGGAGTTTGGCTTCCTGGTTTTTCAGAAACTCGCCGAACAGCATGTCGCTTTGTACCACCGCGCGCGCCACCGCCACGTCCTGCGAATCGGGGCCTTCCAGGTACTTGAAGAATTCCATCGCGCCACGGCCGCCGACATAATTGGCGGAGGACTCGTCGAACATCACGTTACTGGCCAGAAAATAGGTACGATGGAAAAGCTCGTGGATTATCACGCCGGCCAGGACCACGTGATTCAACTCCAGCAAATTGGACAACAGCGGATCGTTGAAATACCCCAGACTGGAGAACGCCACTGCCGGACGAACGAAGGTATCGTAGCCCTGGTCTTCCATCGATTTGGCGGCTGCCAGCGCCGCGGACTTGCTGAAGTAACCCTTGTAAGGCACCGAACCGACGATCGGAAAACACCAGGTGTAGGGTTTTAACTGATCGGGCTGCGCCGCCATCAGGACCCACGTGACCGCCCATTGCTCGACCGGGGTGACGGTTGTGTAAGAGCCGCCCACGTTTTCTCCCAACCGATCTTCGGCAAAACGGCGCACCTGCAGGACCATCTGGAGCTTGTCGCGGATCTCCGGCTTGAGATCCCTCTTTTCCAAAACCTGTTCGATTGGACGGCGGTTCCACAACAGGCGAGCCTCGGCATAAGCGCCATGGGCGATATAGCCGATTTCGCATCCGCAAAATGAAATCGCGCACAGGCCAAGGAGGAGCTTGAGGGTCAGTTTACCGCGCACCTGGTTTGGGGCGGCCACGCGTTTCACCGGCCGTTGGGACCTTCGAGGCCGGTGGCGGCGCTGCCAGCCCGAAAGCGCGCGTACTGAAGCTCGAACAGGCGATAGTAAAGCCCGCGAGATGCCAGCAGTTGTTCGTGAGTGCCGCTTTCGCGCAACTCGCCGTGGCTCAGGACCATGATCCGGTCGGCTTTCTCGATCGTGGACAGACGATGGGCCACGATCAGCGCTGTGCGCCCGGTAAGCAGTTCCGTCAGCGCGATTTGGATCAGCCGTTCGGTTTCGCTGTCGACGCTGGAGGTGGCCTCGTCCATGACCAGTATCCTGGGATCGTAGGCCAGCGCGCGCGCAAACGACAGGAGCTGGCGCTGGCCGGCCGACAGATTGGAGCCGCGCTCGCGCAGGTCTTCGTGCAAACGCGCGGGCAGCCGCTGCACGAAACTCAGCGCCTGCGCGCGCTCCAGCGCCTTCAGGATGCTGCTCTCGTCCAGATCAAGGCGGCCCAGGCGGACATTATCAAGGATGCTGCCGGTAAAAATCTGCACGTCCTGCTGCACCAATCCGATTGTGCGCCGCAGTTCGCGCAGATCCCAATTCCTGACGTCGACGCCGTCCACTAAAATCCGTCCCCCCTCGACATCGTAAAAGCGGTTGAGCAGCTTGATGATGGTCGACTTGCCGGAGCCGGTGGCGCCGACGATTGCGACCTTGCGTCCGGGCTCGATTTCAAAGCTGAGCCCTTTCAGCACGGGATCGCCGCGGCGGTAGGAGAAGCTCACATTATCGAACACGATATGGCCGGACCTCAACGCCGGCGTGCGCGGGCGCTGGGGAGTCTGAATCGTAATCGGCTCGCGCATCAGCGCTTCCAGCCGTTCGGCGGAGGCCAGCGCCGATTGCAGAACGGTGTACTTGGAAGAAACGTCACGCAAAGGCAGGAAGAATTTCTGGGCATATTCGATGAAGGCGAACAGCGTGCCGAGGCCGATCAGGCGATGCATCGCTTCCCCGCCGCCGATCCACAGGATTATGCCGATCGTGATCGTGCTGATCGTTTCAATGGTGGAAAACAGCCCCGCCTCGTACACGTTCGCCATCATCTGGGAGTCGCGGCTGCGCTGGTTGAGCACGTCGAATTCGCGCGCCGTTTCGACCTGACGGGTGAACAGTTGGACGATTGAAACACCGCCGATCGCTTCGGACAGGTACGAGTTGAGCGCGGCAAGGCGGTCGCGGATCTGGCCGTAAACCACGCGCGCCCTGACCTGGAAGAAGCGGATGATCATCAGCAACGGCGGAATCGATATCAGCGCCCACAGCGCGAGCCGAAAGCTCAGCGTCAACATGATTATGATGATGCCGCTGAGGGTCAGCATGTCGATCAGCAAAGTGAGCGAGCCGGCGCCGAACATCTCGTTGATCGCGTCGATATCGGTGGTCATGCGGCTGACCAGCCGACCCACCGGGTTGCGATCGAAAAACGCCATGGGCAGCCGTTCGACCCGTTCGAACAACGCCATTCGCAAATCCGAAAGGCTGTACTGCGCCACCATGTTGGTCAGGTAGAACTGTCCGAAAAAAGTGGTGAACTCGCCGATCAACAACAGCGCGTAAACCACGCCCATCGCGGCCAGTCCATGGGAGCCGGCGGCGCGCAGGATTGGCGCCAGCCAGGCGGGCGGGCGGTGCGAGGGGCGCGGCGAGAGAAACAGGTCCACGGTCAATTTGATCATGTACGGCTGCGCCAGCGAGAAGCAGGTGTTCAGCGGCATCAGCACGATCGAGGTGATAAACAACCCTCGATAAGGGCGCACAAAGGTCCAGATCCATCGGACCAGACCCCAGTCGTAGGCGGCGGGTGCGCGCGCGCTTTTTTCCACTTCCTCCATGGTCAATAGGCCGCCAGCTCCTCTTCCAGCAATTGGCGTCTGAAAAGCTCGGCGTAAATCCCGCCCTCCGCCATCAACTCCTCGTGGGTGCCGCGTTCCACGATCCGCCCGGCGTCCAGCACGATAATCTGGTCCGCGTCGCGTACGGTGGAGGCGCGATGCGAAACCACGATCGTGGTGCGGCCGCGGGCGCCTTCGGTCAGGTTTTGCAAAACGTCCCGCTCGGTTTCAGTATCGACGCTGGCCAGGGCGTCGTCGAGCACCAGGATCGGGGCGTCGTAAACCAGGGCGCGCGCGATGGTAACGCGCTGCTTCTGTCCGCCCGACAGCGCCATCCCGCGCTCCCCGACCATCGTATCCAGCCCGCGCGGCATGACTGCCACGTCGCCGTCAAGGCCGGCGACGGTGACCGCATTGGCGATTTCCTCGCGGCTGGCGCCGATCCGTCCGAAGGCGACGTTGTAGGCGATAGTCTGGGAGAACAGGTTGGCTTCCTGGGGCACGACGCCAACCGCGCGCCGCAACTCGCCCAGCGGGATTTCGCGGACATCGCGGCCGTCGATCAAAACGCGGCCGGCGGTGGGCTCCAGCAGCCGCGTCAACAGCTTGATCATGGTGGTCTTGCCCGCGCCGGTGCGTCCGACGATCGCCAGTTTGCTGCCCGGCTCGACCTTGACGTTGATATCGCGCAGCGCGTAAGGCTGCCCGTTGATGGCGCCGCCGAGCCACGAAAAATAACTGAACGAGACATTCTGCCATTCGATTCCGCCGACAATCTCGATCCTGCCATCGGCGGGAACCGAAAGGGGCAGCGGGGCGTCGTAGATGGCATCGAGCCGGCGCATCGCGGCGCGGCCCCGCTGGTAGATGCTGAGCATCCATCCGAGCGAGGTGGTCGGCCACGCGAGCTGCCCCAGATAGCCGATGAATGCAATCAGCTCGCCCAGTGTCATCACCCCACGCTGGACCAGCGAACCGCCGTAGATCAGAACGATCATGACCGCGGTCGCCACGGTCGAACGCACCATCGGAAACATCGAGCCGCGCACCCGCGCCAGCCCGAGTCCCTGCCGGTTGAAGTCATCGTTGAGCCTGCGAAAGATCTGCGCGTCGTGCTCCTCAACCGTGTAAGCCTTGATCACGTGGATACCGGTAAGGCTTTCCTGCACCTTGGAGCCGATGTCCGCCAGCCCCTCCTGAACGCGCAGGCTGCGTTCCATCAGCGAACGGGTGAGCCGCTTCATCACCGCGAACAGGACGACATAGGGTACCAGCGTGGCCAGGGTGAGCCGCGCATTCATGGAGAACATGAAGCTCAGCGCGAAAACGTAGCGCAGCGGGGTGTCCGCGATGGACAGCACGCCCATCCCCAGCATCATGCGCACGGCGGACAGATCGTTGATCATGCGCGACATCAGGTCGCCGGTGCGCAGCCGTTCGTAAAAGTCGCCGCCCAGCAGCATCAGCCGTTCGAACAGGTCTTTGCGGATTTCATATTCGATATCGCGGCCGCAGTTGAAGATCGTGAAACGGGAGCACCAGCGGGCGACTCCCATCGTGACCGCGGCCGCCGCAATTTCCCCGGCAACCCGCGACAGCCGCTCGTAATGCCCGGCCTGGATCGCGTCGATTCCCGACTTGAGCAGATAGGGCACGAGCATCGCCAGCGTGGCAGTTGCAAACGTGCAGATAATGCCGAACGCGTAGCGCCACCCGACGCCGCGCATGTAACCCAACAAACGCCTCATGCTCGCAGGCTAAGTTATCAGGTTTGGAAGGTTAGGGAAGCGCATGTTACGGGTGTCGACGGTGTGGAAACGACAACCAGTTCACCGGCGAACCGCACCCTGCCGTCACGCGGACGTCGCGCGGCGATCCTTGAGTTTGCGCTCGTAGAGTTTTGCGTACTTCAGAAACACGTAAAACGCGGCGGCCATTGACGCGTACAGACCGCTGGCGCCTTCCAGGAAACCGCCGCGCAGGATGTAAAAATTGAAGAAGCGCCATAGCGGATTGGCGAACATCTTAAGCGGTGTCATCGCTCCATACTGCGCCTGCGCCGCCGATTGAGTCGTCAGGCGGTTCATCGTCGCGACGTGGTCGGCGATGTCGGCGTAGCTGAAATGGAGGATCGGCGCGCGCAGTCTGCGCACGGTGCCGTTGACGATCGCCCTGGCATGGGGTTCCGTGCCGCCGAAATGAGCGGCCTCGCGCCGAAACAGGCGCAGATGATAATCGGGGTAAAGGCCCCGCGTATAATAGTGATCAAGATGATAGAGGATGCGCCGGATCTCGTAGCCGTCGGCGGAATCGGGCGAACTGACCACGGAGCGGATTTCCTCGCGCAGTCCATGAGTCAACTGTTCGTCGGCGTCCAGGCTCAACACCCATGGTGCGGTGGCCTGCTCCAGCGCGAACTGTTTCTGCGCGATGTAGCCGGTGAATTCCCGCTGATAGACCCTGGCGCCGAGAGCGCGGGCGACTTCGACCGTCCGATCGCTGGACAACGAATCCACCACTATCAGCTCATCGCAAATCGAGGCGCTGCGCAGACATTGGCCGATCAGCGCTTCCTCGTTGAGCGTGATGGCAATCAGCGCAAGCGTGGGCCCCTGCGCCATCAGGGTAGCCTTCCCGCTCCGGCGGACGCGCCGATTTCCGCCAGGAAGCCAGAAGCCGCCTCCACCACCTCGTGATAGCGCTCGCGGTTGATTTTTCCGCGCATCAGTTGCACCCGCAAAAACAGAAAATAGGTCTGGATCACGTCGCTGCGGCAGTAAGCATGGATTTCATCCATCCGTCCCGCTTCGTAAAGCTCCTGGACGCGGGCGCCGTCCACGTCGCCTTTGCCCGGCAGTCCGATACTTTTGAGCAACAGGTCCAGACCGCCGCGGATTCGGAAGTCGCCATGGTTGGTGAGAAAATCCTGCAGGTCAAGATGATGTTCAACAGACCAGCGCTGACGGCGCGCGAAATGCGCGGGGGCGGCGATGCCGTGGCGCAGCGCCTGCAGTTCCAGCACCGGCAGGTCAAAGGCCCGGCCGTTGAATGTGACCAGGCATCCGGTGAATTGCTCCGCGCGGCGCCAGAATTCCCGCATCATTTCAAGCTCGGAATTTTGTGCGGCCAGATTTTCAACGGCTTCGAGCACGTAATCTTCGTTGACGCTGCCCACGGCGATCGAAATCGGCACGTGCAATGAAGTCGGGAAAAAGGCGCCGCCCAGTTCCTCGCGCAGGCGCAGATAAGCCTGCTCCTCGTCCATCTGCTGACCCCGGTAAAGGGCGTCGCGCAGCAGGCGTTTGTCCACCCGGGTTTCGATATCAAGGATTGCAAACCGCATCAGAGGCTTTGCGGCGCTGAATGTTCATTGGGCTGCTTCAGCGTTGAGCGGCTTGGGCATGCGGTCGAGCCGCTCCAGGATGCGTCCGGCGATTCTCATGAACTCCTGGCTGGCCGGGTGCCGGGGGCTGACCGCAACCAGCGGCCGCGCATGGTCTGCGCCGGCGCGCATCTCGGGCGTAATCGGCAGTTCGCCGAGCATTTCCAGCCCAAGTTCTTCGGCCATCCGGGCGCCGCCGCCATGACCGAAGATTTCGTGCCGATGCGCGCACCGTTTGCAAGTGTAATAACTCATGTTCTCGATCACACCCAGCACCGGGGTATCAACCTGCTTGAACATGGCGACCCCGCGCTTGACGTCGAGCAGCGCCACCTCCTGCGGCGTAGTTACGATTACGCCGCCTGCCAGGACCACGCGCTGAGTGATTGTGAGTTGAGCGTCGCCGGTGCCGGGCGGCAAATCCAGAACCAGGCAATCAAGCTCGCCCCAATCGACATTAAAGAGAAACTCGGTCTCCAGCTTCGTCACCATCGGACCGCGCCAGATGACCGGTGTCTGGTCATTGACGAACAGCGCCATCGAGACGTACCGGACGCCGTAACGTTGCATCGGGATGATGCGTTTGTCAGCGCTGACCCTGACGCTGTCCTCGACGCCCATCATCATGGCGACGCTGGGCCCGTACACGTCGGCGTCCATCAGGCCGACGCGGCGCCCTGACGCTTGCATCGCCAGCGCCAGATTGACCGCCACTGTCGATTTGCCGACCCCGCCCTTGCCGCTGGCAACCGCAATCACGTGCTTTACTCCGGGAACCGGTCGGCGGCCGCTCTGGACGGTAGCCTGACGCGTGGGCGGCGCGCTCTGCACCTCGACCCGGACCGCACCCACCCCTGCCATCGCGGCCACGGTTTGCTTGACGTTTTCGGCGACCGCCCGGGCGACGTCGGGGTTGGCCGAAACTGCCCCCAAAAAAACCGTGACTCCCGAATGGCCGACTTCGATGTCCTTGACCAGACCGAAGGAGACGATATCACGAGTGAAGCCCGGGTACTTGACCTTCTTCAGCTCATTGAGGATTTCGTTGGGGCTTGGCATTGCTCTGGTAGCGACGCAACCATGCTATCATCAGCGCAGCGGGTAGAAAACGAACCCATGAAAAAGCTCGGCAATGTCGATGAGCTCGAAGGTCCGATAGGCAAGCTGCATATATCCCGGACGGGCGGTGGTCCGGTTCTGGAGTTCGCCGCGCGCGAGCTGGCCGATGGTTTGGGCCGGATGCTTGCCGAGCCGATCGCGATCCAAACCATCGAAGGCGCGGACCGGCCGGCAATCGTCGTGAGCTACGGCCCCCCGGCGGCAAGCACCCCGAGCTGGTTCGGACCCGGTTACGCCATCCTTCCGGGCCGCCGCGGAATCGAACTGTGCGGCGCGGACGAGCGCTCAGTGCTCGACGCGGTTTATCACCTGTTGCGGGAATGTGGCGCGCGGTTTCCCCTGGGCGCGCCCGCGGCTTTCCCCGGCCTGGACCGCACGCGGCTGCGCGAGCTCAAGCCGCTGCAGGTTTGTCCCGCCTTCAGCCGCCGATGCCTGGTATCGGACATCATGACGTGGCACTACGACGACCCGGCAAGGTTCGCGCTTCATCTCCAGCATGATCGCGACTTTATCCCCTGGATGGCGCGCTGCGGGCTTAACGCCTTCTCTTACATCCGCCATCCGATGGACACCCGTTATCGAATTGCGGAACTGGAGGAGCTGGCGGCCGAGCGCGGCATTGATCTCGAGTACGGCGGTCACGTGATTCAGCAATTGCTGCCGCGCGAGCACTTCGCGCAGCATCCCGAATACTTTCCGGCGGCTGCCAGCGGCGCCCGGATGCAGATGGGCAATTTGTGCGTGTCCAGCGCCGGTGCGCTGGCCACGGTGCGCAATGGCGCGCTGGCCTATCTCGCCAACCATCCGCAAACCCGCCTGCTTCACGTCTGGGGCGCCGACGTCAAAAAGGGTGCATGGTGCATGTGTAATCAATGCCGCCCGATTCCTCCTCAACTTCAATACCTCCAGCTCGTCAACGCGATTGCGCAGGCAGCGGCGGACGGCAGCGCGCCCGGCGCGATTGCTCCCACCATTGCGTACCTGGCATATCACGACACCCTCGAGCCGGTCGACGGTCTGCGGCCGCGGGCGAATGTCTGCTTCGAATGGGCACCGCGCGAGCGCTGTTACCGCCATGCTATCGACGATCCGCAATGTGATACCAATCCGCGCTACTTCGCCGCGCTCAAACGCTACGTCGAGCTGTTCGAGGGGCGCGGTCATGTGTTCGAGTATTACGCGGACGCCATCCTGTTTGGCGGGTTGAGCTGTGCGATGCCTTCGGTGATTGCGCGGGACCTGCGCGCCTACCGCGCGTTGGGTATTACCGGCGTATCGTGTTTAACCTTCGGCGCCTTCAGCGTTTTTGCCTATCCTGTAAACCTGGTCGCATTTGCCCGTCTCGCGATCGATCCCGATGAAAACCCCGACGCCCTGATTGTGGAAGCCGCTGCCCAGCGCCATCCGGGATGTTGCGCGGAGATGGCGTCGGCATATCGCGCCGTGCAGCAGGCGTCGATGCTGGCGCTGACCTATGGCGAGGTGCTGCGTCCGTTCATGGAACCGGAGCGGGCCAAAAGGAAACGAATCGAGCTGGAAGCCGCGGTCGAGCAGTTGAGGATCGCCATCGACGCGGCCGACAACCTGCTCGCCCGCGGCGCCGACCCCCTGCTCGAGGCCGAGCGCAGGCTATGGCGTTACGGGATGGAAACGCTGGGTGCAATCGGCGAATACCTCGAAGCGCGAGCCGGCAATCAACCGCTGGCGCGCGGCAGCGCGGCTTTGGAGAAAATGCGCAACGCACTGCGCAATATGCGTGAAATACATATCGATCTGAAAGGCACCTGGGGCGCCTTCGACCTCGAACGGTTCCATTCGGTGTGGCTGGAAAACATGCGCGCCCGCCTGCAAAACCCGCCCATCGAGTACGATATTTGAGATTCAGGTCCTCAATTTGGCGTCAAAGCAAAAGCCGCCCGGATCACCTTGAACCTTCGATCGCGGCGCGCACCTGCTCGATTGTCGCGGTGGGGTTTTCCACTTCGACCACGAGTTTGTCGTACTTCCATCCGCAAAGCTCGATCACGACGACCTGGTCGCGCCGGCGGCGCACGTCCCAGAACGCGCCATGCGGGCCGTTCCAGAAGCTTCCCGCTTTGACAAGGCCCGGGATGGAAGTGCCGGGCCATCGGAGCCAATAGCCTTGCGGCAGTTCACCGTCCTGCCTGATGCCGCGAACGCATCGCAGCGGCGCCTCGAGGCGGCTTTTGAGGCACCACAATTTGCTCCAGCCGACAATCCTGACCTCCAGCACATCGCGCTGGACTGAGATTTCGACCATTGCTTTGACTATCGCCCCTTGCTGTCTGCCACGATTCGCCGGTGAACCGTGTTCAAACGCGTCTCCGAAGGTTGCGGTTCAAGCATCCCATAGCTTAAGCTATTCCTCAATTTTTAAACAGATGTCGGTCGATAAAGGCTATTCCGACGATAAGATAGCTCCTGCCTAAAAAAAGCCAAAGCAGAAAAGCATGGCCTCCAACTTTACCGGACACTTCACAAGAAAACGGCGTGACGGGAAAGCTGACCGCTCAAATCGACCGGGGCTGATTCGCTGCGTGTTTTTGCTTGCGTTAACCGCCAGCACCGGCCGGGCCTTCGCCCAATCCGAGCCCATCGCCGTTTTAAGCGCGGACATCAGCGGTTTTGGCCAGCCCTTGCCCGCGGTGGCCGCAAATCCCGGTGACCGCGCGGTTTTTCAGGCGGGCCAGCGGTTATTCGCAACGCCGCTGAGCATTCCGGTGCTCGGCCCCCTTTTCAACAACCGCACCTGTGTGGCTTGCCACTTTCAGCCCACAATGGGCGGTTCGGGCGAATTCATCTCCGAAATACACACCCGCGCGGATACGACCGGGTTGCCGGTTCACACTTTCGCCGTGGACAACATGCTGCGAGCGGGTCCGCAGAGCCAGGCCGGCGCGACGATCTTCAGCCACGGTCTGGCTGCGGTGCCGCTGGGATGTGAAATCAGCGACCCTGATTGCACTCTGTCACCCTGCCAGGAGGCGGAGGCGCGGCTGAAGAACTTCAGCCCCGACCTGCCGATTTGCGATCCCACCAGCGCCAGTTTCGCGGCCGGCCGGAATTGCAGCGCGCAACGCCAGTCCACCAACCTGTTCGGCCTGGGCCTGGTGGAGGCCACGGACGATAAAACACTGACTGATTTAGCCGCCAACCAGCCGTCCGCGATACGCGGGACGCCGCGTCTGCTGGACGAATTCGGCCGCCGCCGCGTGGCGCGTTTTGGCTGGAAGGATGACGGCGCCACGCTGCGTGCATTCGCGGATTTGGCCACCGCCAACGAACTTGGACTTACAACCCCTGATTTACCCCAGGAAAATACCACCTGCGCTGACGGCCTGACCCAATTCGGCGTGGTGCTGGACACAGGCGAGGAACCCGAGGACAGGCCCGACGCCAGCGGCCGTGCGATGGTCGACCGGATCGTCGATTTCATGCGCGAGCTGGCGCCGCCCCCGCAGTTGAAATTAAACGATACCGCCAGGCGCGGTGAGCAGCTTTTCGGCCAAATAGGTTGCGCAGGTTGCCACGTGCCTACCCTTGAAACTGCTGCCAACCCGAGCCAGTTCATTCCGCCGACCACGGGCGGCGTGCCCATCAGCACGACGCTCAACCACGCCCTCGCGCATCAGACTTTCCATCCATTTTCCGACTTCCTCCTCCACAATATGGGCTCCCTCGGCGACGGCATCAGCTCGGGCACGGCGGGACCGGACATGATGCGCACAGCTCCGCTTTGGGGCGTGCGCAGCAAGGTCCGCTTGCTGCATGACGGACGCGCCGACAACCTGCGCGAGGCCATCACGCTGCACGACGGCCAGGGCCGCGATTCAGCCCAACAGTTCAATGCTCTGAGCCCCGCCGACCAGGCCGCCCTGATCAGCTACCTGAATACGCTCTGAGCGTGGCGTGGCGCGTGCGGTTGACGGGAAAAAAGTCGACGGAGCTGGATAGTTCCTATCCAAGCCTGCTACAAGGAGGCATGGCGGGGGGACACGCGCATCCGGCGGTTTTTCTTTACAAGCTTAAAGAAGCGGTAGCCGAGCGCGTTACGCTCGAGCAGTTGCCGCCCGCTCCCCTAATCCAGAGCTACTCGGTAACGCGCGCCGCCCAGCGCACTTTGTCGTTGGTGACCGAGCGTATCGACTCCGGCGCGGGCGATTTCTTCTGGTTGGGCGATCCGAGCGGCAGCGGCAAGACCCATTTCCTCAACTATTTCATCGCGCTGCGCCGACAACTGGCCGCGGCACACGACGACGGACGGGAACTGGTTGTCGCCTTGGACTGCTCCGCAGCCGGTTCCTGTGCGCGGCTGGAAAACGAACTGCTGGCGGCGCTTGCCAACGGCCTGCGCGGTTCTCAGCGCCACGCCGCCCCGCTGTGGCGCAAGATCGGCGCTGATGCGGGCATCGAGATCGCGCTGAGCGAGGCGCGGCGAACCGGAGTCCTCGCTATCACCGTAGCCATCGATTTCGGATCCAATGACCCGCCACCCTTCTTATCCAACCTGGTCCAGATAGCGCGAAACTCAAAAAAACCCGCCCTGACGGTAATCGCCGCCGGCATCGGCGATGAGCCTGCCGATGCCACGATTGCACTGGTCGGACCGGAGGATGCGGCGGAGCGAACGGTGATCGCGATCGGCCGCGTCCGTCAGCTTGAAACGCGATGGGCCTCGATGGCGCGGCTGTACCAGGGGATTACCATCGAGCCGTTTGCGGCCGCGGAGATTTTCCCCTTCCATCCGGAAACATTGCGCCAACTTGCCGCGCTGGTCCATCCCTCAAGCGTGCCTTCACTTGCGCGGGCCGCGCGCGACGTCCTGGCCGCGCATAAAAATCACGCTGCGCTGATCTATCCCTGCGAATTGTTCGAAGCGCCGCAAGTGCGGGAAATCATCGACGAACGCCTGGGTCCGGAGGGCCGCGAAGCAATTCGTCGCGCCGATGCTGCCGTTGGAGCGATTGCCCGTCCAAACCGCCATATCGCCCGGCAGATCGTTCAAACGTTGGCGCTCGCCTACTTGTGCGGCAAAGCGCCCGCTCTGGAAATCCGCCAGTTGCTGGATCTGCTGCCCGCCGCTGCGGATCGAATCGACGAGGAGGCGCTGCGGCCGATTCTGCATACGCTGGCAGCGCGCAGTTGCGGCGCGATCGCAGCCTCGCCCGTCGGCGCGGCCTTCGTTCCCGCACAACCGACCAGCGCCGACGTGGAGCAGTTCAATTCCGCGCTGCCGCTGTTGCGGATGTTCGATCCCGCCCTTGGGCCACTCAGCCGGCAACCGGATTTCAACGACGCCCTTGCCCATCTGAATCGTTCGCTCGCCAATCTGAGCGAAGAGGTTAACGCCACCGCCGATACGCTGGAGAGCTTCGCGATCGCCTGCGGTGCGCGGCTCGACGACGGTGTCCGGCGCGTTCTCGACACGCTGCTCGAACTTCTGGGCGGCGGAGCCAGAGGATTGCTGGAGCGCAGCGCTCGCAAGGAGACCGCGGCAATTTTACAGAGCCTCGCCGCCTATCGCGAACTTGCGGCCGCCGGCGCCTTTGTTCCCTCGCTGATCGCGATGAAGGAATACCTGGAGCGGACCAGGCTGGATCCGGAACGGGTGGATTTTCGTCATTTTCCCGAGGCCGGCAATCTCGCCGCCGAGCGCCGCCTGCTCGAAGCTGAATTTGGACCGCAAGCACCCTATTCGAAGGCGCGCGAGTCGCTTCAGGCGCGCTTCGAGCGATTCAAGTGGAACTACATCGAGCAGTACCGGTCCGCACACGAGAACTGGCGCGCCGAGATGGAAAAAGTCTCAGAATTGGCAATTGATATCCAACGATCGTTGGACGCTTTGCTGAGGCTGGATACGATCCCCGCGCTCGGAGCCCCCGCCGGAGCACCCTTTACCACGCGCGCGGCCCAGGCGCGCGAGCAAATCAAAGTTTGCCGCCTGGAGGGAACTTTCAGCGCTCACGCCATCCCGATCTGTCCTGAATGCGGATACGTACTTGCTACCAACTCCCCGGCTCCCGACCTGACGCAACTGCTCGACAAGATTACCCGCGCCTTGAACGAGAAGCTCACGGCTCTGTCGCGCGACGCCATTGCCCGTCTGATCAGAAAATACGACCATTCCCACCGGCTCGACGGGTTCCTGAAAATCACTCAGGCGGCGCAGACCCAAACGCTTGCGCGCGTCCTCGACGACGACCTGACAGCCTATATCGCGCGCCTTCTACAGCAGCCCGAGGATACCAATCCGACCAGAGGAAGCGGACGCTAAGAACCGGCAGGCGAATCGATCTGCCATCCGCTCAAACGCGCGGCTTGCCTGCCGGAAAAGCCGCTCCCCGCCGCCGACGGCGCGGGCGTACATGCAAAGCGTTGAGACCGCGGAACAACACGTTGCGCATCGTTTCCAGGATCCACAACAGTAGCAGTCCCGAGGCGATTCCCGTTCCGCACAGAATCTGAAAGCACATGTCCTTGCGGGTAAGTTGTTCGATTTCGACCGCAGGACCGTTGCTGGAGTCCGCAATTTCAGCCATTGACGTAGACCTTAGACAGCGGCGACCGATCGTTCAAGGGCCTTGGTTCTCCGGCATTTTCAAGCGGGCTTTTCGAATTTGCTCGAAGCGAATCCAAAGGGACACGGGGCGGCCAAGTCTCGTTCTATAGACGTAGGAAAGGCGAAACCAGTATCCGCTGTTCAAATTTGTTAATCTTCTACTCGCCTTTGCTTGACAGCGGGTGGGGAAAAGTGGGAATTTGTGGGGCAACGAGGTGCAATGCGGTGTTTAGCGGTCGCTTCGACCATGCGATCGACAATAAAGGGCGGGTCAGCATCCCTTCCCGCTTCCGCGAAGCCTTGCAAAAAGCCGAGCATAACACCCTTTTTATAACAAATTTTAAAGTTAATGGCGAAAACTGCCTGCAATTGTTTCCCTACGACAAATGGATGGGGATGCTGGGAAAGATCCAGCAGAAGCCCAGCCTGGATCCGAAGATGCAGTTGTTTCAGACCTTTTATATCGGAGGGGCGCACGAGATCGAAGTCGACAAGCAGGGGCGCATCCTGATTCCTCCCAAGCTGCGCGAGTATGCGCATCTTGATAAGGATGTGACGTTCTCGGCAATGACCGACCATTTTCAATTGTGGGACAAGGACACGCTGAAGCGGGTCCTGGGCGAGGCGGAAAAGAACTTCGCCGATCCCGCCTTCATGCAGAGCCTGGGGATATAACGCAGATGCATGACGCCGTTGCGCAGACGCTAAGCCCACCCGCCGCGAACATCCATGAGCCGGTGATGGCGGCTGAGGTGCGGGCGCTGCTCGGCGAACCTCGTCCTTTGCGTATCGTGGATGCGACTTTGGGTACGGGCGGCCATGCCGCGATTTTGCTGGACGCCGCACCGCGGTCGGCGCGCCTGCTGGGTCTGGACCGCGACGCGCAAGTGTTGCAAATCGCGGCGATGCGGCTGGGAAAATTCGGCGGCCGCGTAATTTTACGTCATGCCAATTTTGACGCGCTTGCGCTGCTCGCGGGCGAAGCCGGATTCAGCGCCGTCGATGCGATTGTGGCCGATTTGGGAATGAGCAGCTTCGCCCTCGATGACCCTTCGCGCGGCTTCAGTTTCATGCGCGACGGACCGCTCGATATGCGGATGGACGCCGGTTGCGGGTTGCGCGCCTACGATTTGATCAACGAAGAGACCGAAGCCGACCTGGCGCGCATCATCTACGAGTATGGCGAGGAGCGCGGCTCGCGGCGGATTGCCCGAATGATTGTGCAGGCACGCCGGCGCCGTCCAATTGAAACCACCTTTGAATTGCGCGCGCTGATCGAGCGCGCGATCGGCCATCGTCGCACCGGCGGAGTGCATCCCGCAACCCGGACGTTCCAGGCCCTTAGAATCGCCGTCAACGGCGAGTTGGAAAGTTTGCAGGCGCTGTTGGAACAGGGACCGCAGTGCCTGGCTCCGGGCGGGCGGATGGCGGTGATTGCGTACCATTCGCTGGAAGACCGCATGGTGAAAACGCGGATGCGCGAGCTGGCCCAGCAGGGCGGCTTCACTTTGCTGACGCGCCGGGCGCTGCGCCCGCAGCCGGCGGAAATTGAACACAATCCACGATCACGGAGCGCGCGGCTTCGATGCCTGCAGCGAAATCCATAAGGCGCAAGGTCAAACCGGCGCAGGCGCCGCACCGCCTTTTGCAGGTGCTGCTCGGAGTCGCGCTGGTCGCCGCCATATTCGCCATCCTGATGGTGAGGCTGGGCGTGATGCGCGAAGGTTACCGGCTTTCCGCCTTGCGCGCGCAAATCGACCAACTGCAGGAAAACAATCGCACCTTGCGCTTGAGGGTCGCCGAGCTGACCTCGCATGACCGGCTGCGAGCGTTGGCGGCAAAGTTTCGGATGGCACCGCCGGCACGAGGGCAGGTGGTGGTGGTCCCGTGAACGCAGCGATTGAAAAGCGGCGTTTGCGGGTTGGGGTGTTGACCCTCGTGCTGGCGGGTCTGTTCGCTCTGATTGTGATCCGGATCGCCGTGCTGCTGGCGCTTGACGGATCGCGCCTGAGTTCGCTGGCGCGCGGCGAGCATAGCGAGCAGGTGACGCTGCGAGCGCCGCGCGGTTCCATTGTCGACCGTCATGGCGAAGCGATCGCCCTGTCGGCCCAGGCGTTCTCGGTGTACGCGCGGCCGGCCCGGCTGTTGCGCACCGCCAGCGACGCCGATCGGATCCGGCTCGCGCAAACACTTGGACTCAGTCCCGCCGAATTGACGGCGCGGCTTAATCGTCCGGCGCATTTTGTATGGCTCGCCCGGCGTATCTCCCAAGCCCGCGCGGATCAGGTCGAGGCCCTGGGACTGGAAGGCATTGGCGTGCTGAGCGAGTACAAACGGTATTACCCGGAGAGCAACCTGGCCGCGGCGGTGGTTGGGATGGCGGGTGCGGACGACCAGGGGCTCTCCGGGTTGGAGTTGCAGTACGACCGCCTGATGCGCGGTGGGCCGGTGGAATTGCGCGAGGATCGCGACGCGCTCGGTCATGCGATCCTTGATTCCCCGCTGGCGCTGCGCAACGCGGCGCCCGGCGCGCGTCTGGAGCTGACCCTCGATGCGCAGATCCAGGCCCGCGCCGAAACCGAACTGGCCGCCGAAGTCAAGCGCTCGGGCGCCCGGCGCGGAATCGCCGTGGTGCTCGATCCGTTTACGGGCGAGGTGATGGCGATGGCGTCGGTGGAGGCCAACGGCGCCTCCGATCGTCTGCACAATCCCGCCGTCCAGGATGTCTTCGAACCCGGTTCGACCATCAAAGGGGTCCTCGCCGCGATCGCCCTGGAGGACCGCGTGATCACCGAGAGCCAGAAGATCTTTTGCGAGAACGGTCAATGGGATGTCGGCGGCCGGGAGATTCATGACCACGGCAGCCATCAATGGCTCGATCTCCAGCAAATCGTTGAGGTCTCCTCCAATATCGGCGCGGCAAAAATCGCCTTGACGCTGGGCGCGCAGCGCTATTATCGCGGGCTGCGCGCCTTTGGTTTTGGTCGGCCCACCGGAATCGACTTGCCGGGCGAGGCTGCCGGAATCGTGCGGCCGGCGCGCACCTGGCAGCAAATCGACCTGGCCAATCATGGCTTCGGCCAAGGCATAGCGGTGACGGCGATCCAGCTGGCGTCGGCTTACGGCGCGATTGCCAACGGCGGAGTCTGGATGCGTCCGTTCGTGGTCAAGGCCGCCTATGACGCGGACGGCAATACGATTTTCATTCATACTCCGCAGGCGCTCGGCCGCATCATCTCGCCCACCGTAGCGCACAGCGCCAACGTCATTTTGCGCTCCGTGGTCAACGGCGAGGACGGCACCGGGCACAAAGCCGCGATGGAAGATTTTCTGGTCGCCGGCAAGACCGGAACCGCGCAGATGATCAACCGCGCAACCGGCTCCTATTATCAAAACCGCTTGGTCGGATCCTTCGTCGGCTTCGTGCCCGCCGATAATCCGCGCCTGGTCATTCTGGTGGTGCTCGAGGACGTCGGCCATGGCCACATGGGTGGCCTGATTGCTGCGCCGGTCTTTAATGAAATCGCCTCCGAAGCGCTCAATCGGCTTAACGTCGCGTCGGCGCGACGGGCCTATGACGCAGCCAGCCTGCTGCCGGTTTCGTCCGCCGAGACCGAAAGTATCACGGCGGTGGTCAACGCGATCGGTTCGACGCAACCGCAACGCGACCGCGTCCGCGACTCGCGCCTGGTGCCGGATTTCCGCGGACTGTCGCTGCGCGATGCGCTGCACATGGCGGCCGAGCACGAACTGAACATCCAGGTCGAGGGCAACGGATACGTGACCGCGCAGCGGCCGGCCGCCGGTCAGCCGCTTGATGGCACGCCGATCAAATTGTCGCTTGGGATTGCCCAGCAGACTGCCGCAATGCAGCCCGCTGCGGGCCGTGTCCATGGCAGACGCCGAGGGGGTGCATGAACTTGGATGCGCTCATCTCTGGCGGAGTTGACCTTCGGGTCAATGGAAGCCTGGACGCGGATATTACCGGAATTGCTTATGATTCCCGGCGCGTTGAGCCGGGAAACATCTTCTTTGCTTTGGCCAGGGATCCGGAACAAAACCAGAGCAACATAAACCAGGCCTTGAGCCGCGGGGCGCGCGTGGTCGTGGTGCGGAAGTGGAGTGGCACAGCGCGTCCCGCGGCAACCCTGATTGAATGCGCACAACCGCGCCACCTGATGGCGCAGGCGGCGGCCCGCTTCTTTCAATTCCCCAGCCGGCGCGTGGAATTGATCGGAATCACCGGAACCAGCGGCAAGACCACATCGACTTATTTGCTGGCCTCGATCTTCGAGGCGCTCGGCGAGCCCGCAGGCATCATTGGCACGCTCGGCATCCGCGTCGGCAATCGCCACATTCCAACCGAGTTGACCACGCCGGAGTCGGTTGACTTTGAAGCGGCGCTGGCCGAGATGGTGCGCGCCGGCGTGCGCCGCGTCGCCGCCGAGATTTCCTCGATCGGCCTGGCCGAAGGACGCGTGGACGAGCTGAATTTTCGCGCCTGCCTGTTTACCAATCTCGGGCGCGATCATCTCGATTATCACGGCTCGACCGAGAACTACGCCGCCGCCAAAATGCGGCTGTTCGAGGAACTATTGCGCGCCAGCCGCCATCCCGACCCGGTGGCAATCGCGCTGGCCGATGACCCCTACGCGCGGCGCGTGTTGGATTGTGCCGGTTACCGCAAGGTGAGTTTCGGGCTGGGCCGCAATGCCGATGTGTTTGCGCTGGATTACGAACTCGGCCTGCATGGAATTCGTGCCGCGGTCAGGACTCCGGGGCGGGTGATCAAATTGGAGTCTCCACTGCTCGGCAGGTTTAATCTGCTCAACATTCTGGGAGCAGTGGCTGTGTCGGTGGCCCTGGGCATCGATGAGGATGCCGTGGTTGAGGGTGTGCGGCGATGCCCAGGGGCCCCCGGCAGACTTGAGGTGGTCGCGCGTCCGCGCGGCGCAATCGTGATGGTCGATTACGCGCACAAGCCCGACGCCCTCAAGGCCGTGCTCGAAGCGTTGCGCCAGCTCGATCCCGCGCGCATCATCTGCGTCTTCGGATGCGGCGGCGACCGCGATCGCGGCAAACGGCCGATCATGGGCGAAATCGCCGCGCGGATGGCGGATGTTCCTCTGCTCACCTCTGACAATCCGCGAACCGAGGACCCGCTCAAGATCATCGCGGAGGTTGAATCGGGCCTGATTGCAGCGGGACTCAGGCGCGGCGCGCGAACCGCGGGCTATCTGGTCGAACCCGACCGGCGGGCGGCGATCGGTTTGGCGCTTTCGATGGCCCAGGCCGGCGACATGATCCTGATCGCGGGCAAAGGCCACGAGGATTACCAGATTATTGGCAAACGCAAATTCCATTTCGACGATCGCGAAGTGGTGCGGGATTTTTTGCGCAATCGACAGGAGGACACCAAAGCCTGATCCCGAACAATCGCGGACAGGCGGCGATACGGAAGTTGTTTTTAAGGCGGCATTGTCGGGGAAGCCTTCGGCCGGTAGTGGCGGATGCGCGGTGCGGCGGACGATGGATGAGGATGGCTGCGGGCGGAGGTGGACGCGGTCGGAGGCTTGCCTGATAATGCCGTCAGATCCCAGTGTGGTTTGAAAGTGCGGTGGGGTAAGTCGGGTGGACGGATCGGAACTGATGCTTTATTTGGTGCTCTTTACTCTGCACGGCCATTACACGGGGCTCAATGTCCTGCGCTATGTGACCTTCCGCTCGGTCCTGGCGGGGCTGGGCGCGCTCGCTTTTTCCCTGACCACCGGTCCCGTCCTGATCGAGCGCTTTCGCCAGGCCCATATCGGACAGACTATCCGCGATGAAGTTCCTACCAGCCACCAGAAAAAGGCCGGCACGCCGACCATGGGCGGGGTCCTGATTCTTGCCGCGACCGCTCTCACCACCCTGCTGCTGGCCGACGTGCGCAACCCTTACGTCTGGATCGCGGTCCTGGTGACGCTGGCCTTTGGCGGGATCGGGCTGGTCGATGACATGCTGAAATTGCGCCGCGGCCGCGGCATGGGCTTGAGCGGTCCGCAAAAGCTGACCTGGCAGTTCGTGTTCGCTCTGGTGGCGGCAACGGTGTTGTTCGAACTCGCCCATCATGATCCGCGTCTGCGTTTCAGCACCAATCTGACCGTGCCGTTTCTCAAGAACCTCAACCCCGATCTGGGCTTGCTCTTCATCCCCTTCGCCGCTGTTGTAATCGTCGGTTCCGCCAACGCCGTCAATCTGACCGACGGCCTGGACGGATTGGCGATCGGCCCGGTGATGACGGTCGCGTTCTGCTATTGGGTGTTTTGCTATGTTGCAGGTAACGCCAGGTTTTCCGCCTACCTGGCGATTCCTCCGGTGCCTGGGGTCGGCGAAATCGCGATCTTCTGCGGCGCCTTGATTGCCGCCTCGCTCGGGTTCCTGTGGTACAACGCCTATCCCGCCTCGATGATGATGGGCGACGTCGGCGCCCTGGGACTGGGGGCGGCGCTGGGCACGGTCGCGGTCCTGTGCAAACAGGAATTGGTGCTGGTAATCGCTGGCGGCGTCTTCGTGATCGAAGCGGTGTCGGTGATTATCCAGCGCTATTACTACAAGGCGACCCATCGGCGGGTCTTTCGCATGGCGCCGCTGCACCATCATTTCGAACTTGCCGGATGGCCGGAAACGGTGGTGGTCACGCGGTTTTGGATCATCTCAATCGTCTGCGCGCTGGTCGCCCTCAGCACGCTTAAACTTCGGTGAGCATGGAGGCGGGACCAGATGCCATCGGCGGCGCGTCCAAATCAAATCCTGCTGCTCACGCCGCGCGAGCCGTCTTTCGATCCGAGGCAATGGTTCGAGCGCTTTGAGATTGGCGTGCCTTTAAGGGCCGATCCGTGGTTGTGGAGCGCCGCGGCCGCGCTGATTCTGCTCGGCCTCATGATGGTGCTCAACACCACGTATTTTCTGGGACTGGATAAAACCGGGAATCCCTTTTATTTTTTCGAGCGCCAGCTTTTTAATCTCGGTGTTGGTCTGGTGATGATGACGGTGGCGGCGCAGCTTTCCTTGCGCGGGCTGCGCGCGATCGCTTTACCCCTGATGCTGATGGCGTTGCTCATGTCCCTGGCGGTCTGGATTCCGGGTTTGGGAATCGTGCGCGGCGGCGCGCGGCGATGGGTGCGGCTGGGGCCGATTCTGCTCGAACCCTCGGAAATGCTGAAACTGGCCACTGTGTTCTTTCTCGCCCGCTATCTCAGCCATTACCAGGAAAAGCTCGGAATTCCCAAATTCCTGTTGCCCGCCCTCGCCATAACCGGCGTGCTGGCGCTGATCATGCTCAAGCAGCCGGACTTCGGCGCCGCCGTAATGCTGACCCTGCTGCTGTTCACGATGCTGTTCGCGGCGGGCGCGGAGGCCAGACATCTGGCCGCAGCCGGCGGCTTCGCCCTTCTGGCATTGGCAATTCAGGCCGGACACAAGGCGTACCGGATGCGCCGCCTGTCCGCATTTCTTGATCCATGGCGGACCGCACGCGGCTCCGGCTTTCAACTGATTCAGTCGTTTATCGCTTTCGGCTCGGGCGGCGGATGGGGCGTCGGATTGGGCGCCAGCCGCCAGAAAATGTTCTATCTGCCGCAGGCCCACAACGACTTTGTGTTTGCGGTTATTGGCGAGGAATTCGGCGTGGCCGGCGCGCTGGTCGTAATCGCCTTGTTTATCACCATCCTGATTCGCGGCATGCGGATTGCGCGCAACGAAGCGGATGGTTTCGGCAGCCTGCTTGCGGTCGGGTTAACCGCGCTCATCTCGTTGCAGGCTTTCGTCAACATGGCGGTGGTCACCGGACTGGTTCCCACCAAGGGATTGCCGCTCCCGTTCCTCAGCTATGGCGGGACTTCGATGGTGGTTTCGCTGACCGCCGTGGGCATGCTGATGGCCCTGGCGCGCCGTTCGGTGATGACGCGATGAGAGTGGTGATTTCAGGCGGCGGCACCGGCGGCCATCTCTCACCTGCCCTGGCGGTGGGTGAGGAACTAAAGCGGATGCGTCCGGACACCGAGCTGTTGTTCGTCGGGACTAAAGCGGGTCTGGACCAGCAATTCCTGTCGCGCAGCGGTTTTGCATACGAATTGCTCGATGTCGGCGGCGTCGCAGGGCACGGCGCGCGCGAAGTGCCGATCGCTTTGCTCAAGATGGCGAAGGCGATAATCCGCGCGCGCGCGCTGCTCAAGAGCTGGGGGCCTGAGTTGGTGGTGGGCGTGGGCGGCTACGCGTCGATGCCGGCTGCGGTCGGCGCCTTGAGTTTGCGTATTCCGTTGCTGCTGATGGAACAAAATACGCGTCCGGGCCTGACCAATCGGGTGCTGGCGCGATTTGCGCGACGGATTTGCGTCGCCTTTGAGGATTCGCTGCCGCTGCTGCCCCAGTTCAAGGTGCAAGTCACCGGCAATCCCGTCCGCTTTGCCCCCGTCCACAAGCTCCGTCCACAGGCGGATCGATTTTCAATCCTTGTTTTAGGTGGATCGAGCGGTGCGCATCGTCTGAATATTGGTGCCCTTAAAGCCTTTGAAATTTTGAATAAAGCTGTTATAAATCTTAAAATCGTTCATCAGACCGGGACGGCTGACGAAGGGTTGGTCCGAAGCGGTTATCAACAGGCGGCGATTGAGGCGGAAGTGGTACCCTTCATCTATGCGATGGCGGAGGCGTTTGCGCAGGCCGATCTGGTTGTGGCGCGCGCCGGCGCCATGACCGTCTCTGAAGTCGCTTTGGCTGGAAAACCCAGCGTTTTGGTGCCCTACCCTTTCCATCGAGACCGCCAGCAGGAACACAACGCGCGCACCCTGGAGCGTCAGGGCGCGGCCATAATCGTGACCGACGATGACCAACTTGGGGATAATCTTGCGCGGGTAATCCGCGAATTGATCAACGACCGCTCGCGGCTCGAAAGCATGGCGCAGGCGGCCCGGCGTGCAGCCAAACCCGACGCCGCATCCGCCATCGCCAGGGCATGTCTGGAAATCGTTCAGGAGGCGGCATGAGCACGGCTATACCGAAAGGCCTCCTGACGGGCCCACGCCGGCTCCATTTCGTGGGAATCGGCGGCGCCGGCATGAGCGGAATCGCGGAATTGTGTCTGCGCCTGAACTTTACGGTCAGCGGATGCGATCTGCAGCCGACCCGCGTCACCGATCGACTGATCGGGCTGGGGGCCAGCATCACCGCCGGACACCATCCCGACCACATCCGTCCCGACCTCGACGCGTTGGTAATTTCCTCGGCGGTGAAATTTTCAAATCCCGAAGTGCAGCGGGCCCGCGAGTTGGGTATTCCGGTTATTCCGCGCGCCGAGATGCTTGGTGAACTTCTGCGTTTGGCGCGGTTGGGAGTGGCGGTTGCGGGAACCCACGGCAAGACCACTACCACTTCGCTGGTGGCATTGGTCCTGGAGGAAGCGGGGCTGGATCCGACCGTCGCGATTGGCGGCAATATGCGCTCGCGAGGCACCAACGTCCGCCTGGGCCGCGGTGATTTCATGGTGGCCGAAGCCGACGAGAGCGACGCCTCCTTTCTGCTCCTGCTCCCAACCATCGCGGTGGTCACCAATATCGATCCCGAGCATCTGGATTACTACGGCACGATGGATCGGGTGCGCGAGGCTTATCTCAGCTTCATCAACCGCGTTCCGTTTTACGGCGTGGCTATCCTCGGGATCGACAGTCCCAGCGTGCGCGGCTTGCTGCCGCAGGCGCGCAAACTGGTCCTTACCTACGGCGAGGCGCCCGACGCCGATCTGCGCGCGCAAGACATCGAAATCGACGGTCTTTCCACTTCCTTCAAGGTCGTGCACAAGGGCGAACCGCTTGGCCGGATTACGGTGCCAATGCCGGGACGTCATGTGGCGCTTAATTCGCTGGCGGCGATTGCGGTTGGGTTGGAGCTTCGCATTCCGTTTGCAACCGCGGCGGCGGCGCTGCGCAAATTTGGCGGTATCTCGCGCCGCTTCGAAATCAAGGGCGAAGGCGCTGGACGGATCGTGCTTGACGATTACGCCCATCATCCGCAGGAAGTGCGCGCCACGCTGGCCGCCGCTCGCGCCTGCTTCCACCGCCGTATCGTCGCCGTCTTTCAGCCCCATCGCTTTACCCGTCTGCGCGATCTTTTTGACGAATTTATCGGTGCTTTCGATGACGCTGATGTGCTTTATCTGGCCGAAGTTTATTCCGCCGGAGAAGAGCCGATTGCCGGGGTTACGTCGCGGCGGCTTTACGAAGCGATGCGCGCGCGCGGCCACGTTGACGTGCATTACCTGGGCGACGAACCCAACCCGGCGCTGCGCGTGGCCGCCGATTCCGTCCCCGGCGATCTGATCGCGACCCTGGGCGCAGGCGACGTTTACCGGATCGGCGAAAGTATTCTCGCCGCGCTCAATGCGGAGGCGCAATCCGATGAGCGCGTTTGAAGCCAGTCTCACCGCGCGATTCGGTGCGCGCGTCAGGCGCGGACAGCCGCTGGCCGAGCTGACGTCATTTCGGATTGGGGGGCCGGCCGATTTCGCGATCGAAGTGGAAGATGAACGCGAACTTGCCGATGCGCTGGCAATCGCCAGCCGCCATCAGGTTCCCGCCCTTTGCCTGGGCACCGGAACCAACATCCTGATCAGCGACCGCGGCGTGCGCGGACTGGTGCTGCGGCTGGGCTCCGGCTTTAAGGAAATTCAGGTTAACGGTTGCCGGCTGAAGGCGGGGGCGGCGGCGCCGTTCGGCGAAGTGGTTGCGCTGGCGGTAGCGCATGGTTTGGCGGGCCTGGAGTATGGCGAAGGCATCCCGGGCAGTGTCGGCGGCGCGTTGATTATGAATGCGGGCGCTTTTGGCGGCGAATTGGCGCCGGTGGTTTCGTCCGTGCGCGGCGCCCATCACGACGGCCGTCTGGTCACGTTGGACGGTAGGGAAATCCACTTCTCCTACCGCCAAACTGCTTTGCCGCCAGGATTTGTCGTCGCTGCGGTTGAATTCAACTTGAGACCCGCCGACCGCGAGGCGCTGCGCGCGAAAGTGTCGGAACTCAAGGCTAAACGCGCCGCGCGCCAGCCTCAGGGAGTGCCCAACGCCGGTTCGATTTTCAGAAATCCGCCGGGCAACTTTGCCGGACGCCTGCTGGAAGCGTGCGGGCTCAAGGGCGAGTGTATCGGCGGCGCCGCTTTTTCTCGGCAGCATGCGAATTTTATCGTCAATCTGGGCGGCGCGCGCGCGGCCGACGTGCGTGCCTTGATGGATTTGGCGTGTCAGAAGGTTGAGCAACAGACTGGGATAAGACTGGAGCCCGAAGTGAAACTGGTCGGCGAATGGTAAGCCTCTTTCGGACCAACTGAAAGGCGAATTTCAGCCCGATCGCGGATTGCGGTTGGCAGGTGGTGTGGTGGCGCAGCGGAGGAAAAAAAAGCAGAAGTCCGAATGGGGCTGGCGATTGCTTGGCGTCGCGCTGTGCGCGTTCTTCGCGTTGGGCATGTACGCGGGCCTGAGTGTGGCCAATCGCGCCCGCACGCTGAATTCCTCATCCAGTCTGTCGCGAATCCTCGCCCGTTTCCATCTGCGGACCCGCCCCGACCTGCCCCGACGCGAGAGCGACGGCGCCGTAGCCGTAGTCGAAAGGACCGACGGATTTTACAACTTGCTGGCCAGCGGCGAATTACGCGGGCCGGTTTCCGCGCAAAACGTCAGCGACCTTCCGATTATCAGCGGTCCCGCCCTCGATTCGATGACCGGCGCCGAGATGGTTGACTGCGCCGAACTCGTGGTTCGCGCGGAGGCGGCGTTAAACGAACTGATTTCCGAGGTAAGAGTGGCAGACGACGGCATCGCGACCCTTTATCTTCAACACACTCACACCATCGTGGTCCTGGACCGCGCGCGCGCATCCGACGAATTGGCGCATGCCGCCGCAATTATGAACCGCTGGCGCGACCATCTCGATCTGGTGACCGCGCTGGATATGACAACGGCAGGCGAAGGGGTCGTGCGTTTGCGCGAGCCGGTCAATGTCGCGCTGGCGGAAATCGGGCTGCAGCCGCGCCGTCCCGCGCCCGGCAGGGAGTCTGCGCTACGATGAGGAACATCCTGAGCGCATTGGATATCGGCACCAGCAAAACCTGCGCGCTGGTCGCGGAAGTCGCCGAGGGCAACGGTAACAGCGGCGCGATGGCCGTGCTCGGTTACGGCGTGGTGCCCTGCGCAGGACTGCGCAAAGGCGTGGTCGTCAACATTGACGCCACCGTCGAATCGATTCGCCACGCGGTGGTCGAAGCCGAGAAAAGCGCGGGGGTGAAGATTGCCGCCGCCACCGTCGGGATTGCCGGCTCTCATATCCGCGGCTTCAACAGTCATGGAATCGTTGCCGTGCGTGGCGGCGAGGTCGGAGCGCGCGATGTCGATCGCGTGATCGACGCGGCGCGAGCGGTGGCCATTCCGCTCGACCGCCAGGTGCTGCACGTGCTGCCGCAGCAGTTCGCGGTCGACGAACAGGAAGGCGTTCACGATCCGGTCGGGATGGCCGGGGTGCGGCTGGAAGCGCGCATCCATATCGTGACCGCCGCGCAAAGCTACGCGCAGAACCTGGTGAAATGCTGCGAGCGCGCCGGCGTCGACGCCACCGTGATGGTGCTGGAGCCGCTGGCGTCGGCGGAAGCGGCGCTGTTCGCCGAGGAGCGCGAACTGGGAGTGGCGCTGGTCGATATCGGCGGCGGCACCACCGATATCATCGTCTTTCACGGCGGCGCGGTGATGCATACCGCGGTGCTGCCGCTGGGCGGCAACCATCTGACCGGCGACCTGGCGGCCGGACTGCGCACCGCGCTGGCCGACGCGGAGCGCCTTAAAACCGCCTACGGCGTCGCCACCAATATCGTGGTGGGACGCGACGAGATGGTCAGCGTCCCCGGAGTTGGCGGGCGCGAGCCGCGGATTATCGCGCGCCGGCTGCTGGGCGAAATCCTCGAGCCGCGGATGGAAGAGATTTTTGCCATGGTCCAGCGCGAACTGATCCGTTCCGGGGTGGCCGAAGCACTCGCGTCCGGACTGGTGCTGGTCGGCGGCAGTTCGCTGCTCGAAGGAACCCAGGAGCTGGCCGAGCGGGTGTTCAATCTACCCGTGCGGCGCGGTCTGCCGGTCAACCTCGCGGGCATGCCCGAGGATTTGATGAAACCGATGTTCGCCACCGTCGCGGGACTGTTGCTGATGGCGCGCACCAACGGGCGCCCGGCCGGCTCGCGGCAGCGGCGATGGAACAAATTGCGCTCGCGCGTGAGCGAATGGGTACGAGATTTCTTTTAAATTCCGGCGCACCGCGCGCCTGTGTGCCGGTCGCCCAAGTGGAGTGGTTGAGGAGGATCCAGCAATGATCGAATTGGTTGAAACGCCCGATCCGGGCGCTCGGATCAAAGTTATCGGCGCGGGTGGATGCGGCGGCAACGCGGTCAATCACATGATTTCGGCCGGTTTGCGCAACGTCGAGTTCATCTCCGTCAATACCGATATCCAGGCGCTGCAAAACAATATCGCCCCCGTCAGGTTGCAAATCGGCCAGCAGCTTACGCGGGGACGCGGCACCGGAGGCAATCCCGAGATCGGGCGCAAGGCCGCGCTCGAGGATGAGGAGCGGCTGCGCGAGGTGCTCTCCGACGCCGAGATGGTGTTCGTGACCGCCGGGATGGGCGGCGGCACCGGCACCGGCTCCGCACCGGTAATCGCACGGCTGGCCCGCGAATCCGGCGCGCTGACGGTGGGGGTCGTCACCAAACCGTTCCAGTTCGAGGGCCGCAAACGCATGACGCAGGCCGAGGACGGCATGCGCGAACTCAAGGCCGCCGTCGATACGCTCATCACGATTCCCAATCAGCGCCTGCTGTCGGTCGCCAGCCGCAACACCCCGCTGCGCGAAGCGTTCCAGCGCGCCGACGAAGTGCTGCTCCAGGCGGTGCGCGGAATCTCCGAGCTGGTCACCGTACACGGCCTGATCAATCTTGATTTCGCCGACGTGCGCTCGATCATGGCCGAGATGGGACTGGCGATGATGGGTGCGGCGACCGCTTCGGGGGAGAACCGGGCGGTGGAGGCGGCGCAGCGCGCGATCTCCAGCCCGCTGCTGGAAGACCTGTCGATCAAGGGCGCGCGCGGCCTTCTGATCAACGTGACCGGCGGCGCCGACCTGTCGCTGTACGAGGTAAACGAGGCGGCCAGCCTGATCCAGGAAGAGGCGCACGAGGACGCCAACATCATCTTCGGCGCCGTGATCGACGATCAACTCTCCGACGAGATTCGCGTCACCGTGATCGCGACCGGATTCGGCGACCTCGAAACCCGCTACGCCCCCCGCACCGTGGTCAGCAGCAGCCCGATGACCACGGCGCTGCCCCCCGCGCCGCCGCCGATTCCGACGCGGTCGGGAGTCACGGCGCCAGTGCAGTCCGCCGCCACTCGTCCGATGGAGCCGAGCGCGGAGCCCGTCGCGCCAGCGCAGGTTAAGATGTTCCCCAACAAGCCGGTGCGCCGGCTGGGGCTGCTGGTGGACGACAGCCTCGATATCCCGACCTTCAAGCGCCGCTCGCAGGAGGCCGGTCAGAAGGAAATCAAGCTGGAGCCCGGCAACCAGGTGGACAACAACGACGACCTGGATGTGCCAACCTTCCTGCGCAAGCACCAGGATTGAGATTGAGAAGTCAGGAGAGACAGTCGAACTCAGAAAAGGGGCCGCCGCACGTCAGTCCTGATCTCCTCCCCCGACCGGGGGAGAATTAAGATGAGGGACCCTGCGCGGCGCTGTTTTTGAGCGCCGCGCATTAAAATTCTGATCTCTGGCCAAGCTAAGAAACAGCCACCGGAGGCTGCAGCCCGATCACATCGCAGTCAGCCCGCCGTCGACCGGAACGGCGATACCGGTTACGAACGACGCTTCATCCGAGCACAGCCACAGCACGGCGGCGGCGATCTCTTCGGGCTGGCACATTCGGCCAAGCGGATGGGCGCTGCCCAATTGCGCCTGCGTGCCCCCGCTGGCCGCGGCGATACGCTCGGTCATCGGAGTAATGACGCCGCCCGGGCAGACCGCGTTGATTCTGATGTTCTGTTTGGCGACCTGCAGCGCGACGGATTTGGTCAGACCGACCACGCCATGCTTGGAGGCGCCGTAGGCGGGTGAGCGCACGCTGCCCACCAGTCCGGCAGCGGAGGACAGATTGACGATCGCGCCGCCGCTTTCCTGCTTGAGCATCTGCGTGACCTCGTACTTCATGCACAGCCACACGCCGCGCAGATTGACCTGGATGACGCGATCGAATTCCTCCTCCGGCACCTGATCGATGCGGCGGGGCGAGCCTTCGATCGCGGCAATATTGGCGGCACAGTCCAGGCGTCCGTATCGGGCCACGACGCGCTCGATCAGCGATTTGACATCGTGGGCCGAGGAAACGTCACATCCGACGAACAACGCATCTCCACCAGCTTGTTGAATTATTCCCAGGGTGGTTTCACCGCCGCGCCCGTCGATATCGGCCAGTGCGACTTTGGCGCCGCTGCGCGCGAACGCGATCGAAGTGGCGCGTCCGATACCCGAAGCTCCTCCGGTCACCAGAACGACTTTGTCTTGCAGATTCATGTTAATCCTCCATCGGAGTCCGGCGGTTGCGTGAGTCATCCGGCGGACCTGCGAAGTCTAGCCCCGCATCCATTTTTCTGCGAGAAGAAGTCAGATCACGTGGACAGGAGAGTCATTGCGCGATGTCCAACGAGCAGGCCGCAAAAAAGGAACCGCTGACGATCGCCGAGCAGGGTAGTTTCTTTGTGGGCGGGCGGACGGTGCGGGGCGCGGGCACGTTCGATCCCTCCCGCTTTTTCCTTCCGTTTAACAGCGCCGGACAGACTTACAGCGTCGAGCACCTGTACGCGCAATATCAAATCCCGCCCGCCGCCCGCCGCCTGCCGCTGGTGATGGTGCATGGCGGCTGCCAGACCGGAAAGACCTGGGAAAGCACCCCCGATGGACGCGAGGGATTCCAGAATATCTTTGTGCGCCGGCGCTTTGCGGTTTACGTGATCGACTTTCCCGGACGGGGCCGCTCCGGTATTCCGTCTTTCAGTGGACCGCTGGGAAACCTGGCCGGCACGCAGATCATCCCGCCGGTGACCGTCAACTTCGGCCACGAACTGTCGTTTCTGGCCGGGCGTCTGGGGCCCCGGCCCTTCGAGTTTTATCCGAACACGCAGTTCCCCAAAGACGCGCTCCAGCAGTTCTATCAGCAGGGCGTCGCCGGTATCGCGGATGACGCCGGCATCATCTCCAACGCGATCGCCGCGCTGTTGGATCGAATCGGTCCCGCTATTCTGGTGACTCATTCGCAGGGCGGACTGATGGGATGGCGGGCGGCGATCAAAAGCGCGAACGTCAAGGCGATTGTGGCGTACGAGCCGTTCGTATCGTGCTTCCCACGCGCAGAAGTGCCGACGCTGCCGCCCTTGTCCGACGGGTCGTCAGCGCCCTCGATCGAAACGGTATCGGCGCAGGAATTCGAGCGCCTGACCAGGATTCCGATCCAGATCGTATGGGGAGACAACATCCCAAAAGAGCCGCATCCCGTGCCGGCATTGGATGTGTGGCGGCTGTCAGCGATGGCCTCGCGCAGTTTCGTTGAGCTAATCAACCACAAAGCCGGCGACGCCGGCATTTTGGATCTGCCGTCAGCCGGCATCCATGGCAACACTCACTTCCCATTCGCGGATCTGAACAATTTGCAAATAGCCGATCTGCTTTCGGAGTATCTGGGCAGAAAGGGACTTGACTGAGCATGTCCGCGCGCTGAGCGCTCTCGCGACGTCCCCCATTGGAGGCGGAGCAAACTGGAATGACTCGGCGATGTCGGCGATCTGCACTCCTCCCATGCAGGATGAAAACAGCCCGGGATCGCGGCCGACCGCGCGCACGTCGTTATAGCGCGTGATGGCCCAGAAGCCGGGCCCATGCGGTTCCGGATGGCGATAGACCGGGGCGTTGCGCCGCAGCCAGCGGAACTGGTCATGCGGCTGCCCGTTTGAAAAAGATGCGGCGCTGAGCAGGTCGATGGCCGGAGGATTGCCCATTTTACCTTGACGGCAGCCTGATCTCGGCCGGCCCCTTGGCCATCAGCATCCCGTTTTGGTTCTTCATTTCAAAATCGACGGTGATGATGCCGGTTTTGGCCCGCGCGTTTTCCTGTTTTTTGGTCACGCGGCCGGTCATGAAGGTGGCGTCGCCGACGAAAGCGGGACCGATATAGCGGGCGTTGCAATGGACCACGAAGCCGAGTTCACCGCCCCAGTTGGTCAGATAGTCGAGTATCCAGGCCCCCATTGTAGCGCCATAGCCGTAGCCGCGCGGCACCCCGATCAGTTGCGCATACCGTTCATGCACATGCCCGCGCGACGGACCATAGTAAAGGCCGTCGGCGTAGGTGGGATCGATTTTTGCGCGCTCGAAATCGCGCGACATCTCCGGCAGCCATCCGGCTTCCATCGAGGTGTTGGGCAGATTGTCGGGTTCATCGGTGCCCCAGACGGTGAAAATGTAGGCGCGCCATTCGCTGGTGAAAGTCTGCAGCGTGTGCGGACCGATCGGCCGGACCGGCAGTTCCTCGCCTTCCCTCACGTCGTTGAAGTAACGGATCATGTGGTTCTGGAAGGTCCTGTAGTACTCGAACTTCTGGGCCTCGATGTTGTCAAGGTCTTCAATCGTCCACTGGGGCGGCTTGCGCTGTTCGGCAAACGAGTCCATCGCGCGGGCGTTCTCGGCGCGGTAGCGGATCGAAGTGGACCGCCCCTTGGCAATCACTTCGCCATGCTGGTTGATATAGGTGGTATCGCCGCGCGAGAACATGGTCGGTCCGGCAAACTTGGTATGCGTGACGCGGTAATCGAACAGCATGCGGTCGGACCGGATCTTGTCGCCGGGTCGGATTCGCGGGCCGTAAAACCACCATTCATCGCCGCCAAACAGCATATGCGTGCCGGGAATATACCCCTGGATCGCGGGGACGGCGCCGTGCCCGACGGTGCAGTTGACGGTGAATGATTGCGGGGCAAGGATCTCGCCGACCGCGCTTTCGGCCGCGTATTTCTCGTCGTAGTAAAGCGGATTGGGATTTTGCATCCCCTGCGCCCAGCGCCGGATGTCGGTGACCGTGATCGGTTCCTTCAACTGGCCGCCGCCCAGTGGCACGCCGACCCATTTGTCGGTCTCGGTGGTGTCTAGCGGCTCCATGTTTATCTGATCGGCCTTCTCTGCCATTGAGCTAACCTCCGCTGTGTGCAAGTCGTGGTGTGACAGACAAGTATCAAGAAACGAGGGCGGACAACAACTCGACGATGCGCCTAATGCCGTGGCCGATGACTGCGCTCACAACCTGCGTGGATGCTCAATGATGTTGCGGCTGTGCGCTGCGCACTATATTAGGGCGTTTCAGGACGGGCGGGGCCAGCACAAAGGCGGCGACGACGGCCGCTGCAAAAACGATATAGGCGAGAGTAAAGATCCACTGCGGAAAATCGAAAAAAATCAGCGGGTGGATCCAATGAGCAATGAATCCGCCGTGGTAACCGCTTTGGCCCGCCGCGATTCGCAGCCGCTCCTCCAGCAGGGTCAGAGGACAGGCCGCCCCGGCGATCGCTTCCGCCGCCACCAAAAGGATCGCAGCCAGATGGGCGGCGCGCAGCCAGAAATTCCTCACCCATCGCCATCCCAGAGCGCTTCCCGCCACAATCGCGGCAAACCCGAACACCACGAAGCCGACATACGCGGCGTGGAAGAGCAGGACCGCATCGGCAAGCCAACTCCATTCCATAATCAATCGATCCACGCGAAACGGGCGCTGAAATGGCGCAGGAACGGCGGCTGCTCGACGATGCGCATACCGCGGATGCGATCGCGATACTCATTGACCTCAAGGATTGCCTCGACCACGTAATCGATATGACTTTGCGTGTAGACGCGCCGCGGGATCGCCAAGCGCAACAGTTCGTGGCGCGCCGCTTCTCCAAACATCACCGATCCGATCTCCACTGATCGAATGCCGGCGTGACGGTACAACTCGACGGCAAGCGCCTGAGCGGGAAAGTGCGCGCGCGGGATGTGCGGCAGCATCCGCGCGGCGTCGATATAGATCGCGTGTCCGCCCGGCGGTTCCACGATCGGCACGCCTTGGTCGGCGAGATGGCGGCCCAGATACGCGGTCGACGCGATCCGGTAGCGCAGATAGTCTGGATCGAGAACCTCCTCCAGCCCCACCGCTATCGCGTCGAGGTCGCGCCCGGCCAGGCCGCCGTACGTCGGAAATCCTTCGGTGAGTATCAGCAGGTTGGTTTCCTGCGCGGCCAGCCGATCGTCGTTGGTGCAAAGCATCCCGCCGATATTGGCGAAGGCGTCCTTCTTGGCGGAAAACGTACAGCCGTCGGCCAGCGAGAACATCCTGCGCGCGATTTCCCGCGGCGGCCAGTCGCGATATTGCGGCTCGCGCTCGCGAATTAACCATGCATTTTCGGCAAAGCGGCAGGCGTCGAGATAAAGCGGAATACGATGGCGCGTCGCGACGGCGCGCACCGCTTCCAGATTCTGCATCGAAACCGGCTGACCGCCGCCTGAATTGTTGGTGATCGTCACCATAATCAGGGGAATCCGCTCCCTGCCCTCCGCTTCAATCAACCGCTCCAACGCGGCCACGTCCATATTGCCCTTAAAGGGCAGCCGCGCCTGCGTGTCCGCCGCCTCGGGGACCGGCAGGTCAACGGCGCGCGCACCGGAGAATTCAATGTTGGCGCGCGTGGTATCGAAGTGCGTGTTGTTGGGAACCACCTGACCGCTCCGGCACATGACACTGAACAGGATCCGCTCGGCCGCCCGTCCCTGATGGGTCGGAATGACGTGGCGAAAGCCCATCAGGTCCTGCACCGTTCGCTTCATCCGGAAGAAGCTCTCGCTGCCGGCGTACGATTCGTCGCCGCGCATCACGGCCGCCCATTGCCCGGTGGACATCGCCGACGTGCCGGAATCAGTGAGCAGGTCGATGAGGACGTCCTTTGCGCGCAGCAAAAACAGGTTGTAACCCGCGTTTTTTACCAATTCCTCGCGTTCCTCGCGCGTGGTCTGGCGCAAGGGCTCGACGCTCTTGATACGAAAAGGTTCGATAATGGTCTTCACGGCTTTACACCTGGAGCATAGCCGATCCCGGCCCTCCCTGTCCGCCTCGACCGCAACGGGAAAGCGATGGCGTCTGCGGCCTGATTTGTGCGCCGCCACCCGGATTTTGAGTATCATGGAAACAAGGTGCGGCGGCCTCTGCAACCGCATGGAGAGTCATATCATGGCGAAGAATGCGGCTTCAGATGCGGCCATCGCCACGCCGGTCAGCCGGTCTGGGGAGGCGCTGACGAGAACCGTTTCCATCGCTCGCAGCGGGCGAGCCACCATCCCAGCCTTTATCGCGCCGCAGCTTTGCCAGCCGCTTCATCGTCCGCCGCAAGGCAGGCAGTGGGTTCACGAAATCAAATTCGACGGCTACCGTCTCCAACTGCGCGTTGTCAATGGACAGGTGACGTTGAGGACGCGCAAGGGATTGGACTGGACGCACAAGTTTGGCGCGATCGCCGCCGCCGCGCGCCGTTTGCCCGACGTGATCATCGACGGCGAAGTTGTTGCGCTGGATCGAAATGGAATCTCCAGTTTCTCCGCGCTTCAAACCGCGCTGGCAGAAAACCGGACCGATCACCTGATCTTTTTCGCCTTCGACCTGCTGTTTGCGGAGGGCAAGGATCTGCGCCGCCTGCCTCTGCTCCGGCGCAAGCAAAAGTTGCGGGAAATCCTGCAAGCCGCCGGAACTGAGCCCCTGATTCGTTACGTCGAGCATTTCCAAACCAGCGGCGACGCGGTGCTGAAATCCGCCTGCCGCATGTCGCTTGAGGGAATTGTATCCAAGCGGGCCGACGCTCCCTACGAATCGGGACGCACCGGCACCTGGACGAAAACCAAATGCCGCGGCGGTCTTGAAGTGGTAATCGGCGGCTGGACCGACACCAACGGACGTTTCCGATCGCTGCTGGTTGGCGCGTATCGCGGCGATCGGCTGATCTACCTGGGCCGCGTCGGCACCGGCTTCGGCAGCGCCACGCTGGATCGCCTGATGCCGCGATTGAAGTCGGCGGCCAGCCGCCACAATCCGTTCAGCGGCGAAAATGCGCCGCGTGCGGCCTCGAACGTCCACTGGCTCAAGCCGGATCTGGTCGCCGAGATCGAATTCGCCGGATGGACCAGTGACGGACTTGTGCGTCAGGCTTCTTTCAAGGGGCTGCGCGAAGACAAACCGGCTGCGGAGGTGAGAGCCGAAGAACCCGCGCCGGCGCAGACCGTCGAATCAGAAAAACCCGGGCCGAAAAAATGGCCCTCCACACAGCCGAAGCCGGTGGTGATGGGCGTGGCGATTTCAAATCCCGACAAGCCTCTGTGGCCGAATCCGGACGGCGGACCAATCACGAAGCTGGATTTGGCGCGCTATTATGAAGCAGTCGGCGCCTGGATGATCGAACATCTCAAGGGACGCCCCTGCTCGATCATCCGGGCGCCCGACGGCATCAACGGCCAGCACATATTTCAACGCCACGGCAAACCGGGAACCTCCACTCTGATCGATTTGGTGAAGGTTGGGGGAGATCGGCAGCCCTATCTGCAAATCGATCGCGTCGAGGGACTGGCCGCCATGGCGCAGGCGGCAGCCGTCGAACTGCATCCATGGAATTGCGAGCCGGGAAATCCCGATGTTCCCGGACGCCTGGTGTTCGATCTCGATCCCGCCCCCGACGTCGAATTCAGCACGGTGGTCGAGGCCGCGCGCGAAATGCGCGAGCGTTTGGAGGATTTGGGGCTGGTGGCGTTCTGCAAAACCACTGGCGGCAAAGGCTTACACGTCGTTACACCACTGGCGCCGCGCCGCGACCGTCCTTTGACCTGGCCTGAAGCCAGGGAATTCGCCCGTGAAGTTTGCATTCGGATGGCGGCGGACAGCCCCAGTCGGTATCTGGTCAGGATGACCAAACGCGAGCGCTCCGGCCGCATCTACCTGGATTATCTGCGTAATGACCGCGCGGCGTCGGCGGTCGCGCCGCTGTCGCCGCGGATACGTCCGGAAGCGACGGTTTCGATGCCGCTTTTGTGGGACCAGGTCCGCGCCGGCCTTGACCCCCGTCGGTTTACGATGCGCACAGCTCCTGCGCTAATCGCCAGGAGCACGGCATGGCGGGATTACCGCGACTCGCAGCGCCCACTGGAGGCGGCCATCAGGCAACTGGCCCGCGCCACCGCAGCTTGATCGGCCGCCTGACGGCTGCCTGGAACAGGCCTGCCAGATTTTTGTCGGTTTGCAAACGACACCTTGGAAAGCCCGTCCACGCGCAGCCAAAGCCTTTAAGCGCGGTCATGCGTGCATGTACCAGCCGCCGCTGACGGTCACCGCTTCTCCGGTAATGTAGGAGGCGTCGTCGGAGGCGAGGAAACATGTCACCGCGGCGACTTCCTCGGGCTTGCCGGCTCTACCCAGCGGGCAATCCCGGGCCATGCGATCTCCGCCGATCTCTTTCCAATGGGTTTCGACCCACTTGGTCAGTATCATGCCCGGAGCGATCGCATTGCAGCGCACACCGTAGGGGCCGGCCTCGGCCGCCACCGTACGCGTCAGCGCCAGCACTCCGGCCTTGGCGGCGTTATAGGGCGCCGACGAATTGGTGGTCCATGCCGCTACCGACGCAATGTTAATGATCGCGCCTTGACGGCGAGTCTTCATGCCGGGCAGGATCACGCGAATCATGTTGAAGCAGCCGGTCAAATCGACGTCAAGCACCCGCTGCCAATCCTGCGGATCGAGTTCACTGACAGCGCCAAAGGCATTGATCCCGGCGTTGTTCACCAGGATATCGACGCGGCCCAAACGTGCGTCCACAGCCCCCACAACCTCATCGATGTTGTTTCGATTCGCGACGTCGAGGGGAAAGCCGATTACGCGCCCGGGAAATTCCCTGTCCAGTTCTTCCACCGTCTCCTGCGTGCGCCGCGCGTGAGAATCGGTGACCACCACGATTGCTCCCTCCTGGGCGAGCCGATGGGCGGTGACCTTGCCCATCCCGGCTCCTGCCGCGGCCGTGACCAGCGCCACTTTGTCCTTCAAGCCTCTCATGCCAATGTCCTCCGGGGGGCAGTAAGCAAATCCTGCACGGTTCGCCATTTTGGCTGCATCGACCTGCCGATGTAAATGCAATCCGCCGCGGGTGGCGGTAGGCTCATCCATGACGTTCGGAAGCTGCGAGTCCTGACCCTGTTGTGTTCTCCATCTCCACTCGCTTGGCGGCGGACGCGAACGCCGGTTAAACCTGCGCGTTTGGCAACTTCCGATGCTGGCACCGGCCCGGTGCGCTTATTTATGGGGTTTGAAAAGACGAAGATCGTTGCGGCCTGGAAAAACCTGGCCCCCGTCGCCAACCCGCCGGCGCAAGCGCGGCAATAGCCGGGGCACTGCGCTGAATGCTTGCTGGTATTGTGCGCCGAGTGCTGCTTCCTCGGCGCCGATCCTGATTCGCAACAGGATCGCGTTGCCGGCTGAGAATACGATTGCGCTGCGCCAGCATCCGTAGATCATCGGAACACAGATCATTTCAACCGTCACCGCCAGGTAGTTCGGATGGCGTATCAGGCGGTAAGGGCCTGAGGTGAGCGGCGCGGCGCCCGGCCACACAATGATTCGCGTGTTCCAGCGTTCGCCCAGAGTCGTTACGGCCCAGTAACGCAGCGCTTGCGCGCAAGCCGCACCGAAAAGTGCTATCCATCCCAGTGACGGCGGAAATTCCCGGCCGAAAACAATCGCCTCGCCGCCGCAGCAGGCAATAAACAGGACATGAAATGCGGCGATTGCGGGATAATGTCCGGCGCCCGCCTCGACCGCGCCTCGCGCCAGCGCCGCGCGCGTATGGCGCGCCGAGATCAGCAATTCCACGATCCGCTCCGCGCCCACCGCCGCCAACGTCGCCAGGTAAGCGCCAAGCGAGATCACCATCGCAGCAGCACCAGTTCCGAGCAGAATCCCGGTCCGACCGCCATCATCATCCCATAGTCGCCGGCTTGCGCCTGCCCGTCGGACAGGAGATCGCCCAACACGAACAGGACGGATGCCGATGAGAGATTGCCGATCTCGGTCAAGGACCGCCACGATCGTTCCAGCGCATCGCAGGGAAGGTCGAGCGCCGTCTCGATTGCGCGCAGCACCTTGGGTCCGCCGGTATGCGCGATCCAATGGCGGATTGCGCCGCGATTAAGTCCGTGCGCGGCCAGCAGCCGATCCACGTCAGCGCCAAGGTTTTCCCTGACCGCGTCGGGCACTTTCGGCGACAGGACGATTTTGAAACCGCTGTCGACGATGTCCCATCCCATCAGGCGTTCGGTGTCGTGGTAGAGCGTGGACTGGGTCCCGACAACGCGTGGGCCGCGGTCAGTCCGCCGTGCCGCGCCGGCGATTATCACCGCGGCGGCGCCGTCCCCGAACAGGCCCGACGCGATCAAATTGGCCAGCGACAGATCGTCGCGCTGCAAGGTCAGGGAGCACAACTCGACCGACAGGAACAGGGCAATGTGGTCGGGAAAGGCCCGCGTATATTCTGAGGCGCGCGCCAGACCCGCCGCCCCGCCGACACATCCGAGGCCGAAAATCGGGGTACGCTTGATGCCGGAGCGCATCCCCAGACGGTTGATGATCCTGGCGTCCATACTTGGAGTAGAGATTCCAGTCACTGTGACGAAAAAAAAATGATCGATGTCCGCCGCTTCAAGACCGGCCTGCTTGAGCGCGGCGCGCACCGCGGCTTCACCAACCTGCAGGGCGGCGGTGTTCCAGGCCTGATTGGTTTTGGCAAAGCTGTCCAGCGCGGGGTACTCCTCCAGGGGCAGGGCGAAATAGCGGCCGCGGACCTGCACTGCGCGATGGAACTCCTCCAGTCGGCGGGGGTTTCCATGTCTGCCCTTCCAGTAAGTGCGCAAAGCGTCAGTCAGAACCTGCTGTTCGACATAGTTGGGCGGAAATGCGAGACCCACGGCGCGGATCGCAGGAGCGTCGCGGTCAGAAAATGGTGCAGGCAAGCTTTGTGGATGTTCGGACGCCATCGGGTTACCTCGCCGCGAAATCGAGCACGCCTGCCACAGGACCGCGCCCAACGCTGTTTAGCCGCAACTCAAACCAATCGGCGAGCTTCTCGCCGGCCGGCCATCTAGGGTCCGCATCCAGCTTATATCTTCGAATCCCCGCCGTCACCTGATAGCGGCGCACGGAACTCGATCGACTAAGTCTTTGAGGACTGATTCGAAGACGGATAAGATAAGCGCACGCAGCCCTGGAGCAGGGCCCGACCGTCAGCATCGGCCGGGCCCCCACGATTCTCATGTCCGCGCAAATTCCAACGAGCACCTACCGTATTCAGTTCAGCCATCGCTTTACTTTGGAACAGGCAACGGCGCTGGTCGATTATCTGCATGACCTGGGTATCGGCGCGTGCTATGCCTCGCCGCTGACGATGGCCCGTCCGGGAAGTTCGCACGGCTACGACGTGACCAGTCACGGGATGCTCAATCCTGAAATCGGCGACGAGGCCCAGCTGGCGCATTTTGCGCAAGGGCTGCGGGCCAACGGGATGGGCCTGATTCTGGATACGGTTCCCAACCATATGTGCATCGCGCATCCGTCCAATCAGATGTGGTGGGATATTCTGGAGAACGGGCCGAGTTCTCCCTTCGCCAGTTTCTTCGATATCGATTGGAAGCCGCCCAAGGCCGACCTGACCAACAAAGTGCTGTTGCCGATGCTCGGCGACCAGTTCGGCAAGGTGCTGGAAAACGGCGAGATCAGGATCGCTTTTGAAAATGGCGCCTTGCAGGTGCGCTACTATGAATGGTCGCTGCCGCTGGCGCCGCGCACCTGGACCCATATTCTGCATCCGGCCCTTGAACAGGTGCGCGGTCTTTTCGAGGAATCCGACCGGGACCTGATGGAACTGGAGAGCATCATCACCGCGATGGAGCATCTGCCCGAGCGCAGCGAGACCGATCCCGAGCGCATCCGGGAACGCATGCGGGAGAAGGAAGTGATCAAGCGGCGCCTTTCGACGCTGCTCGAAAAATCGGCCGCGATCAGGTCGGCAATTGACGCTTCTTTGAAGGATATCAACGGCGTCAAGGGCGACCCGCACAGCTTTGATCGGCTGGAAAAGCTGCTCGAAGATCAGGCCTATCGGCTCAGTTTCTGGCACGTCGCGGCCGACGAGATCAATTACCGCCGGTTTTTCGATATTAACGAACTGGCGGCCATTCGAGTCGAAGATCCGGCGGTGTTCGAGGCCGTGCACGAATTGACGCTGCGCCTGATCGGTCAAGGCATCGTCACCGGGCTGCGGATCGATCATGCCGACGGCCTGCTCGACCCCGGGCTTTATTTGCGGATGCTCCAGGAGCGCTGCGCTGCGGTTCAGCACGAGGCGCCGGGCAATGGTGATGGGCGTCCCTTTTACGTTGTGGTGGAAAAAATTTTGACCGGCCATGAGCGTCTGCGCGGCGACTGGCCGGTTCACGGAACCACCGGATATGAATTCGCCAATCTGCTTAACGGCGTTTTCGTGGACACTTCAAGTCAGCATCGATTCGAAGACCTCTACGCGCGTTTTGCGGGATGGCAGCAGGCGTTTCGCGACCTGGTTTACGATTGCAAGAAGCTGATGCTGCGGGCGTCAATGTCCGGCGAGCAGAACGTGCTCGCGCGCCGGCTCGATCAGATCTCCGAGCAGCATCGATGGTCGCGCGATTTCACGCTCAACAGTCTGGGCCGGGTCCTGGCCGAGGTGATCGCATGCTTCCCGGTTTATCGCTCCTACGTGACATCCGCCGGTCGCGTGACCGACGAGGATCGCGAGCAGATCGGCCGCGCGATTCATATCGCCAAACGGCGCAACCCGGCACTGAGCGAATCCACCTTCGATTTTCTTGCCGCGGTGCTTTTACTGGAGCATCCCGAGGGTCTGGAGGAGGCCGCGTGCGCCCAGCGCCTGGACTTCACCCTGCGCTTTCAACAATTGACCAGCCCGGTGATGGCCAAGGGATTCGAAGACACCGCCCTGTATCGATATGTGCCGCTGGCCTCGCTCAATGAAGTGGGAGGCGATCCGACCCGTTTCGGTGTCAGCGCGCAGGAGTTCCATTCGCGCAACGCGCAGCGCGCCGAACAATGGCCGCACGGATTTTCCGCCACCTCTACCCACGACACCAAACGCAGCGAAGACGTGCGCGCCCGCATCAACGTGCTGTCGGAAATTCCCGACCAGTGGGAGCGCGCGATCTGGCGCTGGCACCATCTGACCGAATCCGCCCGCGGCGAGATCGACGGCGTGCCGGTGCCCGATCCCAACGAGGAATACCTTTTTTATCAGACCCTGATCGGAACCTGGCCAATCGATCTTCATCCCGATGAATTCGACGAATACATCCGGCGAATTCAGGCCTACATGGACAAGGCGGCCAAGGAGGCAAAGGTCAGGACCAGTTGGATGCGGGCCAACGATCGGCATGACGTCAAGCTGGCCGAGTTCATCGCGGCGGTGATGCGGACGGGAGGCGACAATTCCTTCATCGCCGATATCGGCGCGTTTGCCACGCGTGTGGCGGACGCCGGCATGCTAAATTCGCTGTCGCAGACCCTGCTCAAGATCGCGTCGCCTGGCGTGCCTGATTTTTACCAGGGAACGGAGTTGTGGGACCTGAGCCTGGTCGATCCGGACAATCGCCGTCCGGTCGATTACGGCGCGCGCATCGCGATCATGGAGGAAATCAAGCGGTCGGTCGAAGGCAACCGCCTGGGGTTCGCGCAAAAGATTTTCACCAAGCCCGGCGATGGCATCATCAAGGCGTACGTCATAAGGGAAGCGCTGAATTTCCGCCGCAGCAACCCCGCTCTTTTCATAAAGGGCGATTATGTCGCGCTGGAAGGATCCGGAGCGCACGGCCGCAACGTAATTTCGTTTGCGCGCCGCACAGACGATCAACACGTGATCGTGGCGGCCGGCCGCTTCTTCACCTCCCTGGGTAAACTGCCCGCCTCCGCCGCGGGCGAGGAAACCTGGCGCGATACCTATCTTTCGGCCCCGGCCGGATTCCTGCATGGACGCTACGTCGAGCTTTTTACCGGAGCCCGGATTGCCGCCGACCTCGATCGCGACCGCCGCCAACTGTGCCTTGCCGACATCTTCGCCCATCTGCCGGTGGCCCTGCTGATTCCGGCGGATTGAACTGTGCGCGAATCCCCTGCCCCTGGGACGCTTGCTATAATGGCCGCTGCATCCATGGCCGCTCGAAAGCGGCCCGGGTTTCGGGAGACACAACAGCGTATGCCTCGTGAACGAAAACCTACCGACCCGCAGGCGCGGGCGATTTTCGAAATCCATCGCCGCTTCGTCACCTTGATGGAGGAGCGCCTGAGTATGGTCGAGGAACAGACCAGGGCCAATTATGTCACGGTGATGAAGTCCCTGACCGAGAAACTCGCAGTCCCCGGCAAGCCGCTTTCGGAAATCGCCCGCGAGATGATGGCTGAAGCCGGCCCGATCCTTTTCCAGGTCATGCAAGGATAGGATCGTTTCGGCCTCAATCCTCCAACGCGTAACCGACTTCGCTGTGCTGGGTCAGATCCAGACCGATGTGCTCCTCCTCTGAATCAACCCGCAGTCCGACCAGACCGTCAACCAGCTTGAGCAGGATATAGCTGCCGGCGAACGCGAACACCATACTGGCGACGACCGCTATGAATTGGATGAGGAGCTGGCTGGGATTGCCGTTGAGCAACCCATCGGCGCCGGCCGGGTTGATCAGTTTGCTCGCAAACACGCCGGTCAGAAGGGCACCGGTGACCCCGCCCACGCAATGGACGCCGACCACGTCCAGCGCGTCGTCGTAGCCAAAGTGGTATTTGATGCTGACCGCGTAAAAACAGATTGCGCCGGCGATAATCCCGATCACCAGCGCCGCCATCGGCCCAACATAACCCGACGCCGGGGTAATCGCGACCAGGCCGGCGACAGCGCCGCTGGCCGCACCCAGCACCGTCGGCTTCCCGCGCACCATCCACTCCGTCACCATCCAGGACAGCGAGGCCGAGGCCGCCGCCACATGCGTGGCAACCATCGCGGAGGCCGCCAGGCCGTTGGCCGCCAGCGCGCTGCCGGCATTGAACCCGAACCATCCGAACCACAACAGGCCGGCGCCGGTCAGCGTCATGGTCAGATTGTGCGGCGTGATCGGCTCGTGCGGATAACCCATCCGCCGGCCCAGCAAAATCGCGGCGGCCAGCGCCGAGATTCCCGACGAGATATGAACCACGGTGCCGCCGGCGAAATCCAGCGCGCCCATCTGATGGAGCCATCCGCCAGCGCCCCAGACCCAATGCGCAAGTGGATCGTAGATCAGCGTGGCCCACAGCAGGCTGAACAGGAGGAAACCGCGGAAAGTCACCCGCTCCGCGATTGCGCCCGTGATCAGCGCCGGGGTGATGATCGCGAACATGCATTGGAACAGCATGTACACCGAATGCGGAATGGTGGCGGCATACACCGGATCGGGGGCGGCGCCGACCGAATTCAGGCCGATCCAGGAAAGCCCGCCGATCAGCCCATGATGGTCGGGCGAAAACGCAAGGCTGTAGCCGAACAGCACCCATTGCACCGTGATAACCGCGGCCAGGATGAAGCTCTGCATCAAGGTGGCCAAAACGTTTTTGCGCCGCACCATCCCGCCGTAAAAAAGGGCGAGACCGGGCGCCGTCATCAGCAGAACCAGCGCAGCGGCAACCAGGACCCAGGCCGTGTCGCCGCTGTTGATCCGGTCGGCCGGAGGAACCGGCATCGCGTAAGCCTTGGGCAGCGTAGCGGCAAAAACATTGCGCGCAACTAAAGTTAGGGCGGCCGCAAACCCTGCAGCGGGCAGCACAATGGAGCGTCCGGATCGAAATCTCGCCATGATTGGAGTCATTGGTAAAACCTTGGGCAAAAGTTGTGGCAAATGTCGATGCCTCGCTCAAGACGCAAGAGCGCATCGATCGGCGAGTTGGCTGGACGCGCGCGGCCATGGAAATATGCAATGATCCGGCCCGCGAACGCGGCGAATTCAGGTTATTGAGGATTTTGCGCCCACGATTTGACATAGCGGCTCACCGCTTCCCGTTGCGCCGGCTCAATCGGCGGGCCGGGATCGCCGCCGCCGCGCTGTTCATCGCGGCCGATTTGATTGCGGTTGAACTCAGGCGCCGCCGTTATGCGGGCGACTTCGATATCTCGATGGAATTTGGCCGCCGATTTCTAAGGGGCCAGCATTTGTACCAGGGCGGCTTGCATTTTCCCTACCTTCCCACCGCCGCGATGTTTTTCGCGGTTTTCTCCCTGCTGCCGACGCCGTTGGCATTCCTGCTGTTTTACGCCACCGCAATCCTGTGCTTGGGACTGGTGCTGCGGATGCTTTCGACGATCGTATGCGGGACACAACCGGGCCTTCGCGAGCGCAGCGGTCAAATCGCGGCGCTCACGTTGATCCTCGCCGCGCACTATATAATCCGCGACCTCGATGACGGCGGTCCCAATCTGATTCTGCTCGCGATTGCGATGGGCGGGATCTACTGGGCCTGGAGGGGACGGGAGGTTCGCGCCGCCGGATTGCTGGGCGCGGCCACCGCATTGAAGGCGACCGCCGCACTCTTCATTCCGTTTCTGATTTGGAAGCGGTGCTGGCGGCTGGCGATCTATACAACCATCGCGACCTTGTTGTGGTTGGCTTTGCCGATAGCGCGGATGGGACCGGCGAACTGGTGGATGCATCAGCGGGAGTGGATCATATCGGCAATCGGGTTCGCCGCCGGATTCAATCAGGCCGCCGCGCATTACTATGGCGCGGGCAACAGCGGCAACCAGGCGCTCAGGCCCGCCGTGATATATCTGACCAGCAGCCGCGCCGCCGCGCTTTTAGCTGGTCTGACTTTGACGGCGATTTTCTGCTGGATCACCGCGCGGCCGTACGGCGGCCGCCTCGACACCCGATGGGTGAGGGAATCAAGCGGAGCGCTGATCCTGGCCGTGCTGCTTGCGCCGATCGCCTGGGTGCAACATCTGGTCGTCGCCATTCCGGCGCTGTACCTGATCGTCGCGGACTGGCTGGCCGGCCAGGATTTCAGTCTGGCATCCAAAGCCGCGCTGCTGCTCTACATCATCTTTGCCCTGATTCTCAATCGCGGAGTGATCGGCAAGGCGCGCTTCGAGATTCTGCTCGATTTCCATGCTCAGACCATTTGTATGCTGCTGGTTCTGGGCGTCCTGATGCTGGAGCGACGCGCGGTCCGCAAATCGCCGGTCCAACCCGACGCGCAGCCCTTGTTTCGATGTACGGCCGGGCACAAAGCGGGTTAAGATTGTTCAGCCGGAATTCAGAACGCCGACCCGGAGATCCAGTTCATGGGCCGAATCGCAAACCACGCAATCAACCTTGCCGCCTGCGCCGCCGCGATTGTGCTGGCCGCAAATGTCTCGGCCCATCCCCGGATGCGGCTGAGGAGTCCCGCCTTCGCCGCCGGAGCTCCGATTCCCGAACAATACACGTGCTCCGGGAAGGATATTTCGCCGCCGCTTGAGATTGACGGCATCCCGCCCGCCGCCAAATCGCTCGTCCTGGTGGTTGACGATCCAGACGCCCCCTCAGGCACCTTTGAGCATTGGGTGGTTTACAACATGCCCCCAAACACCACGCTAATCCCGGCCGGTGTCGCACCGGGGGCGACGATGCCCGGAGGCGGGCAGCAGGGACGCAACGACTTCGGCCGTCTCGGCTATGGTGGTCCGTGTCCTCCACCGGGAGCGGCGCACCATTACCGGTTCTGGCTGTTCGCGTTGAGCAGCACGATCACGCCGGCCTCGCCGGATGCTCGGGAGATCCAGCGCGCGATGCAGGGCCATGTTGTGGAAAGCGCGGAAACGACGGGAACATTCGGGCGCTGAGGCCGCCAGGGCGCGCACCGCTCAGGAGACGGCCTTTTCGACCTTGTCGCGCTCGGGCCGGAGATTCTCCACTGTCCCGCGCTCGGTTGCCGCCTTTTCCGACGGCTTGGGCAAAAGCTGATGGGTGGTGAGCACCTCGATAAACTTGCGCACCGCGGGCGAGAGTTCCCGCCCGCGCTTATAGATGATGGCCAGGGGACGGGTGAATACGCCCTCCTGAAACTCGAGCATCTTGAGCGACCCGCGCGCGGTTTCATGATCGACCGTAAGCCGCGGCACGATTGCCACCCCCAGTCCGATCTCGACCGCGCGTTTGATGGTCTCGACGTTGTCGAACTCCATCGTGTAATGGGGCTTCACACCGTGATCGCGCAGGATCCGGTCAACCGCCTTGCGGGTTGAAATGTCGCGTTCATAGCCGACGAAGCGCTGGCCCTCGAGCTGGGCAAAGCTGACCTTGTTCTGCTTCGCCAATGGACTGTCGGGTGGAACCACCAGCACCAGTTCGTCATGGCGAAACGCCACCGAAACTATTTGGCTGCGCTTGGCCGGGTACGCGACCACGCCCAGGTCGATTTTGCCTTCGATCAGGTCCTCGTAAATTTTGTTGGCGCGCAGGTATTCCAGATGCACGTT
>Ga0070737_10000128_pt1 | contig 179510 bp, 163 predicted proteins | sample Coa_R1_10_FD_66438 | JGI IMG/M metagenome (GOLD analysis project Ga0070737, IMG submission 66438) | Surface soil microbial communities from Centralia Pennsylvania, which are recovering from an underground coalmine fire - Coalmine... | ecosystem: Environmental > Terrestrial > Soil >...
GCGCTGAAAATCGGGCGAAAACGCTCGGCGCGCCTCAGCGTAAGGAAGCCGTCGCCAGGCAGCAGCGCCCCGACCATTCCCGGCAAGTCGCTGGCGCGTTCGAACTCGGAGAGCATCGCTTCCAGGTCGGCGCCCGGAAGCGCGGCGAGCCCGGAGAAGCGCTCCGGATGAGCCGCGCATACTTCGGAGATCGCGTCGTTGTAGAGGCGGCAAAGCTCGATCGAGTCGGCGAGCGGCAGGGTTTCAACGCCATACACGGTCGAGAGCGACAGCACGCCGTGGGTGATTCCGTTGCGCTCCATACTGTCGAGCCGTGTCGCCAAATCGTCGAAGCCTTTCGGCACACGCAGCGACGGCAGCTCGCAATCGATGAACTCCTGGCCGTCGTTGGTCAGTCCGATGCGTGGCGGTGCGGTCCGCTTGCGCAGGACATCGGCGAGCGCCTTGGGAATCCAATGAGCGTGCATATCGATTGGCATAGCGGGTTAACGGCCGTCGGCCGCCCTCATCGTAATTCGTCGCCGGAAGATGGCGACTGTTGGCTGGTGATAGTTGTCGCCAATACCGCGATGGTCGTCAACCGGGAAAAACGCCGTCAGATTCGCTGTTCGCCGCTGGCCATTGCGACGTAGCAGACCAGACCGGCTGTATAGACCATCGCGGTCAAATAAAAGATCGCGGAAAATGAGCCGGTCCGCTGCAGGATAAAGCCGGTCGCGGCTACGCCGATGATTCCCGGAATGGTCGCAAACGTGTTCGAAAGGCCCATCAGGATCCCGGCATAGCGCGGTGCGACATCGAGATGATTCACGGCGAAGGCGCCCGAGCCCAGCGCCGAGCCTCCAATCGAAAGCGTCACAAGCAGGACCGCGACCCCCGCCGACGTCGCCATCGGCAGTGCGAGCAGCGGAAGCGCGCCCAGGAAAAACGCGCTGCCCTGCAAAACCTTCCGCACGGCGGTTAGACTCATCCCGCGCTTCTGAAGCGTATCGGCAAGCCATCCGGCAACGTTCTGCATCGAAAATGCGACCGCGTAAGGAATTACCGAAAGCTCGCCGAGCCGCGTCATCGGAACGTGAAAGTTATGGGAGAGATAGCTAGGCAGCCAGAGCAGCAGGATGTAGAAGCCGAAATTGTTGCAAAGATGCGCGATGACGATCGCCCAGACTGCGGGCTCGCTCAGGATTGCGACCCACGGAATCGATGGAGCGAGTGAGATCTCGGGCCGTCCCGCCGCGATCGTCGCCATCTCGCCCGTGGTCATCCCCGGGCATTCCTCGGGTGAATCGGCGGCCTTCAACTGCCATGCGACGAGCCAGAGCAGGCCAAGCGCACCGGATATGTAGAACACGGCGGGCCATCCGAAGGCGAGCACGATTGCTGGGCTTACCAGCAGCGCGACCATCGTACCGAGGGTCACGCCGCTGAAATGAAATGAGATCGCACGCGCCCGCTCCGTGACCAGCGTCCAGCGCGCGGCGACGCTATGCACGGCCGGAAAGTTGAGGGCCTCGCCGACGCCGAGCATCGCGCGTGTCGCGAGCAAAACGCCGAATGAAATCGACGCCGCCGGCGGCGTGAGCGCGGTCGCCAGCGACCAAATCGCCACACCCGCCATCAGGACGCGCTTGCCGCCGAAGCGATCGGCGAGCCATCCGCCTAGCATCTGCAGCCAGATATAGCCCCAGAAAAATGCCGAGAGGATGAGGCCGCGCGCGGCGTCGTCGTAGCCCTTGTCGCGGGCGAGCGGGATGATCGCGATCGAGATATTGACGCGGTCGATGTAGCAAAGCGCGGTGCCGAGGGCGAATAGCAGAATGACGGTGTAGCGTCGCGGCCATCGCGCGGTCTGCGGCGCGTCGAAAATAATCGATGAAGTCGCCATCGGTCGCCCGGGGGTGATGCGGCAGGATAATGGCGACGCGGCGAGCTTGGCAATCCCGGATGACGGGCCAGCGAGCCCGCGGCGGTTCAAAAGTGCAAGGCTCGGCGGCGCAATCTGCGCGGCCGAGCCCTGCGTGATTCACTATGCGCCGGAGCGCCTACTGCATGATCGAACTCAGACCCGACACAGTCGAGTAGAGCTTCACGTCGGTGTAATTAACACCGCCTAGGTTGGCGCATCCCTGGTTGGTGCCGAACGGCGGATTCGCGATCCAGGCGCTGGCGTGGCTGTTTTGCTGATCCCACAGCCCCACCAGATAGTCGCCCGTATACATGACTGGACCAACTTCCGGCACGTCATGCGCGATCTGCTGAAACGAGGTCGATTTCCAGTACTTCAGATTCTCGTCATAAAGATCGGCCCACGACTGCGTCCATTGCTGCTTGTCGACGTAGAGCATGCGCTTGCCGATGCAATAGCCGCTGCGCAACGCCGGAATACGCCGCACGTCAAGCAAATAAGTGTCGCGCACTTCCCATTTCCCGACCTTGGGGCCCGGGAACAACATCGGGTAGTAGTTGTCCATGTTGCTCGAGGCTGCCTCGTCCGCCACCGTGATCGCCAGGATCTTGCGATCGCCGAGGTAGTTCGCATCGAACTTGACGATGCCGCCGTTGAAGAGCTGCTTCACGTCGTCCTGGATCCAGTCCGTGCCCACGAACGGCGAGCATCGCGAGGCCGACGACAGACGCAGCGTGCGCCGCAGCGCCGGGATGAACAGGAACAGGTCTTCATTGCGGGTCGGGTCAGTGTAATAGATCGTAAGCTGAGTCGTATAGCGCGACTGCTCAGGCTGCAGCACCCGGGTATATTCCGTGTAGTAAATTCCGGGTCCGCTCGGATCGGAGTTGGGCACACCGGGGTCCGTGTTGAAGTTGAATTGACGATAAACGGTGGAGGTTACCTCGGTAGTCCGATTACCGTAGCGATCGAGTAGGAAGACGTGGTTGTTGGGCGCACAGGTGATATGCGGGACGTACTCGTACCAAGTGTTAACCAAAATCTCCCACCCTTTGAGCGGTCCCGAAGGGTTGGGGAAAACAAGTCCGCCGACGTAGCCCGTGATGCTGTGGCCGCCGTTGGGCAGCGTCACGATCTGAACGTTCTTGCTGTATTTCTCGGTGTATTCCTGGAACCGTTTGGGCAGCGGATAGTCGTGGGTCGGCCCGATTTCCATCCTGAAATCGGCCGGGAATTTCCAGAAATTGTCGCCTTGGAAGAGCACCTGCAGGCCGTCCTGCATCGCACCCTTGTACTGCTGCCAGTTCTGCATCGTTATGACCGTGCCCGGCGGTGGCACGCCGCTCTCCTCACCCGCGGCACGGACGTTTGCGGCCAAAGCGAGTGCGAGGAACACCGCCCCCATTAAGGCACTCAGCGCCCTAAGCGGCGCGTTTCGCATGATCGTTACCTCCGGATAGATTTTCGGCTGGGGATGCATCCCCGGACACGATTTTTTAACTCTCTAGGCTTATGGCCGAGGCTGGAAAAAGTCAATTGCGGCTACGGACATTTCCGTACTCACATCAGGACCATGGCCGTGCACTGATGGGTCTCGATCGCGACGTCCCCGTTTACTAGTTCATGTCGCTCAAATAGCAGGCAGAAAGAGCTGAGTGGTGGGAGTACAGTTCCTGCGCGCCAAGCGAATACCGGCCGACAGTTTGCGAACGGTGTAAAAGAGAGCCGCTTTTTTTGCGGTAAAAAGTGAGCTACCCCCCGAGGCGCTAATGGCTTGACCGGTAATCAGGGTGAACATGCGACGGTTTCAATTCTCGCGGTTTGGGCGCAATCAGTACGCGCGTTAGCCATGTGCTGACGCAGCTTCGCCACGACCGGTGCGGGAATCATTCACTCCGCAGCTCGATCGTGTTGCCGTCAGGATCGAGGAACCAGAGCTGGCGGCCGGTGAGACGCCGCTCTGCGTTGCCGATCACCGCGCTGGCCGCACTGCCGTCGAGATATTCGATCCCGAGCCGTTCGAGCTCGGCCTTGGCCTCGTCCAAATCGTCGACATCGAGCGCGATATGCGGGCTGGTGGGGTCGATCTTGCGGCCCGTGTCGCGGCTTTCGATGACATGAATCATGTTGTGGCCGATTCCGTACCATGCGCCGCCGAAGGGGAAGTTCGGCCGCTCCATCATCGGAAGGCCCAGCACCCGCGCATAGAACTCCTTGGTGCGATTCGCGTCGCTTACCCGAATCCCGACATGGTTCAGCGCTTTCACCTTGACCATCGTGCTTCCTCCCTTGTGTTGAGTATGTTGAGCCTCTCAGTCGAAGGCGTTCTCGCCGGTTATATCGCGTCCCAGGATTAACGTCTGCACGTCGTAGGTGCCCTCATAGGTGTTCACGGTCTCGAGGTTCAGCATATGCCGGATGACCGGGTATTCGTTGACGATGCCGTTGGCGCCGAGCATATCGCGCGCCATTCGCGCGATCCCCAGCGCCTCGTTAACATTGTTGCGCTTGGCGAACGAGACGTGCTCCGGGCGCATCCGGTTGGCGTCCTTGAGCCGGCCGAGCTGAAGACAGACGAGCTGGCCCTTAGTGATCTCGGTCAGCATCCGCACCAGTTTGCTTTGAACGAGTTGATATCCGGCGAGCGGGCGCGAGAACTGCTTCCGTGATTTCACGTAATCAAGCGCGCAGTTGTAGCAGGTGCGCGCTGCGCCGAGCGCGCCCCATGCGATCCCATAGCGCGCCTGCGTCAGGCATGAGAGCGGCGCTTTTAGTCCGCGCGCTTCGGGCAGATGCGCCTCCGGACCAACACGGACATCTTCGAGGATCAATTCCGAGGTTACCGATGCGCGCATCGAGAATTTCCCGTGGATGTCATGCGTGCTGAAACCGGACGTGCCCTTCTCGACAATGAACCCGGTGATACCTTCATCGACACGCGCCCAGACGACCGCGATGTCGGCGATCGTGCCATTAGTGATCCATCGCTTCGTGCCGTTGATGATCCATCCTTTGCCATCGCGGCGCGCCCGCGTCTCCATCCCGCCGGGGTCTGAGCCATGGTCAGGCTCGGTTAATCCGAAGCATCCCAAGATGCGTCCCTTCGCCATCTCGGGGAGGTAGCGATTCTTCTGCGCCTCGGAACCCCAGGCGTAGATTGCGTACATCGCGAGCGCACTTTGTACCGACGCGAACGAGCGGAGACCGGAGTCAGCGGCCTCGAGCTCCTGCATGATGAGGCCGTAAGCAACATTGTTCATCCCGGCACATCCATAGCCGTGAAGATTGGCGCCAAAGATTCCGAGCTCGGCCATTCGGGGGATAAGCGCGGATGGAAAAGTTTCGTTCGCGAAATGGCGCTCGATGTCGGGAATCACCTCGCGTTCGACGAACTGCTTGACCGTATCGCGCGCCATCCGTTCTTCCTGGCTAAGCAGCTCATCGAGGTTGAAGAAGTCGAGATCCTTGAGCAAATCCGCCACGTTAGACTCCTGAAACTAAGAAATTCTGAACCATCGAAAAAGTTAATCTTATTTTGATGCGTACCGTCCGCTTACATTTCAGGTAATGCCGAATTAACCATACTACTATTTGCGCGAATGCCGCGCATCAGATAATTTTATAACCAGCTAAGCGCGGTATGCATATCGAAACGCTCAAGGTCTTCTGTGACATCGTCGAAAGCGGCAGCTTTTCCTACGCCGCTTCGCAAAACTTCGTCACCCAGTCGGCAGTAAGTCAACAGGTCCGCAGCCTTGAAGAAAAGTATGACTGCCGATTGATAGAACGGGGCCGCGCAGGTGTCAAACCAACGCCGGCCGGTCAGATGCTGTATCATGCGAGCAAGGAAATCGTGCAACGCTACCTCGATCTGGAGAACCGGCTGCGCGAGATCGGATCGGTCGTCGCCGGCTCAATCCGGGTGGGGACGGTCTACAGCGTCGGGCTGCACGAATTACCGCCTTTCCTGAGCGAGTTCCTGCGCTCGTATCCTGCGGTCAACCTGCATCTCGAGTATCTCCGTTCGAACCGCATTTACGAGGATCTGCTTGAAGGCAAGATCGATCTAGGCGTGGTCGCTTACCCGGCGAAACGCGGACAGATCGTCACGGTGCCTTTTCGCGAGGATGAGCTTGTCCTCGTCGTCCCGGCAGACAGCGCGCTGGCGCGCAATGGCCGCATCAGCGTGGCCGAGCTCGCGGGTCAGAACCTGGTCGGCTACGAACGTGATGTTCCCACACGCAAAGCCTGCGATCGCATCCTGCGCGATCATGGGGTCAAGCCGCTGTACGTGATGGAATTCGACAACATCGAGACCATCAAACGCGCGGTCGAGATCGGACAGGGTCTAGCAATCGTCCCACGGATGGCGGTCGAGCTCGAAGCGGAACGCGGCACGCTCCGGATCGTTGAGTTCATTGAGGGCACGTTCGCCCGCCCGCTGGCAATCATCTACAAGCGCGGGCGCGAGCTTTCGCCCGCGGTCCGGAAGTTCATCGAGGTGCTCACGACCTCGCGCGATGGCCCGGAACGCCACGAAGCCGCCGATTCCGGCCGCAACAGTCGTCACGAGAAAGCCGAAAAGCCTAGCGCTTGAACAATTCCTTCATCCGTGAGCGATCGAACCCCGCGATGATTTCGCGGCCCGCCACGGTTAGCGGACGCTTGATGAGGTTCGGCTCCTCGGCCATCAGGCTGAGCGCCTGATCAGCGCTCAGCGTCTTGCCTGCCAGTCCGCGTGCCTTGAAGGCGGGACTTCTCGGATTCAGGAAATCGCGCGGATCCCGTCCCGCGAAAAGCTGCCTGAGCTCGTCGATCGAGAGCGGGTCGCGGGCGAAATCACGCTCCTCAAGATCGACATCCAGCTCGTTGCGCAAGAAACTTCTTGCGTCGCGGCAGGTGGTTCAGGTTGATTTCCAGAAAAAGCGCGCGCGCTTCATCTCGATGTCCCGCTTCGTCGATGCTTGTCTATGTGGACGACGGTTGTCTACTGGATCGACGTGCTCGGCAGCGGCGCCGCCGAAATGCCGCCGTGACGCACCGGCCCGGACCCGGGATCCATTCGGCCGCTCGATGAACCGCTGCTCGACGACCCCGAACCGCTCGCGCCCATCGAACTGCTGCTGATGCCCGTCGAGGTCATCCCACTGTTCGCGACGGTCGGGCTGCCGCTGGTCGACGATGACGGCGCGATGCTCCCCGCGTACCCCGGAGGCGCATTCGGCGGCTGCGGCGAGGTGGTATTCGGGCCGCTGAAGTACACCGGCGCTTTGCCTTGAATCATCTCAGGCGTAAGCACGTAGTCGCCGCCCAACGAACTCCGCCAGATCGTATCCGCGACCTGTTTGTTGCCGCCGGTCACCAGATAGCTCCCGCCCCCGACCAATCCACCGCCAGCCGCATACACGATCTTCGCCGGGATGTAGAGCAGATTTCCGAACAGCGCGGCGGCTCCGTAGCCGGCGCCCTTCCAATCGACGCCGCCCTGCTCGGGCTGCGGCACCTGCACCTGGCTTTGCGGCTGGACGCCGCCCGGCGCGGTCTGTGCGATGGCGCCCGCCGGGATCATCATCGCCGCCGCGATCAGAATCGCGATCGTTCCTGAGTTGCGTTTCATGACCTCATCCTCCCTGCCCCCTCCACCACTGAATGAACACCACCTATTCCGTCCTGAGGACCGCCTCGCGCGGCAAGAGCCCGATTAGATGATCGAACGCGCGATCGAGATAGCCACGGTCCTTGGATTCCAGCGTAAGTTTAACCCGATACTCGGCGTCGTCAAATTTTGGATACGAACCGAGCATCAGCTCCGGGTACTGCGCGAGGCAATCGTTGAGATACGCCGCGATCGCGGATTCGCTTGCCGTCGTGTAAATCGTGCGGATGAAGTAGGGATCGGTCCGGTAGCGGCGCGCGATCATCCTGAGCTTGGTTTCGAAGAGCTGCGGCACACCCGGCAGGACGTAGACGTTCTCCACCTGGATCGTCGGAAACCAAATCTCCTCGGATTGGTTGAGCACCGCGCCCTCGGGAATCTCGGCCATCTTGAGCCGCGCGGGATTCGGTTTGCCCGACGAATGCTCGTTGATCAGCGCCGCGAGCTCATCGCTAACAATGACCTTGCGGCCGAAAGCGCGAGCCACGCCCTCCATCGTGAGGTCGTCGTGCGTCGGTCCGACACCGCCGGAAGTCACGACGAAATCGAAGCGCGCCGCACATTCCCGGACCTCGGCCGCGATCACGTCGAGGTCGTCGGGTATAACGGCGATGCGTTCCAAGGCGACACCGGCGCTACGGAGTTCGCGCGCGGCGAAATAGGCATTGCTGTCCGGGATTTTGCCCGACAGGATTTCGTTGCCGACCACGACCAGCGCGCAACTACATCGATTCATACTGCGGCGGATGGCTCGCTCCGCCCATCTCCACCCTACACCCTGCGGAGATTATCCCAGCCCAAGGGCTGTGGATACAAGATGGGGTCCGGGCTTGCGCACCCGCGCAGGACCGGCCCCGCGCTTGCGTCTTTGGCTCCAACACGAGAGAGAGAGAGAAGAGAGTTCTTCGACGGGTTATGCAAAGCGATGGCGCTCAGGCGAGATAACCAGCCCGTTTCAGGTACTCCGCCAGCAGCACGGCGCCGCGCCCGGCGCCCATCGCGGCGTTGTGCGTCACCAACAGGTACTTGATGCCGTTTGGGATCACTTCGTCAGCCCGGATACGGCCGACCGAGGTGGTCATCCCGTTCTCGGCATCCCGATCGAGCCGCGGCTGCGGACGCATCGGATCGCGATGGACCGTGATCATGCGGCGCGGCGCATTCGGCAGGCCCATCGCGCTGAAATCGCGGCCGAAGTTCTCGAATGCCGCGATCACTTCTTCAATGGACGCAGGACGCTTTAATCCGACGGTCGCGGCTTCGGTATGGCCGTTCAGCACACTGGCGCGCGTGCAGGTCGCGCTGACTTTAAGCGGTAGCTCCGCGATTCCACCCTCGCCGAGCCGGCCGAGAATCTTGCGGGTCTCGATCGTGACGCGCTCCTCCTCGCGCGGTATGTACGGGATGATGTTCTCGACGACATCGAGCGCGGCGAGGTCGCGCCCCGCACCCGAAATCCCCTGCATGGTGGTAACCAGCGCCGAATCGACGCCGAACTTCTCATCGAGCGCCTTGAGCGTGATTGCGAGCCCGGTCGCGGTGCAGTTCGGCAGCGTCGCGATATAGCCCTTCCATCCGCGACGGCGGCGCTGCTCCTTAACCAGCGCGATATGGTCCAGGTTTACGCCGGGAATCAGCAGCGGGATGTCGGGCTCCATCCGATGGGGCCGGGCGGTGCTGATGGTCGGCGCCTGCGCCGCGTAGATCGGCTCGAGCTCGCGGGCCGCGTCGGATTCGACGGCGGCGAAGACCACGCCGATGCCATCGAGGCGGATTGATTTCGCCTCCTGAACCATCAATTGCATTGCGGCAGCGGGAGGCTCCGTTCCCGCCACGTACCATCGCCGGATGCCGCTCTGCTCGTCAGTTATCGCCGACGCGAAGCTCTTGCCTGCGGAGCGCTCAGAGGCCGCCAGCGCGGCGATTTCGAAATCAGGATGGTTGTCCAGAGCGGCCAGCACCTGCTGACCGGCAATTCCGGTAGCGCCTACGATTGCTGCTCGAATTTTCATCGATATGATTTCACCGGCGGATAATTCGCCCCGCCGCGCATTCCAAGTTAATCCGAAAAGCCTAACAGTTGGCCCGCAAAGGGGCCATATCAAGCCGGAACCGGCGACGCGTCGCTATCAGCGAAATCGCTCGAGTGAGGTAGAATGAGGCCGATGAAAGCCGAACGATCACCAGCGGCCTCGGGCCCGGCCGCCGCGCCGCTCACGCTCGAGGGTACCAGCGTCCTCCATCAGATGTTCCGCATCCGACGCGCCGGATTGCGCGAACTTAATTCCGGGCGTCGAACTGAGATAGCGCGGGAAATCGGTGACGCGCTCGCCGGGATGCAACGCCGCGAGGACGGCGAGAGCGCCGCTTTTTCGATCCTCGGCCACAAGGCCGATTTGATGCTGGTTCATTTTCGCGCCGGCTTTGAGCATCTGGCGCGCGCTCAGGCGGAAATCGCCGCTCTGACAATCGACAACTACCTGGAACCGACGACCTCCTACCTCTCGATGGTGGAAATCGGACTCTATGAGGCGAGCGTGCGGCTTTACGAGCGGCTTGCGACCGATGGAATCGAAGCGGGCACGCCGCAATGGCGCGATGCGGTCGACGCGGCCCTGAAGGAAAATCGCGAGAAGCTGGCGGCGCGTCTGTGGCCGCGAATCCCGGAGCGCCGTTACGTCTGTTTCTATCCGATGAACAAGCGGCGCGGCGAACATCGCAACTGGTACCAGCTCCCGATCGAGGAGCGCCAGCGCCTGATGCATGACCACGGGATGATCGGGCGGCGTTACGCTGGCCAGGTGACGCAGATCATCTCGGGATCGGTCGGCTTCGACGATTGGGAATGGGGCGTCGATCTGTTCGCCGATGATCCGCTGGTCTTCAAGAAGCTGATTTACGAGATGCGCTTCGATGAGTCGAGCGCGCTCTATGCCGAGTTCGGGCCGTTTTACGTCGGAATTCGGCTCGCCCCCGATGAACTTGCGAAGACTATCGCGGACTGCGGCTGAATTGGATTAGTTGCGGAACTTGTCAGCGAGCCGCTGCAGTATCCCCTTGGAGCCGGTCTCCTGCGGATGCGACGGTGCGCGGCCCTCGCGGAGCGCTGCGACCTGATCCTCGACCTCGCCCTCGATTGGAAAGCGTCCGGTCTCGCGCTTCGAGAACAGCGTCCGCCCGTCACACAGGACGTCAAACTGGCCGCTGCTGCCTTTGATCAGCGTCGCGGTCTCCCCAAATCGTTCCTTAAGCGAGGCGGCCAGACTGACCGCCCGGGGCCGGTATTTTCAGGCTTCGCAGTAGAAGATCTCGATCTTCATAAGGATTCCGTCGCTCACCTTCCGTTAGGCAGATCGACGAACACCGCGGCGGCGACCACCGATGACCACAGGCCGTCGCGATCGCCGATAGCCGACTGAGTAACGTTGCGGGTCGAGACGATCTTGTCCGACACTCGCCAGATATCCTTGCGCTCGTCGTAACTCGCGTTGGGATCGAAGTCGACGCCGAGGATCGTCGCGAGCATCGTGGCCGCCAGGTCTTCGGCATAGTCGCCCGCCTTCTGCTCGGTCTCGCCATAGCTGTGATGCTCGGAGAGGTAGCCGTAATGCGCGGGGTTGGCCGGGATGGCGACGCCGACCGAGGCCGCGATCAGCCGATGCGGCTCGTTGGTCGCATTGTCGCTCATGACGGTGAAGACGATCTGTCCCGGCGTAAGATAGCGCAACCCTTCCTGCGGGCTGATCAGTTTGCAGTTTGGGGGAAATATCGATTTAACGCGTACCAGGTTGTATTCGGCGATACCGGCCGAGCGCAGGGACATCTCGAACGATGTAAGTTTTTCGCGATGCTTCCCGACGCCCTTGGTCAGAAAGACACCCTTCGGAAGCGGGCCCATCCCCGGATTTTCTCCTCGTTGAAAATTGAGTCTGGCGCATGCGGGCGGCTCCCCACTGACCGGCTCCCGCATTCTTTATCGATCAATTCATACCGGAGCGACATGGCGTGCGCTACTCATAGCGCGTTTGGCGGCTGATATTCGCCGAATACGCGGCGCATCGCGTCCGCGATCTCGCCCAGCGTGGCGCGCGCGCGGACCGCTTCGATGATCGGCGGCATCAGGTTCGATCCATCGTGCGCCGCGGCCTCGACCTGCCGGAGCGCAGAGGCGGCCGCAGCCGCATCGCGATTCGCGCGGACCTGCGCCAGCTTCGCCCGCTGCCGCTCCTCGATCGCCGGATTGACGCGCAGGATTTCCGGCATCGGCTCGGCCGAGCTGGTGAATCGATTCACGCCGACGATAATTCGCTCGCCGCTTTCGATCGCGCGCTGGTAGGCATAGGCGGCGTTCTGGATTTCGCGCTGCATGTAGCCCTGCTCGATCGCGGCGACCGCGCCGCCGAGGTCGTCGATACGCGCCAGGTACTCGAGCGCGCGCCGTTCCAGCTCGTCGGTCAGAGTTTCGAGATAGTAGGAGCCGCCCAACGGATCGACGGTGTCGGCGACATCGGACTCGTAGGCGATCACCTGCTGCGTGCGGAGCGCGAGCAGCGCCGATTGCTCGGTCGGCAGCGCGAGCGCTTCATCGCGGCTGTTGGTGTGCAGCGATTGCGCGCCGCCCAGCACCGCGGCCAAGCCCTGCAACGCGACCCGCACGACATTGTTGTCGATCTGTTGCGCGGTGAGCGACGAGCCCGCGGTCTGCGCATGAAACCGCAGCATCATCGAACGTTCGTCCTTTGCGCCGAAGCGATCTTTCATCAAGCGCGCCCAGATGCGCCGCGCGGCGCGGAATTTTGCGATCTCCTCGAAGAAATTGTTGTGCACGTTGAAGAAGAACGAGAGCCGGCTCGCAAAGCGATCGATCTCGAGGCCGGCCTTGAGCGCGGCGTCGACGTAGGCAATTCCGTCCGCGATCGTGAAGGCGAGTTCCTGCGCCGCCGTCGAGCCGGCCTCGCGAATGTGATAGCCGGAGATCGAAATCGTGTTCCAGTTCGGCACCTCGCGCGAGGCGAAACTGAAGATGTCCGTGATGAGGCGCATCGAGCCGCGCGGCGGATAAATGTAGGTGCCGCGCGCAACGTACTCCTTCAGGATGTCGTTCTGGATCGTGCCGTTGAGCTGCTTCCACGCCACGCCGCGCCGCTCGGCCACCACCAGATAGAGCGCAAGCAGGATCGATGCGGTCGCGTTGATGGTCATCGAGGTGGAGATGCGCTCCAGCGGCAGCTCCGCGAGCAGCGTCTCCATATCGTCGATCGATCCGATTGAGACGCCGACCCGTCCGACCTCGCCGCGCGCCAGCGGATGGTCCGCGTCGCGACCCATCTGCGTCGGCAAATCGAAGGCGACCGAAAGCCCGGTCTGTCCCTGCGCGAAGAGGTAACGATAGCGGCGGTTCGATTCCTCCGCGTCACCGAAGCCCGCGTACTGGCGCATCGTCCAGAGCCGCCCGCGATACATCGTCGGCTGGACGCCGCGCGTGAACGGAAACTCGCCGGGAAAGCCGAGTTCGGCGAGATAATCTGACCCGTGGCGATCGGTCGGGTCGTACTCCGGCGCGATTTCGATTCCCGACGTGGTCGTGAATCGAGGCCGACGCTCGGGATTACGCTTGATCGCGGGCGCGAGGCGCTCGGCGCGCCATCGTTCGCGCGCCTCGGTGAGTTTGCGATCGCCGTCGTCGGACATCGATAAACGCCCCGTGGCCGCTACTCGATTATGACAAGCAGGTCGTTTTTTTCCACCGTCTGCCCGGCCGCGACCTTGACCTCGATGACGGTGCCCGCCTTGGGCGCCTTGAGCTCGTTCTCCATCTTCATCGCCTCGACGACCAGCACACCCGCGCCGGCCTCGACCGCGTCCCCCGCCTTGACCATGACGTTAACAACCCGTCCGGGCATCATGGCGCGCATCTCGGCGCGTCCGCGCTGACCGGCATGTATCGATGCTCCAGCCGCCGCGCGCCGCGGATCGATAAGCGCGACCCGTGCGATGCCGGTGCGCGATGCGATTACGATCTCGTCGCCAATGCGTTGCACCTCGAAATCGAACGAGCGCGTTCCGATCAACATCGAAAACGACGCACCGCCCACCCGGCGCACATCGATGTCGAAATGATGGTCGCCGACGCGCAGCCGCCAGCCGTTGCCGTCGTTAAGTTGCTCGACGTCGAACTCGTGCTCGACGCCGTCGAGAATTGCGACGTAGCGCATCGCCTAACGCCGCATCAGCTCGAGCCGCGCCGCGGTCTTCCAGGCCGACGCGCGCGCCGGCGGGCGATCGCCGTCCCGCGCAGTGTCGGCGTGATTACGATGCGCCGCGACCGCGGCCATCAGCGTCGCCGCGAGACGCATCGGATCGGCATCGGTCCGCGCCGCCGGATGATACTCGTTTTCGAGGAACTGATTATCGTAGTCGCCGGCGATGAAGCGCGGATGGTTCATCAGCCATCGATGGAGCTCGATATTCGTGCGCAGCTCGCCGACGATCGCGAACTCGTCGAGCGCGCGGCGGGTCCGCGCGATCGCCTCGGCGCGATCGCGCCCCCAGATCGCGAGCTTCGCGATCATCGGATCGTAGTAGATCGGCACCTCCGCGCCGCTCTGGACGCCGGTATCGACGCGCACTCCCGGGCCGGTCGGGATACGCATCGAGTCGATGCGTCCGGGCGCGGGCGCGAAACCGTTGACGGGATCCTCGGCATAGATGCGGCATTCGATCGCCGCGCCACGCTGGCTCAAATCGCGCTGCGTAAAGCTCAGCGGCTCGCCTGCCGCGATGCGAATCTGCTCCTTCACGAGATCGACGCCCGTCACCAACTCGGTGATCGGATGCTCGACCTGGATGCGCGTGTTCATCTCGAGGAAGTAGAAATTTCGGTCCGCGTCGACCAGAAACTCGATCGTGCCGGCGTTCACGTAGCCGACCGCCTTCGCCGCCCGTACCGCGACCTCGCCCATCGCTTTGCGCAGCATGGGCGTGATGAACGGCGAGGGCGATTCCTCGACGACCTTCTGATGCCGCCGCTGAATCGAGCATTCGCGCTCGAACAGATGGACCGTATGGCCGCGCGTATCCGCGATGATTTGGACCTCGACATGATGCGGCTGCCGCAGAAATTTCTCGACATAGAAACGGCTGTCGCCGAACGACGATTTCGCTTCGCCGACCACCGCGCGCAGCGCGGATGCGATCTCGTCCTCGCGATGGATTTCGCGCATGCCCTTGCCGCCGCCGCCGGCCGACGCCTTGAGCATGATCGGAAAACCGATTTCACGCGCGATCGCGCGGACCGCGGCTTCGTCCGTCAGCACGTCGGGCGAGCCCGGCACGACCGGCACCCCCGCCGAGGCCATCAACTGCCGCGACGCCACCTTGTCGCCCATCGCCTCGATCGCTTCCGGCGGCGGTCCGATGAACACCAGGCCGGCGGCAGCGACCGCGCGCGCGAATCCGGCGTTCTCAGAGAAAAAGCCGTAACCGGGATGGATCGCCTCGGCGCCTGTGGCGCGCGCCGCGGCGATAATCTTTTCAATCTGCAGATAGCTCTCGGCGGCGGGCGGCGGCCCGACCGCCACCGCATGATCCGCCTCGCGCACGTGCAATGCCGTGCGATCGGCATCGGAAAAAACCGCCGTGGTTTCGATTCCGAGATCGCGGCATGCGCGAATCACGCGCACCGCGATTTCACCGCGATTGGCAACCAGGATACGTTTGAACATCGAGCTTTGCGGCAGCCTTACAGGGGAATATTACCGTGCTTGCGCGGCGGATTCTTGTCGCGCTTGTTCTCGAGCGCCCTGAGCGCGGTAATCAGGCGCGGCCGCGTATCGCGCGGCATCAGCACTTCATCGATATAGCCGAGCTCGGCGGCCTTGAACGGATTCGCGAACGTGCGCCGATACTCCTCGACCAGCCGCGCCTTCTCGGCGACCGGATCGGCGGCCTGCTCGAGTTGATTGCGAAAAATGATGCTGACCGCGCCCTCGGGTCCCATGACGGCGATCTCCGCGGTCGGATACGCGAAATTGAAGTCGCCGCGGATGTGCTTCGATGACATCACGTCGTATGCGCCGCCGTATGCCTTGCGCGTGATCACGGTGATCTTCGGCACAGTCGCTTCGCAATAGGCGTAGAGCAGTTTCGCGCCGTGCCGGATGATCCCGCCGAACTCCTGCGCCGTGCCCGGCAAAAAGCCGGGAACATCGACGAACGTGACCAGCGGAATGTTGAAGCAGTCGCAGAAGCGCACGAAGCGGGCTGCCTTGGTGGACGCCTCGATATCGAGACATCCGGCGAGATAGGCCGGCTGATTCGCTACCACCCCCACCGCGTAGCCGCCCAGCCGCGCGAATCCGATCAAAATGTTCTGCGCCCAGTCCTTCTGGATCTCGAAGAACACGCCGTCATCGACAACGTGGCGAATGATCTCGCCGATATCGTACGGCTTGTTGGGATTCTCGGGCACAATCGAATCGAGGATTTCGTCGCGACGGGCGGGATCGTCGCGGCTCGCGCGAAACGGCGGATCCTCAAGATTGTTCTGCGGGATGTACGACAGCAGCTCGCGAATCGTCACCAGCGCGCCGCGATCGTCGGGCGCCTCCAGATGGCAGACGCCGGACTTGGTCGCATGCGTGTCCGCGCCGCCCAGCTCGTTCATCGTGACGTCCTCGTGCGTGGTCGCTTTGATTACGTCGGGGCCGGTAATGAACATGTACGACGTATCGCGGACCATCACGATGAAATCCGTAATCGCCGGCGAGTAGACTGCGCCGCCCGCGCACGGTCCCATGATCGCGGAGATCTGCGGAATCACCCCCGAGGCGAGCGTGTTGCGCAAAAAAATGTCGGCGTAGCCGGCGAGCGATACCACGCCTTCCTGAATCCGCGCGCCGCCCGAGTCGTTCAGCCCGATCATCGGGCATCCGACGCGCATCGCGAGGTCCATCACCTTGCAGACCTTCTCCGCGAATGCGCCCGAGAGGCTGCCGCCGAAGACCGTAAAATCCTGCGAGAAGACGCAGACCTGGCGGCCGTCGATAGTGCCGTAGCCGGTGACCACGCCGTCGCCGGGAATCCGCCGCTCGGCCATCCCAAAGTCCGTCGCGCGATGGGTTTTGAACTTGTCGAGTTCGACGAACGAGCCGGGATCGAGGATGAAATCGATCCGTTCGCGCGCCGTCATCCGTCCGGACTCGCGATGCTTCCGTTGCCGTTCCTCGCCGCCGCCAAGTTCGGCCTGGCGTGAGAGTTCGTTAATTCGGTCGAGATTTTCCTTGAGTGCCATTCATCATGCGCCCGCATCTAAGGCGGGCGCCTCGTCGGCCAACAGAAATATCGTATGTCATCGGAGGGTGAAAGCTATGCGCCGGGATAGAAAAGGCCCGGCAACCGGAAGTTGCCGGGCCTTATTCGCGAAATCGATCAGCTCAGTCGCAATTCGTGAAGCTGAGCGTCGGTAGCGCCAGCGGCGACGCGCCCGGCAGCGAGATTAACTGCGCTGGGCTGCACTCAGGCGTGCTCGTGCCTATCTTATTGGCATTGCTGAGCAGCGAATAATTGGCTGTCCCGGAACCTGACGTGTAGGACCCGCCGACAGCGCCGGTCACAGGATTGTCGGGCGGCATGAAAAGGTCGAAACAGACGCAATTCGTGCCGACCGGGCAGGTTGAAGGACATCCGCTGCTGGAAGTGGTCACCGGCTCCGCAGCAGTCCCGCTGTACGGCGGAATCTCCGCCTGATTCAGCCGATTATTGGCCTCGAAGCCTTGGGTACCGAAGAAATCAATGTCATCCCCGGAGGCGGCTGTATTTTGAGTCGTCACCTGCGGGCTAACGTTCGGAGACGCCCCGCTGCCTTCAATCACCGGAATCGTGATCCCGCCGACGCCGTTGTTCGCGGCGACCGTCACTCCGGTTGTAATCGTCGCATCGGCCGGATTTGCGGCGTTAGGCAAACTCTCCGCATCAACCACGATGTCATAGTTACCGACCGGCACCGGACAAAAGACAAAATTGCCGCTGCTATCGGTGGTAGCCTCAGCCACGAGTGTATTGGTTGGGACTTGTTCGGTGCTGGGCGTGGGCGTGCCATCCGTCACGTTCTGGCTCGCTTCGGTCTCAAGCCAGACATTGGCATTCGGAACTGCCACTTGGCCGGGGGTGACCGTCGTCCTGGCACCGGTATCTGTGCCGACGACGACCTGTCCAGAGATGACCGGGTTCAGCGCGATTTCGCCGCTATGCAGCGTCGGTTTCAGCGAGTAGCTGGTGTTGCCACCGCCCCCTTTCTTCTTTCCTTTGCCGTTGCCATTCCCGCCGTGGACCACGAGCTCGCGGCACGCATCGATGTCGATATCGAGATCGACGCTCTGACCGTCGGCGATCTTTAGTCCACCGTGGCCAACCTGGCCGGGCGGAATCTTGAGTCCGGTTTTGCTGCCGCTCGGGATGGTCAACGGCGCAAGCTGCCCGCCAGCATCGACGCAGTTGTAGACCGTGTCGCCGAGGGACGCGCACGCGTTCTCATTCGCCGGAATCACCGGCCCGGGTGTGCCGTTATCGACCGTGATTAATCGGAGCTGCTCATACTTGCCGGGCAGCAAGCCGGTACCGCCGAGACCGACGATCGGGCAGTCAGCGCTACCGATGGGCTCGGTCGACTCGTCGCTGGCGAACATCAGATCGAATTGGGCCGGCGTCGGGGTGCCGATCAGCGACTGGAAGCCGCCGCCATTGCCGTTGCGATGCGCCCTCACGTCGGAAATCGTCACATAAACATGATCGACGTTGCTGGCCTTGCACGCCGGGCCGTGGGCGCTGCGATTACTGAGATGGACTGCGACCTTGCCAGATGCGGCGAACGCCGTGCCCGCAGCGACCTGAGCGCAAACCAGCGCGCCTCCGACGAGCGCGCTCTGAAAAAGGCCTCGTCCTAAATTTAACCTCATTGAATACACCGCCTTTTTGGGTCTCGATTTTGTCCGGATCTTCAGTGCAAATTCGATGCTAGGACCAAAACCTGGAGAGCTTGGCTTATTATAGATAATATCGACCGTAATCAATCAAGACCCAAGCAAATTCAGGAAGGTCGTAGATGAGCGGTAGCAAGCCCTACTGACAGCGTCGGCTGCGACGGGTTTTGCTGATACGGACGATGCATGATCGCAGCATCGATGCGAAACGGCGACGATCGCGACGGGAAATCGAATCGACGAACAGCCGGCTAATCCTTCGCCTCCGGCGTGAAACCCGCAAAGCGCATCCAGTCGCCGGTTGCGATGCCGTGGCGCCTGCAGAAGCCGCCGTTCACCTCCAGCACGTATTGCGCGGGCTTGCCCGGCCCGACGGTCTTTTCCGAGTACGGCTTCGCCTGCGCAACGATCCCGACGATACGGCCGTTTTGGTCGGCGAAAATCATGTCGAGCGGAATCTCCGTATTCTTCATCCAGAAGTAGACCACGCTCGGCGCGCGGAACACGAAGATCATCCCGGCATCCTCGTCCAGATGCGCGCGGAACATCAGGCCGCGCTCGCGGCTCGCTTCGTTATCAGCGATCTCGACGCGCACGCTCGCGCGCTTGACGCCATCGGTCCCGAAAATCGCGACGTGTGGCGACGCATCCGAAGCGGCTCGTGCGCCGCCCGTCAATAGGATTGCGAACAGCATCGCGACGGTAACGATCACCGCGCGATACGGTGATCGATCAGGTTGTGGGGATGCTTTGCGAAGTCGCTTCCAGTTCACGTCCAGCCGTCTCCGGAAAAAAGCCGTAGATGATGATCGGCGCCATCATGCCGAAAGCTGTCAGCCAACAGATCGAACTCCAATGCGAAGCAAGTATGCCGTACAGGATCGCCTCCAGCATCAGGCCGCTCGCGCCGCCGAGCGTGCTGGCCACGGTCAAGGCACTGCCGGCCGACGCGCGATACGAAGTCGGAAAAAGTTCGGTCGCGTAAGCGTTGATGATCGTCACCGCGGCGCTGTCGAAGAACAGCCGCAACACCCAGGCCGGGATAACGGAATTCGTGCCCGTCGCGTACATCCAGATCGTGAACAGCGGGCCCAGGAGCGTAAACAGTGCTCCCATCGTACGGCGCCCAAAGCGATCGCTCAGGCGTCCGGCGAAGATATTGCCGATGATTCCGACTGCCCCGCCGAAGAAGACCATCGATGAGACCTGCCCTGGAGTCCACCGATGCGCCTCCTGCAGGTATTTCGCGAACAGGTAGCTGCCCGGATTGTTGCTCACCGAATAGAGAAACCCGGTCCCGACCAGCATCGCAAGGCGCCGCCGCGAGTACCGGAACAGGTCGGCCACCGGTTCGATTAGACGGATGCGGCGGACTTCCTTCAGATGGTCACGCTCGAAGCGTCGACTTTCGGGCAGCAAGCGGCGCAGCGGCGCGATCAATAGAAGCGGCAGCAGCGAAAGTGTGTAGAGTCCACGCCACCCGTAAGGAATCGAATGGATAAACGCGAAGGCGATCGCGGCCAGGCCGTAGCCTGACGCGACCAGCGCGCCGAGCAGGCCGATCATCCAACCACGGACGCCGGCCCGCACCTCTTCGGCGAGAATCACCAGAGCGACCACACCTTCCGCGCCGGTGAACGCGCGCGCCATGAACTGCGCGGCGACGAAGCTTTTGGGACCCGGCGCGACCGCGCTCAGGCCGGTAAAGAGCGTGTAGCCGAAAATCGTGTAGAGCAGCAGGCGGCGACGTCCGACCGCGTCAGCCATCGGCGCGATCGCGAGCGACAGCAGATGGCCCAGGCGCACGACCGAGAGTATCGCGCCGAGATTGGCATCGGCGATTTCCAGCCCGCGCTGAATCTGCCGGAGCGCAAGGCTCAGCAGCGCGACGTCGTAATTGTCGAAAAATCCGGCCGTCGCCGCGATCCCGAAGACGCGCCATTCGCGCCGCGTGAGCGGCGGGAAAAGTCCAAGGAACGATCCGCGCACCACCGGGGCGGGCCTATCGTGCAAAGCGCCTTCGGCCGCGCTTTCAGGTTCGGTTTTCACGGCGCACGATGAGGGTCAGCCGATGTCCATCGGAAGTTCGGCGAGGCCGCGCAGGAAGTAAGAGCCTTTGTATGCGAGCGGCGCGCCGGGCGCGGCGAGCCTGAGACGCGGAAAACGCTCGAGCGCGGCGCCGATCGCGATCGAGCCCTCAAGGCGCGCGAGCGATGCACCGATACAGAAATGGATCCCCGCGCCGAAGGCCAGATGCTCGTTTGGCGAGCGGCTGATATCGAAGCGATCGGGCTCGGGGAATTGCGCCGGATCGCGATTCGCTGCGGCCAGCACGACGAATGCCATGCTGCCCGCCGGCACCGCAACGCCCGCAACCTCGGCGGGCGCGTTGGTAAAGCGCACGGCGCATTGCGCGGGCGCATCGTAACGCAGCATCTCCTCAATCGCCGATCCCATCAACTCGGGCCGCGCCCGCAGCCGCGCAAGTTGCTCCGGATGCTCCGCGAGCGCGCGCATCCCGTTGCCGATCAGATTGGTGGTGGTCTCGTTGCCCGCGAGCAACAGCACCACGATGAACGCCATCAGCTCGGCCTCGCTCAGCTTGTCGCCCGCATCGCGGGCCGCGATCAGGATGCTCACCAGGTCGTCGCCGGGATGTTTACGGCGACGTTCGACTTCGGCCTGAAAGTACTCGACGATCGCGCCGAGCGCGTCGCGCACCGCGGCCGGAAACGGCTCGGGCGGCAGCGTATTGTCGCCGTCAATCACGATATCGGACCAGGTCTTGAACTTCTCATAATCTTGGGGCGGCACGCCGAGCATCTCGGCGATCACCATCACGGGCAGCGGATTGGCGAGATCGGCCATCACCTCGAAGCGACCGCGCCGCCCGGCGTCATCGAGCAGGCGGCCGGCGATCGCGCGGATGCGCGGCTCGAGATCGCGGATTCGTCGGGCGGTGAACGCAGGCGCCACCAGGCGGCGCAGCCGCGAATGCACGGGCGGATCGGAGAACAACACGGTCGGAGTATCGCCGAATACGTCGCGGCGTCGCTGGAAAAGCGGCGTGCGCGGCTGAACACTGGAGAACTGTTGATGGTCGCGAAGGACGGCGGTCACGTCGGCATAACGCGCGACCAGCACCATAGGCATCAGGCCGTCGATCATGCGCGGCGGTCCGGTGAGCAGCGCGCGATAGTGCGGATAGGGGTTGGCGCGGAACGATTCGTCCCAGGGGTTGAAGTAGACTTCATTCGTCCCCTCGCCCATCGGGGAACTCCGCGCCTTGCCGCGCTTCAGCGGCCGGCGAACCTGGGCGGCCGGCGTTCGAGAAAGGCGCGCACGCCTTCCTGGTAATCCTCGCTTTCGTAGCAGCGCGTGATCATGTCGAGAACCGTCTGAAGATCGCGTTCGGCGGGATCGCGCAATGCCTCGCGGAGCGTAACCTTGGCCGCGGCCAGCGTGAGCGGCGCGTTATCGGCCATCTTGAGCGCATAGTCGCGGACGAATTTTTCGAGCTCCTCGGGCTCCAGCAGCTTGTTGATGAGTCCCATGTGCAGAGCCTCTTCGGCATCGAAGAGCCGCGCGGAAAACAGGATGTCGCGCGTGTTGGCAGGACCGACCACCTGGCTGAGCGCCATCACGCCGTCGATCGGATAGGCGAGCCCAAGGCGTCCCGCTGGCACGCCGAAGCGCGTCCCCCTGGCGGCAAAGCGGATGTCGCAGGCGAGAGCCACCTGGACGCCGCCGCCGATGCAGAGCCCGGAGATCATCGCGAGCACGGGCTTGCGGCAATTCGTGAGCGTCGCGAGCGAATGATCAACCTGCGCGCGATAGGCCCCGGCCTGCTTCGCATCGGCGCGCTGGCTCGGGAACTCCGAGATGTCCGCGCCGGAGATAAAGGCCTTGGGCGTCGAACCGCGCAGGATGACGACGCGCACGCGATCGTCGGCATCGAGCTCGGCGATTCCGGCGCCGATCCTACGCCAGGTGTCGAGATTGAGAGCATTGCGGACCTGAGGTCGGTTGAAGGTCAGCCATCCGAGAGGAGGCTCGGCCTCAACAAGGAGTGGTAAATTCGCTGCCTGATCGCTCACGGGTTAACCTTTCGCTTTTTTTTCGCCACGCATAAGCACCATGGAAACCTTCTGGGAGTATCCAGCATATTTGCCGACCCAGCGTAATAGCCAGCATCGACAGCGCGATGATCCGGGTTGCGGAGAATCGCGCGGCTCAATGATAGGTGCGCTGCGGATCGACAATCATCGCGGGATCAACGAGACGCCCGCGATCGACGACGACTTCGCCATCGAGCTCGATGGTGCAATCGCACATCGGCATATCGATATGGCCGCGCGTCTTGCGCTTCGGACTCGGCCCGGTCGAGAAGAGGAAGCTGCCGGGGAAGCTGCGCATCGAGGCCTGGAGGTTCTCCATGCTGTTTTCGTAGCGCACGATGTCATCCCAGCGCGCCTTCGGATTGAGGCCCCACCCGAGGTGTGAGATGGCGTAAGGGTCGAGGTCCTCTTCCGACTTGCGGCAACTCTCGAGCCAGTACTGGAAGATTTTGGCGTCGGCGCCGCCCGAGATGCGGCGGACGTAACCCTCGCTCACCTCGAGATCGATCGTGCTCTGGACCATCCGCGCGTAGGGCAGAATCCACGCATCGCCGGGCTTTACGACGACGCGGCCGTTGGCAGAGCCATCGACCGGAAACATTGCGACCATCCCCTGTCCCCATTGATCCATTTGACGCGGTTCATCGACGGCGCCGTAGTGCACGACGATGCCCGCATCGACGTCGCGCGTCCAGGAGAAATCAGTGCCGGCCTCGCTGGTCACGCGGACTCTTTGCGTGCGCGCGAGGCGATCGCGCGCGGCGAGTACCGCTCGCTTCAGTTCGGGAGTGCTCTGCAGGCGCGCGAGCATGTCGGCGGTGTCGAGCAGGTTGAGAATCCGTCCGCCCGCCTCCCGCACCGATTCCTCCCATCCGGAGAAGAAGCCGGCGAAAAAGGTGATCACGAGATCGACGTGCTTGAATGCTTCGATCAGGGCGCGCGCGTTGAGCGGATTGGAGCCCATGTACTCTTCATTGGGACCTTCGCCGACGCGGATTTCGAAGGCGGGATTTCCGATCTCGGCGGCGGCCGCGATTCCGGCTGCAACGATCCCGCGATCGGAGTTCTGATCGGTAAGGAAAGCGATCGTCTCGCCGGGCTTCACCGCGCAGAGTTCATACTGCCTGCGGAAGATCGCCGTCAGCCGCTCCGGATTCACCATATTTTTGAACATGATGATGCGCTCCTTCTCGCCGCATGCTCGCACCAACGCCCGTACGAATGCAAAGTGCGAGGGCCCGGCGCAACTTGCCCGGCGCGCATGGCGGTACTAACGTGCACAGCAGATTCTTCGCGCAAGCGCAAAGGAGCCATCGCGATGCCGATCGTGAACAACAGCGCACAGCCGATGTACGACCTCCCCGGCCTCAAGCATCAGACCTTCGCCGGCCCCCAGCATGGGATGAAGACCCTCGAGGTCTGGGGCCAGACCATCACGCCCGGCAGCGCGACGCCGGTCCACCGGCACAAGTGCGAAGAGGCGATCGTGGTGCTTGAGGGATCGGGCACCTGCATCATTGAAGGCGAGGAGATGCGCTTCGGGCCGAACTCGACGCTGGTGATTCCGTCCGATGCGGTCCATCAGATCATCAACAGCGGCGACACCAACCTGGTGATCATCGCGGCACTCGGGATGGCGCCCGTGCAAGTGCGACACGGCGGCGGCGAGGCGATGGACCTGCCGTGGCAGCAGGCCTGATCGCCCGCGGCGCTTACTGTTTGACGATGTAGTCATTCGCGATCTGCTCGCATCCGCGCCTGAACGACTCCGCGTCGAGCCCCGGCGGCGTCACGATCAGGCGCGCGATGCCGAGTTCCTCGCATAGGCGGATCGATTCGGGTTTGGCGCGGCCGAGGCATGACCGTTCGATCTCATCGATCTTCCGCCCGCGTTTTTCGCACTCGACCTTGAGCATTCCCATCAACTCGCGCAGCTTCGCCGCATCCCCGATCGCCGGGAAGAAACCGTCACCGCTGGCGGCCGCCCGGCGCACCGCCGGCGCCGAATGACCGCCGATATGAATCGGCACGCCGCCCTTCTGCACCGGCTTCGGAAACGATGCGACCGGTCCAAAGTTGAAAATCCTGCCGTGAAAGTTCGATGGATGCTCGCGCCACAGCACGCGCATCGCCTGGATCGCTTCATCGGTGCGCCGGCCGCGCGTCGCGAAATCAATCCCCAGCGCGTCGAACTCCTCCTTGAGCCAGCCGCTGCCGACGCCCAGCATCATGCGGCCGTTCGACAGCACGTCGATCGTGGCCGCCTGCTTGGCGATGTAAAGCGGGTGATGCTGCGGCAGGATCACGATTCCGGTCGCCAGCCGGATTTTTTTCGTGATCGCGGCGGCGTAGGCGAGCGGCAGCAGCGGATCATTGATCGGCACCTCGTCGGGTCCGGGAATCTTGCCGCTCGGCGAATACGGATAGGGCGACTTGTAGTCCTTCGGGATGACCACGTGCTCCACGGTCCAAATCGATTCGAAGCCGCACTCGTCGGCGGTGCGCGCCATATTGGCGAACAGCTCGGGCTGGCTGAACGGTCCCGAGTTGATGAACATCAATCCGAATTTCATTTGAGGCTCCTGGATGGATTGGGCTTGCGTTTCGCAATGTAGCGTCTAATCGCGCGCGATGTAAAAGGGGAGCTTGCGGCGACGGTCAGGCAGTGGTCGCCTTGTGCCACTGCATCAGGTGGATTAATTAGGAAGCCATGGAACTCGGGAAGCTTGGATTATGGTTTTTCCTCGACGCAATGCCCGCGGAAGAGACGCTCAAGTTCGCCCGGATGGGCGAGAAGCTCGGCTATTCCGCGCTCTGGATTCCGGAAGCGGTCGGACGGCATCCGTTCGCGCACGCCGGTTATCTGCTCGCACAAACCGAGCGGCTGATCCTCGCGACCGGCATCGCGAACATCTATGCGCGCGATCCGATCACGATGGCGGCCGGGGCACGTTCGCTCGCCGAGCAATCCGACGGTCGTTTCATCCTCGGCATCGGCGTAAGCCACAAGCATCTCGTCGCCGGTCTGCGCGGCCATGATTACAGCAAGCCATACAGCTACATGGCCGAGTACCTGGGTAAAATGAAGACCTCGATTTACAAGGCGACGCCGCCGAAGGAAGAGCCACCGATCCTGCTCGCCGCGCTGCATCCGAAGATGCTCGCGCTCGCGGCCAGCGAGGCCAACGGCACGCACACTTACTTCACGACGCCCGAGCATACCGCGAAGTTCCGCGCCGCGATCGGCGCGAAGCCGTGGATCTGCGCGGCGCAAGCCGTGATTCTCGAGACCGACGCTGCGCGCGCCCGCGCCGCCGCGCGCAATTACATGCAGATTTACCTGCGCGCGCCGAATTACATCCGCAGCGTCAAGAACGTCGGCTTCACCGATGCCGATGTCGCAGAGAACGGCAGCGATCGGCTGGTCGATGCGATCGTCGCATGGGGCTCCGCCGACAGGATTCGCGAGCGCATTGACGCGCACCTCAAAGCCGGCGCAAACCACGTATGCATCCTGCCGGTGCGCGCTGACAATCAGCCGCTGCCCGATCTCAAGGCGGTCGAGGCGCTCGCGCCCCGCTAAGTAGCGCCATCGACACGCCGGGCAAAGCTGTCTTCGCCGCCTGCGCCGCGACGGTGCTGGCGGCAGCCATCGCCGGATGCGGACCATCGCAGGAGCAGCAGGCCGCGATGGCGCAGCAGTCCGCGGAGCGCGCCCAGGAATCGGCGGCGCGCGCCGAGGCGGCGGCAAACAAGGCGATGCTCGCTGCCCAGGCAGCCGCGCAAGCCGCCGATCGCGCGGCCAAGGCGGCGCGTGACGCGAGCGATGAGATCAACCGGGTCTCCAAACATCTCGAACAGATGCACCAGGAGAACTCCGGCGCCGAGCGCTGACAGCGCCCGTCCGGCGCTGGCTTTTAGTCGCGATGCGCGAGCTCAACGCCGGTGACAGGCTCGATCAGTACGAGCTCACGGAGCTCGTCGCGCGCAGTGGAATGGCCTCGATCTTCAAGGCCACGGACACGGTGAGCGGTCAAACCGTCGCCATCAAAATTCCCTACTTGCAGTTCGAAAGCGACATCGTTTTCTTCAGCCGTTTCCAGCGCGAGGAAGAGGTCGGTCGGCGTCTTGACCACCCGAACATCATCAAAGTGCTGACGCCACAGCGCAAAAGCCGGATGTACATCGCGATGGAATTTGTCGACGGCCCTTCGCTGCGCGCAATCATGCGCGACAAGCGGCCGCTCCCGACCGAGCAGGCGCTCGACATCGGGCGCCAACTGGCAGCGGCGCTGGTCTATATGCATTCGCAGGGCGTGGTGCATCGCGACCTCAAACCCGAGAACATCCTGGTCACCCCAAACGGACAGATAAAAATCATGGACTTCGGCATCGCGCTCGATGAGTCCGCGCGCCGCCTGACGTGGTCGGGGCTGTCATCGACGGTCGGCACGCCCGACTACATGGCGCCCGAACAGGTCGGCGGCAAACGCGGTGATGCCCGCACGGACATCTACGCGCTCGGCACGATGCTCTACGAGATGCTGACGGCGAATCTGCCGTATTCGGCGGATACCGTGTACGCGCTGATGCGCGCGAAAACCAGGCTCGATCCGCAGCCGCCGACGCGCTTCCGGCCCGACCTTGACCCGCATCTGGAGGAGATCATACTGCACGCGATCGAGCGCAACCCGCGTGACCGCTACGCGAACGCAGGTGAGATGCTGGCCGACCTGCACAACCCGGCGCGCGTTCGCCTGACCGGCCGTGCGCATCGTCTGCGCCCCGCGAGCCTGACCGGACAACGGATCAGGATGGCGTTATGGACGGCGGCATTTTTCGTGTCGCTGGTTGGAATTTTTGCGCTGATCATCTGGCTTGCGAATCGTTTTCCGGCAGGCCCGGCGCCGGCGCATCGCTCATATCACGCGCCGGCCCGATGATGCGGGAGTGTCAGGGGACGCTTTCGATCTAAACCTTAATCGATCGCCAGCGCCGGTAGACCTCGCCGCCCGCAGCGCAGAGCAGAATCGATGCGACCGCGAGCACAAACCGCAGCGACGCCGGATGCCACAAGGCGTCGCCTAGAAACGCCCATACGATCGTCCCGGGAACCATGCCGATCATGCTGGCCCAGAAATAGTCGCGAAACGCGATCGGTGAAGCGCCGGCGAGCAGGTTGAGCGCGTTGTAGGGAATGATCGGCACCAAGCGCAAATAGAAGATGATCTGAAAGCCGTGGCGCGCTATCCCCTGCATCACGTGACTGAAACGGTGGCCCACCGTCCGCTCGACGAAACTGCGGCCCATGAAGCGCCCGGCGCCGAACGCGATCAGCGCGCCCAGGTCAGCGCCGATCAGTGAATAGATCGAACCCCACCAGATGCCGAATGCCAGGCCGCCCGCGACCGTCATCATTGCGCCCGGAACCAGGAGCGACGGCCCGACCGCGTAGAGCATCATGAAGACGATTGGACCCCAGATTCCCCACGCCAGAACTTCAGCCTTCACCAGCTTGGGATCTTCAAACCATTCCCTATGCGTGAGCATCAGGTAGGCGGTAGCTCCGACCAGCGCGAGCAGCAGCGTGACACGAAGCATCCCGCTGGCCGTAAAATTCTGACCGTTTTGCTCCGGAGGATTGTGAAGGGGCGGGGCGGCAGCCATCGGAAAATCAATGATATTTGGCAAGATAGAGACAGACAAGGAATTGCGGCAGGTCATTTTCCCACGGCTTGATTGTGCATTAGAGTTGCGCGCATCCGGTGCATGTTCGGGCCGCAACCAGAGGGAGGTCGATGAGCGATGAACGAGCTGCGGGACAAGGTCGCGATTATCACGGGCGGTGGCCACGGGATCGGCAAGGCGATAGCGCATGCGTATGCCGGAGAGGGCGCGGCCATCGTCATCGCGGCGCGGAACGTCCCGGCGATGGAAGAAGCCTGCGCCGAACTCAAGCGACGCGGCGCGCGCGCGATCCACGTTCAAACCAACGTAGCGAATGAGTCCGATTGCGCCCGGATGGTCGAGCGTACGGTCGAGGAGTTCGGCCGCGTTGACATCCTCGTGAACAATGCGGGCGTAGCAGGCCCAACCGCGAAGCTGACCGAGATCTCGTTCGCGCAATGGCAGGAAGTGATCGACATCAACCTGACCGGTTGCTGGCTGGCGTCGCGCGCCGCGTTGCCGGTGATCGCACGCGGCGGTGGCGGTCATATCGTCAATGTTTCCTCGCTCGCCGGACGCGAGGCCTACCCGATGCGCTCGCCGTATGCGGCTTCGAAATGGGCGATGATCGGGCTTACGCAGACGCTGGCCGCCGAATGGGGCCGCAGTGGCGTGCGCGTAAACGCGATCTCGCCCGGACCGGTCGCCGGCGCGCGCATCGAGGAGGTGATCAAGGCGCGAGCCCGCGCCATGGGCCTTGAGGAAGAACAGGTTCGGCGCTCGATTGTCGGGCGTAGCGCACTCCAACGGATGGTCACGGAAGAGGAATGCGCGCGCGTTGCGCTGTTCCTGGTCAGCGCCGATTCGGCGGCCGTGACCGGTCAGACCATCAACGTCGATGCGGGTATCGCGATGAGCTGAGGTTCAGGTGTTGCGGGCGAGATCGTGATGGCTCGCCTGAACCTCGATGCCTGCGGCTGCGAGCCGCTCCTGAAGCGCGTTGACGAGCGCGGGGGAACGATGCCTCCCGCCCGTGCATCCTATCCCAATCGTCAGGTAACTTTTGCCCTCGCGCTGATAGAGCGGGAGCAGGAACTCCAGCAGCCGGACGATTTCATCGATAAAGCGCCGGGCCTCAGCCGCGCCGAGCACGTAATCGCGCACCGCCGGATCCAGTCCGTCGCGCTCGCGCAGCTCGGGAATGAAAAACGGATTCGGTATGAACCGCGCGTCGAGCATCAGATCGAGCCCGAGCGGGATGCCGTATTTGTAGCCGAACGACACCAGCGCGACTGACATCTCGCGCCGCCCCTGCGCACCCATCACATATGCGGTCACCACCTCGCGGAGCTCATGGACTGTGAGTGTCGTGGTATCGATTACCCGGCTCGCCCGATCGCGCATTTCGGCGAGCGCCAGGCGCTCGCGCCTGATGCTGTCCGCAACGCTCAACCCGCCCCCGGCCATCGGATGCGGCCGGCGGCTCTCGGAATAGCGCCGCGCCAGGACCTCATCTGAAGCATCGGTGAAGAGGATTTCTGCGCGCAATCCCATGCGCTCCAGATCGGCCAGAATGCTCGGCCATTGCGGAAAGAACATCCGCTCGCGCGGGTCAATGCCAAAGGCGATTCCTTTGAGGTTCGGATCATGCTGAACGGCGAGCCTGACGACCTCGGGTGCGAGCGCGACAGGCAAATTATCCACGCAATAGAGGCCAAGGTCCTCGAGTACGCGCAGCACGGAGGCGCGCCCCGAACCCGAGACGCCGGTGACTACGATCAGGCGCGTATTCAACGTCCGCTTTGGAGCGCGTGACGCCATTTGATTGCCGGGGGCACCGACCCATCCGAAGGATCCGGGCTGACCGGGGCGATGCCATGAGACGTGAGCCGGCGCGCGTGCGCAGGCGTCATGTCAGTAACGTCCGTCTTCTTCCTTGATCAGGCGATAGATATCGGCCGCGTCCGGAGCCTTGAGCAAACGATCGCGGAAGGCCGCGTCCTTGAGCAGCCGTGAGACGCGGGCTAGCGCCTTCAGATGGAGGCTGGTCGAATCTTCGGGAGCAACCAGCATGAAGAAAAGATGAGTCGGGTTGCCGTCGAGCGACTCGAAATCAACGCCCTTCAGATGCCGCCCGAAGACGCCAAGAATTTTGCTGACACCCTTGAGCTTGCCGTGGGGAATCGCGATGCCATCGCCGATCGCCGTCGAGCCCAGCCGCTCGCGTTCCATCAGCACCGCCGCGAGTTCTTCGGCGCGGATCTCGCGATGCGTTGCAGCCTGGCAATTTGCCAACTCGCGCAGAATCGCTGCCTTGTTGGACCCCTGCAGGTCGGGCAGGACGCTTTCAGGATTCAGGATATCGGTAATCTTCATGGACCGGCTTATGGTGTCTACGCTATCAGCAGTCGCCTAAAGTTGCGATGGCGGCGGCGCCGATAGCAAGCCCTGAACTTCCCCCTCAGGAACGCTCCGGGCCCGCACCGAGCTGGGCTTCTTCTGCGCTCAGAAGCTCGCCCGCGGACGGCGCGCGCATCCGCTTGGTGGCGGTCTTTTCCTGATGTTTCTTGAGTTGGCGTCCCACCTTGTCGGCAAGCAGATCGATGACCGAGTAGAGGTCTTTGGTCTCTTCTTGCGCGGCCACGACGAAATCGCCGGATTTGAAGGTCACTTCGCCGCTTTGCCGATATTTGTCCACCGACAGAATCAGATGGACCTCGCACGAGCGCTTCAAAAATTTGGATAGATTGGAAAACTTGCGCTCGGCGTACTGACGGATGGCATCGGTCGGCTCGACATGGCGGAAGGTCACCGTCACCGCCGCATCGGGCGTTGCGATGCGCCTCACGCGGCGCTGCTGGCGCGCCGCCTCCCGCGTCCGCTTGCCCCGTTTCATATCTTTGCCAATCTTCATCTCATTCCAACCGTTTCAGTGCGAACCGTTCTGCTTGAGCTTGGCGTTGATCGCGATCTGCTTGCGGCGCGCCGAAGGCAGAATGCCGAGCGCCTCGCGATATTTGGCGACCGTCCGCCGCGCGATGTTGATGTTTTGCGCCCGCAGGATTTCCGCAATCGCCTGGTCTGAAAGCGGGCCTTCGCGGCGCTCACCCGCGACCATTGAACGGATCTTCTCCTTCACAGTCTCGGCGCTCACTTCGCCGCCGCCATCGTTGGCCCTTACACCCGAAGTAAAGAAGAATTTAAGCTCGAAAATTCCCTGCGGAGTGTGCGCATACTTGTTGGCGGTCGCGCGGCTGATGGTCGACTCGTGCATCCCGATGTCGTCGGCGACGTCCTTCAGAACCAGCGGCTTCAGGCGGCTTACGCCGTGCTCGAAAAATTCGCGCTGGAACTTGACGATCGAGTTGGCGACTTTGAAGATGGTCTGCTGGCGCTGATAGATCGATTTCACCAGCCATCGCGCCGACCGCAGCCGTTCCTGCAGATAATCGCGGGTCTCATTGTTGACGGCGCTGTCGTTAAGGACGCGCTGGTAGTAGCTCGCCAGGCGCAGTCGCGGAACCGCTTCCTCGTTAAGCGTCACCAGGAAATTGTCGCCGACCTTTTGGATGAAAACATCGGGCACGACGTAGATCGGTTCCTGACCGCTGTAATCGCGTCCGGGCTTCGGCTCGAGCAGCGAGATGACTTTGATCGCCTGGCCCGCCATCTCGAGCGATACACCGAGCGCCTTCGCGATCTCGGCATAACGATGCTTCTCGAGCAGATCCATGTGGTTCGCGACGATCCGCGCCGCGAGCGACTCTTCCATCCCGAGGTTGCGGAGCTGAATCGCAAGGCATTCGCGGAGATCGCGCGCGCCTACGCCGGGTGGATCGAAACGCTGGACGTGCTGGAGAATGTGCGCAATTTCCGCGGGATCGATCTCGAGCTGCGCCGCCAGATCCTCGATCGGTGTTTCAAGATAACCGTCGTCGTTCAGGTTGTAGATGAGCGCGGCGCCGATTTTCTGCTCGCGGTTGCTCAGGCTCGACATCCGAAGCTGCCAAATCAGATGGTCTTCGAGCGAATTCCTGCGGGTCAGCGTGCTCTCCAGCGTGGGACGATCTTCTTCGCCCTGGCCGCCGAACGAGCCTTCCTGCCAATTGTTGGAGTAGTTCTCGACGTATTCGCGCCAGTCGATCTTGTCGAGTCCGTTCTGTTCCTTGATTTCAACCGCCGCATCGTGCGGCTCGCTGGCGACCGGCGTCGTGGGAATCTCGCCGGGCGGCTCCCACGGATCGACCGGCGCGACGGCCTCCGTGACTGGCGCTTCCTCAGCAACGAGCTCGCCATTGGCGGGCGCCGCAGGCTCGCTATCCGCGTAAGTCTCGGTATCGCTCATCGCGGTGGCAGTGATTTCGCTCGGGCTCGAATCGAGCGGCTCGAGCATGGGGTTGCGCTCGAGCTCGGTCTGGATAACCGTTTCAAGCTCGGGCAGGGAAAGTTGCAGGATCTTGATCGCCTGCTGAAGCTGCGGGGTCATCACGAGCTGCTGGCGCAGCCGCAAGTCCTGACCCAGTTTTACTTCGAACGCCATGTTTCGCTCAGTGTCCGTCCGCCGGCGGCGCGGAAGCATTGCCCGCCGCGGGCGCGGATGCCGCCGGATCCACTGCTGTCGGCTGGTCATCCGCCGTCGATGTATCGGACGACCCATTATCCGCAGTTTGCGTCTTATCACGATAGATCAGCGCGTGGGCGTGTTCGACGATACTCTTGCCGGTCTTGAGATAGACCGTGATACGATCGCCGGTAATTTGATCCGGGCCGTCGTGCACGACCGGATTCCCGGTCAACACCACGGTGTTGACCTTCTCGTTCATCACCGCGTGATCGCTGGTCGAATAGCGGCCGCCTTGCGAGATCCGCACGTTGCCATCGGCCGTCATGTCCTTGACGTCCTTGAAATTCTGCTCGTAATTGACGTGCAGCGTGTCGCAGGTCATCTCGCTGCCGGATTGGATCGCATGCACATGACCGCTGAACAGTACCGCTTTTCCCTTGTAATCTAGCGCAAGCTGATCGGACTGGATGTTGATCGGACCCTTGCTCGCGGTCAGCGCGAACGGCGAGTTGGCGTCATCGGAGGATCCGGCGCTTGCCTCCTTCGCCGGCTTCTCGCTCATCGCGGTTCTGGTTTTCGCATGATGCGCCGGCTTGGCGATGCTCGGCGCCGACGAGATGGTCGATTCCTGCGCGCCTGCCGGGATCGATACCAGGAGCAGCGCCAGAGACGGCAGTACCGCGCTGAGCGTGAGGCGAAGGAGCCGCCCCGCCCGCTGGTCATGATTTTTGTTTGGATTTGGCACTGCTCGAATCCTGAATAATCTCGGTATTGACCTGGCCACCGAGCACGAATTGCTGCTGGTGCGGATGGCCGTTCAGACCGGTGCCGGTCACCCTGATGCCCTGGCCGGTTACGATCACGCCGCCGGGCGCGTTGAGCGCATCGGCATCGGGGATGAAGGTCGCGCGCTCGGTGGTGAGTATGAACTCCCCGTAATGGACAGTAATACCGCCGCTCATGTCGGCCTGCTGTACATGGTTGCCGTTCATTTTTAGCGTTACGGCCGGCGCATTGAGCATGACTGACTTGCCGTCGGATGCGATCATCTCGACTTTGGCATCCTTAAGCAGCACCGAGGTCTTGTCCTTCGCGTAGCTGGCGTCACGCGCGGTCAGCACCCATTCTTTCTGTCCGGCCTTCATTTGGGTCCAATGAAAGTTGCGCGCATGCAGCAGCGCTCCCGGAACCATTCCGGTCGGCAGGGTCGCGCGATGCTCGGGTGAGCGCCTGTGAACCACTCCTATGGTCACCACCAGAATCGCGCCGAGTGCGAGAATCCCAAACCCGGCCAAAACTCTGGCTATACGTTTGGGACTCATTGTCTGGCATTCCGAGCTGACAAAAGCGTATCAGGCGGATTTTTTTATGTAAACCGAGCCGGACGAAACGCCGCGCGATCCGGTCATCTTGTGGCAGGAACCTATGCGCCGCGTTGACGCGCGATTGCGTCAATTCGCACCAGATCGGAAAGCAGCGCCGGCAATTCTTCCAGCGCGTATGAATTGGGACCGTCGCTGAGCGCGCGCGCCGGATCTTCGTGCACTTCCATGAACACGCCGTCGACGCCAACCGCGACCGCCGCCCGCGCCAGCGGAGCGACGAACTCGCGCTGCCCCTCCGATCGGTCGCCGCCGGCGCCCGGCAATTGGACCGAATGCGTCGCATCGAAGACCACCGGATAGCCGAAGCCACGCATGATGACGAGCGAGCGAAAGTCCGTCACCAGATTGTTGTAGCCGAAGGAGAAGCCGCGCTCCGTCACGATGATACGTCGATTACCGGCGCTCTCCGCCTTCGCGATCACCGCGCGCATATCCCATGGCGCGAGGAATTGCCCCTTCTTCAGATTGACCGCGCATCCGCTGGCCGCCGCTGCGATAACGAGATCCGTCTGCCGCGACAGAAGCGCGGGCACCTGGATAACGTCGACCACTTCGGCCGCGGCTGCCGCCTGATGCGGTTCGTGAACATCGGTCAGCACTGCTACTCCGGTCTCGCGTTTGACGCGCGCGAGAATCCTGAGCCCCTGGTCGAGGCCCGGGCCGCGGAACGAGGCATGGCTGGTGCGGTTCGCCTTGTCGAACGAGCATTTAAAAACCAGCGGCAGCCCTGCGGCCCGCGCGATCGACGCCAGACGCTCGGCATGGCGCAGGCACGATTGTTCGCTCTCGATGACGCACGGCCCTGCGATCAGCACCAGGCGCGGACCGCCGAAAACCGCATCGCCGGCGCGGACCTGGTTGACCTTCACGCGAGCGGCCTCAGGGCTCGCACCTTAAGCCGCGCAGGCTTCTCGCCCGCGCGCCGCTCGACGGCCGCGCGCACCAGTCCGCGGAACAGCGGATGCGGATCGAGCGGGCGCGACTTGAGCTCGGGATGGAACTGGCAGCCCAGGAACCACGGATGCCCCGCGAGCTCCATCATCTCGACCAGGCGATCGTCGGGCGAGGTGCCGGTGGCGCGGAGGCCCGCCTTTTCGAGCGCTGCGCGATAAGCGTTGTTGACCTCGTAGCGATGCCGATGCCGCTCCTGGATTCGCGTGCGGCGATAGAGATCGTGGGCGAGTGAGCCGGTCTTGATGACGCAGGGATAGGAGCCCAGCCGCATCGTGCCGCCTTTGCGCTGCACGGCCTTCTGATTCTCCATGATGTCGATCACGGCGTCGGGCGTGTCGCGCGAAAATTCGCGCGAATTGGCATTACGCAACCCCAGTAGCGAGCGCGCGCATTCGACGACCATCAGTTGCAGGCCGAGGCAGATACCGAGAATCGGCACGCGATTCTCGCGCGCATAGCGGATCGCACGGATCTTGCCCTCGATTCCGCGGTCGCCGAAGCCGCCCGGGATGATGATCGCATGGGCTTGGCCGAGCTTCTCCTCGACGCCGCCTTTCTCGAGCGTTTCGGAATCGACATAGTCGATCTTGACCTTGGCTTCGTTGGCGATTGCGCCGTGCGCGATCGCTTCGTGCAGGCTCTTGTAGGAATCGACCACGTTGACGTACTTGCCGACCACCGCGATGTTGACGGTGACCTTGGGGTTCTGTGCGATCCGCGCGATCCGCCGCCATTTCGAGAGGTTCGGCGCGCCGGTCCAGATGTTGAGCTTCTCGCACACGCGCTGATCGAGCTCTTCATCCGAGAAGCGCAGCGGGACCTCGTAAATCGTCTCGACGTCGGGCGCGGCGATCACGCAATTCTCTTCGACGTTACAGAAATGCGCGATCTTCGCGCGCGCCTTCTTCTCGAGCGGCCGGTCGCATCGGCACAGCAGGATGTCAGGCTGAATCCCAAGGCCGGTCAGCTCCTTGACGCTGTGCTGAGTGGGCTTGGTCTTGAGCTCGCCGGCGGTCGGAATGAACGGCACCAGCGTCAGATGCAGATAGAGCACGTTCTCGCGCCCGCAGTCCCATCGAAACTCCCGGATCGCTTCCAAAAACGGCAGGCTCTCGATGTCGCCGACCGTGCCGCCGACCTCGACGATGATCAGATCGGCACCCTCGGAGGCTTCAAGGATGCGACGCTTGATCTCGTCGGTGATATGCGGAATCACCTGCACGGTCGCGCCGAGATAATCGCCGCGGCGTTCCTTCTGGATGACGGTGTCGTAGATCTGGCCGGTCGTGCAGTTGTTGCGCCGGCTCATCGTGGTCTGGACGAAGCGCTCGTAGTGGCCGAGATCAAGATCGGTCTCGGCCCCGTCGTCAGTAACGAAGACCTCTCCATGTTGCAGCGGGCTCATCGTGCCGGGGTCCACGTTTATGTACGGGTCCATCTTGAGCAGCGTGACGTTGAGCCCGCGAGCCTGGAGCAGCGCGCCGAGCGACGCCGCCGCGAGTCCCTTGCCGAGCGAGGAGACCACGCCGCCGGTAACGAATATGAATTTCGTCTTGCGCTCCACTGCTGACCCTCCCCTCCGCCTAACCCCGGCCAACCAGCTCGCGAGCCCGAGTGAGCTCTTCGGCAGTATCTATCTCAAGCGAGGGCGCTACGGAAGGTACGACCCTGATTGTATAGCCATTTTCGAGCGCGCGCAGTTGTTCGAGCTTTTCGATTCGCTCCAGGACTCCCTGCGGAAGCTCTGCGAATTCGAGCAGGAAGTTGCGCCGGTAGGCGTAAACCCCGATATGACGCAACGCGGCGGAGGGCACGCTTTCGGCATCGTCGCGCGGAAAAGGGATTGGTGCGCGCGAGAAGTAAAGCGCATTGCCCGACGCTCCCTGTACCACCTTGACCACGTTGGGATTGCGGAATTCGGCGTGGTCGATAATCGGCGTCGCCAGCGTTGCCATCGCGATCGAGCGATCATCGAGCATCGGGCGCGCAAGCGCGTCGAGGTCAGCGGGCGCGATAAACGGCAGGTCGCCCTGCACATTCAGATAGATCTCCGCCTCGACGGCGTGCGCTACCTCAGCGATTCGATCGGTGCCGCTCTGATGCGCAGTCGAGGTCATCATCGCGTCGCCGCCGGCCTGCTTCACTGCTGCAAAAATTCGGTCATGGTCGGTGGCGACGATGACGCGGTTCGGAATCGAAGCCTTGGCGGCCTGACGCCACACTCGCACGACCATCGGGACGCCGCCGATGTCAGCCAGCGCCTTTTCGGGCAGACGTGTCGAGGCGAGCCGTGCCGGAATAACCGCGATTACCGATGAGGAGGCGATAACGTCACTCCGAAGCAAGGCACTTTTAGCGCACGCTCGGCCATTGGTACCTTCACCGTTTCGAGGGTGTCAATTTTAGCCGCGTGCTTTAATCAACAGCTTCGGCGCCGAATTTTGAATTGAGTCAACGCAAAAATCTTATCGCTAACCCCGCTGGCGCGTGCGGCGCATCCGGCGCTTGCGCGCGCGGACCTGGGTCGGGCTGGTGCGGCGTTTCTTGGCGAGACGGCGGTTGCGCCGATTGCGCTGTCGTGAAGCTGCTTTCATCTAACCACCTGGCTGCTGCCGATAAAGCGGCGGCTTTGGATTGTTTCCCGCGGCCTCGTTGACGGTCGCCCCGTTGGCAGCGGGATCGCGACCGATGGTGCTGAGCGGGCAGATCGCCGGGACGTCATCGAGCACGTCCTCCCCCGCCATCACCACCACCTGGCCGAGCGGCATCCCGGCTTCGACGTGACCGGCTATAACCGCGGGAATTTCATACTGAAGATGTATATCGTGAACGCTATCCTTGCGCACCACCACGCTCACGGGATGCGCAACGACTGGATAGATCAGCGCCCCTGAATCGGTCCGCACGTCGACCGGCAGCGGCTGCCCGCCCTTCAGCACAGGCACGCGAGTGAAGTTGTCGAAGCCCCATTCGAGGAAACGTGCGGCCTGCGCAAAGCGCTGGGCGTTCGATGGAGCGCCGAGCACGACCGCGATCAACCGCATGTCGCCGCGCCGGGCGGTCGCGGTCAGGTTGAAGCCGGCGCGGAACGTGAAGCCGGTCTTGAGGCCATCGCAGCCCTCGAAATGACCAATCAGATGGTTGGTATTATGGAGCATCGCCACGCCGCCATCGAACGATGTTCTCTCCAGCCCCGACCAGCCGAGCAGGTCGGTATGATAGATGAGCTCACGGGCAAGCGTTGCGAGATCGCGGGCGCTCGTGAAGTCAACGTCGTGAGCGGGAGTGGGAGGTAGGCCGTCGACCGTCTGATATTCAGTCGCGGTCATCCCGAGCGCTCGCGCACGAAGGTTCATCAGACGGACCGTGTTTTCAACCGAACCGCCGACAGCCTCGGCCACCGCGACCGCGGCGTCATTTGCCGATCGAATCAGCGCGGCTTTCATCAACTCGCCGAGGGGATAGACCTGACCTTCGCGCAGCCCGAGGCGCGATCCTCCGGTGAACGCAGCGCGCGCCGAAATCACCACCGGCTGGCTCAGCCGGACGCGTCCGGCCTTGATCTGATCTTCAGCGACCAGCAGCAGCATCATTTTGGCCATCGAGGCCGGCGGCCATACGAGGTCCGCGTTTTCCTGATACAGAATCCGTCCCGAATCAGCATCCTCAACCAGCACCGCATGATAGAGCGGCGCGTTGCTCGCGGCCGCTCTGTGATGCGAACGATGGTGATGATGCGTGTGGGTTGAGCGCGATGCGAATACCGGCCGCGCCATGAACGGCGCGAGCGCGACCATCAGGGCCGCCGCGATACCACGATAGAAAATCAGCCGCCCATCCAAATCCGCCACCTGCCTTATCTGGAATCCCCTCGGCCCGGCCTTACGGCGTCCGAGTCAAACTCTCGGAATTCTCCCTCGCCGAGAAGGCGCGTCCCTGTTCAGCCTGACGCAAAAGTGCCAGATTCTCGCGCGCTGGGGAATAGTCAGGCGCCGAATCGGCCAACTCCTGCCATTCAGCGCGCGCGCGCGAGTAGTTTCCCTCCTCGGCGTAAATTACGCCGAGCTGATTACGGGCATCGACCTGCAATGGATCGAGACGGAGCGAAAGCAGGATTTCCTGCTCGGCCTGCTTGAGCTTGCCGCGCCGCTCATAGGCGATTCCGAGATTGTAATGGGTCTCCGGGTGCTCAGGCGCGAGCAAAGTCGCGAGCTGAAGTACGTCGATCGCTGTGTCGGGCTGGTTGATTTCGAGATAGAGCAGCCCAAGGTTCAGGAACAGATCCCAATCGCTAAGGCCCAGGCGCACGGCAGCCTGGTATTCGCTCAGTTCCTGCCGATGCTCTCCGATCAGGCCCTCCGCGAAACCGAGATGATAATGCGCAAGCGCGTTGTCTGGATGCTCTTTGATCACTTCCCGATGCCGCCGGATCGCTTCCGGATAATTCTCCATCCCGAGGTAGTAGTCCGCGAGCGGATCGCAAACCTGTGGCTCGGAGACGGCAGCCGGAGCTGGGCGAGCTTCGAAGGGCCGTTGAAACATCAACGACGACAAAAGAAGCACTATGACGAGCCAACGGCGGGTCGCCAAAACTTTACGAACGCACGGCGCTGAGGACGCGTGGCGGCGCTCGCAACAGAATTTAGCTGGATTTCAGAACGCAAAAAAGCGGGCGAGACATGAAAACTGTCGCCAGACGAAAAAAATTACTGAAACATAATGCGAGGCCGGCCGCCATCGACGTTCGCGTGGCCGGCCGGCCTCATGGTTTTGCAGACTAGTTACGGATTGGTTCCGCCGCTCGTTCCACCAGTCGCAGGCGCCGCCGGAGCGCCCGCGCCCTCAGTGCCAGTTGCGGCTTTCTCCTTGGCCTTGTGATGATGCTTGCGCCAGTGATGGTGATGATGCTTCGTCGTGGTCTTGGTCTCCGGCGCCATTTTGCCGCCACCGGACGGCGCAGCCTCGGAGGACGACGCTGCGGGCGCTGCAGGGGCGCCGCCCGCGGCCCCCGTATCTTGCGCAAACACCGGCACTGCCATCGCGCCGGCGAATACCGCCGCTGTCATCACTGAAAGGACCCGTTTCATCTGAGGAATCTCCTTGTGGTTTGGGCGGCCCATAAGCGAACCGCGCTTTTCCAAGCTTCAATCAAGCGAACTTTGTGCCATGGGAAAACAGTCCAGATTATTGGACCTTTCCACCGGTTCCGCCTCCACTCTATCGCAATACGTAGAAGCATGCATCCGCTTTAAGTAGAATTTCTAATCGCATGATGGGCTAAGATTCGCAATAGCTTGCGGATCAATTTTTTGGATCCGATGGCCTAACCAGCGCGGCGACTGCGCCGCGCCTCCAATCGCAGCTCACTATACAGAGCGAAAAGTTCGCGGAACGCGCGCATCACGACGCGCAGATTCGCGCCCGACTGCTCGCCGACTCGACGCGGCAAATGACGCACATCGACTTCCCGGAACCGTGCGCCGCGTCCTGCCATCCGCGCAAGCAATTCCGCCGAAATCATCGCGCCGCTTGCACGCAGCTTGCCGGGGTCGATCAAATCGCGCTTGAAGAGTTTGAAGCCGCAATCGACATCGCGCGATCGAATGCCGAACAACAGCCGCATCAGAATGGTCCACGCGCGGCCGTTAAGCCGGCGCGTCAGCGGATCGGCGCGATGTACGCGATGCCCGATGATCGCGTCGAAGCGCCCAGCGTACGCCGCCATCGTGACGACGTCAGCTGCGTCGAACTGCCCGTCGCCATCGCAGAGCATCAGCCATGGCTTGGTGGCTGCTGCGATTCCGGAGATCACCGCGCCTCCGTATCCACGATTGCGCTCATGATGCACCACGCGCACGTGAGAATCGGCCTGGGCCAGCCGGTCGGCGATTTCGCCGGTACGGTCACGGCTGCCGTCGTCAACCACGATGATCTCATAGTCGCGCGCCACGCGCGGCAGGACCGCAGTGAACCCCGCGATCACCCGCTCGACGTTACCCTCCTCGTTGTGCGAGGGCAGGAAGACGCTTAAGCCTTCAAGCGGCGGAGCCGGCGCAGCCGACCCCTCCGGCGGCGATGATTCATCCACCGGACCCAACCTCGTTGCGGATGCTTGACGGGGGCTGATTAGCACCCGGTTCAGGGTGCGATCGAGCGATAACCGCCGCGATAGAACAACAGCGGCTGACCTTCGAGGGACGATGCTTCCTCGACTTCGCCCAGATAAATGGTGTGGTCCCCGCCCTCGTACGTCGCGACGATCCGGCACTCCATATACGCGAGGACATTGTTCAGGATCGGCGCGCCGTTAGCCCCGATGCGGTAGGAAACGCCGTGGAACTTGTTCTCGCCCTTGGTGGCGAAGCGGCGCGACAAATCCTCCTGATCGGCGGAAAGCACGTTGACTGTGAATAGCTTGGTTTCCTCGAAGTGCGGATAGCACTCGGCGCTCTTATCGACACATATCAGAAGCAGCGGCGGAACAAGCGAGACCGAGGTCAGCGCGTTCGCAGTGAGACCGAAGAGCTGGCCGTCCTTGGAGACGGTGGTGATGATCGAGACGCCGGTTGCGAAGTGACCCATCACCCGGCGCAGTTCGTTCTTGTCTATTGGCATAATTCGATTTCCAAAACGGATAGTATCAGCCGCTTCGATTAATGGTCAATTTGGGCCCGTCTTTGCCTCGCTCTTCAAATTTTTGCACACCAGATTGACGTTGACTTTCGGCAATTGAAGAATTGGTGCGCATCATGATTGACCGGGCGATGGGCTGGCGGCGGAATAGGAAGCTGATGGTTTGGGCGGCGCTTGCGCTCGGTATCCTCATGGCGTTGGCGGGAGCGGTGCATGCCTTCGCTGCATCGACTGCGGCCCCAAGCGTCACTGCCACGGCCGCTCCAACCATCGCTGCAACGCCGATTGGGGCTCCAGCGCCGACTTCCAGCGCCACGGCCTCGGCAACGCCGAGCGCAGCCTCGAATCACAGCGTCAACTCGATTGTATCCGCAATCAACCCGAAAGAAACACCCGGCGTGATCGCGTTGCTGCAGACCACGGACGGTTCCGAGCGCAATCCCGATAACTGGGTAGTGAGAGTCTACAAGTCGCACCATCAGCTGGTCGTCTTCTACAAAGGTCGATTGTACCGTTCATATCGCGCAGTGTTCGGCCGAAATCTCGATACCAGCGCCAAAGTTTTCGCAGGTGATCGCCGCACGCCCGAAGGCGCGTATTTTATCATCAGCAAGTATCCGAGCCGCCGATGGCGATACTTCCTCAAACTGAATTATCCCAACATGATTGATCTGTCACGTTTCGAGGAATTGCGTGCCGCACATGAGATCCCGACCGTCGGTGGGCGCCATGCGGACGCCGGCGGCGCGATCGGGATTCACGGTACCGATGTTCCGGTTCTCAATGAGGGGAACGTCAATTGGACGACGGGGTGCATCTCCGTTGACAACGGCGCGATCGATGAGCTCGAAGCGCTGCTGCCGGTCGGAACTCTGGTCGTGATCGAACCTTGATCATTTCAAAAATTATCCACAGCATCTCCACAAGCGATTTTTTCTCCAATTTAAATGGTGATTATTGAAGAGTTTTGTATCACATCCAAAATCTGCGATAAGTTCAGTGGATTAACGTTGTTTATAAAGCGTTAAGTAATATCAGATTATAATTGCCAATGATGAGAACGAATTCTTTGGTTGCTTTGGCATAATTTTTCAAAACTTGCCACTCGATTTTTTAGCGAATTCGCGCCGAGATATTCCGGCTGGAAATACGAATAGAAACCATCAAAAGAAAATGCCCTGTTGACAACTTTCAATTTAATTTTTGATGCTTCATGTAGTAGCCATAAACCGGCATACCGGAGAGCGCAATCAGAAGCCCTGGCCACGTGTAACCCGGCTTGAAGATGAGCAAATCGATCATAAGGGCGAGCGCTGCCACGATGTAGGTGGCGGGGACCCAGGGATATCCCCAGGCGTGGTACGGACGAGAGACGGCCGGCCACGCGACTCGGAGCATAAAGACCGCACCAACCGTCAGCACGTAAAATCCGAGTTGCGCGAAAATCACATAATCGAGAAGTTCCGAGTAGGTGCCTGAGAGCGTCAGGATCGCGGCCCACAGTCCCTGAATCACCAGCGCGACGCTCGGCACGCTCGACCGGTTGAGCCGACCGGCCGCCTTGAACAATACGCCATCGAGCGCCATCGCATAGATCACGCGCGCACCCGTCAGGATCAGGCCGTTGGCGCAACCGAAGGTTGAGATCATCACGAGCACCGCGGTCAGCATCGCTCCCGGATGTCCCCACACCACCTGCATCGCCGCCGCGGCCACCCGGTCATCGCTTGCATGCGCGATAGCCGGGGCTGGCAACTGGAAGAGGTAGGCGACGTTCGTAAGGCAATAGAGCAGGATTACGGCGCCCGTGCCGATCGCGAGCGAGAGCGGCACGTCGCGCCGCGGATCGCGCACCTCCGAGGCGGTGAAGGTCACGGTCGCCCACGCATCAGCGGAGAACAGCCCGCCGACCATCGCAGCGCCGAATGCTGCGGCCATCCCGAGCGACCACCCCTGAGTACCGAAAAACGCGGCCGCCGATCCAAAATTGGCAACTCGGGCGACAACATTGGGGGCGATCAGACAGCCAACAATAATTATCAAGAGCAGAGAGAGAAGCTTCGCTGCGGTAAAGGAATTTTGCACGATTCGGCCCAGGTTGAGTCCGCGCAAGTTGGCGGCGGTCAGGAGAGCAATCACCGCGATGGCGCCCAGCCGCTCACCCGAGAGTCCCACACTGCCGATCCCGAACCAGAGCTTCGCTCCGAGCGCCGGCCAGATGACTCCGCCGAAGCGCGCGAAGGCGACTGCGACCGCCGCGATGGTACCGGTCTGGATGACCAGCAGCAGGGTCCATCCGTAGAGAAACGCCCACAGGCCGCCGTATGCTTCGCGCAGGTAGACATACTGGCCGCCCGCCTGCGGCATCATCGCTGCCAACTCGCCATACGCGAGCGCGCCCGCGACCGTCATCAGGCCGCTCACGATCCAGACGCTGAGTAAGGCAGCCGGCGAACCGACGTGACGGACGATGTCGGCCGAGACGATAAAGATCCCTGATCCGATCATGTCGCCGGCGACGATTGCGGCGGCATCATACAGTGAGAGACCGGCGCGCAGACCCGCCGGTTCATCGACAACCAGCGTAGAAACTGGATCGGGAGCGCTCCCTCCCATAGTTGATTTATTCACGGCGAAGGAGTTTAGCTCATCGTAAGGGTATCGGTGCAGGCAGGAGCAGCCATGGCAACCAGGAAAAAGAGTCTGCGGGCAAAACGGTCGAGCCGGACGAGTAGCGGGATGGCGAAAGCGGCGAAAGAGTTGAAGCAGCTTCGGGCCAGCGTTAAAAGCCTGAAGACCCAGCTCATGCGGGAGGCGAAGCGTCGCCAGATTGCGGCGAAGCTGACGGCCGCAGCCAAAAAGGCGCGCCAGGCGATCAATCAGCAGGTCGTGAAGCTCAACGCCGAGGGCAGAAGACTCGCTGGCGAACTTAAAGCCGCATTGGCGAAAGCCAAGCAGCACGAGGGGGCGTGGCGCGGCGCCCAATCGCAGGTGCGGTCGCTCAGCGCGGAGCTGAAGCGCAAGGAGCAGGAGCTCGCGCGCAAGAATGCGGAGATCGAGCGACTCTCGGGTGAGTTGGCAAAAAAAGCATCGACAGCGACGGAAGCAGCGGCTCCGGTCGCTTCCGCTGGCCCTGCAGCCGAGGAACCAACGCGGCAAAATCAATTATTCCCTTCAGAAACCTCAGGCTGGGATCCATCATCGGGAGGTGGCGGCACGGCCTAGACGCGGCACTCTCGCAGCTTCGTTCGATCGATCGCAAGCGCCGCACGCGAGCGACGTAACTGGCCGTCCCTCACGTACGGCGCTTGTGCTTACCTGCTTTCGGAAGCAAATAGGGAGGCGATAGGCGCGCGGCCCGCGCCCATCGCCCCTCTCGTTACAGATGAGCTAGTTCGCAGCGATAAAACTGCTACGGCGTTCCCGGACTCGCAGCCGGGCTTGCCGCGGCCGCTGGGCTTGCCTCGGCCGCCGGGCTCGCCGCCGGCGACGCTGCCTCACTGGCCTCACCGCCCGCAGCCGGACTTGCCTCTGCAGCCGGCGAGGGAGCCTCCCCACCTCCACCGCCACCCTGACAAGCGGCAAACGCGAACACGAACGACAAAAGACCAAGGATCAGGAATTTGCGCATGGACTCCTCCTTGTTCCGGCGCTCGCAAAGAAAAGGCGTTCACTTAAAACTAGTTACAATGCGCCCATCGTTCAAGCATCAACGTCATAACTCAAGATCTCCCAACAATGTTGATAAATATGGCGATTCCGTTAGAATCCGCTGATCTGTACGCTTGGGATAGGAAGAGGTGGTGGTGATGGGACGTCCGTTCTTACCGCGGACCGGCGCAAGCGACGCCGCTCACGCGGCCCGTGTGGTGGAACCCGAACTCGATATGCATCGCCCGGCACTAAGCAGGCCCAGCGCCATCTTTGACCGGATCAGCGCCCTAGTGCGCTGGATGGTGCCGGGAGCGGTCGCATCAACTGAATTGCCGATGCGCTCTATCGATCGCGAATTGTGGGAAATCTCGAACGACCGCTGAAATACCGATGGCAGACGAAACGCGCACCAACCGTGTGATCCGCTACAACAGCGGGCTTGCCTCCGAGAGCTCGTTCGGTTTTTCGCGCGCGGTCCGCGCCGGCGACTGGATTTTGATCGCGGGATGTACCGGGACCGACGAAAGCGGAACGATTGTCGGAATCAATCAGATGTACACGCAGGCGCGCGCTGCGCTCGACAACATCGCTCGGGCGCTCGGCCAAATGGGTGGCTCGATGAGTGACGTGGTGCGCACCCGCGTTTATGTCACCGATTTGTCGGACCTGCCGTCGATCGCGCGCGCGCATCGTGAGGCCTTCGGCGCAAACCCTCCAGCCTCGACGCTGCTGCAGATCGGAAGACTCGCGCGCCCCGAGGCGCTGATAGAAATCGACGCCGATGCGTTCGTTCCGGAAGCGCCGCGCGCTGCGGTCGAGCCGCAATCGGGCGACCACACGCGCTCGGCGACGCCATCCCGTGCGCCGTCGAAAGCACCGGCGCGCACTCGCGCCGCCCGCGCCAAAGCGCCGGCTCGGACCAGTCGGCCCAAGCGCGGCCGCTGAGGCCTTTCGTTTTCAAAGCTGACGATCAGGGCAGAATCGACGCGGTCCTGGGAAGCGCGGCGCCAAACGCCGAATTGAAGGCGTGTAGCGCGCCCGTGATGTACGGCTCGGGATAAATTCCGATCAGCACGGTTCCGATCGCGGCCACCGCGAGCGCCGTAATCACCGCGGGCCGCCGTCCGAGCGCGCCGACAACTGCCTCGCCCTCGCGCATGTACATCGCGACGATCACCGCGATGTAGTAGTAGGCCGAGATCACGCTGTTGATTACCGCGATGACCACCAGCCATACCAATCCCGCATTGAGCGCCGCCGAAAAGATGTAGAACTTACCCAGGAACCCTGCGAGCGGCGGCACGCCGGTTAGCGAAAGCAGGAAGAGCGCCATCGCCGCGGCGAGTCCCGGGTGGCGCACCGCCAATCCGCGATAGTTGGTGATCAGATCGCTTTCGACGCCGCGCCGCTCGAGCGCAATTACCGCAGCGAATGCGCCAAGATTGGTGAACGCGTAGCCCAGCAGGTAGTAGAGAATCGCGCCGCCTGCCTGCGAGCCCGCGGCAGTCATCCCGACCAGGATGTAGCCCGCGTGCGCGATCGCCGAGTACGCAAGCATCCGCTTGATGTTGACCTGCACCAAAGCGACCAGGTTTCCGACCGTCATCGTGAAAGCGGCGATCACCCACAGCACGATGCTCCAGTCGGGACTTACCGGCCCGAGATGAACCATGAAGATGCGGATGAAGCCGGCGAATGCGCCAAGCTTTACGCCCACCGCCATGAACGCGGTGACCGGTGTCGGCGCGCCCTCGTACGCGTCGGGCGTCCACATATGGAAAGGAACCGCGGCGACCTTAAAGCCGAACCCGACCAGCATCAGGCCGATTCCGCTCAGCAGCAACGGATTGCCGGCCATCGGGTTCGACAGCGCGGCGCGGATCGGTCCGAGCTTGATCGTCCCCGTCGCGCCGTAGACCAGCGCGATCCCATACAGCAGGAACGCTGTAGAGAACGCTCCCATCACGAAGTACTTGAGAGCGGCCTCGTTGGATTTGAGACTGCGCCGCAGAAAACCGGCCAGCACGTAAACGCTAATCGACATCACTTCGAAGCCGATGAAGATCACGATCAGATCCCCGCCCGTCGCCATCAGCATCATGCCGAAGGTCGAAAACAGCAGCAGAGCGTAATATTCAGCCGCCGAGAGGCCGAACGCGGGCAGGTAATCAATCGACATCAGGACCACGAGCGCCGCGCTTATCAGGATCACGAGCTCGAAGAACACCGCGAAATTGTCAGCCGCGATCGCGCCGGCAAAAGCGATTCCGCTCTGGCCCAGCAGTCCGAGAGCAAACACGAAGGCGAGCGCAATAAGCGCCAGCGTGAGCACACCGAGCCCCTGGCTCTCGTCGTCGCGGACGCGCACCCCCGCAAGCAGCACGGCCATCGCAGAGACACCGACGATGATCAGCGGGCAGATCGGCAGCCACGCGATATCGATCGCGGCAAGGTTGAAGGCCGTCATCGCTCAGCCGTCCTGCGCGCAGGGTCGAGTGCGGCGACGGCCGCCGGCCGCGGCTTTTCGAGCCGCACCTGCGCAGTCTGCACCCGGTCGAGCATCGCGGCGACCGACGGCTCCATCCGGGCAAGCAGCGGTCGCGGATAAAAGCCCATGAAAAGCATCAGCGCGATGAGCGGGACCATTACGCCGATCTCACGCCAGGTGAGGTCTGCGAGCGTTTCGTTCACCGCTTTCGTGATCGGACCGAACATCACGCGCTCGTAGGCGTAGAGCATATAGAGCGCTCCTAGAATGATACCGAGCACGGCGAACACAACGGCCAGAGGAATCTTCAGGTACGCGCCAAGCATGATCAAAAACTCGCCGATGAACCCGTTGAGTCCCGGCAATCCGATCGAAGAGAGCATCACGAACATGAAGATCGCGGCGAAGATCGGAATCCGATGCCAAAGGCCGCCGAACTCGGAAATCTCGCGCGTGTGCCGCCGCAGGTAGATCATCCCGACCAGCAGGAACAGCGCGCCGGTGGAGAGCCCGTGGTTCAGCATCTGGTAAATCGCGCCTTCGACGCCCTGCGGATTGAGCGCGAAAATCCCGAGCATTACGAACCCCAGATGACTCACCGATGAATAGGCAACCAGCCGCTTCAAGTCCGGCTGCACCATCGCGACCAGCGCGCCGTAGATGATTCCGATCACTGCCAGCGCCATGAACAGCGGTGTCGCCTGCATCGCGATTTCCGGGAACAGCGGAATCGCGAAGCGCACGAAGCCGTAGGTACCCATCTTCAGCATAACGCCTGCGAGGATCACCGAGCCCGCAGTCGGGGCCTCGGTGTGCGCGTCGGGCAGCCAGGTGTGGATCGGCCACATCGGCACCTTGACCGCAAACGCGATCGCGAAGCCGGCGAACAGCCATTCAGCTTCGCCCGGCGTGAGACGGACCGAGTAGAGGTTCGGCAAATCGAAGCTGATCGCGCCGCTTTGCAAATGCGCCAGATGGACCAGATACAGGATCGCGACCAGCATCAGGATCGAGCCGAGCATCGTGAACAAGATGAACTTGAACGCGGCGTAGATTTTGTTGCCGTGGCCCCAGATGCCGATCAGGAAGTACATCGGAATCAGCATCACTTCCCAGAACACGTAGAACATAAAAAGATCGACCGCGAGCAGCGCGCCCAGGAGCCCGGTCTCGAGCACCAACATGAAAAAGCAGAACTCACGCGGCCGATAGCCGATATCGCCGCCGCCGGAGTAGATGATCGAGAGCGACATCAGCAGCGTCGTCAGGACCACGAGAAAGAGGCTGATGCCGTCGAGGCCGAGGTGGTACGAGATTCCGAATTGCGGAATCCATGCGTACTGCTCAACGAATTGATAGCCGGGCTCGTGCGGATCGAAGCGAATCAGCAGATAGATACTGATTGCTAGCGGAATCAGCGAGAAGGCCGCCGCCGCACGCCAGGTCGAGCTTTCATCGCTCTGGGTCAGCACGAGCAGCGCGCCCAGCAGCGGGAGGAAGGTAAGTCCGGTGAGCCAGTAGGTTTCCATCAGCGGATCACCAGGTAGACATAGTAGGCAGCGATCGCGATCACGCCGAAGAGATAGACCAGCACGTAATGTTGCACGTTGCCGGTCTCGACGCGCCGCACCGCCTCGCCGCTGTTCTCGACCGTTAGCGCCGAACCGTCGACCACACCGTCAATGCCGCCCTTGTCGACGCGCCGGGCAAGTACCGGCCCCGCGATCCAGAAGAGCGGCCGCGAAACGACCAGGTTGTAAAGCTCGTCAATGTAGTACTTGTGCAGCAGCGTGCGATAAAGCGCAGCCAACGCGTCGGAGATCCGTCCCGGAAGCTCGGGCTGGCGGATGTACAAAAGCCAGGCAAACAGTATCCCCAGCAGTGTGGAGGCGAGCGCGATCAGCGAAATCGCCGCGCCACTCACCTCAATCATGGGATGGTAAGTCCCGGTCACCGGCGCGAGGAAACGCACGAACGCATCGCCCCAGAGCAGTCCCTTCGGCAAGTTGACCCATCCGCCGACAATCGAAAGCACCGCGAGGATGAACAGCGGGATCGTCATCACGGGCGGCGATTCGTGCAGATGCTCGGCGCGATGCGGATCGACCCGCGACGAGCCGTGGAAGGTCATAAAGATCAGCCGGAACATATAGAAGCTGGTGAGATCGGCGGTGATCACGCCCAGCAGCCAGAGCTTGAAATGCCCAGAATTGAACGCCGATTCGAGGATCAAATCTTTCGAGAAGTAGCCCGAGAAGCCCGGAATTGCGCTGATCGCCAGCGTCGCGATGAGCATCGTGGCGTACGTGATCGGCAGCTTGCGCCACAATCCGCCCATCCGGTTCATATCCTGCTCGCCATCGAGCGCGTGTATGACCGAACCCGCGCAGAGGAAGAGCAGCGCCTTGAAGAATGCGTGCGTCATTACGTGGAAGATGCCTGAGGCGAACGCGCCGACGCCGGCGCCGAGGAACATGTAACCGATCTGACTGATAGTCGAGTAGGCAAGCACGCGCTTGATGTCGGGTTGGACGATCGCGATGGTCGCGGCGAAAAACGACGTCACGCCGGCGACGGTCGCGATGAGTTCCATCGCGGTCGGCGACAGGATGAAGAGAAAGTTCAGCCGCACGACCATGTAGACGCCCGCCGTGACCATCGTGGCAGCGTGAATCAACGCGCTGACCGGAGTCGGACCAACCATCGCATCAGGCAACCAAACGTAGAGTGGAATCTGGGCCGACTTGCCGGTCGCGCCAAGGAACAGGAGCAATCCGGCGACGGTCGCAACCGGCACGCCGAACGGAGCCCACACTTCGGCGAGGATGTCGCGATGGGCTCGCATATCGGTGAAGGCAAGCGTCCAGGCGCCGTGCGCGCCCAGCACGTAGACCAGCGTCAGGATGCCGAGAATGAAACCGGCATCGCCGATTCGATTAACCACGAAGGCCTTGCGGCCGTTGTAGGCGAACTCGGGATTCGTGTACCAGAATGCGATCAGCAGGTACGAGCAGAGCCCGACGCCTTCCCATCCGACGAACATCAGCAGCAGGTTGTCGGCCAGCACCAGGATCAGCATCGAGAGCGTGAACAGGTTCATGTACGCGAAGTAGCGCGCGTAATCCTCGTCGTGCGCCATATAGCCGGCGGAATAGACATGGATCAGCGCGCCGACGCCGCTGACCACGAGCGTCATCACGGCCGACAGCGCATCCATCCGGAGCGCGAAATCGACATGAAAGCTGCCGGCCTCGATCCACGGCCAAAGCGTAACCGTGAGCGCCGAGCCCGGGGGCATCGCGAGCAGCGTCGCGAAAGCCCAACATCCGACGCCGAATGCGATGAAAATCGCGGCGGGACCGGCGAAATTCACCGCGCGCCGGCCGAGCCGCGGTCCGAGGAAGATATTGAAGGCGACCCCCAGTGCGGGAAGCAGCAGGATAAGGCCGAGAGCTGGAAACGGTGCGGTCATCATCACCAGCGCATCAGGTTCAGTTCATCGGCATTGACGGTTTCGCGATTGCGGAACGCCGCGATGATAATCGCGAGGCCGGTCGCCGCTTCGGCCGCCGCCACGGTGATAACGAACAGCACGATCACCTGCCCATCGATCGAGCCGAGCGAGCGGCTCAACGCGATGAACGTCAGGTTGACCGCGTTCAGCATCAGCTCGATCGCCATCAGCATCACGATCACATTGCGCCGGATGAGCACGCCCGCCGCTCCGATTGCGAACAGCAGCGCGCCCAGCGCCATGAACCACGATGGCGGTACGCTCATCATTGGCGCGCTCCAATCTGTTCGTGCACGGCGGGCGAAACCGGAACTGGACTTCGCGTCCGCGACGCGGTTGCGCGGCGAGCGAGCGCCACTGCCCCGATCACCGCCACCAGCAACAGCAGCGAGGTCGCTTCGAAGGCGATCAGATAATCGGTGAAGAGCGCTTCAGCAATCGCTCCGATCGAACCGAAGGTCGGCGGCACATGACTCAACCCGGCCGTCGATGGCGCCTTGACCACGAAAACGCACAACTCCGCGACCAGCGCCGCGGCTCCGACTGCACCGAAGAATCTCAGGCCGATGCTCCCGGCGACACGTCGCTCTTCGGTTTGCAGATTCAGCAGCCAGATGACGAACAGGAACAGGACCATGATTGCGCCGACGTAAACGATCGCCTGCAGAAACCCGACCGTCACCGCACCCAGCCCGATGAACATGACAGCGAGGTCGAGCAGCACGACCACCAGCGCCATCAGGCAATGCACCGGGTTGCGCTGCAGGACGACCCCGAGCGCCGCCAGCACCGCGAGCGCAGCCAGGAAAACGAAAAGCCAGAGCGGCATCTCAACTCCCCGCCATCACCACCACGACCGCCGTGACGATCAGGTTCAAAAGCCCGATTGGCACCAGCAGCTTCCATCCGAAGCGCATCAACTGGTCATAACGAAAGCGCGGCAGTGTCCATCGGATCAGGATCTGAAGCCAGCAGAAAAAAATCGTCTTAATCCAGAACGCCACCACACCGAGCACAACCACCGCCCAATATGGAATCGATACCAAAGCGCCGCCCGGCAGATGAAACCCGTCGCGATAGAGCCACGGCACCTGCCATCCGCCGAAGAAAAACGTTGTCACCAGCATCGCAACCAGCGCCACCTCGGCGAAATCGGTGAGCATGAAGACCGCCTGCTTGCCGCCGGAATATTCGGTGAAATATCCGGCGACCAGTTCGGATTCGCTTTCCGGCAAATCGAACGGCACGCGCTTGGACTCGGCCATCCCGGCCGTGAAGAGCAACAGGAACGCGATCGGCTGGAGGATGATGCCCCATCGCGGCAGCCATCCGAACCATACGCCGCCCTGCTCGCGCACGATGGCCTGCAGGCTGAGCGTGCCGTAAGTCGCGACCACCGCGACGATCGCGAGACCCATCGCGATTTCGTACGAGATCATCTGCGCGCTCGCGCGGATGCCGCCCAGCAGCGCCCACCGATTGTTCGAGGCCCAGCCGCCGAGCGCGATGCCGTAGACGCCGATACCGATCGACGCCAACACGTAGAGCGCCGCGTCATTGAAATCGGCCGCCACCAGGTCGAACGTATGGGCTCCGATCGTAACTGTGTCGCCGATCGGAATCACCGCAAACGTCACCAGGACCGGAAACAGAGCCAGGAACGGCGCCAGACCGTGCAGGAAATGATCCGCCCCCGCCGGGACGAAATCCTCCTTGGTGAACATCTTGATCGGATCGGCGAGCAGCGTGTTCACGATGCCCAGATTGGGCAGGCCGAGACGCGCGCCAACGCCGAGTATCGCGGCGCGATTCGCTCCGATCCGGTCCTGGATGAGCGCGCTGCCCTTGCGCTCGAACCACAGCAGAATCGCCGACAGGTTCAGCACCAGCAGCAGCATCACAACCGCCCGGATCGCGGCAATCACCAGATCGACGGCCACGTCAGACGTTGCCCAAAGACCCAGAGGGCGCAGGTCGGGGTGCGCTCATAACAGGTTCTTCATCACCAAGGCTTGGCACGTTCTCGGAGCTAATGACTCGTAACCTAAAACCGGCGCGCGCGCCAGAGTCCGGCTCCGCCGCAGCAACAAAACTTGCGGCCCATTGTCAAGTGGGTTATGGTCGCCGGTCGCGATCGCCGGGCCCTGTTCCCGGCTGAGCCAGGGAATCATAAACTGTACGCTTAACGTTGGGATTCGATCAGTCCGGACGAACGGAAAATTTTGACGATGCGAGTGATAGCAGGACAAGCACGCGGAAGAAGGATGGCCGCACCGCGCGGACTTGCGACGCGGCCCGCTACGGCGCGCGTGCGCCAATCGATCTTCTCGCGCCTGCAGGTCCGCATGGCGCTCGAAGGCGCGCGGGTGCTCGATCTCTATGCCGGTTCGGGCTCGCTGGGAATCGAGGCGCTCTCGCGGGGCGCGGCCTCGGCGGTATTCGTCGATTCGTCCCGCGCGGCCGCGTCGAGCATCAGGCGCAATCTCGAAACGCTTAAGCTGCTCAAGCACAGCGAGGTGATAATCGCCGATGTGCGCTACGCCCTGGATACGCTCGCCACACGCGGCGCGCAGTTCGACCTCGTCTTCATCGATGCGCCCTATGCTGACGATCGGAGCGCCGAGATACTTGCGCGAATCGATGCTCTCAATCTGCTCGCCCCCGGCGGATGGAGCGTCGTCCGGCAGGCGGGACGCGCCGCCGAGCCGCATAGCGCCGGCCTCGAGCGGAGCGCGGGTTCGCTGATGGGCGACCATCGAATTACGCTTTATCGGCGCGGGAGCGCCGCTGAGCACGGCTCGGAAACGGCTTGACGATGGCGACGGCGCGCAACAAAACACCACACTCCGCGATCGCGGTCTATCCCGGGACCTTCGATCCGATCCACAACGGCCATATCGACATCGTCCGGCGATGCGCCGCGATTTTCGACCAGGTGGTGATCGCGGTCGCCTACAATCCGCACAAGGATGCGGCGCTGTTCACGCCGGACGAACGGGTCGCGATGATCCGGGAGGCGACCGTCGGGCTCGGCCCGAACCTGACCGTCGACAAGTTCAGCGGACTCTCGGTCGATTACGCAATGCGCATCGGCGCGCGGATCATCGTCCGCAGCCTGCGCGCGGTAACCGACTTCGATTACGAGCTCCAGATGGCGCACATGAACAAGCAGATCGGCCCGGAGGTCGAAACCATCTTCCTGTTCGCCAACCCCAAGCTCTTCTTCTCGGCTTCGCATCTGATCAAGGAAGTCGCCGCGTACGGCAAGTCGCTGCCCGAGCTGGTCCCGGAATCGGTGCACGCACGCCTGCGCGAGAAGTTATTGAAATCGACCTGACGCGCTGTATGGGCCGCGCGGCGCTCGCCCGTCGATCGGATGGATGGCGGATTGAGGGGCGGAGAATTCAGCGGCCGAACCGGAATCAGATGATCAAACTAAATCGCCGAATCGCTGCTCTCAAACCTTCCGCCACGATGGCCGCGGAGGCGCGCGCCACCGAACTCAAGGCCGCCGGGGTCGATGTCATCTCGCTCGCCGCCGGTGAACCCGACTTCGACACCCCCGAGCGCATCAAACAGGCCGCGCGCACCGCGATGGCTGAGGGGCTCACTAAGTACACCCCAGTCGGCGGGTTGATGAAGCTCCGCCAGGCGATCGCCGCCAAGCTCAAACGCGACAACGGGCTCGACTATGAGCCGGCCGAGATCGTCGTATCGGCGGGCGGCAAACAGGCCTCCGCCAATCTGATCGCATGCCTGTTCGACGAGGGCGACGAAGTGATCATCCCGACGCCCGCGTGGGTCAGCTTCGTCGCGATGGTCCAGTTGGCTGGCGCGACGCCGGTGCTCGTTCCATGCGCCGAAGAGCATAATTTTCTGCTGACACCCTCGGACCTGCGCAAGGCGATTACTCCGCGCACCCGCGGGATCATTCTGAACTCGCCATCGAACCCAACCGGCGCGGTGTACGGCGCCGAAGAACTGAAGGCGCTCGCGCAGGTTTTGCGCGAAACGGAAATCTGGGTGATGGTCGACGACGTTTACGAGCACATTGTCTATGACGGCCTCGCGCCGCATTTGTTCAAAATCGATCCGTCGCTGAAGACTCATGGGATCATCTTCAACTCCGTGTCGAAAACCTATGCGATGACCGGATGGCGCGTGGGGTTCGCAGCCGGCCCGCGCGAGGCGATCGCGGCGGTGGTGCGCCTGCAGGGACAGAACAGCGGCAACGCCAATTCGATCGCGCAGGCCGCGGCGACCGAAGCGTACGCCGGCCCGCAGGATGAGGTCGCCGAGATGGTCGCGGAGTTTCATGCGCGACGCGACCTGGTCGTCGAGCGGGTGCGCAAGCTTCCGGGCTTCAGCCTGCCAAATGTTCCGCGCGGCGCGTTCTATGCCTTCCCGAACGTCTCGGCGCTCCTCGGACGCAAATGGAAAGGCCAGCCTATCGGCGACGGCAACCGGTTGTCCGAGTTTATCCTCGAGGAAGCGCGAGTCTCCGTGGTGGGTGGCAACGATTTCGGCGCGCCCAATTACGTGCGGCTCTCGTACGCGACTTCGCGCCAGAATCTCGTCAACGCCTTCGATCGGATCGGCGCGGCGCTCGCGAAACTTGAATAGCTCACGGGCGCGGGCCAGGAACCTTGCCCGTCCGGATGAAGCGGACATAGTCCGCAAGGATTTCAGCGTGATCGAAGGCCAGCGGGGCAGGCGGAGAATCGGGGGCGAACAGTCCGATTCCCTTCGCGTCGTCGTCGGCGCGCGGCGTGCCGCGTGCGCGTCCCACGTAGACCACGCTCACTGTCGGACCGCGCGGATCGCGTCCCGGCCGCGAGTAAACTCCGAGCAGAGCGCGCAGCTCGACTTCAAGGCCGGTCTCTTCTCGCAGCTCGCGTATCGCAGCGCGCTCGACACTCTCTCCGGGATCGACAAAGCCACCGGGTATCGCCCATCCGGGCGGAAAATTCCTGCGTTCGATTAAGACGATCCGATCGTCGATTTCGGCAATCACATCGGCGGCCAACGGCGGGCATTTCGGCGCGGGCATCGAGAAATCGTACCATGACGCAAGTCGCCTCGCATGGCCGCACGATTGACAAGGCAGCTCGTGCGCCACAAAGTTTTCTTTGAAGATCATGCAGCTCGCTCGCCTCTACGATTTTCACGACATTCGCCTCGAGCGGTCTGAGCGTCCGCGCCCCGGCCCCCACGAAATCCTGGTGCGCACCCGCGCCTGCGGGATCTGCTCGGGCGACATCATGCCGTGGTATCTCAAGCGCAAAGCGCCAATCGTGCTGGGTCACGAGCCGGTCGGTACAGTCGAGGAAGTGGGCAGCGCGATCGTTAATTTCCAGCCCGGCGATCGCGTCTTTGTGCATCATCACGCGCCGTGTTTCAGTTGTCATGCCTGCCGTCGAAGAAATTACGTCCATTGCGAGACCTGGCGGGCGACCAGGATCACGCCGGGCGGGATGGCCGAATATTTCACGGCCGGCGTCGCAAATCTCCGCGATACCTTGCGGCTGCCGCCCTCGGTCAGCGATGCGGACGGAGTGCTGGTCGAGCCCGCGGCATGCGTAGTGAAATCGCTTCGACGCTCGGGGCTTCGACCCGACGACTCGATCCTGATCATCGGGCTCGGCATCATGGGGATGCTGCACGTGCGGATCGCGCGTGCGATGGGCGCTGGAACGATCATCGGCGCGGACCTCGTCGAGCAGCGAACCAGGCGCGCGATCGAACTCGGCGCCGATGTCGGCCTGGTCGTCAGCGGCGACAATCTTGCCGAGCAGGTTCGCGAAGCGACCCGAGGCGCGATGGCCGATGTAGTGATCGTCGGTCCGGGTACGCCTGCGGCTATCGCAACCGGTATTGCCGCAGCGGCCTCGGGCGGCACGGTGGTCGAATTCACCTCGACCGCTCCGGAAGCGGAACTCACGCTCCGCCCATACGATCTCTATTTCCGCGAAATCAACCTGGTGCCGAGCTACTCATGCGGGCCCGACGATACGCGCCAGGCGCTCGCGATGGTCGAGCGCGGGGTGCTGCGCGCCGCCGACTTGGTCACGCACCGCTTTCCGCTCGAGCGCATCCACGAGGCCTTCGCCACCGCACAAAAACCGGAGGCGCTAAAAGTCGTCGTAACATTCGGATTGTGAAGAGCGATGGCGTCGAAGGATGCACGCCAATCGCCGAAGTCCGCTGCGGATGCCGCTGGGCCTCCCGCAATCAGACGCTTTCGGCGCAACTTCCGATGGAACAGCGTCGCGCTCGAACCGTATAAATTACGTGTTCATCGCGGCGGTGAGTTCGCCGGCGCTTCGCGGCAGGTGATCGCCGGGAAGCACGGCGAGCCGATCGCCTTCGAGTTGCGTTATTTCGAACTCGCGCCCGGCGGCTTCACGAGCCTCGAGCGCCATCGGCATTGCCATGTCGTGATCGGGATGCGCGGGCGCGGCCGGGTGCGCATCGGCGGAGATGAGCATCGGATAGCACCCTTCGATGCGATTTACATCGCGCCCCATCAGCCTCATCAATTGCGCGCCGACCGACGCACGCCGTTCGGATTCTTTTGTATCGTCGACCGGCGCCGCGATCGGCCGCGTCCGATACGAGATGAGCGCAAAACCGCTTTCGAGACCAGACTCGCGGTGGAACAAAAGAAGCGAGGGCGACCGGGTTAACCCAGTCGCCCCCCATACCTCAAACCCTGTACTGAACTTCTAAACCCCGGCTTTACGGCGTGGCCGGAGCAGGGGCCGCTGGAGCAGGCGCAGGCGCTGCAGCGCCGGTCTCAGCCGGGGCGGAAGCCTTTGCCGCATGGCGACGGTGACGATGGTGCACTACATGATGCACGTGATGTCCGCCCATCGACGTCTTTGCAGCAATTGCTTCGGCTCGATCAGCCGCTGCCTTCGCATCGGCCGAGGCCTGCTCGACGCGGGTCGCAGCCGCCTGGGCCTGCTGGGCCGCCGCCTGGGCCTTCTCCGCCGAAGCTTCAGCCGCTTGGGCTGACTGCTGGGCCTGGTTGGCCGCATTCATTGCCTGCTGTGCCGGATCGGGCGATTGCGAACAGCCCGCCAGCATAGTCAGGCCAAGAGCAAGCCCGGCCATCCCGACCAGCTTCGAAGTTCTACCCATGAACCCTTCCATCCTTTTCCTCCTTGCTACGCTCAGCCAGGTTCGAAACTACGGAAAAACTTTTCAATCTGAGTTTGCCCGCAAAAAAATACCGTTGCAAGCCTACAGAATCTCGGCAAAGCTCGCAACGCGCGCTTGTCACCAGAGTTTGACTTTACGACATTCGACGCTGTCCGGTATGGTGACGTTCCGCGGTAACCGCTAGAAGTCGTCGTCCCCCATACCGCCCATACCTCCCATGCCGCCCATATCGCCCATACCTCCCATACCTCCCATGCCGTGATCATGGCCATGGCCGTGCGGCATCGCCGCGGGTGCCTTGGGTTTCGGCTTCTCGACGATGGCCGCTTCGGTGGTGATAAGAAGGGCGGCTGCGCTCGCCGCGTTTTCCAGGGCGGAGCGCACGACCTTCACGGGATCGATCACACCCGCCTTGACCAGGTCTTCGTATTCGTCAGTGCGGGCATTGAAACCGAAATCACCCTTGCCTTCCGCAACGCGATTGAAAACGATCGACGGCTCGAAGCCGGCATTCGCAGCAATTTGGCGCAACGGCTCACTCATCGCGCGACGGACGGCGTCGGCTCCTGCCTTCCACTCGGATGCGACCTTGAGATTCTCTACTGCCCGCGATGCTCGCAACAGCGCGACTCCGCCGCCGGCGACAGTACCTTCTTCAACGGCGGCGCGCAGCGCATGGACGGCGTCATCGACCCGCGCCTTTTTCTCTTTGAGTTCGACCTCGGTCGCGGCGCCGACTTTGATAACCGCAACGCCGCCTGCGAGCTTCGCCAGCCGCTCTTCGAGCTTCTCGCGATCGTAATCCGAAGTGGTTTCCTTGATCTGCGCACGGATCTGTTCGACGCGTGCCTTGATATCGGACCTTTTGCCGGCGCCATCGACCAGCGTGGTGTTGTCCTTGTCGATGATCACGCGACGGCATCGGCCGAGATCCTCGAGCTTGACGTTCTCGAGCTTCAACCCGAGCTCTTCGGCGACCACGCTGCCGCCGGTGAGAATCGCCATGTCAGTGAGCATCTCCTTGCGCCGATCGCCGAAGCCCGGCGCCTTGACTGCAGCGACTTTGATGGTGCCGCGGAGCTTGTTGATCACCAGGGTGGCGAGCGCCTCGCCCTCGACATCCTCGGCAACGATCAACAGCGAACGGCTGCTCTGCAGCACGCGTTCGAGCAGCGGAACCAGCTCGCGCAGATTGGAGATCTTCTTCTCGTGGAACAGGATAAGCGGCTCATCGAGCTCGACCGTCATCCGCTCGGGGTTGGTAACGAAATAAGGCGAGAGGTAACCGCGATCGAAGCGCATCCCTTCAGTGAGATCCAGCACGGTCTCCATCCCGCGCGCCTCTTCGACCGTGATCACGCCTTCTTTGCCGACCTTGTCCATCGCGTCGGCGACGATTTTGCCAATCTCAGCCTCGCCGTTGGCGGCGATCGTCGCCACCTGAACCATCCGCTCATGATCGCGCACCGGCCGCGCCTGCTCCTTGAGGGCGGCGACGGCAGCCGTGACCGCCGCCTCTATTCCGCGCCGAAGATCGATTGGCGGAAGTCCGGCTGCGACCAGGCGTATCCCTTCGCGCACGAGCGCGCGGGCGAGAACAGTCGCGGTCGTCGTGCCATCGCCGGCGACGTCGGACGTTTTTTGAGCAACCTCGCGAATCAGCTTGGCTCCGAGATTCTGAAAGCGATCCTCGAGCTCGATCTCCTTGACCACGCTCACTCCGTCCTTGGTGACGAGCGGAGCGCCGAAGCTGCGCTGAATTAAAACGTTGCGTCCTTTGGGGCCCAGGGTGACCCGGGCGGCTTCGGCTACCAGCGTGGCACCGGCAACGATACCGGTGCGGGCGTGCTCATGAAGTTCAACCTGTTTGGCGGGCATCGATCTTCCTCGTCTGTGTAAACTGTATGAATCTATTGCAGGCCCGCGGCAGAGCGATATCCGATGCGCCGCGCGACCGGTTTCAAAATTAAGCAGCCTGCAGCAGTTTGCAAGAGCAACGCACTTTTCGATTCAGCGTCGGCGTGCAAGGATGAAATTGGGTGAGGAGAGAGGCCCGCTGAAGCATGGAACCATCCAAGTCGGCCCGAATTCGCGATTTGATAATGGCCGGAACGATCCTGGTCTCGGTTCTGATCCTGTTCGCCGCGGTCGCGTTCCGCTCGGGTGCGTTCGGCCCTTCGAGTGCCTTCACGCAGGACTCCGATGAAAGCGTCAGCGATAACGATACCGTTCCGCCCCAGCAGGTCGAGAAATATGTCGCGGTGTACCGGGCAATGCAGCGGAACCACAGCCTCACCGTTGAGCAGGCATGCGCCCAGCAAGGCCTGACTGTCCCCGTTTTCCGGGGCATCGAACGTAAAATTGAGCGGAACGATCAGCTCAGGAACCGGGTGCGCGACGAATTGCAGCGGAAAAACTCTCCACCGAACCCGTCACGTACTGCTCCGTAGGCGTGCAGGGCGGAGGCCTTCGAAATCCCGACTTGAAAACGCGGGACAAGCAGAGGGTCGCTGCTCATCCCGCGATTACCAATCTCGCGGACGATTACTTCGTTACCGAGCTGGAGAACTCAGCTTCGAGTCGCGCAACCGCGTCGTTAGCCCGGGCCACAGCAGCCTGCGCCGCGTTCGCGCCGTCGTCAGCCTGCTTAGCTGCCGTTTCAGCCTGGTTGGCCGCGTTCTCCGCGTTTTGGGCGGCCGCCTGAGCCCGCGTCGCTGATGCTTGCGCCGATTGCGTCGATTGATTGATCGCGTTCATATCCGGCCCGCAAGCGCTCATCACGGTCGCCGCGGCGAGAACTCCACAGAGAGTCAGCAGCTTCTTCATCCCAGCGTTCCTCCCACTGAAAACAGAAATTTGATTTGCGTCGTTAGTGAGATGGCCTTCAGAATACCGTCAGGCCATAAACCGCGACCATACTGACAAATCACCATATGCGAGGCAAGCTGATTTCCATTGGATGCGACGAACCGAGCTCGCACGGAACTCCCATTGATCTCCGGACGCATCGCTCATGATATATTGCGCGCATCGCTGGTTGAACATCTCAACGCCCCGCAAGGGCTGATGGCTTGGCGCAGGTTAAGATCAACATAAGGGACGCTGCCAGCCGCGACCTGCCGCGGATTTTTGAGATCGAGCGGCTCGCCTTTCCACATCCTTGGAGTTTGGATTCGTTTCGTCGGGAACTGGCGCTACCGTTCTCAAGAATTCTGGTGGCCGATGCCGATGAATCTGAAGGGAGACCGCTCGCCGGATTCCTATGCCGATGGCTGGTTGCGGAAGAATGCCACATCCTGAACGTCGCAGTTCATCCCTCGATGCGCCGGCTGGGGATCGGCGCAGACCTGATGGCCGAAGCGATAGCCGAATCAAAAGCGAAGAACATCCACTTGATTACCTTGGAGGTAAGACGCTCGAATCTCGCTGCAAGGACGCTTTATCGCAAACTGAATTTCGAGGAACGTCGTTTGAGAAGGAACTATTACGGCCTCGGCGAGGATGCCATCGTGATGGAACTGGAGTTGAAATCCTCCCAACTTGGTCGAAAATGAACTATGTTATAAAATCCGAACACCAACGACTCGTTTCCAATCATAGAGGCTTACAAACCGCCACCAAATATGCCATAATGTTTGCATGCCTCAGGCTCGAAGAACCGCAATGATGCACCGAGTGTCGTCAAACACGAAATCAACGATCCAGCCGCCTCCGAATCTAAAATCTGCGCCCATTCCTCCCCGTCCCAAGACCGAAGGCAACTCGTCGTTCAAAAAAGGTGAGAAAGTTGTCTATCCTGCTCACGGCGTCGCAGTAATCGACGATATTCAGGTCCGCGTAATTTCCGGCACCGAGCGCCGCTTTTATATGCTGAAAATTCTCGGCGCGGAAAAAACGACCATTATGATTCCCACCGAGAACGTCGATGCCGTCGGACTGCGCCGCGTTATCGGCAAGGACATGGTCGACAAAATCTACCGGATCCTGCGGCAACGCAAGGTCGAAGCTGACACCCAGACTTGGAATAGGCGCTACCGCGAGTACACCGAGAAAATCAAAACCGGCTCCCCACTCGAGATCGCAAAGGTGCTGCGCGACCTGCTGGTGCTTAAGGGTGACAAGGAACTTTCTTTCGGAGAGCGCAAGATGCTCGATACGGCACGTAGCTTGCTGGTTAAGGAGCTTTCGATTGCCAAGGCGCACTCTGAAGAGAAGATCATGGAAGAACTCAAGACCATCTTCGCCAACTGACGGCGGCACACTGACGATTTTCTCCAAGGGACCAGATGACGCTCTGGTCCCTTTTTTGTTTTGATGAAGCTATGAGGGCATCGGCGATAATCGTCGCAGCCGGGAGCGGTTCTCGCTTGGGGGCGTCCACGCCGAAGGCGTTCATCCGCATCGGCGCGCGAACACTGCTGCACTACTCCTTCGATGCCATCAAGATGGTACCCGCGATCATCGAGGCGGTGGTGACCGTGCCGGCCGGAATGGAATCCGTGGCGCGCAACGAGGCACGTCTGGCCGGCCTCGAGATTCCACTCAAAATCACTCCTGGCGGCATCGAGCGGCAGGATTCCGTCAGGATCGCGCTTGCGCTCACGAGCGCCGAGAGCGAATACGTTGTCATCCACGATGCCGCCAGGCCCTTCGCCTCCTCCACGATGTTCGACCGATGCCTCCGCGCGGCGGTCGAGCAAGGCGCTGCGATTGCGGCGATTCCGCTCGCCGACACCCTCAAACGGGTCGAGTCAGGTGCGATTACCCGGACAATTCCCCGCCTCGGGCTTTACCAGGCGCAGACTCCGCAGGCCTTTCAACGCGATCTGCTTAAGCAGGCGCATCGAAGAGCGGTTGAAAGTCGAATCTCCGCCACCGACGACGCGGAGTTGGTCGAACAGATCGGCGGACGAATCCGCATCGTGGAGGGCTCGCCGCTGAATCTGAAGATCACGACTCCCGCCGACCTGGCGATCGCGGAAGCACTCGCCCCGAAACCCGCAAATCCCTGATGCCTAGCCGTGCGACGGTGCGATGCCTTCGTTCAGCGAGCCCGAGCGGAAACCGCGTTGATCGACGGTCACGAAGCGAAACCCGATCCGGCGCAGCTCGCTCTCGACCCGCTCGCGCACCGGCGGGTCGAGCAGGCGCGCGAGCTCGGTCTGCTCGACTTCGAGCCGCGCAATCTCGCCATGGTAGCGCACGCGCGCGACGCGAAAGCCCATCTCATGGAGCAGCTTCTCGCCCGCCTCAACCTTCTGCAGTCCATCCAACGTAATTCGCGTCCCGTACGGGAACCGTGATGAAAGGCATGGCGATGCCGGCCGATCCCACGTGGGGAGATCGAGCCGCCGCGATAACTCGCGAATCTCGTCCTTGGTCAATTCGGCTTCGACCAGCGGATGCCGTACACGGAGCTCGCCAGCAGCTTTGATCCCGGGCCGGTAGTCGCGAAGATCGTCGAGATTGAGGCCGTCGAGAATCTGCTCGATTCCGAGTTCCGCCGCCTTCGTTCCGCAAACTGTGAAGAGATTGTGTTTGCACAGGTAGCATCGATTGAGCGGGTTCGCGGCATAACCGGGTACTTCCAGCTCGTTCGATTCGATCACCAGGTGATGTCCGACACCGATCCGACGGGCCATCTTGAGCGCGTTCTCGCGGTCGTCCTGCGGCATCGTTGGCGAGGTTGTGGTCAGCGCGGTCACCCGCTCGCCGAGCACGTCGTGCGCCGCCTTGAGCAGAAAAGTCGAATCGACCCCACCCGAGAACGCGACCATCGCCGATGGCATCGGTCGGAGAATCGACTTCAGGCGTTCGAATTTCTCGTCGAGCGAAGCCATTGCCCCCGCATGAACCTAGATGCCCTCTGCCTGGAAGAGATCGGTCGTGAGGTAGCGTTCGCCGGTATCGCAGAAGACGGTTGCGACGAGCTTGCCCGCGCCCAGCCGCCGCGCGATCTGCAGCGCCGCACAGCATGACGCGCCCGACGAGATGCCGACCAGCAGCCCTTCCTCGCGGGCGAGGCGGCGTGCGAACTGGGTCGCATCCTCGTCGCTCACTTGAATGATTTCATCGTAGATTTTCGTGTCTAGCGTATGCGGCACGAACCCCGCGCCGATACCTTGAATCTTGTGAAAGCCCGGCTCGCCCCCCGACAATACCGGCGAGGCCTGCGGCTCGACTGCGACGATCTGCACGCGGTTCTTCAGATGCTCCCGCAGGTAATGTCCAACGCCGCTGATCGTCCCGCCCGTCCCGACGCCGGTAACAAACGCATCGATGTGTTTCAACTGTTCGACCAGCTCCGGGCCGGTGGTTCGATAGTGGAATTCCGGATTGGCCGGATTATTGAACTGTTGCGGCATGTAGTAGTCCGGATGGTCGCGCACCAGCTCCTCGGCCTTCGCGATCGCGCCATGCATCCCGCGCGTATCAGGCGTGAGCACCAGCTTTGCACCGTACGCGACCAGCAGCGAGCGCCGTTCCTCGCTCATCGTGTCCGGCATCGTCAGGATGAGGTTGTAGCCCTTAACCGCGGCGACCAGCGCCAGCCCGATTCCAGTGTTGCCCGAGGTCGGCTCGACGATCGTATCGCCCGGCTTGATTCTTCCGGCTTTCTCGGCGGCTTCGATCATAGCAAGGCAAATCCGGTCCTTGACGCTGCCGCCGGGATTGTAGTTTTCCAGCTTCGCCCAGACTTCGGCGTCGTTGCGCCCAGGCATCCGGTTAAGGCGTACTACGGGCGTATGGCCGATAAGTTCGAGTGGCGAGCGTGCGACTGAAGCGGGCATGGCGACGATTTTAGCCGTAATCGCGCGGCTTTGGCGACAGCGAAAACGCCGCTCGCGCCGCAATTTTCGCCGATGAGCCGGGTGCTGGTAATTTTCCCGGGCGCGCTCGGCGATCTGATCTGCCTCGCGCCGGTCTTGTGGGCAATCCGCCGCCGCTATCCCGCGGCGTCGCTCGAGTTGATGGCGCGCGAGGAGCTGGGCCGCCTCGCGATCGGTCGGCTCGGAATCGATGCCGGTATCTCGATCGATCGTCGCGAAGTGAGCGCGTTATTTCTCGAACGAGCGACGGGCGCGAATCAGCTTTTTGCCGGATACGGCCGAATCTACTCATTCTTTGCCACAGACGATTCGGTCTTTCGCGCAAATCTGATAGCTGCGGCGCGCGATGCGGAAGTTACGTTCCATCCGTTCCGGCCGCCGGGCCCTGAGCACGTCGCGATCGCGTCGCTCAAGTCGATAGCGATCCCTGACGCGCCCCTCGATTATCGAATCCGCGTCCTCGCAGAAGACCGCGATACGGCCGCCGCGCATCTCGCGAGCGTCGGCGCGCATCCGCATGAATTCATCGTGCTCTTTCCGGGCAGCGGCAGCCCGGCCAAGAACTGGCCGCTCAACAATTTCGTCGCGCTCGCAGGCCGGCTTGCTCAAAAAACGCGCATCGTCTTTGTGACCGGACCGGCCGAAGCAGGCTTCGAGGATCGCATCCGGATGGCGGGATTTCCGCTGTTTTCCAAGCTCGAATTGCCCGTCGTCGCAGCGATTTCGTCGCAGGCGCGACTCTTTGTGGGCAACGACTCCGGCGTTTCGCATCTGGCTGCCGCCACCGGCGCGCCGGGCATCGCGATCTTCGGTCCGAGCGATCCCGCGCGCTTTCGTCCGCTCGGCGATGTCGAAGTGATCGCGCGGACGCCGCTCGCGGCGCTGGATGTCGCGGAAGTCGCCGCTGCCGTGAATGCAAAAATTCGGAGTAGCCGGATGAATTGAGCGCTGCAGCAGTGCGTCAGATTAATAAGTGTGCGCCGACGAGCGATGCGCCGAATAATGGTTACATTGACTGCCAAAATGGCCCGGCGTAGCTTTGCCGTAGCCGCTGGTATCGCTGGCGTAGCAGCGGCGGCGAGCCTATAGACTGAACTACACGAGCCACGCAAATCGAAAAATGAGAAGCTTCCTCAAAACGACAATTCTGCTCGGCGCGCTGACCGGCCTTCTGATGCTGATTGGCGGCGTTCTCGGCGGCCATAACGGCGTCGTGATGGCCTTCGTCTTCGCGGCTGTTATGAACTTCGTGAGCTACTGGTTTTCCGACAAGATCGTGCTTCGGGCGTACAACGCGCAACCGCTCGACCCGTCGTCGGCGCCCGAAATCTACGGAATCGTCACCGAGCTCGCGCAGTCGGCGAAAATCCCGACGCCACGTCTCTATCTGATCGATACCGACACCCCCAACGCTTTCGCGACCGGACGCAATCCGCGCCATGCGGCAGTCGCTGTCACGCGCGGAATCATGCGGATCTGCAATCGCGATGAACTGAAGGGCGTGCTCGGCCATGAGCTTTCGCACGTGATCAATCGCGACATCCTGACCAGCTCGATCGCGGCCACGCTCGCCGGCGCGATCATGATGATTGCGAGCTTCCTGCGCTGGGGCGCGATTTTCGGACTCGGCGGCCGTGACGATGACCGCGGCGGCTTTCTCGAGCTGATCGTGATGGCGATTCTCGCGCCGATCGCGGCCTCGCTAATCCAGCTCGCAATCTCGCGCACCCGCGAATATCAGGCCGACGCGAGCGGCGCCGCGCTGACGCATCATCCGCTTTCTCTCGCCAGCGCGCTGCGCAAACTCGAGGCCGCCAACGAGCGGATCCCGATGGATGCGGGGCCTGCGACCGCGCACCTGTTCATCGTGAACCCACTGAGCGCGGAGGGACTGACGCGCCTGTTCTCGACTCACCCGCCGATCGAGGAACGCATCCGGCGACTGGAGCGGATGGCGGGACAGGCTGCGTCCTGAGCGGCATCATCATGAGCGAGAAAGAGGAAAAAGAGGAATCAAAGGGTTTCAAGATCCAGGATCGGCGCCGCTTCTCGGCCGAAGGCGAGCTGAAACCGGAGTTCCGGCAGGAGTCTGAAACGCCGGCCGCGGAGCCCCGATCCGAGGCCGCCGCATCGGGGCCGCGGTCTGCTCCCGAAGCGGCCGGTCACAAGACTGCTTCGCCGCAGGGCGCGCCCGAGGTGACCTTTGCGAGTTTCCTCGTGGGGCTCTCGGCGCAGGCGCTGGTGCATCTGGGCGAAGCGCCCGATCCGGCGAGTGGCGAAGTCCATCGCGATCTTCCGAGCGCGCAGCAGCTTATCGATTTGATCGGAATCCTACAGGAAAAGACCCGCGGCAATCTCGATACGAGCGAAGCGTCGATGCTCGAAGCCATTCTCTTCGACCTGCGGATGAAATACGTTGAACTTGCCGGCCGGCGCTCCGCGTAACCGGGCGCGGCCGGAATTTCCATGGTTTCCCGCCGTTCAAGCGTCTTTTTCCTGGCGTCGGGCCTCGTCGCCTTTTTTCTAATCGCAGCGGGCGCTGAACCCGCAAAAGCCAAAGATCGTCTTTGGAGCGAGCTCGGGCCAAATGCGTCGGCAGCGCGCGTCGAACTCCCCGATTTTGCGGATCTCGCGGCGCGGCTGAGCCCCGCGGTGGTCAACATCTCGGTCGAGCAGAAGGCGTCATCCGCTACCGAACCGAGCTCCGAGGCCGAGCCTTTCAATCAGCTAGCACCGCCCGAGGAAACGCATCCGAAAGGCGTCGGCTCCGGATTTGTGATCAATAAGACCGGCTACATCCTGACCAATGATCATGTGGTCGCCAAGGCGCGAAAGATCAGCGTTACCACCAGCGACGGACAGCGCTTTGTGGCCACTCTCGTCGGCCGTGATCCCAAGACCGACGTTGCGCTCATCAAGATCGAGCCCGGCCGGATGCTGCCGGTCGCACCGCTCGGCGATTCGCGCTCGGTGAGGGTCGGGGAGTGGGTCATGGCGATCGGCAACCCGTTCGGCTTCGACCACACGGTGACGGTCGGGATCGTAAGCGCGAAGGGGCGGTTCATCCCGGGTAACTACGATGAATTCATACAGACCGACGCGTCGATCAATCCCGGCAATTCCGGCGGTCCGCTGATCGATACGCGCGGTGAAGTGATCGCCGTCAACTCGGCCATCTACACCCGCACCGGCTCCAACACCGGCATCAGCTTCGCGATCCCGATCGACCTGGTGAAACGCGAGTTGCCGGAGCTCGCGGCCAATCACAAGGTCGTTCGCGGATGGCTCGGCGTTTACATCGAGCAGGTAACCCCTGAAGTCGCGGCCGCGCACGGACTGAAGACGCCGCACGGCGCGATGATCGATGAAGTGGTGGCCCAGAGTCCCGCCGAAACGGCCGGACTCAAGAAGGGAGACATCATCGTCGGCTTCGACGGACAGCCGATCGGCGATTCGCAGGAGCTGCCGCTGAGGGTCGGTGCAACGCCGCTTGGCGAACGCGTCACGCTGGACGTCGTCCGTGGCAGTCAGCGGCGCAAGCTCGCGGTGACGATCGCCGCTTCGCGCGAGACCGAACTTGCCGAAGCCGGCAGCGGCTTCGAAACCGAAGCCGAGCCGCCGCTCGGACTCAAGGTCGGGAACCTCAATGCGCGCATCGCGCAGGAGATGGGACTCGGCAAGTCCGGCGTCGTGGTCGATTCGGTGACGCCCGGCAGCGCCGCGGCGCAGGCCGGCCTGCAGCCGCGCGATATAATCGTCGAGGTGAACCGCCGGTCGGTCCGCGATGTCGATACCTATTCGCGAGCGCTAAAGGAGGGTGGCAAAGGGCGGGCGATCTTGTTGCTGGTCAAGCGCGGCAAGACAGCGGTCTTCGTTCCGGTGGTGCCCGGCGAATGAACCGGCACAACCGGCGCATCTGCGCAAGCGCACTCGCATAGCGAGAGCCCCAATCTTCTGAAATCGTGAAACGACTGCTGAAATTCGCGCTGTTCGGCGTGTGCGGAGTGATTCTGTTTGCGATTCCGCCGCTCCTCTACTTCTTCTTCTCCTACTACTACGCGCTTCAGAACGAAGTCATCCAGCGCTTCGCCGGCCGCCATTGGAGCATTCCGTCGCGCATCTATTCGGATTCGACGCTGGTCTACCCCGGCATCGATCTCGACTCGATCGGATTTTTTCAGCGTCTCGCGCGCCTCAATTATCATCGCATTATTTCTGCCGGGCTGCCCGGACGCGGCGAGTATGTCTATGACCGGCGGCGCGGCCGCCTTGTCATCTTTTTGCATCGCTTTTCTTATCCGTATGAAGAATTCCCGGGCGAGATGGTCGAGCTTGGGCTCAAGGGCAATACGGTCGTCGCGATGCGCGACGTCGGCAGCGGCAAGCCGATCTACTCGATGCAGCTCGAGCCCGAGTTGCTGAGCGGGATTTTCCAGGGAAGCTGGGAGCAGCGGCGGCTGGTGCGGCTGTCGATGATTCCGCCTGCGATGATCGACGCGATTCTCGCCGCCGAAGACCATCGCTTTTACGAGCACCACGGCATCGACATCGTCCGCATCATCAAGGCGGCGTACGTCGATTTCACGTCCGGCCATGTCCGTCAGGGCGGCTCAACGCTCACCCAGCAGTTGATGAAGAACTTCTTCCTCAACAGCCAGCGGACCTACAAGCGCAAAATCAAAGAGGTGATCATGGCGTACATCGCCGAGCGCCTCTACAGCAAGGACGAGATTCTCGAAAACTACATCAATGACATTTATCTCGGGCAGCGCGGCCAGGAGGGCATCTACGGCGTCTGGGAAGCTTCGGAGTACTATTTCTCGAAGACCCCGGCCGACTTGACGATCGGCGAGATGGCGACGATCGCCGGGATGATCAGCTCGCCGAATCGCCTCAACCCGCTGCGCCATCCCGATCTCGCACGTATCCGCCGCAACGAAGTGCTCGGCTTGATGCTCCAGGACGGGTACATCAGCAAGGCGGCCTACGACAACGCAGTAATGGAGCCGCTCAGGCCGCGCGAGACCTTCGTGGAAACCAACGACGCGCCCTATTTCGTCGATTACGTGAAGCACGAACTCGCCGAGCGTTATCCGGCCAACGTGCTGACCGGCGAAGGCCTCCGAATCTTCACCACTCTCGACGTGCATATGCAGAAGCTCGCCGAGAAAGCCGTCGATGAAAACCTCGATGAACTCGAGGCCAAGTATCCGCGGCTCAGGCGCAAGGAAGAGCAGGATCGGCTGGAGTCGGCGCTGGTCGCTTTGGAGCCACCGACCGGGAAGATCCGCGCGATGGTCGGTGGGCGCAATTATCGCCAGAGCCAGTTCAACCGCGTAACGCAATCGCATCGCCAACCCGGCTCGGTCTTCAAGCCGGTCACCTACCTCGCTGCGCTCGATGAAACGCTCGAAGGCGGTCCGGATCGTTTTCTGCCGACCACCTACATCGAGGATGAACCGTTCACCTGGACCTACGGCGACATGAGTTGGACGCCGAGGAACTACAAGGATCGCTATTTCGGCCGCGTGACGCTCGAATTCGCCCTCCAGGAATCGCTCAACTCGGCGACCTCACGCCTCGCCAATGCCGTCGGTCTCGATCGCATCCGCGCGATGGCCGCGAAACTCGGCTTCGGCGATCTGCCCCCTTATCCATCGATCGTTCTGGGCGGCATCGAAGTGACGCCGATGCAAATTGCAAATGCCTACGCGATCTTCGCCAACGAGGGCCTTGAGGTCCAGCCGTACGCGGTCACCGCCGTGGTCGATCAAAACGGCCACGTAATCCAAGGGCATGAGCTGAAGGCGGCGCAGGTCCTGAGTCCGCAACTCGCTTTCATGCTCGATTTCATGCTGGAGAATGTCATCAATCACGGCACCGGAATCGGCGCGCGGCGGCTCGGCTTCAAACGTCCGGCCGCCGGCAAGACGGGAACGACCAACGACGCCAAGGATGCGTGGTTTGCCGGGTTCACGCCGAATCTGCTCGCCGTCGTCTGGACCGGCTTCGACCAGAAGGAAGTGCTGAATCTCACTGGCGCGGAGGCGTCGTTGCCCGCATGGACCACGTTCATGAAGGCGGCTACTGCGTGGCTGCCAGCGCTCGATTTTGCGGTGCCGCCCGGAATCGTAACCGAAGCGGTCGACCCGTTGACCGGCTACAAGGCGGGTCCATACTGTCCTGTGGTAGCTGAGGGCGCTTTCCCGATAGCGCTCGCGCCGACTCAAGAATGTCCGTTCCATACCGCAACCACGAAGACCGCTTCCGATCACGCGAGAGAAGAGCCCGACGCTTCTCAAGAGCCGAGCGATTGAGGAGCGTCCCAACCCTGAGCGCGGTCGCGCTCGCGCTTGTAGCTGCCTGCGGGGCTGCGCCGGTGCGAGCCGGGTCAATATCGCGCGCGATGGTCGTTGCACTCAGCGAGGAGAGTTTGCCCGCCGCGGCGGCGAGCCCGACCGCGACGGTCTCATCGAGCCCCGGCGCCTCATCAAGCGCGACCCCGTCCGCCTCATCTACCGCACCTGAAGCGGCCGCGACGCCCGGCGCGCCGCAGCCCGCCGCAGCAGCGACCGAAGTTCCGCCGCCGGCCGATTTCGCGAGCGTACCGATCTCCGCACCGGTAAGTTCATCGTCGCTCGATCCGCTAATCCGGCAGACCACCGACCCTTCGCTCTCCGCATCGCTCCGGGTAACCGAGCAGGCGCGCGAGGAGCTCAGCGAGAACCATCCCGACCAAGCCGTCAGATCCCTCGGCCGGGCGCTCTCAATCGATGCCGGCAATCCTTATTCGTACTTCTACCTCGGACGCGCCTACCTGATAAAAAAGGATTACAAGCAGGCGCTGACCTTTTTCTCGCGGGCCGAACTGGGACTCAGCTCGAATCCGCCCTGGCTCGGCGAGACCGTCGGTTTCGAGGGCGCATGCTACGAAGAGATGGGACGCGATCAGGATGCCGCGCTTGCGTACCAACGCGCGTTGCAGCTTTCGCCGGGGAACCTGATGGCGCGCGCGGGTTATGGGCGCCTTGCCTCGGCGCTGCCACCTCCTCCCATTCCGCCGGAGGAGCAGCCCAGCGCGGCCGACGTCGATCAGCCTCCGCCTGAGGAAGAGGACGAAATCCGCACCGTGCCGTCCGGTGAGCCGCTGGAAACCGCGCCTCCGGAGGAGCCGCCGCCACCCCCTCACTACTGATGAAAATCGCGGTCAGCATCAGGGCAACTCAGCTCGCCAGGTTGAATTCGTTCAAAACCAACACGGTCAGAAAGGGCAACTCGCTGGTATGGTCGATCGGTCCCACGCTGGCAATGCCCTGCGCGAGGAAATCGTTATTATCAACCAGGTCTTCCTTGTAAGGACCGTTTGGCCGATGGTCGGTGAAGTACTTGTAGGCGATATCAGAGTTTACACGCGTCACGACTGAGTCCTGCATCAACGAGACCAGGATTACGGGAAATCTCGGGACGAACAAATACGTATCGGCTCTGACGATCTGCCGATAGAGCGGGTTGCTCATGTCATGTTGCATCAATGCTGCGGCGTATGTCGCCGTGAGCAGCGGAGTAATCGCGTTATTGTCGGTGCTCCAGCCGGTCAATGTCGCGAGTGCGTAAGTCAGCGTGAGGACGACTGGGTCGTATTGCGGGGTCTGCGGAGCGGTGAAGTAGAGCCCATCGAGATTGCCGCTTGTGCCGCATTGAGTCGTGTTCGGCGGACAGTTATAGAAATCGCTCGCCAGGATGTCGGTTGGGGCGATACCGGAATAGTTCGCGAAGCTCAGCGCCAGGTAAGCGCTGAGATAGGGCTTGCTGAGCGCCGAGACCGTTGGATCGAGCGAATACCACGGGTTGTCAGTCGATGAGATGTTGTAGAAGAGGTATGGGAGGCCGGTGCTCGAGAGGTCGAAGAATCCGGACATCGGCGCGACCGCTCCGAACTTGACGTCCAAAACCGAAGCATAGCGCGGATTCTTCTGCATCAGGTGCGCCGCTTCGAGCGCGTATGCACCGCCTTCAGAATAGCCGGTTATGAACAAACGGAATTTGCGTCTTATGTGATCGGCGCTCTTTAAGTAGGAAAGCGCCGCCTTGAGCATCGCAAGTCCGCTCTGCGCGTTTACGCGCGGGTACGCAACGTACGGATGAACGTGCGTAGTATCGTCGCCGAGGCCAATGTAGTCAGGCATCACGACGATATATCCCTGCGAGGCCCATATCGCAGCCATCAGGATGCCGTCGGTGTAGCTTGAGATGTTGCTGGTCGGGGTGAAGTTCGACGGCACATTGCTGCGCTGCACCGTGGTGCCATGAAAATAGAGAATGATTCCCTTGAGCGAGCCGGCTGCAACCTCGGGCACATCTATACCGCCGGAAACCTGCACGGTTTTGCTATCGACGTTGATCGCGTTGTAATCGATCTTGACGGCATCAACGGTCCGGATGCCCAACGGATTGTTGCCGATTGGATCGTTGGATAGGTTAAAATTGCCGAATTCCGGCGTATTGAGGTCGGCAACGTTGGTGGCGCAATCCTGTTGATTGAGCCCGTTGCAAATCAGCTGGCTGTAGAAGCTATCGAGCCCCGGCGCCGATGCAGTGCCAACCGCGTCGACGGTGCTTGTCGAATAGGTCATCACCGTTTGATCGCTGATCAGTTTTCCTTCGCCCTTCGCGAACGGCGCCGGATAGTTCGTTCCGGTGGAACCAGACGAACCGCCGCCGCACGCGGCGATTCCCGCCATCAGCCCGAACAACAGTATCGCCCGGACAGCAGCGTCAGCATCACTCCGCCACCTCCAGAATCGCTCCAGCCTCATCTTGATCTCCCCGCTTTTATGCTGCGGAATAAGCTGCATGCGCCTGTGCCATTGCTCGCCACCACCGGTGCGCCCAACGGCGGCGTGAAGTGTTACGCGCCCATGATACAGATTCGCGTGCAAAACGGAATTATTGCTCGCGAACAAAAAGAATAACTCGTCAGCGCAATCGAACACACATGCTTATCCTCGGAATCGAATCCTCATGCGATGACGCCGCGTGCGCGGTAATCGAAACCGCCGAACCCGGCAACGTGAGCGTGCGCGCCAGCGTGGTCGCCAACCAGGATGAAATTCATCGACGCTACGGCGGCGTGGTTCCGGAGCTCGCCTCGCGCAATCATCTGATAACGATTCTGCCGGTCATCGAGGATGCGCTCGGGGCCGCGGGATGCGGTCTGGGCGACATCCACGGAATCGCGGTGACGCGTGGGCCGGGACTGGTCGGCTCGCTGCTGGTCGGTCTGATGTGCGCGAAGGGACTCGCGCAGGCGCTGAATCTCCCAATGGTCGGCGTGAATCATCTCGAGGGCCATCTGCTCGCGCCGCTGCTCGAGCATCGAATCACGATGCCCTACCTGGCGCTGGTGGTCTCGGGCGGCCATACCGCGCTTTTCGTCGTTGAAGACTTCGGCAAGTACCGCGAGCTGGGACGCACGCGCGATGACGCGGCCGGCGAGGCATTCGACAAGGTCGCGAAGCTGATGGGCCTTGGCTATCCGGGCGGGCGCGTAATCGACGAGCTTTCGAGGCGCGGCGATGCGCGGCGCATTCGTCTGCCGCGGGCGCGGCTTCGCGGCGCACCGCTCGACTTCAGCTTCAGCGGCATCAAGACGGCGATCGCGACGTTTCTTGCGAGCCCCGATTCCGGCGGCGTCGCGTCGGAGGATTTGGCCGCGAGCTTCCAGGAAGCGGTGGTCGACATGCTGATCCGGCCGACGCTCGCCGCGGCGCGCAATCTCGCGACCGAGACGATCGTCATTACGGGCGGCGTCGCCGCAAACTCGCGACTGCGCGTGAAGCTCACCGAGGCCGCCGCGAACGAAGGGCTGCGCGTGCTGGCGCCGGCGTTCAAGTTCTGCACCGACAACGCCGCGATGATCGCGCTCGCCGGCAGCTATCGTCTGCTGCGCGGCGAACGCGACGCCCTCGACCTCGACGCCGAGGCAAATCTCGCGCTTTGAGCAGGCGTCGGCACGCCGTGGTGGACCGTTCGGCCGCCCGTCCGGCGGCAGCGTTGGCCGCGGCGGGTGTGCACCCGGCGAAATCTCGCGGGCAGAACTTCCTGGTTCAGCCGCGGATCGCGGATCGGATCGTCGCTGCCGCCGGAATTGCGCCCTCCGACGAAGTAATCGAAATCGGTCCCGGTCTCGGAATTTTGAGCGAGCGTATCTCGCGCGCCGCGATGCGGCGCTTCACGATGGTCGAGCTGGATCGGAATCTCGCTGCTGCGCTGGCCTCGCGTTTCGAAGCCGACCCGCGCATCCGCGTTCTTTGCGCCGATTTTCTCACCCTCGATCTGGCCGTGATCGTCGAGCGCCCGCCGGTTAAGATCATCGGCAATCTTCCGTTCAACGCGGCGGCCGCGATCCTGCGCCGCCTCTGCGATTTTCGTCCGCTCGTTGCGCGGATGGTTTTGATGTTCCAGCGCGAGGTGGGCGAGCGCATCCGCGCGCTCCGCGGCACATCCGAACGCTCGGCGCTGAGTGTGTTCACCGCGCTCTACTGGGAAATCGAGGACCATTTTCGAGTGCTCGCCGGCAGCTTTCATCCGCGGCCCAAAATCGACAGTGAGGTGATCATCTTTCGCCCGCGAGCCGCGATGCTGCTCGAGCGATCCGAAGAACGCGCGGTGCTCGAAATCGTCCGCGCCGCCTTCTCCGCACCGCGGAAATCAATTCGCAATCCGCTCGCGCGCCGATTTGGCCTGCCTCCTGCCGCCGTCGCCGCGGCGCTTGAATCGATCGGGCTCAATCCTGCGGCACGCGCCGCCGAATTTGAGGTCGAGCAATTTGTTGCGATCACGCGCGCTCTTGTCGCGTGCGGCGTCAAGCCTTAGGCTGCTTTAGCTCGCGATGCCTGAACTGCCCGAGGTCGAATCGCTCAAAAACTCGCTCGCCCCCATCCTCGTCGGGCGGACGATTGTCCGCGTCGTCGTCGTCGAGCCCCGACTGCGGCGCCGGATGGCGCGCGATTTCGCCGCGCGCGTCGCGGGCCGGCGCATCGAACGGATCGAACGGCGCGCCAAGTACCTGCTGATCGCGCTCGCCGGCGGCGATATCCTGATGATCCATCTCGGCATGAGCGGCAGCCTGACTTATCGCGATCGGAATTCCCACAGCGGCGCAATCGATCGCGACCCCGCGCACGATCACGTCGTCTTCGAGCTCGACGATGGAAGCCGCGTGGTGTTCAACGATCCGCGCCGCTTCGGCCTGATGAAAATCGTGCCTCAAGCAAAGCTTGAGACGGTTGCGGAGCTCAAGGGACTCGGCCCGGAACCGATGGGCTCCGGGTTCAACACCGACTACCTGCGCGCTAAAGCGCGCGGCCGGCGCGTCGCGATCAAGAACCTGCTGATGGACCAGCGGATCGTCGCGGGCATCGGCAATATTTACGCCTCCGAGATCCTGTTCCGCGCCGGGGTGCGGCCGACGCGCCGCGCCGGCCGGCTCGCGCGCGCCGAAATCGAGCGCATCGTGCGCTTTACGCCTGAGGTCCTGCGCGAAGCGATTGGCGTCGGCGGCACCACCTTCAACGACTATATGGATGGGCGCGGACGCGAAGGCGCGTTCCGGCCGCAGGTCTACGATCGTGCCGGCGAGCCGTGTCCGCGATGCGGCGTGACGCTGCGCCAAGTCATCGTCGGCCAGCGCTCGAGTTTCTTCTGTCCCGCGTGTCAGAAATGATCTCGCTCGAATTTTCGCGATCAGGAATCCCGCGATGAGATGCCCGCAATGCGGCGCCGAGGCGGCGCAAGGCGCGGCGTTCTGTTCGCGATGCGGCGCGCGCCTGATCGCGGCGCGGCCGGCTGCCGTGCGCGAGTTCGCACTGCTGCGCGTATGGCCGTCGTGGTGGGAATTCGCCCGCCCGATCATCCTCGGCGTCGCCGTAATTATCGGCGGTATCTACGTGCTGTTCTTTCGTCAGCCCGATTGGCCACTGGTTCCGATCCTGTGGATCGCCGGATTTCTCCTGCTCGTCGGGACCGCCGTCTCGCGCCGCAGGATAAGCTGGAGCCTTACCTCGGAGCGCCTGATTGAACGGACCGGGCTCCTTGCGAGCCGCGAACGGCATATGGAGCTGGCCGATATCCGCTCGGTCGAAATCGACCAGCGCGCAGGGCAGAAGCTTCTCGGACTGGGCGATGTAATCGTCGCCTCGGCCGCCAGCGCGGAGTTTTCGATTCGGCTCACCGGCGTTCACGATCCGCATGCGATTGCCGAAAAGATCCGCCAGGCGCGCCTCAAGCGCCTCGCCTGATGGGCAATGGCACGGCGCGCGCCGGCTCGTTAAGCTCGTCGCCACGGCGGAGGTGAGGGGTCGATGGTCGACATACCGCGCGGATTGATGGCGCTGCTCGCGTTTATCTTCGGCGCCTCGGTCGGAAGCTTCGTCAATGTCGTCGCGTATCGGCTGCCGCGCGACATCTCGATCGTGCGGCCGGGCTCGTTCTGCCCGCGCTGCGAGCGCCCGATCCCATGGTGGGCCAACGTTCCGATCCTCGCCTACATCTTTCTGCGCGGGCGATGCCTGATGTGCGGCGGGACGATTCCGTTCCGCTATTTTCTCTCTGAGCTCGCGCTGGCCAGCGCCGCCGCCTACCTCTATCTCCATTTCACGCTGCCCGACGCGATCGCGCGCTTCGTCTTCTGCTCGGCGCTGTTTATCATCGCCATTATCGACTACGACTGGCGTCTGATCCCGAATCTCATCACGTTCCCCGGCATGCCAATCGGCTTCGCCTTCGCCGCGCTCGCGATGCCCGAGATCGGATGGAAGCGCTCGCTGCTCGGAATCGCGCTGGGCGGCGGCGCGCTGTTCGTGACCGGCGAGGCCTATCGCCTGTTGCGCGGACGCGAAGGCGTCGGAATGGGTGACGTGTTTCTGCTCGGCATGACGGGGGCGTTCCTCGGCTGGATCGGCGTCCTGTTCACGCTTTTCTTCGGCTCGATTCTCGGCACGATCGGCGGGCTCGCAGTCGCGCTCGCCGGCGGAGCGCCGCCCCCGCCGATTGCCGATCCCGCCACCGAACCGGCGGCCGAGCAGGACGCATCGATCCTGCGCACCGAAGTTCCGTTCGGTCCGTTTCTCTCGCTCGCCGCCGGATTTTATGCGCTCTTTCAGCCCGCGCTCGTGCATTGGTATCTTTCCCGCTGATGGGTGCGGGAGTCTTCATTACGCTTGAAGGCGTCGAGGGATCGGGCAAGACCACGCATGCGAAGATCCTCGCCGACGCGCTCCGCGCCGCCGGCCGCGACGTGATCATCACGCACGAGCCGGGCGGCACGCGCGCCGGCCAGGCGATCCGCGCGATTTTTCTCGATCCTGCCGTGTCGCTCGATCTCGCCGCCGAGCTTCTGCTGGTGCTCGCCGATCGCGCGCAGCATGTGCGCGAGAAACTCAAGCCTGCGCTCGCCGCCGGAACGATCGTGATCTCCGATCGCTACGCGGACTCGACCGTTGCCTACCAGGGCTACGCCCGCGGCTTCGATCTTGACTTCCTGCGCGAGCTGAACCGGCTCGCAACCGACGGCATCATGCCCGATCTGACGATCGTGCTCGATTGCAGAGTGCCGACCGGCCTCGCGCGGATCAGCCAGCGGATGAGCGGCGCGTCGTCGCCCCGCCGGCCCGATCGCTTCGAAGGCGAGGACGCGGATTTCCATGCGCGCGTCCGCCAGGGCTTTCTCGAAATCGCGCGCGATGAACCCGGACGCGTGCGGGTAGTCGATTCCGAACAATCGCTGGAGCGCGTGAGCGCGGAGATTCGCCGGCTTGTCGATGAATTACTGGAGCGCCGATGCCCCTAGAAGGTCTCCGCGGCCATCGCGCGCTCTACGACCGTTTGCTGGCGGAGCTGCACAGCCGTCCGGCGCATGCCTATCTCTTCGCCGGCCCGGACGGTATCGGCAAGGCGTTGATCGCGGAGGCGCTGGCGCACAGCCTGCTCTGCGAGCGGACGCGCGGCGCCGGTTTTTGCTGCCGTCCCGATCGATGCCCGGCGCGCGAGGCGGCAGGCGCCGCGGCTGATGAGCGTCCGACGCGATGCGAATGCTGCGCGGGATGCGTGCAGGTCGCCGCGGGAGTGCATCCGGATTTCATTCGTATCGAACGCGCCGCGAAACGCACCGAAGTCTCGATCGAGCAGGTGCGCGGCCTGATCGCGCGGCTCGGAATTCGGCCGGCGCGCGCGCCGATGCGCGTCGCGATTATCGAGGACGGCGAGACGCTTAACCTCGCCGCCCAGAATGCGCTGCTGAAGACGCTCGAAGAGCCGCCCGGCTTCACGATTATCTTTCTCATCGCGCGCAGCGAACGCCCCCTACTCGACACGGTACGGTCGCGGCTGCGCCTCGTGCGCTTCGCTGCACTGTCGCCAGGCGACATCGCGGCGATCCTGATCGGACGGCTGAACCTCGAAGCGGAGCGCGCGCAAAGTATCGCGCGTCTCGCGCGCGGCAGCGCCGCTCATGGCTTCGCGCTGGTCGAGGGAAGCGCGCCGCCGACGGCCGCGCTGCTCGGCGCGCTCGATCGCGCGGCGACGATCGATTTCGCGGCCGCGCAGGCGCTGGCGCAGGAGTTTTTTGCGAATCGCAACGACGCGCTCGAAAATTTCGAGCTGATCGCCCGGCTGTTCGAGGAAATGCTATGCTCCAAGCTGCTCGGCGCGCGCGATGAAGACGATTCCGGCGCCGCCGAAAGCATGCGCCTGATGAAACAAATTTCGGACCGCCTCGAACTCCCGGCGCTCCTGTCCGCGATGGAAGGTGCGGTGCGAGCCGCGACCGCCGTCGAAGCGATGGCGAACCCGCGGCTTCAGGCCGAGAGCTGGTGGATGGAAGTCGCGCGGGCGGTGCGGGGAAAGACGTGAACCAGGACCGCGATCCTTTCGAGAGCGGCGGCGCGGAGTTGCCGAAAATCGTCGGCGTCAGCCTGCGGCCCGTCGGGCGGATCGAGAATTATCTCGCCGGCGGTCTCGCGCTCAGGCGCGGCGATCGCGTGCTGGTCGAGAGCGACGCCGGGATGCGCCTCGGCACGGTCGAGATCGAACCGCATGAGCCGGCTCGCACGCTCGATCTCGCCGCGATGCGCCGTGTGATAAGACCGGCGACCGATGACGACTTTCGCACCGAATCCGACAACCTGACTCGCGAGGACTTCGCGCGCCGGCTCGGCGTCGAGAAGATTCGCGAGCGCGGCTTGGCGATGAAATTGGTCAACGTCGATTATTCCTTCGATGGCCGCAAGGCGACCTTCTATTTCACGGCCGAGGACCGGGTCGATTTTCGCAATCTCGTGCGCGATCTTGCCAACGTGCTGAACGTGCGAATCGAGATGAAACAGATCCGCGCGCGCGATGAAACCAAGGTCATCGGCGCGGTCGGACCCTGCGGACGCGAACTCTGCTGCTCGTCATGGCTGCGCGATTTCGAAGCGGTCACGGTCAAGATGGCGCGCGAACAGGGCCTCGCGCTTAACCCTTCGCGGCTGGCCGGGATGTGCGGGCGGCTCAAGTGCTGCCTGCGCTACGAGTACGGCACTTACCTGGAGCTCAAGCGCAATCTGCCCGGAATCGGCAAGCGCGTCGAGTCGGTCAAGGGCGACGGCAAGGTGCTCCGCCAAAACGTCCTGAAGCAAAGCGTCACGCTCCAGCTCGAAGGTGAGGGTGGGATGGTCGAGGCAACCCTCGAAGACCTGGTCGCCAAACGCGCCGAGTGAGCGCCCCACGGGAACTCGATCCGTTCAGATGACAGCGTCCATCGATGGCTGACCCGATTCACATCACCACCGCGATCTTCTATTGCAACGGCACCCCGCACGTCGGCAGCGCTTACGAGGCGCTCGCGGCGGACGTCTTCGCGCGTCACCAGCGGCGCAAGCTCGGCGCCGATCGCGTGAGCTTCCTGAGCGGCACCGACGAGCATGGCGACAAGATTCGTCGCGCCGCGGCCGCCGAGGGTCTGGCGCCCAAGGCTTACACCGACAAGATGAGCGCGCTGTTCCGCGAGGCCTGGCAGGGGCTCAACGTCAGCGTCGATTACTTCGTCCGCACCACCGATCCCGAGCACGAGCAGTTCGTGCAGCAGATGCTGCTCGAGAGCAAACGGCGCGGCAATATCGACTTGCGCGATTACGAGGGCCTCTACTGCGTCGGCTGCGAACGCTTTTACACCGAAAAGGAACTGATCGACGGCCAGCGCTGCCCGACCCATAACACGCAGGTCGAGTTGATCAGCGAAAGCAATTATTTCCTCAAGATCGATCAGTACCGCGAGCAGGTCCGCAGGCATATTCTCGACCATCCCGATTTCATTCGGCCCGAGCGCTACCGCAACGAGGCGCTCAACATGCTCGCCGAGCCAATTTCGGATCTCTGCATCTCGCGCCCCAAGTCGCGGCTCGAATGGGGGATCGAACTCCCGTTCGACGATCGCTACGTGACCTATGTCTGGTACGATGCGTTCTGGGCTTACGTCAGCGAGCCGGCGCGCCGGCTCGGCTTCGATCGCTTCAAGCGCGACATCTGGCCGCACACCCATCACTTCATCGGCAAGGACATCCTCAAGACCCACGTTGTTTATTGGCCGGCGATGCTGCTGGCGGCGGGCTTCGGCGCGGATCAGCTATTCAAGCATCTCAATGTCCACGGATGGCTGAATTTCGGCGGCGCGCGGATGTCGAAAAGCTCGGGCAACGTCCGCGATCCGGTGTCGTACGAGCGCGCCTTCGGGCCCGACGTCCTGCGCTACTTCGTGATGCGCGAGACGGTCTACGGTCTCGACGGCGATTTCTCCGAGGAGCGGCTGATCCAACGCTACAACGCTGACCTCGCCAACGATCTCGGGAATCTCGTGAGCCGGGTGCTCTCGATGGCGCAGCGGTACTTCGGCGGCGAGGTGACGGCGGAGCCGATGACGATCCGCGGCGCGGCGGAAGAACCGCTTCACACAGGCTTCACTGAGATGGCGCGCGAGGTGCGCGACCTGACGGAAGAACTTCAGTTCAATCGCGCGCTCGAACGGCTGTGGATGCGCCTCGATGTCGCGAACAAATACATCGTCGAGACTTCGCCGTTCACGCTGGCGAAGGATCCGGCGCAAAAAAATCGTGTCGCCGAGATTCTCGCCAATCTGCTCGAGTCATTGCGCGTCGTCGCCGACGTGCTCGAACCGTTCATGCCGGTGACGGCGCGGCGAATCGCGGAGATGTTAAACGTCGATGATGAGCTACTCCGAAGGCCGTTCGGCGAGGGCCTCAAGCCGGGCCATCGCGTGAAGCCGCCCGTCGCGCTCTTCCCGCGCATCGAAAGGACTGGTGCGTGAGTCGGAGCGCGGAAAATTCACCCACGCAGGGAACAGGCATATATCGTGGCTATGCCGAGCCGGAGAGGGGTCGAGATAGAGCCAGCCTCCTCGGACTCACTGCGGGTACCAATCAGTAATAGACGGAAAAATGATCGGTATAGATCGCTACGAACAGACGCTGGTCGTTCCGTCTCTGGGCTTGCACATACTCAAACTCGATTTGGCCTGACTTCCTCCGATTCGGCCGTGAAGAGGCCCAATCTCTTGGTTGAAGTCCCGTCCATCGCCACGGGATTCTTTTATCACCCGAGCGAATAGCCTGTCACGTCCTCGCCAGAAGGACCCCCGTGCTACTCGTACCGGAGCGCCTCGATCGGGTCGAGTAGCGAGGCTTTGCGCGCCGGGTAGTAGCCGAAGAACACCCCCACCGCGACCGCGAACAGAAATCCGCCGATAATCGAGAGCGGCGAAATCAACGTCGGCCACTGCGCCAGCGCCGAAATCGTTTTCGATGCCGCGACGCCGAGCACGATGCCCGCGATGCCGCCAGCGACGCTCAGCAGCAACGCCTCGACGAGGAACTGCATCATGATGTGGAATCTGCGCGCGCCGATCGCCATCCGAATCCCGATCTCGCGCGTCCGCTCGGTCACCGAAACCAGCATGATGTTCATGATCCCGATGCCGCCGACCAGCAGCGAAATCGACGCGACCGCCGCCAGCAGCAGCGTCATCACGCGGCTCGCGCTCTCCGACGCCTGCGCGATTTCGTTCAGGCTCCGCACCGTAAAGTCGTCCTCCTCGCCGGGACGCATATGATGGCGGCGGTGGAGCGTGCGCTGGATCTGGTCCTGCGCCGCGTCGACCATCGCGGCGTTCTTCGCCTTCGCATAAATCATGTTCACGATGCCCGAAATCTTGAGCGGATTCCCGAACGGACTCACGATCGAACTGGTGTTGGTGTAGAGCGAATTGGTGGTCGGCACGTTCGCGTAGGGACGCAGCACTGGATTGTAGCCGGGACCGGGCGTGGGCGCCGGCGACGCGCCGGGAAGCGCCTGGGTGACCTGCGCGGTGCCGAGCACCTTGCGCTCCGCCGTCATGAACGGCATCACGATCACGTCATCCTGGTCGGTGCCCCAGGTTGATTGCCCCTTGGGCGCTAGCACGCCGATCACACGAATCGGCGCGCCCTTAACGCGGATGACGGCGCCGATCGGATTCTGATCCTCGCCGAAGAGATTGCGTACCACCGTCTGGCCGAGCAGGCAGACGTCGGCGGCGCTCCGCTCCTCAGCCAGGGTGAAGGCGCGGCCGGCCACCACCGGCCAATCGCGGACGACAAAATAGCTCGCCGTAGTGCCGTTGACGCTGGTGCTCCAGTTGCGATCACCGTTCACGACCTGCGCGACCTGGCGATCAAAGTAGGAGGTCGTGGTGACCGCCCGATCCTCCTTTAGGATTGCGTCCGCGTCGGCGACCGTGAGCGTAGAGGTGCTGCCAAAACCGGCGTGAACGCCGCCGGACGTGGTGCCGCCCGGCAGCACGACCAGCAGGTTGGTGCCGAGACTCGCCATCTGCTGCTGCACGGCGACGCGGGCGCCGTCACCCACCGCGATCATCGCGATCACCGCGGCAACGCCTATGAAGATGCCGAGCGTGGTCAGCGCGGCGCGGAGCTTGTTGCGTCGAAGCGCCCGGGCCGCAGCGATCAGAGCCATCACGCCCAAGCCGCGGCGCTCGCCAGTGCTGATTGCAGTCGTCGCCGGCGCTATCGGGGGCAAAATGGCCGCCGCGGGACTGGTTTGCGGGGTTGCGGATGGGCGGCGCTCGTCGCTGATAATCCGCCCGTCGCGAAAGGTCACAACGCGATCGGCCCAGGCCGCGACCTCGGAATCGTGCGTGACGACGATCACAGTCAGGCCGCGCTCGCGATTGAGCCGGCGGATCAGCTCCATTATTTCGGCCGAGTTGCGCGAATCGAGATTGCCGGTCGGCTCGTCGGCGAGCAAAATTTTCGGTTCATTGACCAGCGCCCGCGCGATCGCGACGCGCTGCTGCTGACCGCCCGAGAGTTGGTTCGGCAAACTCGCCTCGCGGCCGGCGAGCCCGACCATTCGGAGCAGATCGGCGGCGCGATGAACGCCGTCATTCGCGGCATGCGCGTAGAACAGCGGCATCTCGACGTTCTCGCGCGCGCTGGTGCGGGCGAGCAGGTTGAAACTCTGGAAGACGAAACCGATCCGCGAGCTGCGAATCTCAGCTAGCGCCGGCTCGCCGAGTGTCGCGACCTCGACTCCGTCGAGCACGTAGCGCCCGCCGGTCGGCCGATCGAGGCATCCGAGCAGATTCATCAGCGTCGATTTTCCCGAACCCGACGCGCCCATGACGGCGACGAACTCGCCCGACCCAATGCGCAGGTTGACGCCGCTTAGCGCCTCCACCTCGACGTCGCCGGCCCGGTAGACCTTCGACAGCTCGACGGTTTCGATTACCGTCGTCATCGGCGTGTGCTAACGCGGGAACCGGGGCGGTGTGAGCTGGGCGGCATCCTCGCGGATCTCGTCGGTCACGACCTTCTGGCCGGGCGCGAGATTGCCTTCCAGCACCTGCACCCAAGTGCCGTCGCTGAGGCCGATTTTGAGCGGCACGGGTTCGAGCGTCCCGTTGCGGAGAACGTAGACCCGCGCATGGCTCGAATCTGCGGTGAGCGGCGCGCCGCTCGGACCGGTTACCACAGCGTGGTTTTCGGCGCTGCCGTCGATTTTCGGCGAGAAGCGCAGGGCTTCAATCGGCACGCGCAGCACGTTATCGCGTTGCGCGGTGATGATCGTGACATCGGCGGTCATCCCGGGCTTCAGCAGCAGCTCGGGATTGGCAACATCGATCACCACGTCGTAAGTCACCACGTTCTGAACGGTGATCGGCGCCTGGCGCACCTGGCCGACGGTGCCGCTGAACGGACGGTCGGGAAACGCGTCGACGTGGAACTCCGCGCGCTCGCCGCTGCGCACGTTGCCGATATCGGACTCGCTGACGTTGGTGTCGACCTGCATCCGAGTGAGATCGCGCGCAATCAGGAACAGCGTCGGCGTTTGGAAACTCGCGGCGACGGTCTGGCCGACATCGACATTGCGCGACACCACCGTGCCGTCGACCGGCGAGACGATATCGGTGTAGCCGAGGTTGACCTGCGCTTCGTGGAGCATCGCCTGCTGCTGCTGTATGTTCGCGCGATCGAGTTCGACCTGCGCCCGGGCCTGGAGATAGGCGCTCTGCGCGCTATCGACGGTATCCTGCGAGACGACTTTTTCGGCGCGGAGCTTGCGGTCGCGCTCAGCGGTGATCTTCTTGTAGTCCATGTCGGCTTTATCCTTGGCCAACTGAGCGCGGGCATTGGCAAGCGCCGCCGACGATTGGGCCACTTTGACGGCGAACGGACGCGGATCGATCTTCGCAATCAACTGGCCGGCTTTCACCGTGGAATTGAAATCGGCGTAGATCGCCTGGATCGGACCCGAGACGTAGCTGCCGACCTGCACCGTCGTGACGGGATTGACGGTGCCGGTCGCGACCACCGAGCGCACGATCGGACCGCGGGTGACGAGGGCCGTCACATAGCGAGGAGTGGGCGCGCCGCTGCGGAAGTAGAACAGGCAGGCCGCGGCAATCGCGGCCACGACCAGCGCAATCAGGGCGCGCCGGGATGTCATCCAGAGGTGCATATGAATCGAAACAAATGGCAAAAACGATGCCCTGGGCATCGCTCGATTAGCCTAGCTCAAAGCTACGGACGATGGCACGCCGGAAATGTTTCACCCACGATGTTTGACGACATCGAAAAAAATTTCAGAAAACACCTTCGGAAAACACGAACGGCCACGCTCGGTCCCATCGGGGGGGACCGGGGCGGCCGTCGCTACCGAACTGGATCGTCGCGATCCGAGGATCGCACCGTTCCCGGCTAATCCTGCTCCATGAACCCCTCGAGATTGCGCGAGCGACCGGTCTGGCGCAGCTTGCGCAGCGCCTTGGCCTCGATCTGCCGGATACGCTCGCGAGTGACGGCGAACTGCTTGCCGACCTCTTCGAGGGTGTAATCGGTCTTCTGACCGATCCCGAAGCGCATCCTGAGAATCTGCTCCTCGCGCGGGGTGAGCGTCGCGAGCACCTTGCGGGTCTGCTCGCCAAGATTCCCCTGAATCGCGGCTTCGACTGGCGAGGGCGCGAGCTCGTCCTCGACGAAATCGCCCAGCGAACTTTCCTCCTCGTCGCCGATCGGGGTTTCCAGCGAAATCGGCTCCTTAACGATCTTGAGCACGCGCTGGACCTTGTCGAGCGGCATCTCCATCTGCTCCGCGATCTCTTCAGGCGTCGGTTCGCGGCCGAGGCGCTGCACCAGCAGGCGCGTGACACGCAGCAGCTTGTTGATGGTCTCGACCATATGGACCGGGATGCGGATGGTGCGGCCCTGGTCAGCGATCGCGCGCGACATCGATTGCCGGATCCACCAAGTCGCGTAGGTCGAGAACTTATAGCCGCGCTGATACTCGAACTTGTCGACTGCGCGCATCAGGCCGATGTTGCCTTCCTGGATGAGATCGAGAAACCCGAGGCCCCGATTGGTGTAGCGCTTGGCAAGGCTCACGACCAGGCGAAGATTGGCTTCGGTCAACTCCTTCTTGGCGCGACGGCTCTTGTCCTGCCCGGCGGCGATGATCTCGAGGGAACGCGCAAAGCGTTCGCCGTCGGCTTTCACACGCCGTTCGATAGCGCGCATCGTCTTCTGCGCATCCTTGATCTTTTGCGCGATGTCGAGCAGGTTTTCGCGTCCACCGTTAACTCGCAGCACATGTCGGCGATCTTCGGCCTCGCTCGCTTCGCGCAGGAGCTGATTCTTCGAGCGTCCGGTCGCCTCCTGATAGCGATCGATCGTAACGGCGGCGTTGCGATATTCATTGAGCAGCCGGCGCATCTCGCCGATGATTGCATCCTGAACGCGGCGCGAAAGCTGCAGCGAACGCAGCTCATTCTTGATGCGCTCCTTGAGCCGCGCGTAGTTCTTTTCGAGCTTGGGCCGCCGGCGAGGTCCGACCTTGCCGTGCAGCTCCTCTTCAATAGCCTCGAGGCTCGCGTGCATCGACTTGAGCTTTTTGGTAGCAGTAAGAAACTTCTTGAGTTGCTTCTCGTTGGGCTCGGGACCTCGCTCCTCATCGGAGGAATCGCTGCTGCCGGCCTCTTCGTTGTCCTCGAAAACCTCGCGCAGGTCGGCCTCTCCGCTTTCGACGCGATCACCCAAGCCGATGACGAATTCGAGCGTGACCGGGGAGCTCAGAACTTCCTCCTCAACTTCCATCTCGCCGGCTTCGATCCGCTTGGCAATCTCCACCTCCTGCTCGCGTGAGAGCAGTTGGAAATTGCCCATCTCTTTAAGGTAGAGCCGAACGGGATCGGATGATTCGCCGACGACTTCCGGCGCACCCTCGGGCGTTTCCTCGACTTCTTCCTTCGTTTCGGTCTCGAGATCGCTGTCAGCGCCGTCCGTCGGGACCTCTTCGAGGACCTTGATGTCCATGTCTTCGAAGCTGTCGAGTGCGGCCCGCAAATCGGTCGGCGAGGCGACATCCTGCGGGAGAAAATCGTTGACCTGCTCGAACGTCAGGTAACCCTGCTCCCGGCCCAGGTCGACCAAGCCCTGTAAATCCTTACCTTCGTACTTCTGCTTCATGCCCTTACACGGTGCGTCCCGGCCGCATCAGGCGGCGGGGGCGAGATTGCCCCGCGCTGGTTTCGGGGCGAGCTCCATTCCACTACAATAGAGACGAATTTGGACGTCAAAGGCTACAATGCTTCCGAAGCTGCTCACGTTAGAGGCGCCTCGTACAGAAGTCAATTTCTTCGTCTGTTCCAGGTACCTCACGATGAGTCCGTCGGCGTCCCCTCATCCGGACCCACAGGTCAACGTTCTAGTATAGCCTAAATTGCCGTCCGTTTTCTAATGGCTGGAACGACCGATTCGGGGCCCGCTCCCTGGTTCTCACAACTAAGATTAAGTTAACCATCCTGATGCACGTTGTGCAGGACGGAGGCGGGAGGCTCTTTTGCTCGAACATTCGATTTTCCTGGTCCTTAGCTTCGCGCTTATCCTCGCTGGTTCGGAGCTTTTTACCAACGGCGTAGAATGGGCCGGCCAGCGGCTTAATATCGCCGAAGCTGCTGTAGGGAGCCTGCTGGCCGCCGTCGGCACCGCCCTTCCCGAAACATTTATCCCGCTGGTCGCGTTGATTATGGGCCGGACCGGCACCGATGCGCATAGCGCGGTCGGCGTCGGCGCGATTATTGGGGCGCCGCTGATGCTCTCGACGGTCGCCCTGTTCGTGATGGGTGTCGCTGGCTTTGCCTTCCGGGGTCGGCGCGGCCACGCGGCCCTCAGAGTATCGAGGGAAGACGCCCGACGTGACCTGGCTTTCTTTATGCCCATCCTGCTGGCATTGGTCCTGCTGGGCGTCGACCACCCAAGCCCCGTTTTGCGCTACGTCGCAGCCGGAATCGTGCTCCTGGCCTACGTTGCTTACAGCATTACGATGCTCCGAATGGCCCGCAGCACCGACTCCATCGTGGAGCAGGGACTTCATCTCGAGCGGCTCGCGCGCGGCGACCCGCTCAATCCGCGCAATGCGATCACGGCCATCCAAGTGAGCACCGGTGTACTCGCAATCCTGTTCGGCGCGCGGATCTTCGTCGATCAGATCATCCTGTTTTCGGGGCATGCCGGCATGAGTCCCGGCGTTCTTTCGCTGATCCTGAGTCCGCTCGCGACGGAACTGCCCGAGAAATACAACTCGGTCATCTGGATACGCCAGCGCAAGGACCATCTCGCGCTCGCGAACATCACCGGCGCTATGGCTTTTCAGTCCTGCATTCCGGTGGCGCTGGGCCTTATCTTCACACCCTGGCATCTTGCGCCCGCTGAGTTGATCGGCAGCGCGGTGGCGCTGGTCTCAGCGATGATCCTCTTTCTGAATCTCCACGATGGTATCCTGAGGTTCGCGAACCTGATGATGGGCGGGGCGGCCTATGCGCTGTTCATCGCGCTGCTCGCGTTAAATGGCCTTTTCCGATGACGGTCGATAGCGTCGGCGATGGATCGATATCAGCATATATCGAGCCAGTTTTATGGCAATCGGCTCCTCTTCGGCGACCCGAGTGAGGATTCGATAGTCGCGCTCGAAATCGCGTCGCCGACCGAGGTTGAAATCTTCCGCCGCCGCCATGGCGAGTTAAGCCGCGAACGCCGGCCATTGAGATTGTTTCTGCTGCTCGCCGATCGCGAGCTGATGAAAGGAACACGCATCCCCCACGAGACCGTCGAGATGGCGGGCGATTTCCGCTTCCGCTACCTCGTGAGTTTCGGTTCCACCGCCGGGCTGGAGAGCGCCAAGCGCCACCTCCGGAACGTTTCGGGGAAGGCTGCCAGCGCCGCCGATGCGCCATATTTCGTACTGAGCGACCCGATCGAACAGCACCTGATGCTCACCGGTTCAACTTTCTTCATCGGGCTCAGTTTCCAAGACCTGCGCCGGATGCAACTCGATATCGAGACCTACACCAGCAGCGGTTTCGAGTTCGCCTCCGCCGGACGCGAAGGCGACCGCATCACGGCCATCGCGATCACCGACTCAACCGGTTACGAGCGCGTGCTCGACGGCCATAAGACGGACGAGCGGACGATGCTGGAAGAGCTGGTGCAAATTGTCAATGAGCAGGACCCCGACGTGATCGAAGGTCACAATCTCTTCCGCTCGGACCTCGAATATCTGGAACAGCGCGCGCGGCGGCACAAACTCAAGCTGGCGCTGGGCCGCGACGGCAGCGTGATGCGCGCGCGGGCTTCGCGGCTCCAGATCGCCGAGCGCACGATCGCCTACCGGCGTTACGAGATCTATGGCCGCTCGGTAATCGACACTTGGATCCTTGCGCAGTTCTATGACATCGCGAGCCGCGAGCTCGAAGGTTTCGGCTTACGCGAGCTGGCCGAACATTTCCGGATCGCGGGCCCCGATCGCGTCTATCTCGATCCCGCCCGCATGAGTCATTACTTCGATCGCGAGCCTGAGCTGCTGATGCGGTCGGCGCTCGAAGACGCGCGCGAAGCGGGCGCGCTCGCTGCGCTGCTCGCGCCCAGTTACTTCATTCAGGCACAGATTTTCCCATACTCGTTCCAGAATGTAGTGCTGCGCGGCAATGCGACGCGCATCGATGCCCTGCTGATACGGAACTACCTTGCCGCGCGCCATTCGATTCCCGCACCCGCCGAGCCCTCCGAGGTCGCCGGCGGATACACCGAGATGCGCCGCTGCGGCGTAGCGCGCGGCGTACTGCATTGCGATGTAACGTCGCTTTATCCCTCGCTGATGCTCCAGTACGGGTATGCGCCGCAGAACGATCGGCTCGGCGTTTTCCTCAAGATGCTCGCTGATTTGCGCCGCTTTCGAATCGAGGCGAAGGCGGCCGCTGCCGAAACCAGCGGCGCCGAGCGCCACAATTTGGACGCGATGCAGCAGACCTTCAAAATCCTGATTAACTCGTTTTATGGGTATCTCGGTTTCGCGCTCGGCCACTTCAACGATTTCATTGCAGCCAATAACGTCACGCGTCAGGGCCGCGATTTGATCCAGAAGGCGATCGGCGTCCTCGAAGGCGCCGGCGCGCAAGTGATCGAATGTGATACCGACGGGATCTATTTCGTTGCGCCTTTTGCATTCGAAGATGCGGGCGCGGCCGAGGCGCTGTTGGAAAAAGTCGCTGCGGCGATGCCTGAGGGAATCCGGCTCGAAATCGACGGGCGTTATCCGGCGATGTTCTCATACAAGATGAAGAATTACGTCCTGCTCGATGAAGACGGCACGACCACGATTCGCGGTTCGGGCCTGCGCTCGCGCGGGCTCGAACGCTTCCAGCGCCGTTTCATGGAGGATTTTTTCCATCGCTTGCTATCCGATCGGCGCGACGAAATTCCGGCTCTCTACGACGATTATCGCCGTCGGATCGAAAGTCACGAATTCAGTATCACTGACTTGATGAAGACCGAGACCATCCAGGATTCGCTCGAGGTCTACCGTCAGAAAATCGCGGCGAAGCGCCGCAATCCCGCCGCCGCATACGAACTCGCGCTCAAGTCCCAGCGGCCGTTTCAGAGCGGCGATCAGATCTCGTACTACGTCACCGGCCGGGGCGCGCGCGTCAAGGTCAATGTAGCCGCGAAAATGGCATCCGAGTACGACCCCGCCAATCCCGACGAGAACGTTGAGTATTATCAGGCCAAGCTCGCGGATCTCTACGAAAAGTTCCGGCCGTTTGCCGACCGGCCGGGTCTGTTCCCCGCCGATGCTCTCGAGCGTGGCGAAGAACCGGCGCAGCCCGGAATTTTTGACGGCCAGAAATAGGCTCGATGGCCTCCAAGGCGTTGTCTTTGATCGAAATTGCCTAGAATCGACCTAGTGCGCAATTCCTTACCGGGATTTTCTCGACCGGGAAAATCCAAAAAACGTAAATTTCGGATAAAAGCTGGTGACGTAGCATCAATTCATGCTATAAAAATGGACATACTGTGTAAAAGTGATATAAAATAGTAAAAAGATGACTGTAATTTTTTACAGGGATATCTGAAAAAGGGTGGGATAATATGGCAGGCATACAAAGAAAATTGTGGACCGGAAGCTTGATTGTCGCGCTGCTGCTGGCGGCCTCGGTTTCGGGCTTTGCGCAGGTCGGATTGGGCGATTGCACGAAAAAACCCATCTCAATAAAGAGTTCCGGCAGCTATGTCCTGAAGCACAATGTCGCCTCGAAGAGCGGGAAGGACTGCATTGACGTTCTTGCGTCCAACGTCACCATCGACCTGAACGGATTCGCCATTCTCTCGGGACTCGTGGGAATCAATGCTGCCAACAAGACTTACATTTCGATTCGTAACGGCATGGTCACCGGAATGACCGGGCCGGGCATAGTTGTAGGCGGCTACAGCACGGTCCAGGGAGTGCATTCGAACCTCAACGCCGGTGACGGCATCTTATGCGAGGGTGACGGATGTGTGATTTCGGACAACTCGGCTGACGGGAATCAAAATAACGGGATCGAGGTGACCGGCAACTACGCCCGGATCTCGGGCAACACGGCCAATGGCAACACTAACAGCGGGATCCTCGCCGGCTCGGGCTCTTCGGGCCAGTCCAATATCATCACCGGGAATACCGCCAATGGGAATGCCAGCAACGCCGGCATCCAGTGCGGTTACAACGCCATCGTCAACGGCAACACGACCGATGCGAACGGCGGTGACGGCATCAACTGCGGTACCGGGTCGACAATCGATGGCAATATCGCGTCGCTCAATCATGGTTCCGGAATAAGTACCGGTGATAACGTCCGCATCGGGGCCAACGTGCTGAACGACAACAGCAGCGACGGCATCAGGACGGGCACGGCGCTGGTCCAGGGTAACGAGACCAACGGCAACGGCGGTTATGGACTCAATACCAGCAGCGTTGGTACGGGATTCACCGAGAACGTTTTCAACAGCGACTCGAGCGGCGCGGTCCGCAACGGTGTCAGCCTCGGAAACAACGTGTGCGACGGCACGAAATGCTAGTCTGATCGCCTGCGCAACGCACGGCGAGGGCGGGCACGCCGTGTCATTTTCGTTCCCGCCGACCGCAAATAGTGTTCACGCGCGCCTGATGGTTGCCGGCGGTAATCATCGGAACTGGTCGATCAACGCCTCGCCTGTCTGAAGCGCCATGGCAGGCGGCGTGCCCGCAAGGAACGCGCTGACAAATAGCCGCCCGGTTTCCCATCTTTGAACGAGTCGATAGTATATCAGGGTCAATTGATATAAATTCAAGCTGGTTCCGAAACCAAAACTTACCATCTCCGGGGGAAATTGTGGCCAATCCAGCCTGCCTCAGAAATTATGGCGCGGTTGCGTTCTCGATAGTCATCGCGCTCGCGCTTTCCATCGCGCCGGCTGAGGCCGAAGGCCAGCCGTCCTCCTACTATCCAGGCGAGCCACCATTCTGCATCTCTCATCCCGGATTCTGCGCCGACGCCGTTCCTCCCACGTGGGACGGTAAATACGTCGGCCACGACGAGCCGTCGCTGATCTTCTACTCAAGCACGCCCGGTGCGGGGAACAATTCCATCTACATGGTGACGCTGCCGAAGGATCCGCCGACGCTGCCGAAGCAAAACGGCAAGGGCGGGACGTTCAACTTCCAGCTTCATCCGGCGTTCTGGTTCGGTATGGCGATGTGCGATACGCAATCGTTTCCTGAGTATAACAACAGCACCTGCCAAGCTGACAGCGACACCAACATCTTCGACGACGGGAACTCAGCCTCGGCATCCTATATTGGTCATCATCCCGGCACCGCATTCATGGAGATGCAGTTCTATCCACCGGGATGGGTAAGTTGGGCGAAAGGTGGGAATTCATGCGACGGCAAGCATTGGTGCGCGGCACTGAATATCGACAGTCTGAACGAGGATCCGCTTACCGGCGCCTACAACAACACCGATTGCTATAACAGAGTCGGTTACGAACCCGTCAACTTCGCGTTTATCACTAAGAGCGGCATCGCCGACAGCCCGGGCGATCCCCTCAATAACGGCCACTTCACACCCAATCTCAAGACCGACCTGCTGATGAACCCCGGCGACAAGTTGATCGTCGACCTGCACGACAGTACAGACGGCTTCCAGGTCGTCATCTATGATCTCACTTCGCACAAGACCGGCTCGATGACCGCGAGCATCGCCAACGGCTTCAAGCAGGTGATGTTCGAGCCCAGCTCGGGAACCTGTCACAGCCAGAGCTATGCGTTTCATCCGATGTACTCGACGGCGAGTCCGCACACGCGGGTTCCGTGGGCGGCACATTCGTACAACATCGCGTTTGCCGATGAAATTGGGCACTGGGAGTATTGCGCCTCGGCCGACCCGACTACCGGCCTCTGCCTGAGTGGCGGCGACTCGGACAACGATGATCAAGTCTGTTTCAATGGCTTGGATTCGACCCGGATAAAGGTCGGCGGATGCATCGGGACTGAGTTCGATTTCGACGGCGCCTGCTATCAAAACAACTGGCCGGGCAGTAATCCGGTTGCGGTCGACAAGAAACTACATCCAAAGGCGATCCTGTTTTCGAGCCCGCTGCTGGCGCCGTCCGTAGGCGGGCCGTTCCAGAACTACTCGTCGACGGCGTCGGAAGCCGACCTACCAATAATTGAATATAATGCCGGATTCTCCTGTGATACTTCCAGCGGCTCGGGATGCATCAATCCGCCGCCGAATGCGACCTTCTATCCCTTTTTCTCGACCATGACAGTGGCCAACATATGCGAGTGGGCGTTGGGCGGCTCGATGCTTTCCGGTGCCGGCTTGCCTTTCGGCAGTGACTCGAATGCCGCGTTCGGCAGCATCTACCCACTCACCTATGCCGATGCATCGGGTTCGTACGTCCAGTACAACAATTTCCAGAAGGCACTCGGCAGCAATCCCTGTCAGGCGCCGGTCGCCAATCTCAAGGTGCCTTCCAAGCCGATAGGTTTCGGCACGCGGGCCAAGGGTTCGCCGAGTCCGGCGAAAACATTTGCGATCGTGAACCAGAGCCCGTATCCGATCGCGGTCGCGAGCATCACTCCAACCAACTCCGACTACACGCTAATCAAGAACGGATGCAGTCCGCTGATCGCCCCGCTCGCCAGTTGCGACCTTAAGGTGAAATTCACGCCGAGCGTCACCGGAGCCGACCCCGGCGGATTGACGTTGAACGACGACGCGAGCAACGGTCCGCAGACCATCACGTTCACCGGCTCGGGCCGTTGATTCGCTGCATCGGGCAGGATCGATGCGAGCGGCAGAAAGTCCTGCCGTTCGCATCCGACGAAATTCGCGAAAGGCCGAATGCGAATATTTAGACGCCTAGATGGATTCGAAAAGCATCGGTCAGCGCGGGCACCAAAACATTGAAATCTCCAACCAGGCCGAAGCTCGCGCGCTCGAAGATCGCAGAGTCCCGCTCCTTGTTGATCGCGACGATCGTCCGCGCGCGTTTGATTCCCACCGTATGATTCGGCTGGCCGCGAATGCCGATCGCGAAATAGAGCCGCGCATCGATCGCCTTGCCGGTCAGGCCGACCTGCAACTGCCGCGGCATCAGCCCCTGGTCGGTGACGCGCCGCGTCGCGCACATCCCTGCCCGGATCGTGCGCGCGAACTCCTTGCACAGCTCGATACCCTCGGGCGTGTTGACGCCGATGCCGACGCCGACCACGACCTCTGCGCCTTCGAGCGGCGCAAGCGAGGGATCGAGGTTCGAATGCTCCTTGATCAGCCGGCTGAGCGGCGCCGAAAGCTTCGGCCGCACGATCTCGGTCGCGGCCGTGCGCGCGCTTGAGGGTTGCGCGAGCTCGAGCATTCCGGGCCGCACGGTCGCCATCTGCGGATAGGTGCGCGACAGGATCGGTGCGATGATATTGCCGCCGAATGCCGGTTTAAGCGCGACCATCCTGCGGTCCTTGTCGAGCTCGAGTCCGAGCGCATCGCCGGTAAGGCCGAGACCCAGTCTCGCGGCAAGCCGCGGTCCCCAGTCACGGCCGCGCTCGCTCGCCGGCAGGATTACGCCCCACGGCTCTCGCTCGCGGACCAGCGATGCGAACGCTTCGGCGGCGGCTTCGGGAGTATAGGAAGCAAGCTCCGGCGAATCGATTACGATCACGTGATCTGCCCCGTAACCGGCGAGCAGCGCCGCATGACGCGCCATCGCGCCCGGGAATCCAACCGCAACCAGTTCGCCACCGAGTTCGTTCGCGAGTTTGTCGCCGCGCGACAGCAGCTCGAGGCTGCAGCGCGTCACCTCGCCTTCGAGATTGGTCTCGCACGCGACCCACAAGTCCCTGCCGGGGCTCGACTTGCGTACCGCTGCGGTGACCGGAGGACGGGATTTCGCGTCGCGCTTCAGGGCGCCGGCTTCGTTGAGCGCATCGATCAGCTCGCGGCATGCGCGCGCCGGATCGCTCGCGTCGATGAACCGGCAGGTGGTCTTCGGCGTCTCCTGTACGAACAGGTCGTTGACCACAGTTGGCGAACCGGCGAAGCCGAATTTATTCGGATCGGAATCGAGATCGGCCGCTCGCACCGTCACGATCGGACGGCTCTTGGCGGCCTCGCGTTCCGCCGGCTTCACCCGGATCGGCTGGGCGAGCCGCTCCGCGCAGGTGATCAGCGCCGGCATCGCGCATTCGATCTCTTCCCATCCTTCGTCGCTCTCGCGCTCGGCCTTGAGCGTGCGGCCCTCGATTTCCAGCTTGCGGGCGCCGGTGATCTGCGCGATGCCGAGCAGCTCGGCGACTTCCGGGCCGACCTGTCCGGTTTCCGCATCGAGCGTATATTTGCCCATCAACACCAGGTCGAACGGCTCGCGCTTGAGCCACATGGCAAGCGCGCGTGCGGTCGCGAGGGTGTCCGCGCCGGCAAACGCGCGATCCTCGAGATGAACGCCGCGGTCCATCCCCATCGCGAGCGCCTCTTCGATCGCTGTGCGGGCCTGCGGCGGCCCCATCGTCACGACCGTGCACTCGGTGTCGGCTTTGGCCTTGAGCGTGACGGCGAGCGAGATTGCCCGCAGATCGAACGAGCTGATGACCGCGGGCCCATCGCGTTTGATGGTCTTCGTGACCGGATCGAAGTTGGCATCCTCAACCAGCGGAATCTGTTTGATGCAGACGGCGATTTTAAGCACGATCGGCAGGCGCTCCTTTGTGGAGTTGAAACTAACCGAGCCGGGCCGGGCGTTTCAATGCGCCGGAGCATCCGACGCTTACCGGCGCCGCCGAGTTGCGATAGCTTCAACCTGATGAGAGCCACGTCGCGATCGAGCGCCGGCAGCACGCCGCCCGAAATCACCGTGCCTGCGCCGCTTATGGAAAATCTTGCCCGCGCGCATCTCACGCGGCAGCGCGTGGCGCTGACGCTTGGAGCTCTCACTGCCGCCACCGTCGTGATCCTGTTTGCCGCATGCGCGGCGGGCAGCGTCCATATCAATCTCGTCCGCGCGGTGACCGATGCGTCGAGCCCCGATCACGCGATCCTGTTCGTCGTGCGGATGCCCCGCGTAATGCTGGGCGCGATCGTGGGCGCGATGCTCGCCGTCGTCGGCGCCGCGTTGCAGGCGCTGGTGCGCAATCCGCTGGCTGAAGGCGGCATCCTCGGGATCTCCGGCGGGGGCGCTTTGGGAGCGATCGTGTCGCTGATCGTGACCTGGCGATGGGCCGCGTCGGCGGAGCTCGTCCCGCTCTGCGCGTTTATCGCGGCGCTCGGCTCGACGGTTCTCGTCTATCGACTCGCGGAGCTCGATGGACAACTCGAACCGTTCACGTTGTTATTGGTCGGTGTGATTCTCAACGCCTTCTGGAGCGCGGCCATCATGCTGATCAACAGCGTGGTCAATTTCTACTATGTGCATTCGATTGTTTTCTGGCTGATGGGCAGCCTGGAGTCGCCGAGCTGGCGCGAGGTCGCGATCGTCGGCGTACTCGGAATGGCGGGGGTGGTCTTGCTGATCGCGACCGCGCGCGACATGAATCTTCTGAGTCTCGGCGACGAAGCCGCGGCCGAACTCGGCGTCGAGGTCGGACGCGTGCGCCGGATCATCTTCGTCGCAACCTCAGTGATGGTCGGCGCGGCAGTCTCGGTCAGCGGGATCATCGCCTTCGTCGGCCTGATCGTGCCCCACGTGCTGCGGCTCGCACTCGGGTCCGACCATCGATTGCTGATTCCCGCCTCGATGCTAGGCGGAGCGGCTTTCCTGGTGCTTTCCGATCTCGCGGCGCGCACCGTGATTGCTCCGGCCGAAATCCCAGTCGGCGCAATCACTGCGCTCTGCGGTGGTCCGTTCTTTATCTACATGCTTCGACGCGAGGGGCGAAAAGCGTTGCCGCTATGACCGAGCGTTCGACGGGGTTTGTGCTGCGCGCGCGCGACCTGGTCGCGGGCTACGGATCGCTCGCCGTGCTAAGCGGCGTCTCGATCGAGCTGCGGGCGGGCGAGCTGCTCGCAATCGTCGGGCCGAACGGCGCCGGAAAATCGACGCTGATACGGATTCTTGCCCGGACGATGAAGCCGTGGCGCGGCGTGGTCGAACTCGGCGGCCGCGACCTCGCAAGCTACGAACGGCGTGATCTCGCGAAACGCATCGCGACCGTCGCGCAGGAGAACACCGTGGCCTTCGGCTTCACGGTGCTTGAAATCGTATTGATGGGTCGCGCTCCGCATCTCGGCCCCTTTCATCTCGAGACCGCGCGCGACCTTGAGATCGCGTGCGACGCGCTCGACCGCTTCGGCCTGCTCGGGCTCGCCGAGCGGCGAATCCAGGAGCTCTCGGGCGGCGAGCGCAAACGGGTCTTCCTGGCCCGCGCGCTCGCCCAGGAAGCGGCGATCGCGCTGCTCGACGAGCCGACCGCATTCCTCGACCTCCGGCACATCGCTGAGATCTTTCACCGTATTCGCGAGTTATGCGAGAAACGTCGGATGGCGGTGGCGGCGACGCTGCACGATTTGAACGTCGCGGCGCAATGGGCGGATCGCGTCATTCTGTTGAAGGACGGACACACGGTTGCGACGGGCAAGCCGGAGGAGGTGCTGACTGCTGAGAACCTGCGCGCCGTTTACGAGACTGAGCTTTATGTCGGCCGGAATCCGGCGACCGGAGCGATCGCGATACTGCCGGCCTCCTCGACGTAGCCAGCAGCGACGAGATGGGTCCGCTTTCAGATACGCGCCGAACGCAAGAACTGGTACAATACATATGAGTTTGTAGGTGTGGAGGACCGCTGGATCGCATCGATTTCCTCTTCTTTGGCCGCTCGAAATACTCTAGGATTGAATTTTCGATGAGTGTTCCGGAGCTTTTGAAGACCGCTGCGCCGTCGCGTCGCCGTCCGGCAAGGCGCCCGACCCGCGCGAAGCGGAAACCGCCCCTGCCGCTGCGCCCGATTCATAAGATGTGGCGGCATACGATCGACGCGATCGACATTGAGCCCATCACGCTGCCGGTGCGTGCGCTGCCGCCTGCCCTCAAGGGCGTGGTTGCCTGCCAGTTAAGCGATCTGCACGTCGATCGCGACGAAGATCTCGAGCGGCTTGAAGCCGCCGTCAAAGCAGTTAACAAGCAGCATCCCGAGCTGGTTTTTCTGACCGGCGACTACTTCTCGACACCACAAACTCGTCAACATTATCTGGCGCCGTTCCGACGGGCGCTCGCCGAACTCAGTCCGAAGCTCGGAGTTTACGCGATCGCGGGTAACCACGATCACTGGGCATCGTTCGACTACATTGATGAAGCCTTGCGCGCCGCGGGCATCGAAACGCTCTCGAACGAGAGTCGCGCGGTCGAGATTAATGGCTCACGCCTGACCATCGTCGGGATCGACGATCTGTGGGCGCGACAGGCCGATCCGCAACGCTCGTTCAGCCGCGTCAAGCCGGACGATTGCACGCTGGTGCTGGCGCACAATCCCGACACTGCGCTCTACGCGCGTCATCTGCGGCCCGGCGTGATGCTCTCGGGGCATACGCATGGCGGCGTGGTACGCATCCCGCTCTACGGCTCGCCGATCAAGTCGCTTCTGAAAATCGGGCGGACGTTCTATGCCGGGCTGAATCGCTACGGCGATTTCTACATCTACACGAATCGCGGTCTCGGCACTTATTGGCTGCGTGTGCGGATCAATTGTCATCCCGAGGTCTCGCGATTTCAGCTTGCGCCAATGGCCGAGACGACCGAGCACGTGACCCATCTGCATCACGCTCGGAGCAGACGCGGTTAGAAATCCGCAGCGGAGGGCTTCCGATGCTCGATCTCGCGATCGTCGGTGGCAACGTTGTAACGCCGGACAAGATCGCTCCGGCGGATATCGGAGTCAGCGGCGGCCGCATCGTGGCCGTAGTTCCGCCCGGCAAGTTAGAACCTTCGAACCGCACTATCGATGCGGCCGGGATGCTGGTGCTGCCGGGAGCCGTTGATCCGCATACCCACCTTGACGCCCAGATGCACGGCGCGCGCAGCGCCGACGATTTTTATAGCGGCTCGGTGGCGGCGGCCGCGGGCGGCGTCACAACGATTGTCGACTACGCCTTTCAGCGCAACGGCGGCCATCTCACGGAGGCGATTCGCAACTGGCGCGAGAAGGCGCGCGACCGCGCGATCATCGATTACGGGTTTCACGTCGCGGTGCTCGATCCTTCGGACGCGGCTCTGGAAGAAGTCGCCGGCGTTGTTGATCGCGGATGTCCCAGCTTCAAAGTTTTTATGATGCGCCGTTTCGAAGCGCGGGCGCGCGACTTTCTGAAGCTCTTTGCGATGGCCGCGCGCTGCGGCGGCCTGGTGACGATTCATGCCGAGGACGAGAACATCATCGGCTTCTGCACCCAGCGTCTGATAGATGAGGGCAAAACCGGCGCTCAGTATTTCCCCGACAGCCGACCGCCGATTTCCGAGGCGGCCGCGGTCTCGCGCGCGCTCAAGATGGCCGAGGTCACAGGCGCGCCGCTCTATTTTGTCCATCTCTCCAGCAGGGCCCCCCTCGACGAGATTCGCCGCGCGCGCGACGCCGGACTCACGGTGCTCGCCGAAACCCGGCCGATCTACCTCTACCTGACTGAGGAATTGCTGCGGCAGCCCGATGGAGTACGCTTCGTGGGGCATCCGCCGCTTCGTTCGGCCGCCGATCGCGATGCGATGTGGGAGGGGCTGGCCGACGGCACCATCGACGTGGTCGCGACCGACCATTGCAGTTGGACGCTCAAAGACAAACGCGGCGCGGACACGTTCACGCGCCTGATCCCCGGGATGGCGAACCTCGAAACGCTCGTGCCGATGCTTTACTCGGAAGGCGTGCGCAGTGGCCGGATTTCGATCGAACGGATGGTCGATCTGGTCGCGACCAATCCGGCAAAAATCTTCGGGCTTTATCCGCGCAAGGGTGTGATCGCGCGCGGCGCCGACGCTGATCTCGTGATTTTCGATCCGCATCAAACCGTGGTCGTACATCAGCCCGAGATGCATTCCGGCTCCGATTATGATCCGTTCGAAGGTCTCGAGGTCCGCGGATGGCCGCGCGTGACGATCTCGCGCGGCGAAGTGATTGTTGAGGACCGTAAGCCGCGGGCCAAGGCGGGGCGCGGACGTTTCGTTCCGCGCGAGCCGTTCGATCCAGGCTGGCGTCACCTCTGAATTTCCGCGGGTTGCCGCTCGGGGGCGATCGGGCTAAGAGCACTGAGACGCGACAGAAGCAAAGGAGGAAAACTCCGCATCGTATGCCATCGCGCGATATGATAGTCGCGGTCGCCGGCGGCACGGGATTTATCGGCAGCGCGATTGTTAGGCGGCTGCTCGGGGCAGGGTATCGGGTGCGCATCCTAACGCGCGATCCGTCACGGGCGCGGCAGCATTTCGCTTCGTCACAGATCGATTTTTTCCGCGCCGACCTGACTGATCCGCGCTCGCTAGGGGTGCCGCTGGCGGGCGTCGGCGCGATCGTGGCCGCAGCCCAGTTCGACGGCTATCCGGTCGAGAACCCTCGTCGCGGGCTGACGTTTGAGCGTGTTGACTATGCCGGCACGCGCGCGTTGATCGAGATGGCCGACCAACGCACCATCTCGCATTTCGTCTACATCAGCGGCGCGGGCGCGGACGCGTCGTCCGGGCATCCGGCATTCCGCGCCAAGGGACGCGCTGAGAACGCCGTGCGCAACGCCGGAATTCAGTTTACCGTCTTCCGTCCCGGGCTGACCTATGGACCGGGTGACAGGGTCATCGCGATGTTCGCGCGGATGCTGCGGTTTTCACCGCTGTTCGTGGTTCCCGGCGATGGACGCCAGCGGCTCCAGCCGCTGCTGGTGGACGATCTGGCGGAATGCGTGACGATGGCGCTCGACGGGCATGGCCGCAATGGAGTGTTCGAAATTGGCGGACCCGAAACCATGACCTTCGACGAACTGATCGAGTTACTGATGGAAGTTACCGGGCGTCAGCGGCTGATAGTGCATGCGCCCAGCGGGATGCTTAAGGCGGTTGGTGCGGTGGCCGAGATTATGCCTGCGCGGTTTTTTTCGCGCGACGCCGCAGATTTTCTGATCGCTGACCGGCTCTGCGACAATCGTCCGCTGCTCGACGCGTTCAAAATTTCGCTCACTCCGGCGCGGACCGGGATGAAGTACCTGGCTGCAAGCTCATAGCGTTTCGGCGATCAGAGCCGTCGCCAGCCGGGTCCCTCGTGGCCGAAGTGGAAAATCGTAGGATGGAGCATCTCAGCGAAAATTTCGAGCGACTCGGCGATTCGCGGGCCGGGGCGATTGAAGTATTGATTGCCGTCCGCGACGAAGACTCGCCCGCTCTGTACCGCCTCCAGTTCTCTCCAACGCCGGTCGTTTGCCAGAACCTGCAGGTCAGTAAGCGAGCGCTCGATTGAAAACCCGCAGGGCGCGACCACGATCGTCTCCGGATTCATCGTGCAGAGTGCATCGAAGCTGATCGCTGGCGAATGCTCGCCCGGTCTGCCGAACAGATCACAGCCGCCGGCGATCTCGATCATTTCGGGTATCCAGTTACCCGCCATCATCAGCGGATCGATCCATTCGATCGCGGCGACGCCCGGACGATAACCCGCGCGCGCCGCCCGGCGGCTAATTGAGCGAACGCGTTCCCGCAATCCGGTAGTCACTTCGTGCGCCCGGTCTCTCACACCCACCGCCTCGCCTACGCGCTCGATATCATTCCAGACGCCTTCGAGATTGCGGGCATTGAGCGAGATCACGCGCGCATGTTTCCCGGTCCAGTCGGCGACCGCGCCTTCGACGTCGCTTTCACTCACCGCGCAGACCTCGCATTGCGATTGCGTAACGATGAAATCGGGCGCCAGCTCGCGCAGCCGGTCGGCGTCGACCCGATAGACCGACAGCGCCTCGCTCACGATTGTGCGCACCCGTCGATCGATCTCGCGGCTCGGTCCGGAGGGCTCGAAGCGGGGCGCAGTGAGTATCGGCAGGCGTTCGACCGAACGCGGATAGTCGCATTCGTGCGAGCGCCCGACGAGCTGGTTTTCGAGGCCGAGTGCGCAAACGATTTCGGTCGCGCTAGGCAGTAACGAGACGATCCGCGGCGTGGTGTTGATGCTTTTCGCCCGGCGGCCCGATTCAGAATCCTGCGAATTGATTTTGGACTTCATGGGACGGACAGATCGATCCGGCTAAATGCAATTCTACGAGAAACATTGCGGTGGTGGAAAACGAATCTACGGCTATTTGCGAAAGGGGGATTGACACCGCGTCAGCTCCATGCGAATTCGGAACCCCGTAAACACGTTTCAGGAAGGGGGCTGCGAATGGCTTGGGCTTGGAACAGACGCACAGGACTGATCGTTGCGCTGATGCTGACATTTTCGATCGCGGGCACAAGCGCATACGCCGCGGAGAATCCGATACCACTGGGGACGGTAATCACGCTGCAGAATTGGCAGCAATACAAGCAGTATATGCCCGACGGGATGCAGGCACTGTTCAGCGGCCGATACTACTGGAAGATGCCGCCCGACCTGAGAATCGTCATCGGTCCGACCAGCCATTACCCGATTCCTGCCGCTTACTTGAACGATACCCGTAAGTACAGCAGCCAGGTTAGGATCAAGGACCTGCCTGACGGCGGTCATTACATCGAGGGCTACATCGCCGGCCGCCCGTTCCCCGATCCCGCCGATCCGATGAAGGGTTACAAGATCCTCGTCGACATGTGGTACCGGTACCAACCCTACCTGCTCTGCGGCGATGACAATTGCGATTACCTGGTGAACGGCGCGGGTAACATCACGATGTTGCGCAATGCGGTGGTGCTGCGGCGCTTAAGCCATATCAGCGACGCGAATCAGCCGATAAATGATCCGCACGCGCAGGGTATCGATTACAGCCAGTGGCGGATGGTCATCGAGCCTGAGCAGGAAAAATATACGCAGACGTTGACACTCTACTACGTCGATCAGACCCGGCCCGAGGATGATTTTCTGTTCCTGCCCTCGATGCGCCGTGTGATCCGCGAGTCATCGAACAGCCGCTGTGCGCCGGCATCGGGCACTGATTTCGTCTTTGATGATTTTCGCGGCGGCTTCAACGGCGGGATCACGCGCTTCCAGGCCGACTACCTGCGCGATCAATCCATCCTCTCGCTCGTCAATGCCGACCCCGCCATCTACGGCAACACGGCGAATTACTATTCGATCATGTTTCCGAAGCCGGAAGTCGGCAAGTGGGAAGTGCGCGACGTCCAGGTGATCGATGTGCGGCGAATCCCATCGATGCGGTCTGGTTACTGCTACGGCAAGCAGATCATGTACATCGACAAGGAAAGCTACAACCTTATCTGGAAAGACCTCTACGACCCGGCCATGAAGTTCGCGAAGACCGACATGGTCAACCACATCGCGGCGCCGGTGCCAAATCAGGGAATCCAGTTCGAGACCGCCAACTCGGTGCAGACGATGTGGAATCTACAGCGCGAGCATCTGACGTTTTTCAGCACGGCCGGCTCGAGCCGCCGCGGGATCGTGAGTAACGAACTCTGCCGGAATTTAAACGGCGTGAACTACGACGATATCAACCACTACAGCACGGTCAGCGGACTTAGCCAGACGATGCGCTGAGCGATAATTACTGCGTTTTCGTCACGTGACCCGTCAGTTTGTCGGCTACATGACCCAGCGAATCGGCCGCCGTATCGCGCACCTGCGGAAATGGATTCTGGACCATGTCGAGCAGCGGCTGGATGCAGTTCTGACGCCCGATGTGTCCGAGCGACCACGCGATTTGAGCGACCTCGATGGGATCGTCAACCTTCGCGCTTTGCTCCTTGAGCAACACAATCTCGGGATCGCCGCCGGCGCGCCCGATCGCCTCGATTGCCGCAAGCCGCGTCACCTGGTCGCTCGACCTGAGCGCGCCCAGCAGCACCGGCCGGCCGATCTTGAAATCGAGATGGTCGAGCAGCGGCGGCAGGTAGCGCCCGTAGCTCTCATCGACCAGCGCCGTCTTCAGCAGCGGCATCCCGTCAGTATTGCTGTAATGCGTTAGCGCGACCGCAGCGGCCAGCCGGACGCGCGGATTCACCTTCTCGCTTGCGGCGGTTTGCTTGAGCGTGGGCACGACGGACGGATCCTGCGCATCGCCGAGATCGAGCGCCGCTTCGGCTGCCTGCTGCACGTTGTTCGTGTCGAGACCCTTTTCGATGATCGCGACCATATCGGGCGATCGATCGCCAAGCAGGATGATCGCGTGGGCGGTCTCAGTGCGGACCATCGGATCGGTCGCCTTCTCGAGCGAGCTGTGGAGATACGGCAGCGCGCTGCGATCGCCGAGATGTCCAAGGCCGTTCACGCTCCATACGGTCAGGTTTGTGTCCTTGTCCTTTGCCGCTTCGAGCAGCAGCGGCAGCACTGCGGGCGCAGTCACCTCGGAGAGCCCCTGCACCGCCATAAGGCGGCCGTCCTGCCCGCTGAAATGATAGAAGCGGGCCAAAATCTCTATCGCCCTAGGACTATCTGCCGCCGCGAGTCCTTCAACTGCGGCCTTCTGCACCAGGAAGTTCGACGAATTGAGCGCCTTGTCGATCGCAGCGCGTCCACTCCAATCGTCATAGCCGGCAAGCGCGGTCGCCACGTAGCATCGCTCGAACGGATCGTCCTGGTTGAGCGCCTGCCGAAGCACCATCAGAGAAAACTGATGTAACGCCCCGAGACCTTGCGGATTATCGAACTGATAAGTAGCCCTGAGCGCATGCACAGCGCCGTGCATCCTGCCCTCGGACACCAGTTTGCTCACCGCTGGCATCCCGGTTTCGACCGTCACACGGCCAATGACCACGGCGGCGACGAGCAGCAGCAGCCCGACGGCCACCCCTGCCACGATGAAGTTCCTGGTTCGCTTGCTCACCCGATAACCCTCCGGAGCCGATGGTCGGGCTGCGCCCCGCGCTACCATCGATGCTCAACTAGTGACGAAGCCCGGAGCGTCAAAATTCATGTCGCCGGGCCGAATTCAACCCGAAAAACAGGCCTCCGAAGCCACCAATCGGGTGCATGATAGTCTAGATCGCCAAAGCCGAGCCGCCAAGTGCGTTAAAGATGCCGAAACAAAACGGAAATACCACGCGATGCGCTCGGTTCACGGCTCAGGCCAGGCGGCATGGATATTCGCGCGTGAGCACCGGCAGCTTAAGACCCAACTGATCGAGACGACGCTCCAGCAACGCGAGAAACAGATCCGCAAGCTCCTGGTTGTCGCGCGCCTTCAGGCCGTAGGTCAGACAGTCGAAAGTGAAACCGGTTCCCGGCGGACCAAAAAAGTTGACCGCGCACGGAAGCCATTCACGCAGCGCTCCTGCCACGCGGGCCGCTCCGAAACGATCGAGCACCCGACTTAGCGCGTTCATCGCAAAGCTTTCGTGATCAACCTCCTCTTCCAGGATCGCTTCGGCGGCGCGCGCATGCGGCGCGTAGCTCGAGTCGCGGTAATTGATGCCGATCATCAGCATCCCGGTCACATCGAGGCTGAGACTACCCATCACGAGGTTGAGCTCTCCCTCGGCCTGCTCGGCGAAGCGCCGCGGTGCGGCGAACGACGGTGTTCGCACGACGGTGACCATCAATCGATCCGCCTGCGCTTCGCTGAGTCCGATCTCAGCGAGCGCGTCATAAAGCAGTCGTGCGTGGCGGCGTTCTTCGGCAAAATTCTTTTCGATGACGGGACGCAGCTCTGGATCGTCGATCGTCCGTAGCATCCGCTGGTATCCAATCGCCGTGAGTTTCTCGGCGAGTGCATGAGCCGCCATCAGGCGCGTCAGCACTTTGGTGTAGTGAAACTCAACCCGTTTCAGACGGATGTCTTCGGATTGGATCGAAGCCGGCGCGAGCTGCCGCCGTACGGGCATCGACGAAACCTCAGAAAGCGGTGCGTGATGGCAGGACGACGGTGGCCGAACCGGGGGTGGTCTTCTCGCCCTTTGCGTTCTCGATCCAGATTTCGCAATCGACCAGATGCTCCCCGGCTTCGACGTATTTCTTGACAACTCTGCCCCTGGCGAAAAGCTTCACGCCCGGCACGTCCATCCCGCGATACTGAACGGAGAGCCGCTTGAGCCATCCGGCCTCGCCGGCGAAATCGGTCATCATCTGGCCGAGAAAGGCGTTCTTGAGCGCGCCGTGAAGGATGACCCCCGGAAGCTGATGGGCGAGCGCGAAGTCCTTGTCGTAGTGAATCTGGTAGAAGTCGCCCGATGCGCCGGCGTATTTGACGAGCTGCTGAGTGGTCGGATTTTTTTCGAGCGCAGGAATTTCGTAGCCGGCCTCGACATCTTCGAAATAGAGTTGCTTCGCCATCGTCGCGTTCTCCTAATACCGGATGACAGTCGAGCGCTGCGTCACGCAGAGTTGTCCGAACTGGTTGGTGTAGCTGGTTTCAACCACGATGAAGACCATCGGACCAAGCCGTCCCGCGGTCTCGCGGATATCCGCGATGCGCGACTCCACCGTTATCCGATCGCCGGGCCGGAGCGGATGTCGATATTCCCAATCGGAGCCGCCGTCGAGCGCGCGGAAGCCGGGCAGGTCGAGCTGCACCTGCGGTATGCCGCTGGACAGGGAACGGCAGAAGGTCGGCGGCGCGATCATCCCGCCGAAGCGCGTGTCCCGCGCAGCCTGCTCGTCGTTGAAGAGCGGATTCGGATCGCCGATCGCCTCGGCGAAGCGGCGAATCGCGCCGCGCTCGATTTCGTAAACGCGTGGCTCCGAGCGTTTTCCGATCTGCGCCCTAACTTCCTCGGTGACGATCTTGTTTGCCATGTTTTTCTCAACAAACTCTCATCTCGGTTTGCATAAGGTGGTCGGAAAATTCAGGGACAAACCGTGCTGACGCCGAAATCGTTGAACTGCGATCCTGACATACTTTCGTCGATCGGCGAAATCAACGGGCGTTTTATCCTGGTCACTGCTGGATCCGGACTGGCCAAGGTTGACAAACGCGCTGGATTCGAAGCATTGCTCCGAAAGCGGCGGATCGATTCACTCCATCAAAAGGAGGACACGGAATATGCCTGCCATCAAAGTCACCGATTTGGTTTTCGGTCGCCTACAGGCTCCTGACCTGGAACGTGAAGAGGAGTTCCTGTCCGATTTCGGGATGGTCCGCGCGGAGCGCACGAAGAATGCTCTCTACATGCGCGGCACCGGACCTTCGCTTTACATCCACGTGACCGAGCTTGGCTCCGAGCCGCGATATCTGGGCGCGGCGTTCTCCGTTGCCAGCGAGCAGGATTTGCATAAGGCCGCGCGGCTCGAAGAGGCGATCTCAGGCATCGAGCCGCTGGATGGCCCGGGCGGCGGGAAGCGCGTTCGACTTCGTGACCCGCTCGGACGAACCGTCGAAATCGTGCACGGAATCGCCGGCGCCGCTCCGCTTCCGGTGCGGCGCGTGGAGCTCAATGATGGCGCGACGCGGCGGCGCGTCGGCGAGCGGTTTCGTCAGCAGCGCGGGCCGTCGCAAGTGAAGCGAATCGGTCATGTCGTGCTGGTCGGCCCCAACGTACCCGGCGTGGTGGGCTGGTATCGCGAGCGATTGGGACTGCTCGCATCGGACGACATCTACGAGGGTGATCCTGCGAACCTGGTCGCGGCGTTCAGTCGGCTCGATCGCGGCGACGAATACGTCGATCATCACGTGCTGTTCATCGCCAAGGCCGACCGTCCGGGACTTAATCACTTTTCATTCGAGGTCGAAGACTGGGACGACTTGATGTTTGGTCATCAGCATCTTGAGTCGAAAAAGAAATACGAGCACGTGTGGGGCATCGGGAGGCATGGCCCGGGCAGCCAGGTGTACGACTATTGGAAGGATCCGTGGGGCCGGATTCATGAGCATTGGACCGATTCGGACCTGCTGAACGCCCAGAGCGAGATTGTTCGGACCGATCGCTCCGCGCTCCGCGCGATGTCGCCGTGGGGTCCAAATCCACCCGAATGGTTTCCGAGTTACGGGACGCCTTGAGATCAGTTAAATCTTGATGAGCAGGAAGGTTCGCGATCGTCGCGGTCCGGGTCAATGTATGCTTTTACCGGAATGAAATGAATGATTCCCTTCGCTGGCAATCCGCTTAATCGGGCGAGCGAAAAACGCACCGACTCGGAGTGGATCGAGGCCAGACGCCATGATCCTTCTTCGCTGATAATTCCGCTCTGGCGTCTCAAGCCTTTTCTGCTCGGCTCCGAACGGCCCGACGCCACGACCGTGCTGGGCCGGTTGCGGCCGGAAATCGCGGATTCGCTCGCGGGCTCCGATGCGGCGTGTATCTTTCTGGGTCTCGACGGCGACCGGGCGGTATTCGCGCTGGACATCTCCGCGGCTGAAGACCCGCAGAACCGCGAGCCCCTTGCCGGACTTGGCTATTTCACTGACGCCCGCACCGCGGCGCAAATCGTTCCCATCAACGATGCCGCCATGATCGCGCAAGCGAAGGCGCTGATCGATTGGCATCAGCGGCATGGTTTCTGTCCGCGTTGCGGCGCGCCGACCAGGATGGTCGATGCGGGCTATCGGCGGCTCTGCGGACAGTGCAACGCCGAACATTTCCCGCGCGTTGATCCCGTCGTCATCATGCTCGCGACGCATGGCGACGCCTGTCTGGTGGGACGCGGCGCGCAATTCCCACCGGAGATGTTCTCGGCGCTCGCCGGTTTCATTGAGCCGGGAGAAACCATCGAAGAAGCGGTGCAACGGGAGTTGATGGAGGAGGCTTCTGTGCGCGTTAGCGACGTAACCTACTACGCCACACAGCCCTGGCCATTCCCGTCATCGCTGATGATCGGATGCTTCGCGCGCGCCGAGAGCCGCGACGTGAAGGCGGACGCGAAAGAGGTCGTCGAGGTCCGTTGGCTCGAGCGCGGAGCGGCTCGCGAACTGATCGCAGGCAAGCAGGTGAATGGGATGCGCGTGCCGCCGCCGATCGCGATCGCGCATCATCTGATCAGAACCTGGGCGTGCGGCGAGAAATGAAACCCGGTCGTTGATGCGCGCTCGGCGCCGAACGATCGCAGCGCTAACGCCCCGATATTCCAATCATCACGGAACGAAGAAGGCGCCCATCTGACCCGCGTTGGCAGCCGCGCCCGGATAATTCTTGACGCCCAGTGCCTGCAGCGACAAGCGCAGCGTGCTTTGGTGCTGAAAGAACTTCCTGGACTTGAATCCGGGAGCGGTCGCGCCGCTGATAACGATGGTTGGGACATGGCCGCCCCCGTGCTTCAGGTCAGCGCCATTGCCTTCGTCCCAGGTTATGATCAATAGACCATTGTTGGCCAACATATAGGTCACCAGCGGATCGATTTCGTTTTGAAGCCAGCAATCAGCTTCCGCGAGTACGTCATTGGGATTTGCGCACAGGCCGCCGGTGTCATCCACGTCGCCGTGGCCGGAATGGTACGCATTTGGAACGATGAATGAGTAGTCTGGTACCGCATTGCTCGAGATGTCGGCTGCGAGCTGACCAAAGTCAACGATATTCGCCATCTCGGCTGGATCATCGAGTACATCTGAGAAGAACGAGAACGGATTATGATGCCGCAAGTACGGCCACGAATCTCTGGTCGGATCGGATGGCAGGCTTTCTATGTATGCTTTCCATGTCAGGTTTTCTTTCTTGAGAATTCGGACGATGTTATTGCGCTTGACGATCTTGTTGTAATCGTCGCTCTTCGTGATCATCTTGCCCGTAGTGAGCATAAAATAGTTCGGGATCGAGGGATGAGCGTTGGCGTAATAGTTAGCCGCCAATCCGAAGTTCGTGATCAGGCTATTGATATAGGGTGCGTCGGGCGCGCCGAGCACCTGGTAGAGGCTGTGGTTCTCTTCCATTACGATCGCGACGTGGGAAAAAAGAGGGACCTTCGGTCTGGCGGTTATCGCGGCCTGGTCTTCAGCCAGGCTCGAAGACGCGGTAGCAATGAAACCGGCAGCGATGAAAACAGACAAGGCGAGAAACAGGATTCGCAGTCGCACACGTGGCGTGAGCATAGGGCCTCCGGGACTGAATGTTGACGCTCAGTCGAGCGGTGCGGTCGCATATGCCGTGCCATCGCAAAGGTTCGGTCGTGGCTCAAGTCATCGACAAAACCACCCGCCAACGCGCAATATTTTGAATAAGGTCCGGACAGAGCGTTAGATGTGCGAAAAACTAACGTTTGAACCTGAGAATAAATTACAAGTTTCCTATGACATCCTCTGATAGTCGCCGGATGATTTGGCGAGAACTGGCACGCATCGCGTGAAACTGATCAAATGCGCTCCGGCGTTACGCGGCCTATGTCCTGGAAGAATCGGGGACGCCGCGAAGTCTTCCTGAAGAGGGCTCTCCCGGGGGGGAATGCAATCACACCCCGTGGGTGAAGCCCGCTTTCGCAGGCTATTCGTGATTCTTCACCGGCACGTTCCCTAATCCATAGACCATCGCGGTCTTGGTCGTGCCGAGCTTGATCCAGTCAGCGCAGTCAAGTTGGATTTCCTTGTAGAAGGCCTCCGAGAGCTCGATCGATGACTGGTTAACCTCTTCCAGGCGGTCGAATTTGCATTGGAAAGCAAACTCGCCCGAGAGCGATTTTTCGAGCGCGCGATTGCGCCAGACCGCGATGGTTGCCTTGCCCTTGTAATGATGACCGAAATGAATGAAGCCGATGGTGTTCTGAACTTCTTCGACGGCAACGCTATTAACCAGTTCGATCTTGGTCTTGGGACGAACGTCGACGTTCTTCAGAGCGGGAAACGCCTCGGCGATATCCTCAATACCGCGGTCGAGTTCGATCTTCGGCGAAATCAACACACATCCATGCGAGTAGACACTACGCATCCCGCCCAGACGGTCCCGTTCCAGCAATAATTCTTCTTTGAATTTAATTTCGCTGTGACCGCCGAGACGCGGACGCACATCGACCCTGGCCGCGGCCTTCAAGTCAGGATTGCGGTACTTGAGCGTCAGTTCATGATCGGCACGCGGCCATCCTTCATCGTAGAAAGTGCGCTTCCGGAGAATGAAGTGATTGTTATACAGGTCGAATGCCGGCGTGTCGTAAAACAACACTTCGCGGACCTGGCTATGGAAAGCGGTTTTTTCAACATCGACCTTGAGGTCCAGCTTCTTGACCGATTTGTGGACATCCTCCCAGAATTCCAAAAATCCGCGTTTGCTGGTAAATCTGTCGGCCTGAAGCAGGATCTTGTATTCGCGGTAATGGATTACATCCTCGCGCAGATGCTGCGTGTCAGGGTGCTTGCTTATGTGCTTATGCATGACTCCGCAGTCCACCAAATAGCTGGAAGCGACGCAATGGGCATCTGATGCCCTTCTCGCCACCCTTGATGACCGCTATCTTACACGTTTGCTGTGCTTCACCGCTTTCGAAATCAGCAGCCACCGCAGATTTTATCGAAATCGCCATCGGTCGGTTTTGCAACGACGGCCGGCGGTAGTAGCCTACAAACCAGCTAATCATCGACGATTCGACTCGGAGAAGGCCCAGGAGGCTTCGATGGCACGCAATCATAACTCTGCTACGGCTCCGATCACCGAAAAAATCATCGCGGTCCGGGATCTCTGGCATACGAAGCGGCATCCGTTTTTCGCGGCATTCGCCGACGGCAAATTGCCGCTCCGGGCGCTCGGCCGTTATCAGGCGCTCCATTACCACTTCGTCTCGTATGCGCTGCCGAGTTTCGGCATGTTCTATGCTCGAGCCTATCATCTCGAAGATGTACGCAAGATGATGGCGGAGAACCTGGCGGAAGAGGAAGGACTACGGGCCATTCCGCGACCCGGACACGAGCCCCACGATCACAACGAGTTGATGCTGCGCTTCTGCCGCGCCGCCGGCCTGAGCGACGACGAAGTGCGCAACATGAAAATGCCGCCGGCTTGGTGGGCGCGCTCCCTGTATCATTATAACGCGGTGGTGACCGAGCCGATCGGCGTTGTGCTCGCGATGCAGACCACGCAGGAGGGTCAGATGCCTGGCCTGATTAGCGAGGTGCTACTGCCCGCCTTCGAGAAGCATTACGGTTTAAAGCGCTCTGCGCCGGAAATCGAATTTTTCACCGAGCACGATGCCGCAGACGTCGAGCATAGCAGCCGTCAGCGCGATCTATGTGCGAAGTACATCGATACCCCGGAGCTCGAGGCCCGCGCGCTGACAGTCGCGCAGCAGCTTTGTGAACTGCGATGGGCTTCGATTACGGATCTTTATCGGTCCGAGGTGCTCGGCGAGAAGGAGCTTCTCCCGCCCGGCGTCGAGCGCGCCGGCGCCGCCGCATCGGCCTGATACCGGTTTGCAAAGTTGCTTCCCATTTCGACCCGCGTGCAGGTAGCAGCCGTCGAGAATGGCTCACGCTGGTAGTTCCGCTTGCGGCCGTGCGTTGATCGTCGGCGGCTCGATCGGCGGCCTGTTTGCCGCGCTGATTCTTCGGCGAAGCGGATGGGAGGCTGAGGTCTTCGAGCGCAGCACGGGTCAGCTTGCGGCGCGCGGCGCCGGAATCGTAACGCATCCCGCTCTGATACACGCGCTCGAGATTTCCGGTGCGATGCCGGCCGCGTCGGTCGGCGTGGAAATCGATGAGCGCATGATTATCGATTGCGCGGGCGCGCCGATCCGGCACATGCGGCTGCGGCAAATCGTGACGTCATGGACCTACCTGTACGACATCTTGCGCTCCGCGTTGCCAGCCGACTGCTACCGCAGCGGCCATTCGCTCACCGGATTCGAACAGACCGCGCTCGGTGTAAGTGCAAGTTTTTCGAATGGCGAAAGCGCGAGCGGCGATCTTTTGATCGCCGCCGACGGCATCGGCTCGACCGTCCGCGCGCTGCTGATGCCGAATCTCAGCCCGGCTTACGCCGGTTACATCGCGTGGCGAGGATTGGTGAAGGAATCCGCATTGTCGGCCGACACTCATCGCCTGCTTGCGGATCGATTCACGCTTAACCTGCCGCCCCACGAGGAGATTCTCGGCTATCCGGTCGCCGGACCCGACAATTCATTGCGCGCCGGAGAGCGGTACTACAACTTCGTCTGGTATCGCCCGGCGGATTCGCGCAAGCTTTCGGCGCTGCTCATCGATCGTGAAGGAGTTCAGCACGCGACCTCGCTTCCGCCCGGCGCGGTGCGCGAAGAGACCTTGGAAAAGATGCGGCGCGACGCCGATCGATGCCTTGCGCCCTGCTTCGCCGAAGTGGTGCGCGCGGCGCCGCATCCGTTCATCCAGGCGATTCACGAACTTGAATCACCGCGTCTGGTCTTTGGCCGTGTGGTGCTGATCGGCGATGCGGCGTTTCTCGCACGTCCGCATGTCGGGATGGGAGTGACGAAGGCGGCGGGCGATGCGGTGGCGCTCGGCGATGCGCTCGCGGCCGATCCCGATCATCTCGATGATTCGCTGACTCGTTTCGAGCGCGCACGTCTCGAGTACGGGACAAAAATCGTCGAGCGCAGCCGGCATCTCGGGCAATTGATACTTGATGCCGATGCGCCCGATTCCGTCGCTGACGAGATAATTCGATGGACCGCCGCGACGATCGATCTCTAAGGTGGCGAACGCGGCGACCCGACTAAAAACTACTTCAGCAACGGGACAAATTTTTGCCGAAACTTGGCGATCTTCGGATCGATCACAACCTGGCAGTACGGCGCGAATGGGTTCGTTCTGAAGTACTCGCGATGATACCCTTCCGCTTCGTAGAAAGCTTCCAGCGGAATCACTTCGGTTACAATCGGGCGGCCGGGAAATGCCTCACTCAATGAACTGATAAACGCTTCGGCCTCTTTCTTCTGCGCTTGCGAGGTATACAGGATCACCGAGCGATACGCGGTACCGACATCGGCGCCCTGACGATTCAATGTCGTCGGATCGTGAGTGGCAAAAAATACCTGCAGCAAATCACGGTAGCTGATCACGCGCGGATCGTATTCGACGCGAACCACCTCGGCATGTCCGGTCTCTCCCGTGCAGACCTGCCTGTAGGTCGGGTTTGCGACACTTCCGCCAGCATAACCCGGCGTGACCTTGGCGACACCTTTCACCAGTTCGAACACGGCCTCGGTACACCAGAAGCATCCGCCGCCGAAGACCGCAATCTCGGTTTCCTGAGTCATGGCGAGAACCCGTCATTAGGATGAGAAGACCGCCAAATTATGACATGGTCAGTAGTCTTAGGCGAAGAGCCATCAAAACGTAAGCCCGGCGCGATACTGCCCGGACAGGCGGGTTAAACTTGCAGGATCAAGCGGCAGCGCGCGAACCAACCGCATACGATCAGAGAATCACCGGAGCGGCGCAGAAGAAGCTGATCGCCGCCGGCCTGATCGGAAACGTGCTCGAATGGTACGACTTCTCGATTTACGGCTACTTCGCTTCCTCGATCGGCGAACACTTTTTTCCGTCGCACAATCCGACCACCTCGTTGCTTGCGGCGTTCGGTGTCTTCAGCGCAGGCTTTCTCACCCGGCCGCTCGGCGCGATCTTCTTCGGCTACATCGCGGATCGCTACACGCGCGAGCGCGCCCTGATGTTTTCGATTCTTGCGATGGCCGCGCCGACGTTCGTCACCGGGCTGATGCCGGGTTATCAGCGCATCGGCGTCGCGGCATCGATCATGATGGTGATGCTGCGGTTGATCCAGGGGCTCTCGGCGGGCGGAGAATACACCACCTCGATCGTCTTTTTGGCGGAGCGTTCCGTCCATCATCACCGCGGCGTAACGGCATCGGTCGGCCTCTTCGGCAGCATCGCGGGCGGGATGCTTGGGTCAGGCGTCGGCGTCGCACTCGGCCTGCTGATGCCCGTCGCGCAGGTGAACGCGTGGGGATGGCGGCTGCCGTTTTTGTTCGGCATCGTGCTGGCACTGGTTGGAGTGCTGCTGCGGAGCGCGGTGCAGCATACGGCCGTTCTGCCAAACCGTTCGGGCGTAACGATTCGGCGCGTGCTGATGGCGCAATGGTTCGCGGTGGTGCGCGTGGTCGGCTTCGAGATTCTCGAAGCGGTCGGCTTCTACACGACCTTCATTTATCTGCCGACCTACCTGATTGAGGTCGTACATATGCCGGCGCATGCCGCGTTCGCGATCAACACCATCAGCATGGGCTTCGTTCTGATCGTTATCCTGGTTGCCGGAACGCTTTCTGATCGATTCGGCCGGAAACCCGTGATGCTCACCGCCGCCGTCCTGGGAGTCCTGTTTGCATGGCCGCTGTTTCGATTGCTCCATTACGGCAGCTTCGCGCCTGCATTGCTCGGCGAGATGGGACTGGCGGCGATCGTCGGAGGCTACGAGGGCGCGACGCCGGCCGCGGTAGCCGAAGCATTTCCGGCGAGCATGCGCGGCACGGGAGTCGGCGTCGGGTTCAACCTCGCGATGACGCTGTTCGGCGGCACGACGCCGTTCGTCGCGACGTTTCTGATCGAGCATACGCAGAGCGCGATGGCGCCCGCGGTCTACTTGATCTGCGCGGCGGCATTCTCGGGACTCGTCGCCATCACGCTGCCCGAGCGCTCTCAGATACCGCTCGACATCTAATCACGAGCCGCAAAAGCGTCGTTTTCTGATCGCGCCGGCCGCGTGTTATGAAAGCGGCAACGGGAGGCTTCCATGAGTGAGCGCGACTCGAAGGAACTCGCATTCCTCTATTTTCCCGGCGATTACCGGTGGTCGATGGGACTCATGCTGGCGTTGGGCACCGCGCCCTGGGGCGGCGCGGAGATTGACGAGATCAATCGCGTCGGGCAGCGCTTGCGGGACAAGCTCGGTGACGATCGCGCATGGGTTGCGGAGTGGACGCGCATGGCGCGTCTCGTCGAGCATCGCGGACGCGCTTCGAATCATGATCGCACGCGCGCCGCATGCCTGCTTCGCGCGGCGCACTACTACCATATTGGCGAGCGCTTCCTGCAGCCGAAGACCGAAGATGGATTGGCCGATTACCGCCGCGGCGTCGAATGCTTCAAAGAGGCGGCGCGCCTGATTCGCCATACGCGGATCGAGCCCGTCGAAATTCCCTACGAGGGCAAAAGCCTGCCGGGACTGCTGGTGCATGCGGAAACGACCGCGCCGCGCGCGCCCGCAATGGTCTTCTTCGACGGTCTCGATGTCACCAAGGAGATTCAATATTTTCACGGCGTGCCGGAGATGGCGGCACGCGGCATCGCGTGCCTGATCGTCGACGGTCCCGGCAATGGCGAGGCGATTCGTTTCCGCGGGATGCCGCTTCATCATGAGACCGAACGCTACGCGCGCGCGGCGTATGATTTTATTGCCGGGCGCAGCGAGTTCGATGCGCAGCGAATCGGCGTGATGGGCATCAGCCTCGGCGGCTATTACGCGCCGCGCGCCGCCGCGATGGAGCCGCGCTTCGCATGCTGCGTCGCGTGGGGCGCGCAGTGGGACTACCACGCGATCTGGAAGGAGCGTCTGGAACGCATCGCGCAGCAGCAGGCCGTCGCGTTGTCGGTGGCCGCGGACCATCTGCTCTGGATCCTCGATGCGCGCACGCCCGCGGAGGCATTGAAGAAGCTCGAAGGGTTTCGGCTCGATGGCGTCGCGCAGAAAATACGCTGTCCGTTTCTGCTGGTCCACGGCGAGCGCGACGCGCAAATTCCGCTGGAATCGGCGCGGCGGCTTTACGATGCGGTCGGATCAGCGCGAAAAACCCTGAAGATTTTCACCGCCGAAGAGGGCGGTTATCATCATTGCCAGGTCGACAACGCGACCATCGGCGTCGACGCGATTTGCGACTGGCTCGAAGAGGTCCTGCAGCCCGCGGCCGCGCTCTGATGGCATATTAAGAATCGTCGTTCGCGTTTGCGATCGCCTTCCAGCGCGGCTCCGGCGCAGCCAGCCAGCACGCGATGGTTTCGGCCGGCACGGTCTTCCACTGTCGCGGTTTCCAGGCTTCGGTCAAATAATCCATGTCCGCGTAGTATTCCGTCGCGGCGCCGCATGGCGTCTTGAAGTACCAGAAGTAGTTCGATCCAATCACATGACGGCCCGGCCCGAACTCAGTCTCCCAGCCCTTCTGGTTCATCGCCATCCCGGCCATCATGACTTCGTGAAAATCGCCCACTTCGAACGCGACATGATGGGCTCCCGGTTTTGCGCCGTTGAGCAGGAAGAGCGTGTGATGCTGCGGCGCTTTGCGCGCGCGCATGAAGGTGCCGACGTTCACATATGCGTCGGAGAGCAGGAATCCGAGGCGCTTCATATAGAAATCGGAGGCTTCCTGCAGATTCGGCGCGAAGAACACGACGTGCCCGAGATGACGAATCGTGACGCGCGTCGAGAAATTCGCGCGCCGATCGATCCGATGAACCTCGCCGGGAAGATTGACCGCCGGCGTCGCGCTGACCGGCAGCGCGACGGCGCGGCTCACACGAAAGGCGATTGCGTAGCCGGTCGCGTCGGTTGAGTGCAGCGTGCCGTCGGGATCTCGCGTGACCTTGCGATCCTTTTCCAGCTCCGCCCCGATCGCATCGAGGTTCTCCTTCGATGCAACGCCCCAGATTACCTCGCGGATCGTCGGGCCCGACACGACCGCCGGCGCGAGCCCCGCATCGCGCTCCAAGCGCACCTCGATCTCGCCATTGTCGAGGGTGTTGAACCTGAGGCCGGCTGCGCTGCGCTCGATCTCATTGAGTCCCCAATCGGAGAAAAAGCGGCGTGCGGCGTCGAGGTCAGTGACCCCGAAGCGCAGCGCATCGATTCCGACGATATCCATCTTGCGCTTGCCTCCTCAGTAAGTCGGATCGTTGCAATCCAGTCCGAGCGCGATACGTCCGAACTGCAGGCCATTGCTGTCCCAGCGCAGCGCAACGTGCGCGTTGAGCGCATGGATGTCGCGGAACGCGCGCTGGATCGGAAATTCTTCGAACAGACCGTGCGCGCCGCTGGCCTGATGCACCACGTCGACGGCTCTCATCGAGGAGAGCGCCGCGTAGGCGAGATCGCGACGATAGCGGGTGCGCTTTTCGTAATCGAAGCTCTCGCCGGCGCGCGCCACGCGGTTGATCTCCTCGGCGTCGCGCAGTATCAACTCATTCGCGGCATCGACTAGCACGGCGCCCTCCGCAACCCGGAGTTGCAGCGTGGCCGATTCGGAAGCGCGCTGGCCGGTCAACGATATCTGCCTGCTCGCGCGCGCCGTGAACTGCTCAATCACCCCGCGCGCGATGCCGATCGCGGGCGCGCAGATGTTGTATGGAAACACGGCGTATACCGGCAGGCGATAGATGTGGCTCGGATTCACCGCGCTGCCCGGCGTCGGTCCGCCCTTGAGCATCCGCAGCGGCAGCGTGCGATGCTCGGGCACGAACGCGCCGTCGATCTGGACATCTTTGCTGCCGGTTGCGCGCAGGCCGCCGACGAACCAGGTATCGATCACTTCGTAATCGCGCTTCGGCACCAGGCAAAGCAGGTTGTCGCGTCCGCCCGCGCCCGTGTCGAGTGGGGCGACGATCAGATTCCAGTCGGCAGCATCGACACCGCTCGAAAACTTCCATCGCCCCGAAATCCTGTACCCGCCATCGACCGGTTCGAGTTGCCCTTTCTCGGGAACCAGCGCGCTCGCGAGCAACGCGTTGCGGTTCTCGCCCCAGACTTCTTCCTGCGCGCGCAGCGGATACATCCCGAGAATCCAGCTATGACAGGCGGTGACGCTGAAGACCCATGCGCTGGAGCCGCATCCGCGGCCGAGCTCGGCGGCGATCCTGACCTGCGGGGGTCCGTAGTCCAGCTCGTAACCGCCGAACCGTTTGGGCTGGAAAATCTTGAAAAAGTCCGCCTCGATGAAATCGCGAATGGTCTCGTCCGGGATGCGCCGTAATTCTTCCGCGCCGGGCGCCCGCTTCAGCAGATCGGCCACCATCTCGCGAGCGCGCTCCACCAGGGTATCCAGAATTGCCGCGCTGTCGATTCCTTTGGATTCTGCCGCTCTGGTCACCAAGCTTGTCTACCTTTGGAAATATTAGAATAGGCCCTAGCTAAAAGAGGCCTCCGAAGCAAACCTGCATCGGAACGAGATCAGCCGGATAACTTCGCGCGCATCGCGGCCGTCGCCACTTCGTCAATCTCCAGCGTCTCGGGATCTATTATGACGCCGTAGTCCCGTGCGGCGCTTTCGATCGAGACGTAGCCGTCGGCGACGTCCTGCGCCACCACTGCGATCGGCCGCTCATGTGGCGCGCCGTAACCCGCGCCCCCGCTCTGTTCGAGGCGGAAGATCGTGCCCGCGTTGAGGGAACGCGTCACCATGATATCGAGTTGCTCCGGTTCGCCGGGGCCTGCCTCAAGCAACGCACGCGAAGTCATCGGCCCCGTGCCGCGTTGGATACCCGAGACCCCGAAGCGATGGTTCGAGTGGCGCACGGTCAGCGTGCAAGGGGTCTTCACCTGGTATTCGCGGATGAAGCCGATTCCGCCGCGGTACGTTCCCGCGCCCGCCGAATCGCGGCGGACATCGAAGCGCCGGACCGTCACAGGATATTCGCTCTCCAGCACCTCGATCGGCGTGCTGGGGGTAAAGTGATTCATGGCCATGATGATCGAAGCGCCGTCATGCGTGGGCGTCGCGCCGAGCCCCGTGCTCATCAGCTCGTATTGGACGTCCGGATGTCCGCCGCGCGCCTCGGGATAGCCGATCGCGATCGCGCCGCCGCCCAGCCCGGACGGCGCAACCGCACGCGCTGGATTGAAATGGCCGAGCGCGGCCATCAGGCAGTTGTAGACCACATGCATGGTCGGCACGTAATTGTTGACCGTGGCCGGACGGCGTGGGCTCACGACCTTGCCCTCCGGAATTACGAAATCGATCGGCTCGAGCAGCCCCGCGTTGACGGGCAGCTCAGGATCCGCCGCCGCGACGAACGCGACCAGAGAGATCGCGCGCGTGGTTACGGAGTTGAGATTAACCGGACCGAGCGTCTGCGGATCGCAACCAGAAAAATCCAGCGTGATCCGATCGCGGCGCTTGATGACGCGTACATGAATCCGCACCGGGAGTTCGCGATTCGCGCCGTCGTGATCGAGCAAGCCTTCTGCAGCGCTCTCGCCGTCGGCCCATCGCGCGATCGCGGCTCGGGCGCGTGATGCCGTTGTTCGGAGCAGCTCGTCCATCGCGGCGGCGATCAGATCGGCGCCGTATTCGTCCGCGAGCGCCGCAAGCCGCTCCGCGCCGAGCCGGGTGCATCCGGCCTGTCCGCGCAGATCGCCGATCACGATCTCCGGGATACGGCTGTTGCTGCGGATAATGTCCTCGATCGCTTCGTCAACTCCGGCCGCCGTCATGTAGCGCACCGGCGGAAGCAATAGACCGTCATGGAAGATCTCGCGCGCGGCGGCTCCCGAGGAACCCGGCACGATTCCGCCCACATCCGCTTTGTGTGCGACGCTCACGGCAAATGCGATGCGTCTTCCACCATGGAACACCGGCGTGACGACGACGACATCCGGCACGTGCGAATTACCACCGCGATAGGGGTCGTTCACGATGAACGTATCGCCGGGACGTAGCCCATCGGCGCCGAACCTCTCAATCACGCTTTCGACCGCATGGCCGTAGACCAGCGAATGGTATTGCAGGCCGCCGCTGATCATCACGATCCGACCGTCGGCATCGAGCAACCCCGCCGTGCCATCCTGCGACTCGCGCAATACCGGAGAGTAGCCGCTGTGGTACAGCGCGTGCTCCATCGTGGCGCCGACTTCGGCGAGTCGGCTCAGGATGACCTCCGCGCTGATCGGATCGATTTTCATCGTCATGCTCCGGTGTCGACGACCAATGTACCCGAGCGATCCACCGTCGCGCGCTGGCCCGGCCAGATGACGCTGGTTGAATCGAACTGCTCGACAATCGCCGGGCCGACGAGCTCATCGCCCTGCAACAGCTTGTCCCGTTGATACACCCGGGCGCTCAGGAAACGGGCTTCATCGGGCGAGAAAAGCGCGCGCTCACCGGCCAGCGCGCGCGTGGTCCCGACGCCGTCGGCCGAAGGCAGCGTCGTGCGCGCGAAGCGCGGCAGCGGCGCTTCGCTGACGATCCGAAACGTCACGATTTCCGCCGGCTCCTGCGGCGCCGACTGGCCGTAGACGCGCTTATGAATCGCGTCGAAGTTCGCGCGGATCGCGGCGCGATCCGAATCGACCAGCGCGCGATTCGGACAGGTAATCGCAAGCTGATAACCCTGATGCTGGTAGCGAAGATCGATCTCGCGGCGAAGGCTGAGCGCGGTTTCGGGAATCGCCTCTTCGCGCGCGTCGGCTCGCGCCTGGGCTTCGAGCGCGCCGAAGATCTCCATCATCCGCGCGACCGGAAAACTGTCGAGCATCCCGACCGCAGAACGCAGATAGATGTGCCGGACGCTCGCGCCAAGCAGGCCGGCCGCGCTCAGAAGTCCGGGCCGCGACGGAATCAGAACGCGCGGGATATGCAGCTCGCGAGCGAGGTAGGCCGCGTGGATCGGCCCCGCGCCGCCGAACGCGACCAGCGCAAAGCGCCGCGGATCCTGTCCCTGATCGTAGAGCGCGAGGCGCAGATCGATTGCCATCTGATTGTTCACGATCCGAATTATACCGGCGGCCGCCGCGAGCGGATCGAGCCGTAACTTCGCGGCCAGCCGTCCCATCGCCTCGCGCGCCGCGTCGATATCCAGCGTCATGCGCCCGCCCAACAGGCTCCCGATGCCCAGCGCGCCGAGCAGCAGGTTCGCATCGGTCACCGTCGGCTCGGTTCCTCCGCGCCCGTAGCACGCCGGACCCGGCATCGCGCCGGCGCTCTCGGGGCCGACCTTGAGCAGTCCGTCCGGGCCGACCCGCGCGATCGTGCCGCCGCCCGCGCCGAGCGTCCGCAGCTTGAGCATCGGGATGCCGATATCCTGCCCCGCGATCTGTCCTTCGCTGCTCTGCTCGGCGCGCCCGTCGACGATCACGCCGATATCGGTGCTTGTGCCGCCCATGTCGAAGGTAACTGCGTGCGACGTTCCGCATTGACCGGCGATCTCGATCCCGCCGACGACGCCGGCCGATGGCCCGGAGAGCAGCGTCTGGGTCGGATAGCGCGCCCCGATGTTCATGCGCATCAGGCCGCCGTTGGATTGCATCAGGTAGACCTGCGGCGTCGTCACGCCGCGCCGTTTAAGCCGCGCGCCGAGTTCGAGCAGGTAGCGCTCGATCACCGGACCGACGTAGGCATCGACGACCGTGGTCGACAGGCGCGGATATTCACGGATCGCGGGCAGCACGCGCGCGGAGAGCGAGACGCGAATCTCGGGCGCCTCCTCCGCGATGATCGCGGCGGTGCGCTCCTCATGATCAGGATTCAGAAAGCTGAAGAGGTAGCAGACTGCCATCGAAACCACGCCGCGATCGCGGAGCTTGCGGACGGCGGCGCGCACCTCGGCTTCATCGAGCGGCGTCAAAACCTTGCCTTCGGAATCGACGCGCTCGCTGATCTCGCAGGTGAGTCGCTGCGGCACGAGCATCGGAGGCTTCTGAAAAAACGGATCGAGCAGCGCGCGCACGCTGTCGGGGCGAATCCAGCCGCGCGCCTCGTAGATCGCGCGAAAGCCGCGCGTAATCAGCAGCCCGGCGCGGACCCCCTTCCCCTCAAGCATCGTGTTGGTTGCGACCGTGGTGCCGTGCGCGACCAGTTGCACGTCGTCCGGCGCGATGCCGGCGGCGAATAATTCGTCGAGCGCGGCGACGACCGCCTGCGACGGATCGGACGGCGTCGACGGAACCTTGGTGACGAAAATCCGCCCGCTGCCCGCTTCCACCGCGATCAGGTCGGTGAACGTGCCTCCGCAATCGATTCCAACCAGATATTGATTCACGAACCCAAAGCGCCGCTCAGCCAACGGCCGTTTACAAACTGCCACGCTGCCGGTCGCAGTCGCAACCGCGATTGACCGAATTTTGTAGAATCACTATGTTGCCCAAGTTTCCGCGGAGGCGGAAAATCCGGATCGAACCACGGTGAACAGCATGGAACAGCTCAGCTTTGGAGTTTTCGACCACATCGAGCGCACCAGCGGTGCTCCGAACCTGCAGACGCTCTACCAGGAACGGCTGAAGCTGATGGAAGATTACGACCGTGCCGGGATCTTCTGCTTCCACGTCGCGCAGCATCATGCGACCCCGCTCGGGATGGCCCCGTCGCCGAACATCTTTCTCTCGGCTGCGGCCGAGCATACGAAGCGCCTCCATTTCGGTCCGCTGGTTTACCTGCTGCCGTTTTACCAGCCGCTGCGGCTGATCGAAGAGATCTGCATGCTCGACCACCTGAGCGGCGGACGTCTCGAGGTTGGCGTCGGACGCGGCGTGTCGCCGTTCGAGCTCGGTCTGCATCGCATCCCGTTTTACGAGGCGCGCAATATTTTCCACGAAGCGCTCGAAGTGCTGCATCGTGGGCTGACCAACGATCGGCTCTCATTCAGCGGCAAGTACTATCATTATGAAAACGTGCCGATGGAGCTGCGGCCGCTGCAGCAACCGCATCCCGATTTCTGGTATGGCACGCTCAACGAAGAGACCACGATGTACGCGGCGAAGCGCGGGATGCACGTGGTGACGCTGGGGCCGACTGAGATGGCGGCGAAGGTGGTTGCGGCCTATCGCGCGACCTGGAAGCCGAACAACCCGGAGAATCTGAACCCGCACGTCAAGTCGCCCAAGATCGGCGTGCAGCGCCATGTGTTTATCGCCGATACCGACAAGGAGGCCGACCGCATCGGCCGCTCGGCATTTAAGGTCTTCTTCCACAACATCCAGAAGCTTTGGAACGATTTCGGCACCTTCACCGCGGTTTTTCCGAACGATTACGACAAGGTCGTGGAGGCGGGTGCGTTCGTCGTCGGCTCGCCGTCGAAGGTGCGCGATGAGCTGGCGCGTGCGGCCGAGATCACGAAGACCAATTATTTGGTGCAGGTCTTCTCGTGGGGCGATTTGACCGGCGATCAGTCGCGCAAGTCGTTCGATCTGTTCGCGTCGCGCGTGATGCCGGAGCTGCAGAAGATTTCGCTCGCCGCCTAAGCGTTGCGATAACGGATCGGATCGGTTAGTCCGGCTTCGGCAAAGCCCTTGAGGCGCAGCCGGCACGAGTCGCATCGTCCGCACGCCTCGCCCGCCGGCGACGGATCATAGCAGCTCGAGGTCAGCGAGTAATCGACGCCGAGCGCGGCGCCGGTGCGAATGATCCCGGCCTTGGTGAGATCGATCAACGGCGTGTGAATGGTCAGCCGATGACCTTCGACGCCGGCCTTGGTCGCAAGATTCGCCATCCGCTCGTATGCCGCGATGTATTCCGGGCGGCAATCCGGATAGCCGCTGTAGTCAAGCGCGTTGACGCCGATATAGATGTCGTTCGCGCCAAGCACTTCGGCGTAGGCCAGACCGAACGAAAGAAAGATCGTGTTGCGCGCCGGTACGTAAGTGATCGGAATCTCATGCGCGATCTCGCCGAGCGGACGATCCTTGGGCACCGGAATGTCGGCGGTAAGCGCCGAACCGCCGAACACCCGCAGATCGATGTCGACAATCACATGGCGCGCCGCGCCCAGCCGTGCGGCAACGCGGCGGGCCGCCTCGACCTCGATCTGATGGCGCTGGCCGTAACGGAAGGTGAGCGCGCTCGCTTCGAAGCCGTCGCGCCGCGCAATCGCGAACGTCGTGGTCGAATCGATTCCGCCGCTAAGCAGGACGACGGCTCGCGGCAATTCGGACACTGTTCGCGGCTCCTCTGGCGGTTCTCACCCGCTTGGTTTTAGCTGGAGCGCCGGTTTCGATCTCATCGATGAAGCCGAGCACGGCGCGATTGAACTCCTGCGGCTGCTCGACGTAACTCGCGTGCCCGACGCCGGCAATCTCAACTAGGCGCGCGCCCTTGATGAGCCTTGCGGTCTTGCGGCCGGCGGCCGGCGGTATGACCCGGTCGAGCTCGCCGACGAGCACCATCGTCGGGACGCGAATCGCGCCGACCTCCTTCCGAACGTCGAAAGCGCCGAGCCCCTCGTTGAAAGCCTGCGTGTAGGCATCGCGATCGTTCGCGGCGAGCATCTCGCAGAACCATTCATGCACTGCTGGTCGAACGTGCGCCGCGAGCGCCTGTCCGGCGACGAGATGCGCGTATTGCACCATCGACTTCGTCTTGAGCGTGCGAAGCCGCGATTCGCGAACGCGCGCCGGGATGCTCGAGACGCTCGCAGTGTGACACAGCACCAGGCTGCGAAGCAGGTCGGGGCGGCGAAGCGCGAAGACCTGGCCGATATAGCCGCCGAGCGATGTCCCGACGTAATGAATCGGCGCGATGCCAAGCTTTTCGACCATCGCGATTAGATCGTCGGCAAAGCGATCGAGCGCGTAGGAGCCGGGCGCGGTCGGTTTCGACGATTGCCCGAACCCGCGCAGGTCCACCGCGATAACCCGGTGATGCTCGGCGAAGACATTGAGCTGATTGATCCAGACATCGCCGCGGCATCCGATGCCGTGCACGAGCACGATCGCCGGGCCGCTGCCCGCGTCGTGGAAATTCAGCGCAACTTCGCCGACTTCAACCTGCGGCATCGTCATCCACCCGTCGATCAGCGGCCCGGGACGCGCATATCCTCGGGGACGATCGCGCCGTCCTTCACGATCAGCTCGTCGTCGAGATACAGCGTGCAGTTGCGCATCGGGAGATCGAGATGACACGCGGTGTTGTTGGCGCCGCCAAGCTCGGTATTCGGGCCGGTCGAGAACAACACATTGCCATAAAAAGCGCGCCCTTCCATCCCGATGCCGCCGACGCCCTGTGCATGACAGGTCCAGTTGGCGCGCTCGTTGAGGCCCCATCCGATGTGCGAGATGCCGTAAGCCTGCGGATCGCGATAGCTCGCCATGTAATCGCGCAGCAGCTCGGCGTCGAGGCCGCCCTTGATGTCAACGATGCGCCCGTCGCGGATTGTGAAATCGATCGGATCGCGCACGTAGCTTGCGAAGGGGTAGATGATATCGCCGCGATCCATGACCACGCGGCCGTTGACCTGAGTCTCGCCGGCGCCGGTGAAGGCGAACCCGCTCGGCCAATGGTCCCAGCGTCCGGGCGTGTCGGTGTACCCGTACTCGCACATCGCGGGGAACTTGCCGAGCTTGTAGGTGACGTCAGTGCCGGCGTGGTTCGTGAAGCGCAGCTCGTGGCCATTGGCGAGACGCCGCTCTGCCGCTTCGACGCGCTCGCGCAGGTCGGGGGTCGGAAAGAGCCGGGCGAGGACTTCAGGTGGTTCGACGCAGAGCAGGATGCGCGCGCCCGCCTTTTGGATTTCGAGCTGCTCCTTCGAGAACAGCAAGAACACCAGGTCGATCACCAGGTCGGCGCTCTTGAGCGCCTCGATCGCCGGACGGTTCCCGGCCAGCGCCGCCGCGCCGCTGAAACCCAGCACCCCGGCGCCCTTGCCCGGAAGCAGCGACAGATTGAACACCTGCGCATCGAGATCGCGCGCCGCCATCATGAAGGCATTAGCATATTCAGTCCGCCGCTCGGCTTCCGACAGGACCGCGACGGTCTGCCCTGGTTTAACCTGACAAAGCTCGAGTTCGCGACGAAACAACGACACCAATTCGGCTGAGTTCAGCGACATAGACATCTCCTTGCGGCGTCCACGGCGTCTGCGGCCGGACTGTGGTTCTCAACGGCCCTTTTGGATAGTACAGCTTTTCGTGTTCGATACCCAAAGCAACTGGATATGCCGATTCGAACGGTGGTAGCCTGCCGATCAATCCATTGGAGGCGGCACTTATGGCCGAGCAAGCGCCGCGATTGCGCGCACATCTGGATCATATCGAATTGAACTCGCCCGAGCCGGCGGTTCTGGCCGAGTTCTATCAGCGGGCGCTCGATATGGAAATCGAGCAAATCGCCGCCGATCGATGGCTGTGTCACGCGCCGCGGCGGCGTCTGCTGATTGCGAAAGGCGCGACCAGGACCATCGCGTTCGGAGCGTATGCCGTCGAGGATTCCGGGCTGCTTGCGACGGTTCGCGATTTCGCCGCGCGGCGCGGGGCCGCGATCGAACCCTCGCCGACACCGCTGTTTGCCGATAACGCGTTCGCGGTCGTTGATCCCGATGGACATCGGATCGTGCTCGGCGTGCCGACCGGGCAGCACGGATCGAAAGAGAAGAAAGTCCTGCCCGCACGCCTGCAGCATCTGGTGTTCGGCAGCGACGACGTCCAACGCATCGCCGATTTCTACGAACATACGCTCGGCTTCACGGTAAGCGATCGCGTATTCGACAAGCACGGCCGGCTGACGAACTGTTTCTTCCGCGCCGACCGCGGCGACCATCATGTCCTCGCGATCTTTCCAGCGACCGAGAAGAAGCTTGATCATCATTGTTACGAATCGATCGACTGGGGTTCAATTCGCGACTGGTCGGATCAGCTTTCGAGCCGCGGCATTCCAATCGCCTGGGGTCCCGGCCGCCACGGACCAGGCGCGAACCTGTTCATCATGGTGCGCGATCCCGACGGCAACTGGGTCGAAATCTCCGCTGAACTTGAGCAGGTCGATGCGGCGCGTCCGGCGGGCGTTTGGCAAAGCGGACCCGAAGTCGCGAATCGATGGGGCCAGCCGCGCCTCAGCGTTTAGGTGAATTCGATGCGCAAGGAATTCAGGATCCCCGAGCTGGGCGAGCCGATCAGCCATTACACGCACGCCGTGCAGTTCGGCGACCTGGTGTTTGTTTCTGGCATCGTGGCGCGCGGCGAGCATGGCGAGCTGATTGGCGGCGACGATCCTGCTGCTCAGACGCGGCAAATCTTCAGGAACATGGAACGCGTGCTCAAGGCGATCGGAGCAAGCTTCGCCGACGTGTTGAAGGTGACGGTGTTTCTGACCGACGTGAACGATCGCGAAAAGATCAATCCGATCCGGCAGGAATACTTCGGTGCAGCGCGGCCGGCAAGCACGCTCGTTCAGATCGGCCGCCTCGCGCTGCCCGGCGCGCGCGTCGAAATCGAGTTCGTGGTGGGCCTGCCGCAGAAGTGATTCAGAACCGATGAACAGCCTGGATTCTATCCGTACCGACGTCGTCGGCAGCCTGCTCCGGCCACAAGCCCTGAAAGCCGCGCGCACGCAGTTCGACGAAGGACGCATCAACCGCGAGGAACTGGCGAAGATTGAAGATGCGGCGGTCCGCGATGCGATCGCGATGCAGGAGGCGATCGGCCTCGAGGTCATCAGCGACGGCGAGTTCCGTCGCCTGAATTTCCAGGACAGCTTCGGCGAGTCGGTCGGCGGTTATGACTCAGCGCCGGCGACGCTGAAACTTCACGAAGCGCGCGCGGCCGGCGGGAAGCCGCTTTCGCGCCACGACCTGCCGTTCGATCACGAGCCGGCCAAGGGCACGCCGGTGGTGCAGCGCCAGCGCGTTATCGAACGGATCTTCCTCAAGCGCAACCTGCCGCTCGAAGAGTATCGATTCGCCGCACGCCACGCGCATCGCCCGCTCAAGGTTTCGCTGATCGGCCCGGATCGAATTGCTCAGCGCTTCGATCATCGAAACTCGACTGCGATCTACCCCACCGTCGATGCGTTCGTTGCCGACGTGGTGCGCATCGAGCGACATATCGTGCAGAGCCTGGTCGACGCGGGATGCCGCTACGTGCATATCGACGCGCCCGGCTACACCGCTTATGTCGATGGTCCGTCGCTCGACGCGATGCGCAGGCGCGGCGAAGACCCGGCGGAGAATTTCACGCGCTCGCTCCGCGCCGACAACGAGCTAATCGCCGGCTTCGACGGCATCACCTTCGGGCTCCATCTATGCCGCGGCAATCAGCGCAGCATGTGGCATCGCGAGGGCGCCTACGACTCGATCGCGGAGCGGCTTTTCAACGAACTGAACCATCAGCGCTTTCTGCTCGAGTACGACACGCCGCGGGCCGGATCGTTCGAGCCGCTGCGCTTCGTTCCGAAAGGCAAGGTCATCGTGCTCGGACTCGTGACCACGAAGTTGCCTGAGCTGGAGACCGTCGATTCGCTCAAGCGGCGGATCGACGAGGCCAGCAGGTACATCCCACTCGAACAACTCGCGCTGAGCCCGCAATGCGGGTTCGCATCCGAGTTCGCGGGCAATCTGATCAGCGAGGATGATCAGCGCCGCAAGCTCGAAGTCGTGGTCGAAACCGCGCGCCAGGTCTGGGGCTAGCCGCCCGCCCGTCGAAGATTGTCCTTTTAACCGTCCGGCTTCACCCGCAGCGCGCAAACGTGGTAGCTAACAATCGGATGACGATGCCGCGCCATGCGCGATCGGGTTGAAGGCATTCGATGAGCTCGAAGCCATTGTGGATCACCGAAGCTGACGTCGTCGCCATGCTCGACATGGGCGACGCGATCGATGCGCTCGGCGCCGGCCTCGCGCGCGAATTTCAGGGCCGCGCGCAGAACATGGTCAAGACGCACGTCACCTTCGGCGGCCATGACACGCTCCATGCGGTCGGCGCGGTCTTCCCCGGCGATGGTTTTGTCGGCGCCAAGACCTGGGCGCATACGGAGGGCGGCGCGACTCCGCTTTTTATCCTGCTCGATTCGCACAACGGGTCGCTCAAGGCGATCATTGAGGCGTTTGCGATGGGCCAGCTTCGCACCGCGGCCATCAGCGGTGTCGCGACGCGGTACCTGGCGAAGCCGGACGCATCACGGATGGCGCTGATCGGAACGGGCAAGCAGGCGATGCCGCAGCTTGCCGCGGTCGCCGCCGTGTGCCGCCTGACGGACGTCAAAGTCTTCAGTCCGAATGCGAAGCATCGCGACGACTTCGCCCGACGCGTGCGCGACGAGCTGGAGCTCGATGCGTCCGCGGTGGATTCGGTCGTTGCGGCCGTGGACGGCGCGGATCTGATCACGCTCGTGACCCGCGCGCGCGAGCCGTTTCTCGATTCCGCGATGGTGGCGCGCGGCGCGCATATCAACGCGGTCGGCGCGATCGTGCCGGAACGAATCGAATTCGCGCCGGCGCTGCTCGATCGATGTTCGATGGTCGCCGTCGACAATCTCAGCCAGGTGCAGGAGCTCTCGGCCGAGTTCCGCGAGTTTTATGGACCGGCGGCGAGTGCTCGATGGTCGGCGGTGACGCCGCTATCGCGCCTGGTCGGGGAGAATCGACGACGCGACCCGAGCGCCGACCTCACGCTGTTCAAAGCGATGGGCATGGGCATCTCCGATCTGTCGCTGGCAGTTGAAATCTACCGGCGCGCGATCGAGCGCGGCCTCGGCCGCGAATTTCCACATCCTGAAAAAGTCAAACCACGGCTCAAAACGAGCACAAGGAGCTGACGATGAGCGATCCGCAGGTCAAGTTCGTGGATGTAACCGGCGAGCCAGCGCCAAGCCTTAACCTGTGGCCGTCGGTGGTAATCCCGAAGGAAGACATCGATGCCGAGATTGCGCGGCTGGCCGCGCTGCCGCCGCCGATCAATGGTCGCCGCCGCGCGCTGGTAGTTCATCCTAACGCCGACACCGGCCGCGGACTCGCCCCCGGAATCCAGGTTTCTATCGACGTGCTGAAGCCGGGTGAGAAAACCCGCCCGATTCGCCATAACTCGTCGCAGGTGAATTTCTGCATTCAGGGCGCGGGCCGCTCGATTATCGCCGGCAAGGAGATCATTTTCTCGCAGTATGACGTCTGGAACACGCCCTCCATGGCCGTCTATCAGCATTTCAATGACACGCGCGATCTCCAGGTACGGCTCACCTACAGCAACGCGGCGCTGCTCGAGAAGATGAACATCCATTACGTCGAGGAGGATCCGCCAACGGAGACGGCGCACATCGAAGCGGAGGACAAGAACGATCCGTCGCGTATCAGCCCGTTCGGCACGTTCGCGATCAGCGCTGACGGCGCTCATCTGATGCCGTACGAGAAGCTGATTAGTCCGGACGTGGTGGAATCTCGGCCGCTGCACTGGCCGTGGCGGACGGTGAAGGAGCATCTCGACAAGCTTTCGGCGCTGGGCTCATCCTACGTCGGACGGCGCCTTTACCTGCTCTACAATCCGGTCTCAGGCCGCACTAACGGCACTACGCACAGCTTCTTCGCGACGATGACGATTCGGCCGCCGAACATCGTCGATCGGCCGCATCGCCACGCAGCCGCCGCCATTAACTATTACTTCGCGGGCAGCGGACGCAGCACGGTCGAGGGCAAGATCTATCGATGGAAGGCGGGTGACCTGATGCTCTCCGCGCCGGGCCTTGCAGTCCATAATCACGCCTCGAACGATCAGCCGGTCTACGAGCTGACGATCCAGGACAGCCCGCTGAACATCGCGATGGACTCGCTGCTGTGGCAGGAGAGCCTCAAGGGCCCGATGACGCTGCTCGGATCGCATCGCGGCTTCGAGACCAATCGCTCGAAGGCGGCCTGACCGGCATCGGAGGAAACGGAGCCAATGGGCAACATCCAGCTAAGCCTCGGGATCGGCGACTACTATCACGTGCGTCCGTTATTCGACGGTTCGGTGCAGGTCGAGGGCATCGATTTGATTCACGTCGCCACCGGCACCGAAGAAATTTTCTGGCGCTTCGGCAAGTATCACGAATGGGACGTCTCGGAGATGTCTTTCGCCAACTACAGCGCGCAGCGTTCGCGCGACGACAGCGTGATGGTCGCGATACCGGTGTTTCCGTCGCGCGTCTTCCGCCACTCGGCGATTTATGTCCGCAAATCGAGCGGCATCAGTAAGCCGAAGGACCTGGCCGGCAAGAAAGTCGGCGTGCCCGAATGGGCGCAGACCGCTGGCGTTTACGTCCGCGGCCAGCTCCAGCATCAGGAAGGCTTGAAGCTCGCCGATGTTGAATGGATTCAGTCGGGCGTGAACGAGCCTGGACGCGAAGAGAAATTTACCTACAATTTTCCGCCCGGACTGCGCGTCACGGCGCGCCGCGAGCGCTCGCTCAATGACATGCTGATCGACGGCGAGATCGACGCGATCATCACCGCGCGCACCCCCATCGGCTTCGACCAGGGCCATCCGGAAATCGTTCGGCTCTGGCCCGATTACGACAAGATCGAAGAAGAGTACGGCCTTAAAACCGGCATCTTCCCGATCATGCATCTGATCGCGATTCGCGGCGAGATTTATCGCAAGTACCCGTGGGTCGCGATGAATCTTTACAAGGCGTTCGATGCCGCCAAGAAACTCGCGGTCGAACGCTTTTCGCAGTTCACGATCTCATGGCTGCCGATGGCGTGGCTGCCGCGCGCATTCGAGCGCACCCAGCGGCTGTTCAAGGGCCATGAGTACTGGCCGTACGGAATCGAGCCGAATCGCGTCACGATCGAGGCGTTCCAGCAGTATTTGTATGAACAGGCGATCACGACGCGGCGGCTCACGCCCGAGGATCTGTTCGCGAAGGAGACGCAGAGCTTCGCGCGCATCTAGCCGATGACCGCGAGTTACGCGGCGCGGCGATGGGAGAATCGATCATGAGGCTCAAAGGCAAGACGGCGCTGGTAACCGGCGCCGCATCGGGTATTGGACGTGCGACCGCCAGGTTGTTTGCCGAGAACGGCGCGGCGGTCGCGCTCGCCGATCTGAATGCCGAAGGCGGACGCGAAACCGAGCGGATGATCGCCTCGGCCGGCGGCGCGGCGCACTTCATCCAGGCCGATGTCACGAAAGTGGCTGAGGCGCGCCGCGTAGTCGAGGCGGCGGTCGGCAAGTTCGGCGGCCTCGACATCCTGCTGAACGCGGCCGGCGTCTTTTTGTTCAAGCCGATCGAGGACTGCACCGAAGAAGATTGGGAGCGGGTGCTGGGCGTCGATCTGAAGGCGGTGTTCTTCACCTCGAAATTCGCGATCGCCGCGATGGAGAAGCGGGGCGGCGGCGCGATCGTGAACATCTCGTCGGGATGCGGCCTGATCGGCGTGCCGCTGAACACGATTTATGCGGCTGCGAAGGGCGGAGTGATCGGGATGACCCGCGCGTTCGCCGTCGACTGCGCGGCCAAAAAAATCCGCGTCAACTGCATCTGCCCGGGCGTCATCGATACCCCGATGAGCCGCGGCGCGTTCAAGTCGCTGCCAGACCCCGAGGCCGGCATCAGCGCAAATCTCGCGCGCACGCCGCTCGGCCGCTTCGGGCAACCGGAGGAGATGGCAAACACGATCCTGTTCCTTGCGAGCGACGAGTCGTCGTACTTCACCGGCGCGATCCTCGCGCCCGACGGCGGCATGACCGCGAGCTGACGATCCATCGCGTAGTCCGAACAAAAGCGGCCCTGACCTGAAATTCCCAAAATTCGCGATGCAGGTGGAACGTGAATAGCAAAGCCATCAGGACCATGGACGTTGAACAGCCGGCCGGGCTTGGCGACGCGCGCCCGCAGCCGCAATTCGTTTCCGATGCCATCGCCGACCTGCTCGGCGCGCTTGGCTACGAGTACGTCACGCTCAATCCGGGCTCGAGCTTCCGCGGGCTCCACGACTCGCTGGTCAATTACCATCGCAACCGCAAGCCCAAGGTGATGCTCTGCTCGCACGAGGAGATCGCGGTCGCTTTCGCGCACGGCTATGCGAAGGCGGCGCAGCGGCCGGGGCTCACGATCTGCCACAACCTGGTCGGCCTGATGCACGCCTCGATGGCGATCTACGACGCGTGGTGCGATCGCACGCCGATGCTGATTTTAGGCGGCGCCGGACCGGCCGATCCGAACTGGCGGCGCTGGATCGATTTCACGCATTCCGCACACACGCAAGGCGAGCTGGTGCGCGCGTTCGTCAAATGGGAGGACGAGCCGGCCACGCCTGCCGCCGCAATCGCCTCGATCGCCCGCGGCCATCGGATCGCGATAACGCCGCCGTGCGGGCCGGTGTACATCGCACTCGACAAGATTCTGCAGGAAACCGCGCTCACCGGCCCGCTCGCGATTCCGGACGTTTCGCTGCCGCGCTATGCCGCATCGGCGCCGATCTACGCCGACCCGCAGGCTATCGAGAAGGCCGCCGATGCGCTGCTGAACGCGAAGCTGCCGGTCATCACGGCCGGGAGCCTCGGGTACGATCCGCGGGCAACGCGCGAGATTGTCGCGCTGGTCGAGGCCTGCGGCGCCGCGTACCTCGACACCATGCATCACGTCTCCTTCCCCAGCTCGCATCCGCAGAACCTCAACGGCGACGCGCGCGTGATGAAGGAAGCCGACGTGGTGCTGGCAATCGACGTCCTCGACGTGCCTGACCTGGTCGGGATGTACGGCGACGAGGAGGGCCGCCGCCCGACGAGTGCGCCGGCGGTGACGGTGATCGATCTTTCGCTCAACGATTTCGCGTTTCGCTCATGGTCGCACGTCGGCGGCGATCTCTCGCCGGCCGACATCCGGCTGGTCGCCGATCCGATTGCCGGAATGAGCCAGCTCGTCGAGGCCGTAAGGGCGCGCACGCAGGACGGCAAAGCCGGCGCGCGGGTCAAGTCGAGGATCGAGGAGTTGAGCGCGCGCCATCGATCGCTCCGCGCGCGCCAGGCCGAGGAAGCCGCGGTACGTGCCAAGGAGAGCGGCGTCTCGCGCTCGCGTTTGGTCGACATGACGTGGGAAGCGCTGCGCGGACGCGAATGCGTGCTCTCCGGACGGTCGCTCAAGGGATGGCCCGAAGGGGTGTGGGATTTCAAAGGCGTCGGCGGGTTTTTGGGCGCGAATGTCGGCGGCGGAATCGGCTATGGGCCGGGCGCGGCCGTCGGCGCGGCGCTCGCGACGCACGAGCAGGGCAAGTTTCCGGTCGTCATCCTGGGCGACGGCGACATGGTGATGGCGGCCGGGGCGCTGTGGACGGCGGTCCACTACCGCATTCCGATGCTCGCGATTATCGACAACAATCGGTCGTTCATGAACGACGAGGAGCATCAGCGCAAAATGGCGCGGCATCGCGAGCGCCCACTCGAGAACGCGTGGATCGGCACTGCGATGTTCCATCCCGAGGTCGATTTCGCGACCGTCAGCCGCGGTTTCGGCGCGTGGGCGAAAGGGCCGATCGAGAGCGCGAAGGATTTCGCGCCGGCTTTGCGCGAGGCGATCGCTGAAGTTGACAGGGGCGGCGTCGCGGTGCTCGATGTGCGCACGGTCCGTCCCTGGTAATCGAACGAATTCAAAAAAACACAGCGCCGCCGGATTTCTCCGGCGGCGCTGTTATCCTCCGCCTCCCCAGCGATGCGTCCCACGGCGCATCGCACCCCGCTGTGGGAATCGCTGCTGCCAGATCGGGGCTGGTCAGTTCATCACGCTGCGCGCTGCGACGCCGCCTGACGCGCCGGCGCGAGCTTCTCTAGATGCGCGATGACCTCGTCGGTCGGAATTACGTCGGCGTACTTCTGATGCATGTCGAACAGGTTGATCGCATGCGACGCCTGGCCGCGATCGAAGACGCATTCCTCGGGCACGACAACCTTGTAGTTGAGCGAAAAGGCGTCGACAACCGAGCTTCGAACGCATCCGCTGGTCGTGCATCCGGTGATGATGACGGTGTCGATCTTTTTCTCGATCAAGTAGGCAACCGTGGGGGTGCCAAAAAACGCGCTCGGCTTTTTCTTCGAGATCACAATCTCGCCCGGCGCCGGTTCCAGTTCTTTCACGATCAGAGCGCCCTTGTGACCTTCGATCATCGAAGGATGGTCGGCCTTCGACTGTTTACCCGCCCATCCGCCGACGTCGGCCTTGTCGGTGCGATATTCGGTGAGCGTGTAGAAGACCGGAATCTTCGCGCGGCGCGCGGCCTCCAGCAGCCGCTGATTGTGCTTCACGCCGACCCACGCCTCTTTGCCGCAGCTCATCGGATACTGCTTCACCGATTCCTCGATCGCGTCGCCCTCGCCGGTGAAGGCGTAGGTGACATCGATGATGATCAGCGCGATGTTCGTTCCGAAGCCGGCTTTCTGGCCCATCCCCGCAGCGTCAAAAATCTTGCGATCGCGATCCGTGATGAAGGGATCCCATACTCTCATCGTATTCTCCTTGGCCGCCGCCGCGGCATTAAAGGCTATAGATAGTTCTTGTAATACCAATCGGCGATTTCGCCGCCGGTCGTCAACCAGACGTCCCGATGGCGGGTAATATACTCCAGGGCGCGCACGAAATGCTTGTGCCGATGCGGCACGCTGACGAGGAACGGATGCAGCGCGATCGCCATCACGCGGCCGCTCTTCGCGCCCTCCTCGTAGAGCACGTCGAACTGGTCCTGGATAGCATCGGCGAAGTCCCTGCCGGTCGCACCTTTGCCGACGAAGAACGGGATGTCGTTAATCTCGATCGAGTACGGCACCGAGATCATCGTGCCTGTCTTGACCTTGAACGGATACGGCTGATCGTCGTTGCACCAATCGCAGACGTATTTGACCCCGGCCTCGGCCAGGAGATCGGGAGTGTTGACGGTCTCCGCAAGGCCGGGCCCGAGCCATCCCTTGGGCGCGACGCCCACATGCTTCCGGATGATGTCGCAGGTCTGGTTGATGACGCGGCGCTCATCTTCGTAGCTGAGTCCGGCGAGCAACTGTGAGTTCGTGAGACCGTGGCCCATGAACTCCCAGTTGCGTTTCTTACCCTCCTCGATGATGTTCGGGACGTTCTCGCATACCAGAGCATTGAGAGCGACGGTGCCGCGGATGCCGAAGTGATCGAGGGTATCCATCATGCGCCAGATACCGGTGCGCAGCCCATAATCGCGCCATCCGAAATTCAGCACATCGGGGAAAAACCCCGGTGGCGGATTGGTGCCCACGCCAGGGCCGTCGAACTCGTGCCATTCGATGTTCGGAATCACCCACAGAGCAAGGCGCGCGCCATTCGGCCATTTGATCACTGGCCGCTTCGCCGGCGGCGTGTAATCGTAACGGTTGTGATGCATCGGATGTGCCCTATCCCAAAATCGGCGCTGCGCGTAAGACTCGCTCCCACGCGGCATCGGTCTTAAAGGCCTGAATTACGAGCGGAGCGGTAACATAGCCCGCTCTTTCAAGTCAAGTTTAAGCGGCGATCGGGAGCAAACAGGCATCAGCAACGACGGCAGAAATCAGGGAAAGATCGATCGCGGCCGCAACGCTGCATCAAGTTCGGGAGGCGTTTGCGCAGCCGCCGAATCGGTTCGCGCGTACAGAACCGCGACGTTGTCCCGATAAATGGGCCGCCAATCAGCCCTGCGATCCATCAATTTTACCGCCGCGGCTTCCCGGTCCAAGAGCACGAAATCATGCGGATAGGCTTCAAGTACGCGCGCTGCGCCAGGCCGGTCATGATAGAAATCCTCGAACTCGAGAGCGATTCGCTCCGGGTAAATCATTTCATAGCGGCTGTCGATGAAGACCTGGACCGCAGGCGATTCGTGGAACAGCAGGTAATCGTTCCAGGTGAACTTGCACAGGACATTTCCACGCAGGGAATGCGACTTCATAAACGCGACCGCGCCACTCGGCACAATCTGCGCGGTTTTTATCGGCCCGGAAAAAATTCCGGTCGTCGCGCCGTAAACGACCGCCACCAGCGCAATCGCGCTTTGCGTGATCATCCACGATGCCCGACCGGACGCGGGATCCAGCGGTCGCCGGGTTGGACCGGCGCCCGTCGCGATCGCCAGATGCTTCGCGAACGGCGCCGCACATGCGATCAACGCGATCGGCAGGTTCCGCAGCATCGAGATGGCTTCGGCAATCGCGAGGATCGCGACTGCCAGCAGAGGAAGGTCGCTCGCCCGAGGCGTCCAAATAACGGCCATCGCGAAACAGGCTCCGGTCAGTACAAGCAGGATGTCGAACACGCGCGCTTCAAGGCTCGAACGCCAGACGAATTTCATCGCGGCCGGTAACGGCTGCCATTCCGTAATCTGCGCGACCATCGCCGGATGCGATAACGAGCGGAATACCGAACTCCATGTTCCGACGCCATACGGCGTAGCCAGCGTTGCGGCGATCGAGACGATGGTGATCGCACCCAGCATCCACGCGTGGCCGAGCTTCCTGCGGCCGAGAAGATCCCGGACGCACGTCGCCACAGAGTAGATGCCCAGCACACCAAGACCGGCGATGAATCCGCCATGGAGATTCGCCCACAGCGCGAAACCCGGGACCATCATCCATAGCCAGCGGGTGTCGAATCGAGACGGCGCATAGTTGTCGCGCGCCAACAACCACATCAGGATGCTCAGGAACGCGAAAGTGAACAGTTGCGGCCGGAACTCGATCGCCGGACGCAGCAGCAGAATCACGTCGATCAGCACCGGTAATTGAATCGCGATCGACGCGTTGGTTTCCGCCACTGCCGCGGCGATCCCGATCACGGTCACGGCCGCGCAGCCGAACAGCAGCAGCTTGAGCCCCAATGCTCCGAAATGAAGATAGATCGATGCCAGAATGAAGTCGGACAGCCATTCGTGGCTAATCCACGGCAGAGCGACGATCGAATAGGCGTAAATGTCGTGCCTTAAGAGATGACCCCGCGCCAGAATATCCATCCCGAATCGCAGGTGTCCCCAAAGATCGAAATCTGCGGCGCTGAGCGTGCAGCTCAAAACGGCAAGCAGCAGAACGAAAGCGGGATAGGAGCGAAGGACAGAATGGCCCGCGGTATCGGCGTAGCGAACCGGACTGGATTGGCTGAGAGGAACCGTTCGCGGTTGGTCAGACGCCTTCGCAGTCATCACCTATCCGCCACCTCCGCGGCAACCAGCCTGTCCTATAACCGAAGCTTCAGGAGCGGGCAATCCAAGTTCTGGCGGATGAAGTTTCCGGACTGGTGTTTACTCTGTTTCGGCTTTCGGTCCCTGAAGGCATCGCACGCTTTGATACAACATTGACACTCGCACGATGATTCACTAATCGAGGTCTGAGTGAAGATCATCCGCCTCATAATCGTCGGCGTGGCGATCGCGATGCTCGCGGTGGGTATCGGCAGTCGCTTCCAGCCAGGCGCGGCAACTGCGGCTTCGAAGGCCGACAAGAGCGGCGACGAGGTTACCGGTCCTTCGATGTCGCCGGTAAATCCCGAGGTCAACGATCTCAAGTTGTCCGACAAATTTGAGGCCGCGCTGACCCGGATTCCGGGCGGCGAGGTCGCGCCGTGCCGGGGGCTCGAGGATCCCTATCCCGAGTTCAACGGCATCGCGGTCGATCCCCAGAATGGAATCGCCGTGCTGAGCGACACGAACCTGAAGAGCGCGTTGGTCTACGATATCAACGCCGGCGAGCCCGCCTCGTCGAACGCGATCACGCCGTATAAGGGATGGATTAAGGGTCCCGCCACCTATCTGTCGTTCGCCGCCGGCGTCGCGCTCGATCCGGTGCGTCATGAGCTCTACACGACCGAGAACGACATCGGTGACGATGTCGCGGCGTTCCCTTACACGGCCAACGGCGACTACAAGTCGCGCGCGCTGGCGGTGCCTCACGGCGCCTATGGAATCGCGCTCAGCCAGAAGCATCACCAGATGGCGGTCGCGATCCAGCATAATGCGCAGCTCATCTTCTACCGCCTGCAGGCGCACGGCGCGGAGCTGCCGGTCCGATCGATCCGCGGGCTCAAAACCAAGCTCGCCGATCCGCACGGCGTCGCCTGGGACGACAAAGATGACGAAATTTTCGTCACCAACTACGGCAACTGGTCGCGCGGCTACTGGGACGCCGATTACACCGGCGGCGGTCATTATTACCCACCGTCGGTCGAAGTGTTCAGCGGCGATGCGAAGAACGATGCGCCGCCGCTGCGCATTATCCAGGGAGACAAAACACAGCTCGATTGGCCGACCGGCATCGCGGTCGACAACATCCATAACCTCATGGCGGTCGCGCAGGAGCCGACCAACGAGGTTCTGATTTTCAAGCGCACCGACGATGGCGACGTGGCGCCGATGCGGACGCTGGCCGGACCGCTAACGCACATCGTGCATCCGATGGGTGTTGCGTTCGATCCGGCACGCAACGAACTGTGGGTCGCGAACTTCGGCCATGAGGCCGAAGTGTTCGATCTCAACGCGTCGGGCAACGCCGCGCCGAAGCGGATTATCCGCAACGCTCCGCCGGGCACGCCGGCTGCGGGATTCGGCAATCCGATGGCAATCGCATACGACAGCAAGCGCGACGTGCTGCTGGTGCCGAACTGAGTAAGCGACCCGCGTATTGCGGCATTTGCCAGGATGGCAAGTGGAAACAGCGAGCCCAGCAGAATAATCGAAGGACAAAAGACCAAGCTGACGCGCGTCGCTCACGGCATCGCGTATGATCCGCTGCACGATGTGATCATCTCGACCGAACCGCTCGCCAGCTCGATCACGTTTTTCCGCGGCGGTTCGACCGGCGAGCAGGCGCCGATCCGGGTTATTCAAGGACCGAAGACGCAGCTCCATGGTCCGTACGAACCCGCGGTCGATCTCAAAAACAACGAGCTCTGGATTGCTGATTCGCGCACCGATGCGTTGTTGGTTTTCCCGCTTGACGGCAACGGCGACATTCCGCCGAAGCGCGTGATCCAGGGGTCGAAGACCGGGCTGTGGTACGCCGCCGGCGTCGCGGTCGATCCGGACCGCAACCTGGTCGTATGCGGCAGTCTGCTCGGCCGCAATACGTGGCATCATAACGGTGGGCTGTTCATCTTCGGCCGCACCGACAACGGCAACGTCGCGCCCAAGGCGGTGATCGCCGGTCCGACCACCGGCATCGTCGGCATTTGGCACGTCCAGGTTTACGACGGAAAGATCTTCGCGACCGCCGCGAACATCAAATATCTGCCGCCGTACGATGCGGGCGGCTACGCCCCGGTGAAGGATTGCAAGGGACCGCCGCTGCCATGGATCGGACCGCTCGGTTTCGTCGGCGTGTGGAATATCGACGACCATGGCGATGTTGCGCCGGAAGCGATTATCCGCGGCGCGGGCACCGACCTGATCCATCCGAGCGGCATCGCCATCGATCCGAAGAACGGCGAAATCTTCGCGACCGACAGCGTCCGCAACGGCATCTTCTCATTCCTGGTGCCGAATTTTTTCTAACCGCACAGCGTGACGATCTTGGCCGGCGCTTATGAACCGGGCCTTCCGCTACCGGAGCCCGCGAAGAGCATCGGGCTGCGCCGCGCGGTCGGACTGGGGACCGCCGCCGCGCTGGTGATCGCAAACACCGTCGGCAGCGGAATTTTCACGACTTCGGGGTTCATCGCGCGCGATGTGGGATCACCTGCATGGCTGCTCGGGCTCTGGATCGCGGGCGGGATGATCGAATTCGTCGGCGCGTTGTCGTACAGCGAGCTGAGCGCCGCGATGCCCGAAGCGGGCGGCGAGTACGTCTATCTGCGCGAGGCTTATGGTCCGCTGGTCGCGTACATGAGCGGATGGACCTCGTTCTTCGTCGGCTTCAGCGGCGCGATCGCGGCCGCAGCACTGGCTTTCATCGGCTATCTGCATCAGCTCGCGCCGGTCCCGGAATCGTCCAGCCTCGGCGGCAAACTCGCCGCGATTACCGTGCTTGCAATCCTGACCGCGGCGCACGTGGCCGGTCTGCGCTTCGGTTCCGCGATCCAGCGGACGCTGACGATCGCGACGGTCGCTGCGATGCTCGTGCTGATCGCAGCCGGGCTGACCTCGCACCATGGCGATCTCGCCAACTTCGCTTCGCATGGTCCCGCGCAGGGCTATGCCGCGGTGTCGCTGATCTTCGTGCTCTACGCTTACAGCGGATGGAACGCCGCTGCATACATCGCGGGCGAGGTGCGTGATCCCGGGCGCAATCTGCCGCGCGCGCTGCTGCTCGGAATCGGCGTCGTGATCGTGCTCTACGTTGGGATGAACCTGATGTATCTCAACGCACTGCCGATCTCCGCGATGAGCGGTGTGCTCGCGATTGCTGAGAAGGCGTCGATGAAGCTTTTCGGGCCGGGTGCGGCGGCGCTCGTCGCCGCGATGCTCGCGCTGGCGATCCTGAATTCGGCAAGCGCGATGGTTATCGCGGGGCCGCGGGTCTATTACGCGATGGCGCGCGACCGCGTGTTTCCGTCGGGGCTGGGAATCGTCAATCCGTTCTTCGGCACGCCGGCGCGCGCGATGATCCTGCAGGGCATCTGGTCGGCGACTTTGGTGCTGTTCTTCGGCGCGTTCGAAAAAATCGTGCTCTATACCGGCTTCGCGGTCACGATTTTTTCCGCACTCGCCGTTGCGTCGGTAATCGTGCTCAGGATCCGGCGGCCCGCGATGCCGCGGCCGTTCCGCATCCCCGGTCATCCGTGGCTGCCGGCGGCATACGTGCTGATCCTCGCGTGGATCGCGACCTATACGTTGATCGGCCGGCCTGCGGAAGCATTGGTCAGCCTCGGCGTGGTCGCATTCGGATTGCCATGGTATTTTCTCAGTAAATTTTTCCAACCGTCCAATGTCTAACAGCCTCTTTCAGGGCATTGACCTCCACCGGAGGACAGCGATGAAATTTCACGCTTTGCATTCGACGACTTCAGTGGCGGCGCTCCTTTCGGTCGCAGCCGTTTCGATTGCGCTGATCGTCCCGCGCTCGTTACAGGCCCAGCAGAAATCCTTGCCGATGGCGACCGGGGAGCGTCCGCTGAACCAGCGCGTCGAAATTTTTGAATCGCCCGAACGCGCCAGGTGGCAGAAGCCCGACCAAATCGTGAAGGCGCTCGACTTGAAGCCGGGGATGACGGTCGCCGACATCGGCGCGGGCAGCGGCTACTTCACGCGGCGCTTCGCGAAAGCAGTCGGGCCCACGGGCAAGGTCTACGCCGTCGATATCAGCGCCGACATCCTCGACTACCTGAAAAAGCGTGCACAGAAGGAGGGCCTGAACAATATTGAAATCGTGGTCGACAAGCCTGACGATCCGATGCTGCCGGCGAACTCGATCGACGTCGCGTTCTTCGGCGAAGTGACGCATCACATCGCGCATCGCACCGATTTCTTCAAAAAAGTCTACGCGGATTTGAAACCCGACGGCCGCATGGCGATCGTCGATTTCCCACCCGAGGCGCACGCCAAAGGATGGTGTCCCCATCCGGCTGACCAGCTTGTGCCGGCGTGGGAGATTATCCGCGAAGCGGAAGATGCCGGCTTCAAGCTCGACCGCACTTACGATTTCATCCCGCGCGAATACTTCATCGTGCTCGACAAGGGCGCGCCGACCTGGCACGAACTGGTGCTCGACTCCGGAGTGAAAGATCGACCCGGCATGCCTCGCTTCATCGCTGAACGCTGACCGTGCGAATCGAATCGATCTGTGTTATCTGACGGGTTACTACCACTTGCAGGGAGCAAAACGATGAGCGCATCGATGAGGGTGATAGACGGAGACGGCCACGTTTACGAAGACGCGGCGGCGATCGCCGGGTTCATGCCCGCGCCGTACGATCGCTACGCGCGGCTGACGGGAGTATTCCCGCCGCTCGACCATTTCCACACCGCGTTCATCGATAACGGCTTCATCGAGGAGATGATGGAGCGCGCGACGGTGCGCCGCGTCGGCCCCGCCGAATGGGTCAACTTCCTCGAAGAGACCGGCATCGAGTTCGCCGTCCTCTACCCGACCGCCGGGCTCGCATGCGGCAAGATCACCGATGCCTATTTCGCCAACGCTGCCGTGCGCGGCTACAACGACTGGCTGCACGATGCATATCTTCGCAAGAGTTCACGCCTCAAGGGGATGGGCCTGCTGCCGATCCGCGACATGGACGGCGCGGTCAAGGAGTTTAGGCGCGTGGTGAAGGACCTTGGGATGTGCGGTGTGATGCTGCCGAGCAACGGCCTCAAGACGCATCCGGGGGCGTCGGATTATTGGCCGCTCTATGCCGAGGCGGACAAGCTTGGCGCCTGCGTCGCGTTCCATGGCGGATGTCACGATCAGATGGGCATCGACGACCTCAACGTCTTCGCCGCCTATCACGCGCTCGGCCATCCGCTCGGCATGATGCGGGCGCTGGTGAGCATGGTCTACAACGGAATCTTCGATCGCTTTCCGGGGCTCCGGGTGGCGTATCTCGAAGCGGGCGTCGCGTGGTTCCTTACTGCGCTCGAGCGCGGCGAGGGTTCGTTCAAGGTGCATACGCCGTTCGATCCCGAGCATCGCTTGGTGAATGTGCCGAAGAACGGCGATTTTCGCGCTTATGTTCGCAAGCTGATTCGCGACGGGCGCATCTTCGTCGGCGTCGAGGGCGACGAGCCCGACCTGGCGCACGCGGTCAAGACGCTCGGCCACGAGCCGTTCATCTTCTCATCGGATTTTCCGCACGAAGTCGACGCGCAACTGTGCAAGCATGAGATCGACGAGGTGATGGAATCCTCGGAGCTGACCGAGACCGACAAGCAGGGGATCCTGGCCGGCAACTCGCGCCGGTTTTACAACCTCAATTAAACCGATGGAATCCGACGGCTGCGGAACTCCGCAGCCGTCGGACGAGATAGCGCTAGCCCATGACGTGAGGGCGAGCACGTGCGCCGGTCGTCAAACTCATCCGACGCAATACTCGCTCGTCTCCCTGACCCAGCATCGATTCGATGCCGCCCCGCCTAAACGCGGCATCGCGGGCCTCTCGAATTCCGCCGCTACCCAGCATTTGAAGGATGCGTTCGTCGTCCATGCTTACAGAGCCTGGCAAAGCATAACCCGCCAACGTGACGACCAGGACTTGCGCATTGCCGTTCGCCGGAGTCGCAGTGATCACGAATGCGACACTCTCGCCTTCATAGATGTGTTTCTTCGACGGTTTGAAGGTCAACAGGTAGGTGCAGCTCGAATTGCCTTTTACCTTTCGCGATGTCTCGCAACTGCCGCCGGATACAAGGAAATCTTTTTTGTTGCCGTTTATCTTTTCGTACGACAGCCTGAACGAAATCGTCGGGTTGGGGTTGGTGACTGTAAGCGTCTCCTTAAGCTTTTCTCCAACTACGACGTCTCCGAACGCCAGTGTTCCTTCGGGGGTGGTGCTCAGCGCTTGTGTAGGAGCGGCGGTCGGCGTCGGTTCAGCGTAACCCGCGAGGATCACGGAAAGCGTTTGCGGGTTAGCCTGGATGTCGGGCTTCGCGGTGATCAGCAAAGTCGTGTTTTCACCTTGCCCCGCATGCTTCGGAGAAGGCGCGTAGGTCAGAAGGTAGTTACATTGCGAATTGCCGCCTACTCCCGACGTTACGCAACTTCCGCCCGACACCTTAAAGGCCTTCACGTTGCCGCCCTTCTTTTGGGTCGCGAACGTGAATCCGACCTGATTCGGATTAATTACGTTTAGCGTCTGTTGATTCGTTTGGCCGACCTGCGTCGCCGGAAATGCGACCGTTCCCGCAGGATTGGTGTACAACCATTCGAGCGTCGGTTGAGCCGACGGGGTGGGGCTCGCTGTGACCGTCACGGTTGGCGTCGCTGTGATGGTCGGCGTTGCGGTCGCCGTCAAAGTAGGAGTGGCGGTAGCGGTCGGCGTAGCGCTCGCGGTCGCCGATGTGGTTGGAGATGCCGTCGGGGTCGCGGTCGGCGACCCGGAACCCGAGGGGCAGAAATCGATATTGTAGGAGACTCCGACTGTCGCACCGGCAGTTGGCTGACATCCGGCGATGCCGGCGCCGTCATCGTAGGCGTAACTGTAGGCGGTCGGACATCCGTTGTGAAAGATCTGGTAATAGTCCTCGACAGTGTGGGAATTGGTATCGCTGATCGGCGCGGTTTCCCAATTGTAGTTGTGCGCCAGGCAGCCTGATGACCAGGATGGGCACCCGCAGGTGATGCCGGTCTCTTCGTCGGTGCCCGTCAACCAACTCGGATAAATGTTCGCGTTCAACGGCGACAGGTTGTAGAAGTTCTGGCAACCGTAAAGGTCATTCCATGTCGCTGAGGGCCCGCTGGTCTGGGTGCAACTGCCGCCGCTGCAACTAAAGCCTTGAGGGCAGTCGGTGTCTTGCGTGCAGACGCATTGGCCCTGATTGCAGGTCATCGTCTGCTGTGCCGGATTCTGATGCCCGTAAGGACAATCCGCCGCTGAGCTGCAAAGGAACGGGACAGCCGCTGTGCAGTTGAGCGCGGCAGGCGGACTTGATTGAGAGCAAGCCTTGTTGGGGGTGTAACAGCCGACAACATTATTGTTACTGTCCAGGAACTGCAGCTCAGTCGGGCAGTTGGCATTGATATCGAACGAGCATCCTACACCCGGATAGCCGCACTGGCCGGAATAAGTGCCAGGCACCGGCTGCATCGAGTAGCCGACGTTAAATCCGCTCACCATGCTGACGTCGTAGCTGTCCTGATTGTCGGGATCGCTCGGCGCGAGCAACGTCATCTCGGTCAAGGTCGCGGGCGGGGGCGGACCGGTCGTACATTCGATGTCTGTGCCGCAACCGCCGGTGCTGCAATTCAATTGACCATTTGACAACGTGCATCCCGTGCGGCCCCAGAAGTTGCCGCTCCAGGTGATGGTGTTCGCGCATACGCATCCGGTTTCATTAGGCAGGCAAAAATTGCCGGACAGGTTCGGAATCGATGGGTCCGCGTTTTTGCTGATACAAGCGTAGCTCTGGCAATCGGAATTTTGAGTGCAGCTCGCATTCGGCGCCGCTCCGCTGGTCGGAGCCGCTTCCGGAATGCAGATTACCGACTGTCCGCCGTTGGCGGCGAGGTCCCATCCCGATCCTGAAGCGGGCGTGGGCGTACTGATTGGAGTCGGCTCGTAGTAATTCGCAAAGCACTCGTAGATCGCGGTCGGAGTTGCCGATGGCAAAGCTTTCTGTTGGAAACCGCCATCGACGCAGGTCTGATTCGGCCCGCAGTCGGGAGCATTCACCGTACCAGGGTCGTTGCAACTCGTTACGCAAACTCCAGCGTTGTTGCAGGTCGTCCCGGCGGGACAGCCGAAATTGTCATTCTTGGAGTTCGTCGGGTCCGGGCATTGGGGAGTGCCGCCGGGCGCGGCCGAGGGATCCTCCGCGAACCAAACGTCGTAGCTGCAATGATTGGTCATGTTGAGCGCGCGATAACCGGCCGGACAGGCGCTGCCGGCGTTGCCGATGCGCGCGCCGCGAGCGAGCGTGAACTGCCGCGTCGCTAGCGATCGTTTCCCGCCACCGACACCGTTCAGCATCGCGGCGCTTTCCGACGAGTTCGCCGGCGCGACCTGCGTCCCCAGACTGGCGCAGAATATAACCGCCACCAGGGTGAGTGGTGCTATGAGCGCAAGGATTTTTTGCCAGTGCACGTGAGATTCCCCCTCTCGTCTTGCACAAACTCTGTGAGAGTCTTAGCCCATCAGTAGACCTTGCATACTGAATGTTAATAGCGGCAGGGCGCCGTCGATAACCGTCGATGCTACGCTGAAAGCATCGCGGCGCTGAGGAATAAAATGTGTTAACGGTGCAGACTTCGTCGATGCAAGTGAGATCATCGAGTCCGATGCTGCCGGACGCGTTATATTCCCCTCGGTCACGTCCCCCTCCCCGATGATTCACCATTGGTGAACCGCGCTCCGGTGTCGTGTACCGGCAAACGTCAACCGGAACCCGACTGATATTGTCCATGCCGGTGTCGCGAGTCTAGTAGCTGATGTAAATTTTAGGGACGCTCACGAACTCTGGCGTGACTGAGAGTCAATTTCGGATTTTGGTCACGCCAAAAAATGACATTTTGTCAGGAACAAATCTCGAACGAGCTACGAGTCTCGTAACCGTATCTAGACATCACATAATCACTTCGGTCTCGCCAGAGACGCATCGACTGGGTGGCGGCACATTCACGGGTCCGGCTGGTTCTGAAACTTTCGCGCTGATGAGATTCGCCGCCATCCGGGCACGAAGACCGTCTCGGGTTGACCCGGAGCGAAAAAGGATCGATACTTAATCGACCAAATGGTCGGTTTTAGGGAGATCTCCGATGGCCCGCGCAAACGGCAACGGCAGGCTCGCGAACGCGCATCACGATGGCGGCAGCTACGAAGGGCGGCTGATCGTGCCGGCATCCGGCTTCACACCCGCCCCGCCTGTCCCACGGCCGAACATCTTTCCGCTCGAATGGATCACCGTAACCGAGCCGCTCGCCGCGCTGTATGAAAAAGCCAAGCGACAGAGCTGGAATCCCTCCGACCTTCCGTGGCACGCGCTCGATCCCGCGCAATTCACGCCCGAGCAGCGCCTCGGGATCATGTACTGGTACGCGACGCTCGCCGTGTTCGACGGCTCGGGACCGGCGGTATTCGCCGCTGCGATGATCCACGCCTACGAAGCTCAGGCCGAGGATCCGATCCGCAAGTGCTTCTTCACCGTCGCGCGCGACGAGGTGAATCACGAGGAGTGCTGCCAGCGCGCGATCGAACGCGTGATGCCCGGCGGGCCGCTGCGCTTCGAGGCGCGCACGGCATTCGAGCGCGCCGCGCTCAACAACATCCAATGGCTCTACCATAACGGCGGCCGGTACTGGCGCGGCTACACGAAATCGCTCGACAAGTATCCGCTGTCGGTGCTCTTCACCTCGTTCCTGCTCGGCGAGGTCGCGGCGTCGACGCTCTTTTACGGCATGTCGCATCGCACGACCATCCCGGTCTTCAAGGAGGTCTTCACCAAGGTCGGGCAGGATGAAAGCCGCCATCTCGCGATCTGCCTCAAGATGCTCGAGAACGACTGGCCCGGCCTGGTACAGGAACAGAAGGATCTGATCACCAAGCAACTACGCGCGGGCTTCGTGTTTCTCTCGATGATCCTGTGGGAGCCGCCGAAGCAGTTCTGGGATCTGCCCGACTATTTCATTCCCAATCACCGCGTGCTTATCGATGCGGCCCGCGACGCCGGCCTGGGCGTGCTGACCTACGACGAGCAGGCGGCGAACTGGCGGCTTGCGATCGCGCGCGTGCGTAAAATCGTCGAGGATTGGGGGATCAAGTTTCCCGCGATTCCCGAGCTCGACCTCGAAGGCGTCGACGTCGGCCACATCACCGCCGACGACATCATCCCGGTCTTCTAACGCCGATCGAAGCGCCCGGTCTGGCGGAGGCCTTTGCCACCCGCAGCGGACGCATCCGCTGGACCATCTGCTGCTCGGTGACGGTCCCGAGTTCTGCCGGCTCGACCTAGTGCAATGGTACGACGGTCCGGCCCGTGCTCCGGCGCGCAAGCCGCTGGACGAACCGGGGCTCGGGCGCTTTTCGATTCTGGTCGACGATATTCAGGCCGAGTACCGCAGGCTGAGCGCAGCCGGTGTGCCTTTCGTCGCCCCGCCCGGCGTGTCAAAAACCATCCACGGCGATTTCTGGGTGGCGGTCGCGATCGATCCGGACAACGTCAACGTGCAGCTCATCCAGCCGCCCAGCTCGTTGAGTTAAGGACGCCGAAAAAACTCAACGATGTTTCTCGCTGTGGTTTTCGCGGCTGATCATGGCTCGCAAGACTGCACGATCCGGGCGTACCCTCCTGTCCGCGGCGACGTCATGCGATCCGATGGCTGCGCAGGCGACCTAACCCGCGCTCCGCCCGACTTTCGTTTAAAGAGGTTAGGCTGCGCCGCGCCGGTCATCTTCAAAAAAGACGCCGCATAGGATGCGGTTTGCGGCCGGTTTTCGCGCTAGGATTCGGATCAAGCGCTTCGCCGGCGGACATTTGACCGTCGAGGCGAATCGTCGGCGTAAAATCTGCCAGGACGTAGAGAACGAAAAATGCTGGAGCCCGAAATCGAGACGATGCCGCGCGCGGACTTGGCGCGCCTGCAGCTCGAACGGCTCCGCCAGACCATCCGGCACGCCTACGCCAACGTCGCAGTCTTCAGGCATCGGATGGAACTTGAGGGCATCGCGCCCAAGGACATCCGCACGCTCGACGATCTCCGCCGCCTGCCGTTCTCGACCAAGAACGACCTGCACGACAACTATCCGCTCGGGATGTTCGCCGTGCCGCGCGATCGCCTGGTCCGCATCCACGCGTCGTCGGGCACCACCACCGGCCGCCCGACGATCGTCGGCTACACGCGCGACGACCTCGATACCTGGGCCGCCCTGATGGCGCGCTCGCTCTACTGCGCCGGCGTGCGGCCCGGCGACATCGTTCATAACGCGTACGGCTACGGCCTCTTCACCGGCGGCATCGGCGTGCATTACGGCGCCGAGCGGCTGGGATGCACGGTGGTGCCGATTTCCGGCGGCAACACCGCGCGGCAAATCACGATGCTCCGGGACCTCGGCGCGGATGTGATCTGTTCGACGCCCTCGTATGCGCTCCGAATCGCGGAGCTCGCCGAGCATGACGGCGTCGATCTGCGCGGCGCGCCGCTGCGGTTGGGCGTCTTCGGCGCGGAGCCGTGGACCGAGGCGATGCGGATGGAACTCGAGATTCGGCTCGGGATCACAGCGGTCGATATCTACGGATTGTCGGAGGTGATGGGTCCCGGCGTCGCGATCGAGTGTCATCAGGCGCGCCGCGGGATGCACGGATGGGAGGATCACTTCATTTTCGAGGTGGTCGATCCGCAGACCGGCGAGGTGCTTCCTCCCGGCGCTCCGGGCGAGCTCGTAATCACGACGCTGACGCGCCAAGCGCTCCCGCTCATCCGCTACCGCACGCGCGACATCACGCGGATAAATCCGGAGCGATGCGAGTGCGGCCGGACCCATCTCAGGCTCGCGAAGTTCGCCGGTCGCACCGACGACATGATGATCATCCGGGGCGTCAACGTCTATCCCTCGCAAATCGAGGAGATTTTGGTCGGCTTCGCCGGTCTCGCGCCGCATTACCAGCTCCTCATCGGACGCGACGGTCCGCTCGACATTCTCACTGTCGAAGTCGAGGCGACGCCGGAGGCGTCGGCGCAGTCGTACGCGCATACCGAGGCGGCGATCGCGCACGAGATCAAATCGCGGATCGGCGTGACCTGCGAGATTCATTTGAAACCACCTGACGCGATCCCGCGCTCGGAGGGCAAAGCGGTCCGCGTCCGCGACGTTCGCAAGCGCTGAGAGTTCTGCGAGACACACGATGTCGGACTCGATCCGCAGATGGGGCGGGCAGCCGTGGCGGCCGCAGCGCTTCGCCGTCCAGCCGCTCCGTGCCGGATCCGCCGATGCGATCGTGGTCGGCGGCGGATTGACCGGCGCATCCGCGGCGCTTTTTATCGCGCGCGCCGGGATGCGCACGATCCTGCTCGAGGCCGGGCGCTTCGGCGATGCCGCCAGTGGACGGACCGGCGGGCTGGTGCTCGAAGGCACGGCATGGGGTGCGCGCGAGGGCGCGAACCAATGCGTTCCCGACCTGCAGAAACTCATCGCCGACGAAGCGATCGATTGCGGCCTCGAAATCAACGGATGCTGGGAGATTGACCATCGCAAGGACGGCGGCGGCAAACGCCTGCCGTGGCGCGACGGCGAGTTCCCGATCCGAATCGTCCGCACGGTTGCGGGCGGAATTGTCGATCCGCTCGCGATGCTGGCCGGGCTCGCTAATCGCGCTGCGGCGGCCGGCGCGATCCTGCATGAGGATGCGCGCGTAACCAAAGTGATCGCCGGCGAATCTCCGGCTGTCGAAGTTGGGAGGATCAGGCTTGCGGCGCGTTATATCGTGATCGCGGCCAATGCCTGGACGCCGGCGCTGGTCCCCGGAATTCGAGCAACGCGCGCCGCCCTGACGTATGCGATCGCGACTGCGCCGCTTGAGGAGCCGACGCTGGCCGCGATCGATCTCAATCCGGGCCTGCCCTTCTATACGGTTGATCTGCCGTACCTGTGGGGCCGCCTGACCGCCGACCGACAACTCATTATGGGCGCCGGCCTGGTCTGGGGAACCGCGGACGAACTCGAAGCAGTGGACATCGATGAAGGCGAATCGCGCGCCGTGCTCGACCGGCTTGAAGCGCGGGTGCGGCTGCTGAATCCGGCTCTCGCAGCGGTACGGATCACGCATCGATGGGCCGGGCCGATCGCGATTCCGGACGGCCAAGCGCCGCAAATCGGCCGGCTGGCGGGCGCGTCGAACATCTTCGTCGCCAGCGGGTACGCAGGCCATGGCGTCGCGCTCAGCGTGACGGCGGGGCGGCTCATCGCGCGCGCTATAATCGAGGGTGCGTCGCTGCCGCGCTGGGCCGATCCATCCTGAAATCTTTTCGGGCTTGAGCGGCGCCCGGATGTTTGCCTGACCCGCGGCACATCAGGCAACCTTCGCTGTACGACGATGTCCGGGGCTGGCCGACGGCCTCGAACGGCCGCCCTGAATAATACGAACGAAACTGAGGAGTATTCGACATATGCCAAAGCTGGGCGTCGCCCAATTCACCGGCAGCATCAACTGGGAAGAAAACATCGCAGCGGTCAGTCGGCTAACCGCCGCGGCCGCCGAGGCGGGCGTAAATCTGCTCGGCTTTCACGAGCTGGCGAGCACGATCTATCCGCCGTATGTCGAAAATCCCGATCTGTTCAAACTGGCCGAGCCGGATGACGGTCCGTCGGTGAGCGCCGCCGCCAGTATCGCGCGACAGAACGAACTGGTGATGATCTATCCTTTTTACGAGCGCGAGGGAGATCGGCTTTACAACAGCCTGATGATCTTCGGGCCGCGCGGCGAGCGGCTGGCGAAATATCGCAAGACCAGCGTGCCGGCCTCGCGTCTTCTGCCCGGAGCGAGCGAGCGCTACTACTTCCGCGCCGGCGACCTCGGCTTTCCCGTGGTCGACACGCCATGGGGCGTGCGGGTCGGCGCGATCATCTGTTATGACCGGAATCTCCCGGAGCCGGCGCGATGCGCTGCGATGAACGGCGCGGATGTGCTGTTCGTGCCCGTCACCACCACCAAGTTAGTTCGGCCGTGGTGGGAGCTGCTGCTGCGCGCGCGGGCCGTCGAAAATGTGATGTACGTCGCGGCGCCGAGCCGGATCGGCGAGGATCGCGGCGGCGCGCCGGGGGTCCATTACTTCGGCGAGAGCCTGATCGTCGACCCCACCGGACAGGTAGTCGCGCACGCCAGCGATACGCACGAGGACCTGGTTTCGATCGAACTCGATCTCGACCTGTTGCGCCGCCAGCGCAAGACCTGGCTCTTCTTCGAAGATCGCCGGCCGGAGCTTTACGGCTCGCTCACCGACGCCGACAAGCTGCCTCGCTTCGGCCGCGAACCCGCGCAAAAGGGTTGACTATTTGCCCCGCCCTGCGTACGACAGCGATTGAAAGCGGACCAACCCATCCGGAGTGAACCATGGAAAAAAGCCTCGAAGAGAAAGTTCAGGAGCTGTGGGATCGCGAGCAGATCAAGTCGCTCACCTACGCCTACGGGCAGTGCCTCGAAAAGATGGACTCGGAAGCGCTCTCCAAACTCTTCACGGAGGACGGCTCGATGGATTTCACCTCCGTCGGCTGGGGCGTGAAGAAAGGACGCCAGGCGATAAAAGAATTTTACCCGACCACCTGGGAGCAGCGCGTTAAGCCGTTTTTCACAAATCATTACATCGAGTTCGATGACGCCAACCATGCGCACGGTTGGTGCTGGCTCGACAACCGGCTGAAAAAGGGCGATCAGAGTCTGATCGGATGCGGCCGGCTGCACGACAACTACGAGAAGGTTGACGGCAAGTGGCTGTTCAAGTCGCGGCGTGTCGAGATGTTCTTCATGGTCCCGCTGAGCGAAGGTTGGGCCAGGACGATGAAGTGAACCGCAACTGAGAGCAGGTCAGAATTTCAGATACGCAAGGACGATCTCGGCGACGATAAGCACCACGATCGCGAGTTCGAGCCCGACCAGGCGGCGGTCACGGCCGACTTCGAGCAAAAGCTGCAGCGCCTCTTGGATGCTCCTCAGCTTCGATTCCAGCGCCGCGTAGCGGTCAACCAGGTCGAACTCGGCGCGCAGGTCGTCGTAAATCCGATCCATCGCGGCGTCTTCCCAGGCTGCGTCCGGCTTGTCGAGCAAATGCAGCACCAGCAGCACCTCGCTGCGGGTCGCGATCGCTTCGCCGATAAACCGGTTGAGCGGACGAATCAGATACGAGACGCTGCCGTGCTTTTCGAGACGCTCGACCAGCGATCCGGTGCGCGCGAAAAGTTGCTCGACCAGCCGTTCGTAGTATTCCATCGCGGCGCTCTGCGCGACCGTCAGGGCGACGATTCCCGCGCGCGCCGGCGTCAGGCGATCGACGCGCAGGCCGCCGTCGGAAATTCCAATCGGCTGCCCGGGCGCTTCGATCACGGCGTAATCCTCGCGGATGACCTGTGTCGTAAGCTGCGACGGCCCGAAGCGTCGCAGCCGGGCGAGGATTTCATCGCGCTTTTCCGACGCTACGTCGTACGTGACCAGCGCGCCGAACGGGTAGATGTACACCGCCCCCGAATCGACCGGAAAAAAAAGGTCGTGCGCCGTAATCCGGGCCTCGGGGAAAGCGGGCGCGAGCTGTCTTAAGACAAAGTTCTGCTCGAACGCGACGGCGTAAAACTGATGGACCTTCGCCGCCGCGCCTCCGCCCGTTTCTTTTTGCGCAACTTCCATCCGCCTAGATGCGGCGCAGCAGCTTCGCGGTCGTAAACCATTCGAGCGCGCAGCGCATCTGATTCTCCGCTAATTCCACTTCGAGGCAGGCAATGCCGCCCTTTTTGAAATCGAGCTGGCATCGCTTTTCCGACCCGGTCAACAGGAATGAAGCGAGATTGCCGAGCCCAGGCTGATGACCCACTACCGCGACGCTCTTATGGCGTGCGAACGGCCGCAGCGCCTCGACGATCTTCGACGAATCGACCCCGGGCGCCAGCTCGGAAAGGATTTCGATTCGTGCGCCATCGAGACCACCGGCGAGAATTTCCGCGGTTTCGTGAGCGCGCTTGAACGGACTTGTGAGGATCACTGCGGGCCGGACCTTCAGCTTGCGCAGGCCCTGGGTCGCCCGGGTCATCTTGGCGCGCCCTGCTTCCGTCAGCGCGCGATCCTTGTCATCGAGACCGGGGTTGCCATCTTCCGCGATCCCGTGACGCACCAGGTAGAGCTTCATAGCTTGCTATTTTCTCCGCGCGACGAAGAGTTATGCGGGATGGGCAGCATAGCCGGAACGGCTGAAAGCGGCGCGCCGGCGCAGCCGATGGCGGCTGGATTTTGTCAGCCGGAATTCCATTGGAATCCTGAAAATCTTCTCCCACAGATCGCTTTTGCGTTCCGCGGCCCACAGTTCAAGCTCGGCATCGCGGCCCGCGGCGTCCAACCCCACGATGATCCGCGAGCCTGAGCGGCCCACGCGGATCGAACGCACAATCCCATGATGACTCCGATCGAGCGCATCGGCGACCCGCAAAATCGCCGCGAGGCCCATCACACGCTCACGCGCCGAACTTGACAGCTCGCCCATCTCCGGACTCGAAAGCTTCGGCAGCGCGCCCTTGTGAAATCGCGCCAAGGCCGCGATTTCCTGGATTTCCTCCGGCGTGAAGCCGCGTAGGATTTCGCTGTAACCGATCAGATATTGCGAATGATAGTGATGACGCCGATGGCTCACGTGCAGCCCGACGTCGTGCAGCAGCGCCGCAAACTCCAGCGTCTCGCGCTCGCTGCGACCGTAGCCATGGACCGATCGCGTCGCATCGAAGAGCCGCAGCGCCAGCCGCGCGACCTGCGGTCCATGCTCGCCGTTGGCCTCGAAACGCTGCGCCATCTCGAGCACGCTGCGCCGCCGGATGTCCGGCAGGCGTTCGATAGTTTCGGCGTAGCTCGGAAACCGGGCGAGAAAATCTAGGATGACGCCTTCGCGCAGGCCCCATTCGCAGGCCCGCATCTCCTCCATCTCAAACCCTTCGAACACTACCTCGGTCAACACCGCGCCGGCCGCGATCAGATCGACCCGACGGCGGTCGAGCCCCGGCAGGTCGGCACGTTCCTCGGCGCTCTGCTCCAGAATTTGCGCGGTCAGCTCACGCAGATCGTCGAGGCGCAGCACATGATTGTGCAGCGTCTCGGGCACTCGGCCGTCGTGCATCGCCGCGGTCATCGCGGTGAGATTGAGCAGCGTCCCCGACGTGCCGACCATCATGGTGGGTGCGGTGCGGCGCGCCTTGCGGAACGCGGGTTTCAACTTGCGCTTGAGGTGCGCCCTGAGCTTCGCGATTTCGTTTTTGCGCGGCGGATCGGATGAGATGAATCTATCAGTAAGCCGCGCGACGCCAAGCTTCAAACTTTCCTGCCATTCGATCCGCGGGCCGACGCCCTGGATTATCTCGACGCTGCCGCCGCCGACGTCGACGACGATTGGCCGCTGGCCGCGAAAATCGATCGAATGGCGCGCGCCCTCGAACACCAGCCGCGCCTCTTCGAGGCCGGTAATGACATCGACGCGCAGCCCGAGTTCCTCCCACGCTCGGAGTACGAAATCGCCGCCGTTGGATGCCTCCCTAATCGAGCTGGTCGCAACTGCGAGTATCGGCTCGGCCCCTTCGCGCCGGGCGAGTTGCGTGAAGGTTGCCAGCGCTTTGAAACCGGCTTCAAAAACCTGGTCTGAGAGATAACCATGGACCAGCGTTCCGCGGCCGAGGCCGACCATCTCCTTGGCGCGATCGACGATCTCGAAATGGCCGCCGCTCATGATTCGCGCGATGACCATATGAATCGAATTCGATCCGATGTCGATTGCAGCCAGCCGGCTCGGAGCGTTGATATCGCGCTGCGCGCGGCCATTGCGGCCGTTCAGCACGACGCGTCGATGGGAGATGCCGTTGGCGGACGCTCGCTCGCGCTGGCTCATCGCTTGGCTCGAAATTCGCCTCACCGCGGCTGATCGGCATCCGGCCGGGTCGACGTCTGCGAAAGCGGATATACGCTATACTTTGCCTTGACAGCCCCGAGAGCAATCCAAATACTCTGTCCGGCCAACGCCGTCATTGTGCCTGAGATGGCCGGACTTTAGAAGTACTGTGCGGAACAGCGCAGCCAACAGAGCGGTTGAAATCACGCCCGCCGCCGCAAATGGCGCGACGCAATCCGGCCCGGCCCCGACAGCATCGACGCCCGATACCTCCGCGGCCGAACGGCACGCGCGGTTAGTCAAGCTGTTGCGCAAGGAGGTGCAACGGTTCGTCAACGATGTCGCCCGGGTGCTGACGGGCGAGGACAAGCGCGCGATTCATGACCTGCGGGTCTGGAGCCGCCGTCTGCAGCAGGTGCTGGTCGCGATGTACGGCGAGGAGCTGCCGCGCCGGGCGCGCGCGATGCGCCGGGTGCTGCGCCGCACACGCCGCGCGATCGGAGCGTGGCGCAATTGCGATGTTGTCATCGAGGCGATCGAGCGGCGCGTGGGCCGTGCGCGAAGTGAGGAGCGGCGGCGCGCCTGGGAAATCGTACTGAAATCCGCATCGGAAGCGCGGCGGCGAGAGATTCGCCGCGCTCGCAAGCGCCTGATGAAGTTGAACATCTTCGGACTGCGTGAGGCGGCCGAGAGTCTGATCGAATCCGGCAGCGCTGAAGCCGGCTCGTTAAACGCGTCGTTCTGGACATCGGTCGCACAGGCCTACGATCGATGGCGCGAAGCATATGCCGGATCGGTCAAATCGAAACATGCCGAGGATATTCACGCCTTCCGCATCCGCAGCAAGCGGCTGCGCTACCGGATCGAGCTTGCCCGCGAGCTCGGTGCTGAGGAGACCGGTGCGCTGCTTGAATGGTTCAAAAAATTGCAGGACGGACTCGGGCGATGGCGTGATCGGGTGGAACTGAGCCGGGTCATCGCGCGCTCGATAGCTGACCCCGAGCGGCTCTTGAGCGAGCCGCGCGCCTCGATTCTGTTGCTCAACGAACTCGAGCGGCTCAATCGCCGCGCCGAGCAAGAGATCGCCGCGCTGCTCGGCGGCATCGAGGGCAGCGTCGGTTTCAAGCAATGCGAAAAATGGGTCCGCGATCACACCCGGATTCAGACCGAGCCGGAATCGGCGGCCGCTTCCTCCTCCGGCGTCCTGGAATCAGCCTCAGTCAGCACTGCGCCCCGCGTTTGACTTCGCGGCGCATCTCATGCCTCTCTTGGCGCCGACGCCACATCCGCAATCAACATCTGAGCGGAGCGCCGGGGAGGCGGAATGACCGAGGCTCAACGTCGCGGTTGGCTGACCAATCGCCAGCCTCTTCTCCGCACTGTTCTTTATCGTCGGATCGAACGACACCTTCGGAATCTTCCTGACGCCGCTGGTGCACGAGTTCGGATGGGGTCGCGAGCAGGTCTCGCTGCTCTTCACGGTGGAATCGCTGGCGCTGGGCGTGAGCGCGCCGCTGGTCGGATGGTTGCTCGATCGGACCGATGCGCGCTGGGTGATCGGCGGCGGCGCGATCGGCCATCCGCCGGACCGCGCGCTCGCCGTCGCGGAGCATCGCGAAACCCCTCGCTGGCCTCGAAGTTCGAGCCGCGCTCAGAACGCGGTCCTTCTGGATGTTGACGCTGGCGCGGTCGCGGGCGGATACCCGCGATGCGGCTCGAGTATTACGACCGGCTGTTCTGCCCGCGTAACCAGGAGTTCCTGTTCGCAGAGGACGATATACGCAAGTTTCGCTCGCCTAAACCCTCATCCTGTGGACCGACCACAATCCCGTGCATGGCACCGACGCGGCCGAGCGGCTGCGTTCGTTGATTCCGAACTCGCAGGTTGCGATGATCAAGAATGCGGGCCATTGGCCGCAATGGGAGCAGCCTGAGGCCCCCGACCGGTTTGTCGCCGACTTTATCAAATCGCTGCAGATGTGATGTAATTCAGGTTCAGGAAAACGCGTCTGGCCGGGCCGGCCGTTCGCACGATCGGGAGAAACACGAAAATGGGAGTTGCCGCCAGGAAAGTCAGTGCCAAAGTCTCGCCACATCGGGAGTACGAGCCCTACCTCGAGGCCAAGTGGGGGCTCAAGAACCATTGGTACATTGCCGCCTTCAGTCACGAGGTCCCGGACAAGCAGGTCAAGGGCGTGATGATCGCCGGCCATGAGATCGCGCTGCGCCGCGGCAAGGGCGGCAAGGTCTATGCGCTCGCTGATCGATGCGCGCATCGCGGCGTCAAGATGTCCAAGAAGTCGATGTGCCTGACTGACGAGCATCTGACCTGCTGGTACCATGGCTTCACCTATGGTCTCGAAGATGGCGTGCTCAAGACCATCTTGGCCTCGCCCGACGATGCGCAGATCGGCAAGGTGCGCGTGCGGACCTATCCGACCTTCGAGAAGAACGGGATCATCTGGGTGTTCGTCGGTGATGAGGACTACAAGCCGGTGCCGCCGATCGAAGCCGACCTGCCGATGCGCGTGCCGAAGAGTTACGATCCCAATCCGGTCGGCTACATCCTTGATGACAACGTCTTCGTGCGCGGCATCCATCGCACTGGCGATTCGAACTGGCGCCTGGCGGTCGAGAACGGCTTCGACCCAGGCCATATCCTGATTCATTACGACAACGTTTTCATCGCGGCTACTGACCGCAAACTGGCGTTGGGATGGCAGCCGAACGCACCCGAGGCGGTCGAGGTTATCGATCTTGAGGGCGGGCCCAAGGGGATCATGAATCGCTACGATCCTGAGCTCAAACTCTACAACTACATAAACGAGAACGCCGTGACCGGCATGAAGGTCTACGGCAAGCAGGAGCACTACACACGCACCTCGATGTGGGTGCCGGGAGTGCTGCTGGTCGAGCACTGGCCGGTGACCAACTGGGCGCAGTACGAGTTCTACGTCCCGGTCGACGACAAACATCACGAATACTGGGAGATCATCGTCGGCCACTGCAACAACGAAGATGAGCGCAAGGAAGCCGAGTTCAAGTACACCAACTTCTTCGAGCCGCTGGGGTTGTACGAGTTCAACAATCGCGACCTGTTCGCGCGGGAGGCGATGCAGGACTTTTACGAGCATATGGACGGCTGGAATCAGGAGCAGTTGTGCAAGCTCGATGCGGTGGTAGTCGGATGGCGCAAGCTGGCGGCCCGCTTCAACCGCGGAATCCAGGAGCCGCCGCGACGCGACGACAACCGATAAACGGCGGCCGCGCTGGTGCCTGCCTTGGCTGAAGCACTGCAAGCGAGCGCGCAGGCGCATGAGATCGTCCTGCGCTTCGAGGACGGCGTCGAAAAGCGGATCATCGTCGAGCCCGGCGAGTACGTGCTCGATGCTGCCCTGCGCAACGACATTCCGCTGGTCCATCAATGCCGTTCCGGGAGCTGCTCGACCTGTGTCGCGCAGGTGATCGAAGGGGATGTGCGGATGGATCCGGCGCGCGCCTATTCGTTGATTCCGGCCGAGATGGCCCAGGGCAAACGCCTGTTGTGCAGCGCGTACGCGCTGTCGGACGGCGTCATTCGTTTCGATTATCCAAGCGAGCTGCTCGATGAACCCGGCCCCGAGCTGTTCGTGGCCAAGGTCGACGATGCAGAGCTGATTTCCGATACTGTCGTCCGCCTGGTGCTGCGCACTCCCCGCGGCGTCGATTTTTCTTTCCAGAGCGGGCAATATATCCGGGTCAACGTTCCGGGCACCGATCAATGGCGCTCCTACTCGATGGCCTCGCTGCCGCGCGACCTGCCGAAGCTCGAATTTTTGGTGCGCATCATCCCGGGCGGCGCCATGTCCGAGTACCTGACTGCGCGATGCGAGCCAGGTGATGAAATCGAAGTCGAAGGGCCGCTCGGCGCGTTTATCCTGCGCGAGAGCGCTGCGCCGCATATTTTCGTCGCCGGTGGCACCGGCCTCGCGCCGATCATCTCAATGCTGGATACGATCCGGCGGCGGTCCGGCGCGAAGCCGCCGATGCTGCTGAGCTTCGGATGTGCCAGCGACAGCCAGTTCTTCTATCGGGACGAGGTCGAGTTGCGCGCCTCATGGATGCCGCAGCTAAAGCTGAGACTGAGCGCCGACCGGGTCGAAGACCCTGCCAGTGGGCTCATCCAGGCCAATCCGGTCGAGGTGCTGGGTCCCGATGACGTGACCGATCCGGAGACGGTTGCCTATCTGTGCGGACCGCCGCGGATGATTGAGGCAGCGCGCGAACGGCTGTCCGCGCTGGGAGTGCGGCCCGAACATATCTATGCTGAACAATTCGTCGCGAGCTGATGGCTTGCGGCTTGGAGGCGCCGAACTGGCGCGTTAATCGGGGAGTCACTTATGGGAGTCACACAACTCGGCTACATCGGCGTGAATGTCAGCGATCCGGATGCCTGGCTCGATCTGATGACCAACGTCTTCGGACTCGAGGCCCGCGAGCGTAAAAACAAGACGGCGCCGCTTCAGTTCCGCGTTGACGACCATCATCATCGCATCGCGCTTTACCCCGCGAAGTCCGATGGCCTGCAGTACATCGGATGGGAAGTCGCGAGCATGGATGAACTTCGGCGACTGGCCGATCATCTGAGTTCGATCGGTGTCACCGTCGAGCAGGGCACGCCGGCCGAGGCCGACGCCCGCAAGGTGTTGACGTTCTTCAAGTTCCGCGATCCCGACGGCATCCCGTCCGAGATTTACTACGGCCCGATTATCGATCACGACCCGCTGCGCTTCGGGCGGCCCATTAGCGGCTTCAATGCCGGACGGCTGGGGCTCGGCCATGCGGTGTTCGCCTGCAAGGACCAGTACAAGAGCGCCGAGTTCTACATGAAGGAGCTGGGCTTCCGCCTGAGCGATTACATCGCGTGGGACGATGCCGATGCGATCTTCATGCATTGCAATCCGCGCCATCATAGCCTTGCGCTGATGAACCCGGTGTTTGGAATGAAGCCGGGCGACCTCAATCACTTCATGATCGAGACCACCTCAATGGACGACGTCGGGCGCGCGTACGACCTGGTGCTGGAGCGCAAGATCCCGCTCATCCTGACGCTCGGGCGGCATACGAACGACCTCATGACGTCGTTCTACATCAAGAATCCCTCGGGCTTCGCGATCGAGTACGGCTACGGTGGCCGGCTCATCGAGGACGACGCCAAGTGGGATGTGCGCAAGTATTCGGCGACCAAGCTGTGGGGCCATCAGCTTGCGATGGCGGAACCGATGCTCTGATGGATGCCAGGGAAGACCTGACGCGGCTTTCGGCGACCGAGGCGCGCCGGCGCATCGGTAATCGGGAACTCACGGCGACGGCGCTGTGCGAGGCCTATCTCAGGCGCATCGCGGAGCGCGACGACGCAGTGGGCGCGTGGCAGTTCATCGATCGCGACCTGGTGATGTTGCAGGCGCGCGATCGCGACAGCCGTCCGGCGACGGGCGCGCTGCACGGCGTGCCGCTTGCAATGAAAGATATTATCGATACCGAGGATATGCCGACGCAGTACGGCTCGCCGATCTATCGCGGGCATGTGAGCAGCCGCGATGCGGCGTGCGTCGCAACGCTGCGGGCGGCGGGCGCGATCATCCTGGGTAAGACCGTCACCACCGAGTTCGCAACCTTCTCGCCCGGCAAAACGCGGCATCCGCACAAATGGGCGCATACGCCCGGCGGATCGTCGAGCGGATCGGCCGCGGCGGTCGCGGACTGGCATGTGCCGGTCGCTTTCGGCACGCAGACCGCAGGCTCGATCCTGCGGCCCGCCGCCTACTGCGGCGTGATCGGGTACAAGCCGACCTTCGGCCGCTTCAACTACGACGGCATCAAGCTCACTTCGTTCTCGCTCGACACCTTGGGCTTCATGACCAACTACTTCGAGGATTTGCATCTGATCTCAGGCGTGTTGACCGGCTTGGGACGTGCTAGAAGTTCGAACGTTGCGGGGCAGGCGCCGCGCATCGGTGTCTGTCGCACGCCATGGTGGGATCGCGGCACCGGCGAGATGCATCGCGTGTTCGAGGAAACCGTCAGCAAACTCAACCGTGCCGGCGCCATGGTGAACGAGGTCAAGCTGCCGTCGTACTTCGATGGCGCGGTCGATGCGCAGCACGTCATCATGACGTTCGAGAACGCGATCTGCCTCCGCCACGAATACACGCATCATCGCGAGCAACTGACGCCCAAGCTGCGCGGCCTGATCGAGGACGGCCTCCGCTGGACACCGTCGCAGGTACAGGACGCGCGCGTGCTGATTCGGCGATGCCGCGCGCATATCGAAAGCCTATTCACCGGGCTCGACGTCCTGATCACGCCGACCGCGCCCGATGCGGCGCCGCTGGGAATCGATGCGACCGGCGATCCGATTTTTGAGCGGATGTGGACCGCGATCGGCAGCCCGTGCGTGGGATGGCGCACCGGCTCAGGGAGCAGCGGGCTCGCGATCGGGGTGCAGGCGGTCGGTGCGATCGGTGCCGACGATTCGTTGATTGACTTTTCGGTCTGGATGGCGTCGCATACGAGGCAGCCAAACCCGTAGTCTCAATCTCGATTGCAGCACGGTCCGGCGCCCGGCGCGAAGCGCCCCATAGCCGAAACAACTGAGGATTCAGCAATGGCGACCAAGACCAAGCAGGTTCCATTCTCAAAGGATCAGGAACGGTGGTATCAGGAAGCGTGCGCCCATCTCGACGGCTCGCGGCTTCGCCGCCTGCTGATGGATCTCATCAACGTGCACAGCCCGACCGGTCTCGAGCGTCAGGCCAGCGAGTTCATGGCCAACTACCAGCGTGAGCATCTCGGCGGCAACGGCCATTACCAGCCGATCGACGAGCACACTGGCAATTGCTACGGCGAGGTCAAAGGCAGCGGCGGCGGCGCGACGCTGATGCTCTATGCGCCGATTGATACGCATATCGATTACGATGCCGAACGCGAGATTCCGTGGGTCGGCCGCGAGTTCCGGCCCGACATGATTCCGAAGGCGTTCGCCGAGGGTGATATGGTTTTCGGGCTCGGCGCAGCGAATCCGAAAGGGATGGTCGCGACGCTCAATGAAATCGCTACCGCTCTCTACGAAGCCAAGGTGCCAATCAAGGGCGATCTGATCGTCGCCTCGGCCGGCGGCGGGATGCCCGTCAGTCTGCCGTATCGACGCAACTACGGACTCAGCAACGGTGTTTACCATCTGCTGACGCGCGGCGTCGCTCCGGACTTTGCCGTCATCATGAAACCCTGGTGGGTCGTGTTTCACGAGGAGCCCGGCTGCTGCTGGTTCAAGGTGCGCGTGTTTGGCACGATGGGCTACGCGGGCATCACGCGCGGCACTCCCGGTTATCGCAGCTCGATCATCCCGGCGACGACCATCATCAATGAGATCGAGAAATGGCTGCCCGAGTACACCAAGCGCAACACTTCGGGCAATATCCTGCCGGAAGGACACATCTCATCGGTGCGGGCCGGATGGCCGGAGCGGCCGGCGTTTCCGTCCGCGACGACCGAGATCTATCTCGATGTGCGATGCAGTCCGCGGACGCTGCCGGGCGAGGTCAAAGCGCAGTTCGCCGAATTCATGACCGAGCTGCACAAGCGTCATCCGTCGATCGAGTTCGACTGGGAGATGTACGGCTCGGCCTTCGGCGGCGCGACCGATCAGCAGAACTGGATCATCCAGTCGAGCTATCGGGGCTGGGAACTGGTCGAGGGGCGTCCGCACGGCGATCCGCCGCTGATGGGCGGTCAGACCGACGGCGCGATCATCCGCCGGCTCGGCATCCCTTGCGCGCGCATCGGCTATCCGTGGCCGCCGGACAATTGCCCGAAGGAGTACACCGAGGGCCTCGGCGGGATGGGCGTGGCGAACGTCGCCGATTTCATCAAGTCGGCCAAGGCGATCATGTATGTCGTGATCGATACCCTTACACGCACCCGTTCCGAGGTCGGCCTGTAAGGTTCTTTCGCCGGCCACTCTGAGCCGACTCTGCAAGGCGAAGAGTCCCGGATCATTTTAGCGGTTTACTTGCTCGTTGCGCCGGTTGACTCCGCGACGACCTCCGCAAGGTCGCGCACGCGAATCGATTCTTCGAGTGCGCATGATTTCACCGCATCCTCCATCTGCGTCATGCAGAAGGGGCATCCGACCGTCAGCGTCTCCGGATTCGCCTCGACCAGTTGATCTAGCCGCTTCTGGTTGATGCGCGTGCCCTCGTGTTCCTCTTTCCAGAAGCATCCTCCGCCGGCGCCGCAGCAGAACGTCCGCTCCTTGCAGTTGTGAACGTCCTCGATCTGCGCGCCCGGGATCGCTCGCAGCGCCGTACGTGCGCCGTTCCATTTGCGATTGTGACGCGCCATATAGCACGGATCGTGATAGGTCACACGCGCTCTCAACTCGCGCTCGGGCTTGAGGCGGCCGGCACGGATCAGCTCCGCGATGAACTCGGCTTCGTGCACTACTTCGTAGTTTCCGCCGAAATCCGGATACTCATTTTTCAGATTATGAAAACAATGCGGACATTGAGTGACTATTCGCTTCGGTTTGTAGCGATTGAGCGTCTCGATATTCTGCGCCGCGACGGTCGCGTATAGATATTCGTTTCCAAGCCGCCGCGCCGGATCGCCGGTGCACATCTCCTCGACGCCGAGAATCGCGAAGCGCACGCCCGCCTGCTTCATTAGCCCCGAGAACGCGCGGCTGACTTTCTGATTGCGCTCGTCGTACGAGCCGGCGCATCCGACCCAGTACAGCACGTCGAGGTCGGATGCGTCGTCGAGTTCGCCGATGATCGGAACGTCCGCGTTCTTCGCCCAGTCGGCGCGCTTCTCCTGCGCCATCCCCCATGGATTGCCCTGCACCTCGATGCCGCGGAAAGCGCTCTGCGCCTGTTGCGGAAACTTACTCTCCATCAGCACGAGATGGCGCCGCATATCGACGATACGCTGGATGTGCTCGATGCCGACCGGGCACCCCTCTTCGCACCATCCGCAAGTCGTGCATCCCCAGATTGCCGGTTCCGTGGCGACCTGCGTGATCATGTCAGGGCCCTTCCATTCGGAAGCTTCGGCGGATTTTCCGCTTTCGGCCGACGCTTGCGCGTCAAGCAGCATCGGCGACTTGCCGAGCAGATGATCGCGCTGCGTAAGCACCAGGTGCTTCGGATTGAGCGCCTTCCCGGTGTTGACGGTCGGGCAATTCAGCGTGCAGCGCCCGCATTCAAGGCAGGACGCCATGTCGAGCAACTGTTTCCAGTTGTATTGCTCGACCTTGGAAACGCCGAATGCCTCGGCATTCTCGAAGTCCTTGATCGGCGTGAGGCGCCCCCGCGGGCCGAGATTGCGGAAGAAAAGGTTGACCGGTGCGATGAAAATATGACGCAGCTTCGTGAATGCGAACGATGCGAGCAGCGTATAGACCAGCAGCACATGAATCATCCAGAGCCAGCGATGGAACAACACGCCGGCTCCTAAAGCGCCTTCGAGCCGCCCGACTTCGCGGCCGACGTAGGCCCACTCGGTGAAGCCGGGCGGATGGGCGTTGATTCGCGCCCCCTCCAGCATCAGGCCGGTCACGACGACCAGCACCAGCATCGTAAGCGGGAACCAATACCCGAGTCGGTTCTCGAGATTCGGCAGCATCCGATCGTGTGGCGGAGGAACCAGCGGCGGCGCGGGGCGAAAGATGTACCGACGGATCGCTGCGGCGAGCACGCCGATGATCACCAGCAGGAAAAAGGTGTCCATCGCGGCTTTGAAAACGTGATAGAAGGCGCCGTAGTAGAAATAGTAGCCGAGACCGAACAGCCCGAAGAACTCGCTTATGTCGCTGTTGAGAAAAACGATGTTGGTGCCGATGAAAAGCCCGATGAAGCCGACATAGAGCGCGTAATGCATCCAGCCCCACGGCTCGCGAACCACGTTGCCCTGGCCGAAAGCGTCGCGAACCATTAGCATCGCACGCCGCCATGGGTCGCCGAAGCGATCTTCGGCGGGCTGGCCGAGCCGCACGATCCGGAACCACTGCCAGGCCGACCAGGCGTAGAGGATGCACAAGCCGATGAACAAAGCGTAGAGAATTACCTGGAAGGCGATCGGCACGTTCCAGAGGATGGGGCGCGTGATATTTCGATCCATCGAATGCAGTTAAGGCAGTACGCGGAGAAAATTCAACAGTCCGCCAGACGTTCGCGTTTGGGTTGTCGCCGTCAATGCGAAGACCGTTCAGCTTGCTTGCGCGGCTCTCGTTAACTGAGCCTTATCGCTTCCTTTGCATTTCAAGTTGACTGAATGTTATCAAGCGGCATCTGACCGCGCGCCCGGCGCCAAGAGGGGGAAGCTTTGAAGAAACTATCGCTCCGGTGGGTCGGTCTCGTCGTCCCTGCCCTTCTAGGCGTCTTCCTTCTGCTGTTGCCTGCTGCGCCGAACCTTCGAGCCCAGCAAACCAGCCAACCAACGCCGACCATTGGAATTCCCGAAAAGGCACCCGGAAATTGGGACCAGCAATTTTGGACCGCTCTCCGGGATCGTTGCAGCAATCTGTTGGCGGATCGGCTGAGACGGCGTTCGATGACACTGGCTCAACTCGACAAGTTACCTCCGTTCGATCACTCATTTTGGGAGACGTGCGAGTCAATGTCGCTCGCAAACAGGTACACTACGGCGACGCCGGCACCATCCCAAATGCCTCCTCCTTCGCCCCTTGCTACTATCACTCCGACTCCGGAACCTCTTTCAGATAATGCGACCGACCAGTTCAACTCTAGCCGGCTAACAGTGACTCGCCACCGGGTGAAACAACGGTCCTAAATCTATTCGCGGCCGAATGTGTTTTTGTGCCGCAACAGGACGAGGACAATCCGAACGACCCGATTGCAATCTTTGGAGCGCCTGCCGGAACGCCAGCAGTCACAGCAGAGACTCCTTTGACCCCTGATCTCATCTGGCTCGCGGCCGACGTGGCAGTGCCCACGAGCGGGGGAACCTACGGCAAGTATACAAGTGCCCTGACGCCACAGAACAAAAATGCCTGCGGTGGGTTCTTCGGGTTCTCTCATCAATTGGTCATGACGCCCCCTGAGTAAGAGGAGGCGCGGCTAGTTTTCCTGTCTGGTGGCCGTACGACACGCGATGGTGCTCCGGGCGAGCGCATGCTTCGAAGCGGCGCGTCCATGGCGCGAGCACTGGCCGCCGATCGTGGAAGAACTGGGATTGTAGCGCGTTACTTCTTCGCCGGCGCGAAGAAGAGCAGCGCGCGGACTTCGATGCTCTCGCGCGGCGGCGCATCGGGCGGGCTCGCCGGATCCTTGAACGAAGTATGGCCGGTGAAGCGCGCGCGCTCGCCTTCAAAGACCAACAGCGTGGACGGGATGCGCGTCTTCATCCGCGCGCTGCTCGCGTTCGGGATCAAGCCGGCGGAAATAAAGGTGATGCTGCAGGATAATCCGGCGAAGCTGATGTGGCTTGATTGACCGGCCGCGTACTGCGGCGAGTCAGGACTTGAGCGCGGCCGCGAGCGCGAGCATGCGGCGGGCGCGCCCGACGATCGGCAGGTCGATGAGCTGCCCGCCGAACGCGATCGATCCCTCGCCGCGCAACTGCGCCGCCTCGAACGCCGCGATCACGTTCTTGCAGTAGTCGATTTCCGCCGCCGTGGGCGAGAAGATTTCGTTTATCGCATCGACCTGCGACGGATGAATCGCCGACATGCCGGTGAATCCCAGGCGCCGGGCCTGCAAAGCAAAGCGGTGTAATCCTTCGATGTCCTGGAGATCGGGCCATACCCCGTCGACCGCCTGGACGTTCGCGGCGGCCGCGGCGGTTGCGATCGCGGAGCGCGCGTAGAGCAAATCGCGCGCTTCGCCTTCGCGGAGCAGCGGCAGGCCCATCTCGCGACCGAAGTCCTCCGCACCAAACATGAGGCCCATTACGCGCGGCGACGCCGAGGCGATTGCGGCGGCCTGGAAAAGCCCGCGCGGACTCTCGATCGCGACCAGCAGCCGCACCGACGACGGTTTGAGACCGGCGCCCGGCTCGCGATCGCGCAGGATTTCATCGACGATTTTTAACTGCCCGGGGCTGTCGACCTTCGGCAGCACGAGCCCTTCGAGCGCCGGCCGGATAACGGCCTCGAGATCGGCGTACATTCGTTCGTGACCGATCGCGTTGATGCGAACATAGCGTGCCGGTCCGGCCGCGTTTCCGCGCGGCGATTCCAGCGCGGCGGAAATCAGGCGGCGCGCCGGGTCCTTTTCCGCCGGAGCGACGCCGTCTTCAATATCGAGCATGATCGCGTCGACCGTGGTCAGCGCGAGCGCCTTGTCAATCATCCGCTGCCGATTGCCGGGGACGAACATCAGCGAGCGGAACAGCATCTGCTCCATCTTGAGGTCACTCCGAAGGCTTGATGACTGCGCCGCTCAATACGATCGCGGCATCCCGAGCACGTTCTGACCGACGAACGCGAGCACCAGGTTGTTGTTGACCGGCGCGGTGGTGTAGAGGCGCGTTTCGCGAAACTTGCGCTCCACGTCGAATTCACGCGCAAAGCCGTAACCGCCATGAGTGTTGAGACAGACGTTGGCAGCCTCCCACGCCGCCTCCGAAGCCAGCAGCTTCGCCATGTTCGCCTCCGCGCCGCACTTCTCATGGCGGTCGAATTTCGCCGCCGCATCGAAGCGCATCAGGTCCGCCGCCGCGATGTGCGCGTAAGCCTGCGCGATCGGAAACTGCACGCCCTGGTTTGCGCCGATCGGACGGCCGAACACGACTCGATCGCGAGCGTAGGCGGTTGCCTTTTCAATGAACCAGCGGCCGTCGCCGATCGCTTCCGATGCGATCAGGATTCGCTCCGCATTCCAGCCGTCGATGATGTAGCGGAAACCTCTGCCTTCATCGCCGATGAGATTCCCGGCCGGAATCTCAACGTCATTGAAAATCAGCAGGTTCGAATGATGATTAATCATCAGGTCGAGCGGACGCACTTCGAGGCTGCCCCTGACATCGCGCAAATCGACGATGAACACCGACAGCCCTTGCGTCTTGTCCTGGAGCTCGGCGTAGGGTGTGGTGCGCGCCAGGAGCAGCATCAAATCGGATTGCTTGACGCGCGAAATGAAAATCTTCTGGCCGTTGACGATGGAATTGTCGCCCTTGCGCACGGCCCGCGTCTCGATGCGCGTGGTTTCGGAGCCGGCGTTGGGCTCGGTTACGCCGAACGCCTGCATCCGCAACTCGCCGCTTGCGATCTTCGGCAGATAGCGCTGTTTCTGTTCCGCGCTGCCATGCCGGAGCAGGGTGCCCATGATGTACATCTGTGCGTGGCACGCGCTGGCGTTGCCGCCGCAGTGATTAATTTCCTCCAGGATGGTGCTGGCCTCGGTGATCCCAAGACCCGCGCCGCCATATTCTTCGGGGATCAGAGCCGCGAGGTAGCCGCTCGCCGTCAGCGCCTTCACGAACGCGTCCGGGTAGTCGCGGCGCTCGTCGAGCTCGCGCCAGTACGACTCCGGATAGTCCGCGCACAGTTTGCGCACGCCCTCGCGTATCGCCTGCAGGTTATCGGCCCGCGACTCCATCCCTTGTCCCCTGAAGTGAATCTTGCATTAGTATGTGCCGAGGAGGCGCAGGAAAAGCAAATTCTATTTTTTTTTGCGCTCTATTCACCGGAAGTCTCAGACGGCCGGCATTCACGAGGAGGAAAGCGAACGATGTCGATCAAGCCCGGCTGGGAGGGCCGCTGTTTCGAGGATTTCACGGTCGGCGATGTCTACCGATGCCGCCTCGGACGCACGGTCACCGAGGCCGACAACATCTGGTTCACGCTCCTGACCAACAACACCAATCAGATTCATTTCAACAACGAGTATGGCAAGCGCACCGAGTTCGGCCGTTGCCTCATCAATAGCGCGCTCACGATGGCGATCGTAGTCGGGATGAGCACGGCGGATGTGAGCGAGAACGGGTTCGCCCTCGGCTGGGACGAAATCAAGCTGCCGAATCCCTTATTCGCGGGCGATACGCTTTACTCTGAATCCGAAGTGCTCGAGACGCGCGAATCGAAATCGAAGCCGCAGTGGGGCGTCGTGAAGGTGCGAACACGAGGCGTGCAGCAGGATGGCAGGATCGTAATCGAGCTGGTGCGCAGCGTCATGGTCTGGAAGCGCGCGCATCTTCCCAAGCGAGATCTATTCCCGGAGGTGCGCCCCGCCAGTGGCCGCTGACCGAGCACCCGCGCGCGCCCTCGACGGCATCCGCATCGTCGCATTCGAGGCGTCGGTCGCGGCGCCGCATTGCAGCCGGATGCTGGCGGACATGGGCGCGGAAGTAATCAAGATCGAAAAGCCCGGGGCGGGCGACATGATTCGCGGCTGGGACAGCGTGGTTCGCGGTCTCGCCTCCGGCTTCATCTGGCTCAACTGGAACAAGCGCAGCTTCGCAATCGATGTGAAGCATCCCGGCGGACGCGATGCGGTCCGACGGCTCGCCGATCGCGCCGATGTTTTCCTCGAGAACTTCGCTCCCGGCGTTTCCGAGCGCCTCGGCCTAGGCGCGCAGGAATTGCGCAGACGGAATCCGCGTATCGTCTACTGTTCGATGTCGGGTTACGGGCAGAACGGTCCGTATCGCGACGTGAAAGCATACGACCTGCTAATCCAGGGTGAATCGGGAATCATCGCGACCACCGGCTACCCGGATCGACCGGCGCGCGTGGGGGTGGCGATCGCGGATTTGACTTCCTCGATGTACGCCGCGCTCGCCATCATGATGGCTTTGTTCCAGCGCGAGCGGACCGGCCGCGGACAGGTGATCGATCTGTCGATGCTCGAAGCGATGGCCTCGTGGCTCGGCTACTTTCCGCATCATTATTGGCATCGCGGCGAGGAGCCCGCACGCACCGGGATGCGGCATCCTTATGTCACGCCGTACGGACCCTACCTGGCGGGCGACGATGTCTACGTGAGTGTTGCCGTCGCCTCTGCGAATGACTGGGAAAAGTTCTGCCGCGACGTGATCCGGCGGCCTGAGCTGCTGAACGATAAGCGCTTCGCAACGGTCGAGGCGCGGCGCGACAATCGCGGTGTTCTGGAAAAGCTGATAGAAGAAATCTTCCGTGAGCAGCCGCATCAGGAGTGGATCGAGCGGCTGAAGCGCAGCGAGTTGCCTCATGGCCTGGTCAGGGGGGTCGGCGAGGTACTGGCGCACCCGCAAATCGAGGCGCGGAAATTTATTCACGAAGTGGATTCGCCCGTCGGCCGCGTGCCGGTGATTGGCAGCCCGCTCCGGCTCTCAGACAGCCCGCCGCGTTTTGATCGCGTCCCTGACCTGGGCGAGGACACTGAAGCGATACTCGACGATCTTGGATATACTGCGGGAGAAATCGCGGAGCTCAAAGCGCAACGGGTGATCTAGGTTTTCGATAGCACGGAGGAGCGCGATGTCTGGTAAGTCGTTGGCTCTCGGGCTTCTGATCGTCGCGGCGTTCGGGGTGGCTGGATATGGAATAGGACGGGCTACGATGCCGGCGCCCAAACCCGATGCGCTGGCCGAGCCCAAAAGCGTCGATCAGGTCGGCTTCCCTGAGCAGCTCTACAAATGGTCGATTCCGCCCGACAATCCGCAATCTGCGGCAAAGGTCGCATTGGGCAAGGAACTGTTTTTCGATCCGCGCCTTTCGGTGGACAATACGGTCGCCTGCGCCAATTGCCACGATCCCGACAAGGGCTTCACCGATCAATTGCCGACCGCGATGGGCGTGCATGCCAAGTTCGGCCATCGCAACGCGCCGACTGTGCTCAACTCAATGTTCAACATCGAGCAGTTCTGGGATGGCCGCGCGCCGACGCTCGAGGATCAGGCCGAACAGCCGATTCTCAACCCAATCGAGATGGGCATGCCGGACGAGCAAACCGTCGTCGCGAAGCTGAGCAAGATTCCCGAATATCAAAAAGGCTTCCAGGAAGCGTTTGGTTCCGCGCCGACCTATCGCAACCTGGTCGAGGCGCTCGCCGCATACGAAAGGACGCAGAATGCTTTCGATTCGCCGTTCGATCGGTTCATGGCCGGCGATGCGAATGCGCTCACGGCGCAGCAGAAACGCGGCTGGGCGATTTTCAACGGCCAGGGCCGATGCATGTCATGCCACGGATGGAATCCGACGCGCCCGCTCTTCACCGACGATCGCTTTCACAACATCGGGGTTTCGGCGCATAGCGCGCAGTTCGTGCCGCATGCGCGGCAGGCGCTGGCGCTGCTCGCCAAGGGTGGCGGCAGCCAGCAGATCGACCGGCTGGCGATTGCGACCGATCTGAGCGAGCTCGGCCGTTTCTTGGTGACCAAACAGCCGCACGATATCGGCGCCTTCCGCACGATGGGACTGCGCAATCTCTATGTGACCGAACCGTATTTTCACGACGGTTCACAGGCGACGATCTGGGACACTCTCGACCATTACAACAAGGGCGGCGTCCAGAATCCGTACCTCGATGGAGGCATCGTTCCGCTCGGCCTCAGCGAAGAGCAAGAGGACGATCTCGCCGCTTTTCTCCTTTCATTGACCAACCAGCGCTACATGGCGGAAGCGGAAAAGGAGTACCGAAACCAATTCAGGATTTCGCGCACCACCCGCCCGCAACGCGACACCGCGGCTGCGATGGGCCTCAAGGGGCGTAACGGTCCGGGTTTCTCCGGTCCGTTCGGCGACATCGGTCCCGGACAGTCCGCGATGATCGAAAACCCGGCGTCTCTCGGCGGATACTAAGTCATAGACGGAGGCTCGCATGGCTGCTCGCCATAAAAGCGTTGAAACCAGATTCTACGAGGATCGCGATCGCGTCCTGCGCGCCCTGCGAAATTGCGACCGCCGTACGTTCCTCAAACTTTCTGCCGCCACGATGGGTGCAGTGATGGCCAAGGGCCTGGTTCCGCCGCATACGTTTCAGCTCATCGAGGTTGCGAACGCTGCGGTCGATAAAAACTGGGGCACGCACGGAGCGCAGGGGTCGGCGCCATTCCGTTTCGCCTACATCTCGGATGCTCATCTTTATGAACGGACGCTCAACCAGCGCTTCATCCGCGCGATCGTAAAGGCCGTTGATGACGTCAATGCGCTCGATCCGCAGCCCGATTTTGTGCTGTACGGCGGTGACCTGGCGCAACTCGGAAGCCCGGGTCAGCTCGAGACGGGCCGTCAGATTCTTGGCAATCTCAAGGCGCCGGTAAAGATGATGGTCGGCGAGCACGACTGGTTCCTCGATCTCGGCGAGAAATGGCAGGAGCTGTTCGGGCCACCCACCTATTCGTTCGACTGGAAAGGCGTCCACGTCGTCGTACTGCAGAGTGTTTATGAAAAGGATTTCTGGACCGCCCGCAAAATGACGCCCGCCGAACGGATGCAAACCGTCGCCGGACTCGACAACGCCGTGCAATCGCGTTTCGAGGTCGGCGATGCGCAACGCGAATGGCTCAAAAACGACCTGGCGAAAGTCTCGAAGAGCACTCCGCTGCTGATCTTTTCTCATTCACCGCTCTACAAGTATTACCGCCCGTGGAATTTCTGGACCGAGGATGCCGAGCAGGTGCAGGCAATCCTAAAACAGCACGAGAAGGTTACGGTGATTCACGGCCATACGCATCAGATGCTCTTCAATCAGATCGGGAACATCAGTTTCTATGGGATGCTCTCGACGGCATGGCCGTGGCCGTACGCGCCGGAAGGCCTGCCGAAGTTGACCGTGCAGATGAATCGGGCCGATCCGTTCGATCAGTTCGACGGATGCGGTGACGGCGAATTCACCGCGCGTACAGACCAACTAGTGGACACAGTTTACAACTTGTGGGACCGCAACCCCGTTACGGTTCGCGCAGACTATCTGGTTTCGGGCGGCAAGGTTGATCGCCCGCCCGCGCCGCAGTTTGCGAGCTACTGATTAACCGGTAGCGGACGCCGTCGTTCTCCGACGCGTTCCGCCGAGAAGGAAAGTCACGTGAGACGCAAATCCGGAATCGTAACTGTTACCGCCGCCCTGGTCGCCATCGGTCTTGTCACGTTGCGTTATCTTGCCGCCGCCGATCCGACCGGCGTCGCGCAGGCGCAATCCTCGCTCCCAGCGCATTCGGTTCCATCAGCGAGCCGCGGCGCGGTGGTCGTCGAGTTATGCGACGGCGTTACGCATACCGAGGTAAAAGGTCTCAAGCCGGGACAGCAGATGACGCGCGCGCAAGCACTCGCGGTGACGGGCCAGTTGATGGCCGAATGGCGCCGCAAGCATCCCGATCGTCATTGGGTTCTGGCGCAAAACGATCAGGCTTCACCTTCCGCATCGTCCCCGGAAAATCCCGCACGCGGTAATATTGCCGGTCCCGGCGAAACCGCGAATACCAAGAGCCAGCAGGGCGATACCTACGCGAGCTTTCACGAGCGGGACTTCAAAGTCTGGCAGGCCCAGACCGACGCTTTCGTCAACTATGGCAACCAGGTGTTTCACTCGGCCAAGCTGCTCGGCTCGACCATCGGCGTAAGCTGCGACATGTGCCATCCGAATGCCGCCAATACTCATCCTGAGACCTATCCGAAATATCAGGAACAGCTTCAGCGTGTGGCCCTGCTGCGAGATATGATCGACTGGTGCATCGAAAATCCGATCAAGGGCAAAACCCTTGATCCAAATGATCCGAAAATGCGCGCGCTCGAGGCCTATATTCTGGCTCAGCGCAAAGGAGTCGCGCTCGACTACGGCAAACACTAATCGTCTGAATCGCGGGAGGAGTTATGCGCGTCCTTCTCGTCCATCCGAGCCCCCTCATGTACAGCGAGATCTATCTGCGCCTGGAACCCCTTGGGATGGAGCGGGTGGCGGCGTCTGTGCGCGCCACTGGACACGAGGTCAGGATTCTCGATCTCCAGATTTTCGATCACAAGACCCTCTACCGCGAGCTGAAGGATTTTCAGCCGCGCGCAGTCGGCTTCTCGCTGAACTATCTCGCCAACGTTCCGGAGGTCATCGATCTCGCCCGCGATGTGAAGCGGATGCTGCCGGAAAGCTTCGTCTTCGTCGGCGGTCATAGCGCGTCGTTCATTTACGAGGAATTACTCGCGCACGGCGAGGGCGCGATCGATTGTGTTTTGCGCGGCGAAGGCGAGGTCTCGACTTCAACCCTGCTCGCCGCAATAGAGGACGGCGGAGTCGACAAGGTACCCGGCAGCGCGACGGTGCGCGGCATGGGGCCGCCGCCGGCGATGCTCCAGAGTCTCGACGATTTTTTCCCCGCCCGCGACCTCGCGCGCAAGCGCCGCAAGTACTTCATCGGCGTGATGGATCCGTGCGCATCGATTGAGTTCACGCGCGGGTGCCCGTGGGACTGCTCGTTCTGCAGCGCATGGACCTTTTACGGCCGCGTCTACCGGCAATCGACCCCAGAAGCCGCGGCCGACGACCTGGCCTCGATCCGCGAGCCCAACGTATTCATCGTCGACGATGTCGCATTCATTCACCCGGAGCACGGGTTCGCGATCGGCCGCGAGATCGAGAAGCGCGGCGTCAAGAAAAACTACTATCTCGAAACCCGCGCCGATGTGCTGTGCCGCAACCAGGAAGTTTTCGAGTATTGGCGCAGACTCGGACTCAAGTACATGTTCCTGGGGCTCGAAGCGATTGACGAAGAGGGCCTGAAGCTGCATCGCAAGCGCTCGTCGCCCGGCGTGAACTTCAAGGCGCTCGAGGTCGCGCGCAAGCTCGATGTCGATGTCGCCATCAATCTGATTGCCGATCCCGATTGGGACGAGCGCCGTTTCGAGATCGTGCGCGAATGGGCATTGAGCGTGCCCGACGTCGTGCATATCACCGTCAACACACCCTATCCGGGCACCGAAACCTGGCATACCGAGTCGCGGCGGCTGACGACCGGCGATTATCGCCTCTTTGACATTCAGCACGCCGTGCTCCCGACCCGGCTGCCGCTGGATCGGTTCTACAAGGAACTGGTTGAGACGCAGTCGGTCATTAATCGCAAACATCTCGGATGGTCGGCGTTCAGCGGCGCGCTCAAGCGGATTGCGATCCTGCTCGCTCACGGGCAGACGAATTTCGTGCGGATGCTCTGGAAGTTCAACCAGGTCTATAATCCCGAGCGGCAGTATGCGGATCATTTCCGCGAGACCCGCTACCTGATGCGTCCGCCGGAGAGCCCCGGCGCCAAACGGCCGGATCGTGCGGAGCTTTACGTGCACAATGGTCGGGTTGCGCGGGCGCCCGGGGCTGCGCCGGCCACGGCCGTCGCATCGCGTCCTTCGCAGGCGTGAAAAGTAGTATAAAGATATTCAACTCAGGCGAATCAAAAGGTTCATATGGCGAAACGCAACGGGACTTCTTCCGATTTCCGCGTGATTGGCGGCAGGCCGATTCGGCACGACGGCTTCGACAAGGTAACCGGGGCGGCGAAGTTCGGCGCCGATTACCATTTACCGGGCATGCTGCACGGGAAGGTCCTGCGCAGCCCGCACGCGCATGCGCGCATCAGGGCGATTAGGGTCGACAAGGCGATGGCGCTGCCCGGCGTCAAAGCTATCGTCACGGGCGCCGATTTCCCCGAAGTCGAAGACGCGCAGGTTCCGATCGGCGAGTTGATGGGCAATCCGCGCCATTTGTCCCTCAACGTGATGGCGCGCGGCAAGGTGCTTTACGACGGTCATCCCGTGGCCGCCGTGGCCGCGACCAGCCCGCACATCGCCGAGGAAGCGCTACGGCTCATCGAGGTCGAGTATGAGGTGCTGCCGCCGGTGATGGACGTCGACACGGCGATGAAGCCCGATG